>Ga0182021_10005541_pt1 | contig 14965 bp, 10 predicted proteins | sample 612E3MmetaG_FD_120493 | JGI IMG/M metagenome (GOLD analysis project Ga0182021, IMG submission 120493) | Permafrost microbial communities from Stordalen Mire, Sweden - 612E3M metaG (Illumina Assembly) | ecosystem: Environmental > Terrestrial > Soil > Wetlands > Permafrost | place: Sweden... | reverse complement strand
CGAAGTTGGCGATCTCGGTGCGCAGTTGAAGCGCAAACTGTTCCGGCGTCATCGCGATGGGTTCGGCTCCCAACGCCGCGAACTGTTCCTTTACGTCCGGCAGCTGCAGTATACGGTTGACGTCGGCATTGATCTTGTTGACGGCCTCTTTGGGGGTCGCCGCTGGCGCATAGATGCCGAAAAACGAGCCGACGGCGAAACCGGGAACCCCTGATTCGGCGACGGTGGGCACTTCCGGCATCAACGCAGAGCGCTGGGCGCTGGTGATGGCAATCACCTTGAGTCTGCCGCCGCGTACATGTCCGAGAGAACTCGGTATCGGGTCGAACACCAGCGGCACCTGCCCGCCGATCACGTCGGCCAATGCCGGGCCGCCGCCCTTATATGGAATATGCGTGAGCCGGACGCCGGTAGCAGTCGCGAGCATCGCGCCGGCAAGGTGGGCGCCGCCACCGATGCCGCTCGACGCGTAGTTGATGCCGCCCGGCTGAGTCTTGATGTAGGCGATCAACTCCTGCACGTTGTTCGCCGGGACTGCGGGATGCACCAGCATCAGGAAAGGCGCCGCCGCGATGTAGGCGACCGGCGCAAAATCGCGCAGCGTATCGTAAGGAAGTTGTTTGTACAGGTTCAGGTTGATCGAATGCTGCGTGGACTGCAACAGCAGCGTGTAGCCGTCGGCGACCGACTTGGCGACGATGTCGGAGCCGATGATGCCGCTAGCGCCCGGCTTGTTGTCGACCACGACCTGCTGCTGCCAGGACTGGCTGAGATGCTGCGCGGTCACCCGCGCGATTACGTCGGTTCCGCCGCCCGGAGGAAACGGAACGATGATGCGCACCGACTTCGCCGGGTAGCTTTGCGCAACAACCAGGCATGGAGCCAGCAACAGCGCGGCAAGAAAGCGTCTCATGTTTCCTCCTCCGGTAAGGCAGGGTGATTGTAATCCACACCAGCCGGCCGCGAGGAACGCCCTGCAGGGTTTCAAAAGATTCTAGAAGGTCAACTGCGCGCTGACGATCAATGCCAGGGCGCGCCGCGGCGCCGGCTCGTAGAAACGGCTGTTCGCGTCGGCAACGATCACCGAGCCGATGTAAGTGCGGTCGGTGAGGTTGTCGATGCGCAGGGTCTCGGCGAAGCGCCAGGCGCCCGTCTTCTGCGCGAAGCCCGCGCGCAGATTTGCGATGGTGTAGGCCGCGGCGGCAGCGCTGTTCTGGTCGTCCACATACACGCTGCCGATGTGCCGCGCCTCGAGCGCGGCAGAGAATCCGCTTTCGAAATGATGCCATTGCAGCTCGGCGTAGAGCGAATTGCGCGGCACCCCGGGGAGTTTGTTTCCGACAGGCACGACGGTCGCGGTGGCCCCGCTGGTGAAGGCTTCCTCGTAGCGCGCATCGAGCGCGGTATAGGCGACGCGCGCATCGAATCCCGCCGGCAGCACCGCCTGCCAGGAGGCTTCCCAGCCGGTGCGGCGCGTGCGGCCGGCGTTCTTGTAGAAGGTGCGGCCGCCGGCGGCGGTATCGATCACGATCTCGTCGCGCGTCGCGGTATCGAACAGCGCGAGCGTCACTCTATGGTCGTCGCCGATGCGTCCTTTCAGCCCGATCTCGGCATTGGTGCTGAGTGCGGGCTTGAGCGCGAAGTTGAGGCCGGTGCCGTTCCTGCGGTAAGCGAGTTCGGAAAACGTGGGTGTTTCGAAGCCGCGGCCGGCGCTGGCGTATAGGCTCATTTCGGGCGCCAGGCGGAAAGCGAGTCCCGCGACCGGGCTGGTGTTGGAATAACCGACGCTGCCGCTGTCGTCGGGATTGGTCGCGGTGATGAAATTGTCGCGCGAGTCGAACCTGACCAGCGTCCTGCGCAGGCCCAACGTGGCGCTGGCGCGGTCGACCACGCGCCAATCCGCCTGCGCAAACAGGTTGGTGCTGGTCACGTTGTCCTCCTCGTTTCGGCGCAGCGTGCCCATTTGGCCAAAGTTGTTGTCGTAACCGCGCCGCCCCTGCTGCATCAGTTCCTGCTCGAGGCCGCCGGTGACCGACAGCGGGCGGCCGAGCAGCGAGCCGTCGTGTATCCAGTTCAACGAGAGACCGCCGAAAGACGTGGCCAAATCCACCACACCGCCGGAATAGGTATTGATGGTGGGCGGCGGCGGCACCGGAATCGCCTGAAACTGCCGCACCTGCCGGTCGCCAGCGTAGAGGCTCGCGCGCAGCTGGTCGTCCGCGCCCAGGCGGTGCTCGACGGTGACGCCGCCCTGTTCCTGGCGCGCGGTCTTCCTGGTATTGAACCGGATCACGCTCGGGTCGACCTGTTTCGGATTGGCCGAGGCCTGCGCGGCGCTGAGCCCGGCCGGGTCCTGGGCTTCGGGCTGGTACAGCGTGTTGGCGACCAACGTGGAGCGGGTGTTCTCGCCGACGGGCCATTTCAGCTTGGCGTTGAACTGCTGGCGGTTCGCAGCCGAGTGATCGCGATAGCCGTCGGTGTGGAATTGCGACCAATCGGCGATGTAATTGAGCGCGCCCGATTCGCCGCCGGCCTGCACGCCGAAGCGCCGCGTGCCGTAATCGCCGACGAGCAAGTCCCCGGAGACGGTCGGTCGCTTGGGCCCGTCCGCGGTGTACAGATTGATCACGCCGCCGGAGGAATTGCCATACAGGGCGGAGAGCGGCCCGCGCATGACTTCGATGCGCTGGGCCGTGGACAGATTGAAATTCGCCGTTTGGCCCTGGCCGTCCGGCATGGTCGCGGGGATGCCGTCGGCGTAGAGCTTGATGCCGCGGATGCCGAAGGTCGAGCGCGCGCCGAAGCCGCGGATCGACAGCTGCAGGTCCTGCGCGTAGTTCTGGCGGTTCTGCAGCATGAGGCCGGGGACGCCGCCGAGCGACTCCGACAGGTTGACCTTGGGCTTGCCATCGCGCAGCGTCGCGGCGCCGACGGCGTCGATCGAGCCCGGGATGTCCAGATTGCGCCGCTCGGTCCTCGTCGCCGATACCACCACGCCCTCGTCTGCCTCCTGGGCCGTCGCCGGCGCTGCATCGAGAAGTACGGCGAGTACGGCGCAAATGATGGCAGCCTGCGACCGCGAGTTCATCTTAAGAAGTTCTGTTCCAATCTGTACAGGACAGGCAAAGGTGCAGCGCTGGCTCACTTTGGCATCTGGACGGTTACTTTGATGCTGGCATACCAGTCGGCCAGGTTCTCGATGTCGGCATCCGTGAGCGTTTTCGCGATGATGCTCATTTGCGGATTTTGGCGGCTGCCCGATCGATAGGCGCGCAGTTGTTGCACGAGATATTCTTTTTGCTGGCCGCTCAGGTTCGCCGCGCCGGGAAGGACTGCCACGCCGTCCTTGCCATGACAATTCTCGCATAGGGTCTGCACCTTGGCCCTCGCCGCGGCCGCGTCGCCAGCCAGGGCCGGTCTTGGCAGCGAACCGGACAGAGCCGCCAGCAGCACGGACAGGGCGAGCCATTCTTTTTTCGATGCGGGCATCTTCTCGTTTTCCAAAAAAAGGAAGCGGGCGGGACGCAAAGCCCCGCCCGCGCTTCCTTCGGCCTTGCTACTTGCCCTGATAGGAGATGCGGTAAATAGCGCCGGCCTTGTCGTCCGAAACCAGGATCGAACCGTCGGGATACTGCTTCACGTCGACCGGTCGGCCGAGGTAGACGCCTTCCGAGTTCATCCAACCTTCGGCAAACGGCTCTGTTTTCACGCCGTTGCCCTTGTCGTCCAGGTAGGTCACCATGACCCTGGCGCCTCTAGGCTTGACCGCGTTCCATGAGCCATGCTGCGCGTTGAAGATGGCATTTTGGTACTTGGCGGGAAACATCTTTCCCGTATAGAACATCATGCCCAGGTCCGCGGCATGCGCCACCATCTCCACCTGCGGCTTGACGTAATGGTCGGCGAGTTCCTTGGGAATGGGCTTGTCCTTGTACTCGTCGGTTCGCGTGCTGCCGCCGCCGTAATACGGGGCGCCGTACCAGCCGCCCAGTTGCAGCGTGCCATTCACCGCGGGAATCTTGTTCAATTCGCCGGGAGGTATTTCGTCTCCCATGCCGTCAACCTGGTTGTCGGTGAACCACAGGCTGCCGTCCTTGGGATTGAACGCGAGCCCGGACGAATTGCGTATCCCAGTCGCGACGACTTTACGGTCTGTCCCGTCCCTAGTGAAGCTGACGATGCCGCCTATGCCCACTTTCCGGTACAGGTCGATCTTTTCCGGCGGTTGCACATTGAACGGCTGTCCGAGGGTGATGTAGATCCTGTTGTCGGGGCCGATCACGCAGGCGCGCGCGGTGTGGTTGTACGATTCTTCCTCGGGCGGAATCAGCGTGCCCTGTTTGACGATCGGAATCGCGACCGTGTCGGAACCCTGCTGGAAGTATTCCGCGGCCGGGAACATCATCACGCGGTTGCGCTCGGCGATGAACAGGAAGCCATCGGGCGAGTAGCAGGCGCCGGCCGGAAGATCGAACTTGATGCTCCCGCTGAACTCATCGACCGTGTCGGCGACGTTGTCCATGTCGCGGTCGTTAACCGAATAGACAGTGCTCTTGAGGGTTCCGACCCACACCGTGGCCGTGTTCCGGCTCACCGCCATGCCGCGCGCATCGGGCACGATCGCGAACAGTTCGATCTTGAAGCCGTCCGGCAGCTTGATCTGCTGCAGCATCTTCTTCAGGTTCTCGGCGTACTTGGGGTCTTGCGGCACGCGCTTCATCGGCTGCGGGGTTTCGGTCCGCTTGAAATTGCCTAGCTTGTCCAGCGCTGCGTCGTCATCCTTCGCGAACGTGCCGCTCGCACCGAATGAAAACGCCAAGCAGACAGCCAGAGACAGCGCCCTGCGTTTTTTGAAATCTCCCTTGTGTGGCTTCATGTCCTCTTCCTTTCCTGATTGGTTACGACATCCTGTGTGATTTGACCCTCGGCCGAGCGAGGCGCCGATTGGCGCCTCGCTCAGGGAACGGTTATCATTCCCGCTTTTCCCCCCAACGTCAAGGCGCAAAAGCCTCCAATCAGGCCAAGCCCGGATGCGGGGGCGCCACCTGCGAATCGGTCAGGGCGCGCCGAGCCCGGAGAGGTAGTCGGCGAGGATATCGATGTCGGCATCGGACAGGGCTTGTGCCGCCGAAGTCATGTTGCCGTCCATGTCGAAGCGGGTGGACGCCTTGAAGCCGCGCAACTGGATGCGCAGGTATTCGGCCTGCTGTCCCGCGAGCCGTGGTATGTGTTGCTGGCCCATCAGGGTTTTGGCGTGGCAGGCGACGCAATTCTGCTGCTCCGCGATGCGTTTCCCGGCTGCAGCAATTTCGGGCGCGGTCACATGCGTAGGCGGCGCATGCGGCTGTGCCGAGAAATAGGCCGCGAGATCGTTCAAATCCGCATTGTTCAAATTGGCCGCGAACGGGGACATTTGCGCATCCTTGCGCTTGCCTTCGCGGAACATGAACAGCTGGGTCACGATGAACTGTTGCGGTTGTCCGGCGAGCGTAGGCACGGTCGGATTCGCCGAATTGCCGCCAGGACCATGGCAGGCGGCGCAGGTCTGCGCCTTCTGCCGTCCGGCCTCGGCGTCGGCGTAAACGGCCTGTGTGTAGGCCAGAGTCAAAAACGGCAGCGCGGCGGCGAACATCGCCACCGCGCTGCGCCGTGCAGCGGATTTGCCGGTCACTTCTTGTAGCTGACCCGGTAGATGATGCCGTTGTAGTCGTCGGAGACGAGCAGGGCGCCGTCCTTCATCACCAGCACGTCGGCCGGGCGGCCCCACATCGGCGGATCGCCTTTTTCGTCGGTCAGGAAGCCGGTGAGGAAGGGCTCGGACTTGGCCTTGCCCTTGGCATCGACCACCACGCGGATCACGTCATAGCCCTGCTTGGTGCTGCGGTTCCACGAGCCGTGGCGCGCCATGAAGATGTTGTCCTTGTACGCGGCCGGGAACATCTTGCCGGTGTAGAAGCGCATGCCCATGGGCGCCGTGTGCGCGCCGATCTTGAGTGCGGGCGGCGTGAATTCTGAGCAAGAGCGGTTCTTGCCGTAGACCGGGTCGAGGAGGTCGCCCTGATGGCAGAACGGAAAGCCGAAGTTCTGGCCCATCTTGGTCGCGACATTGAGCTTGTCTTCGGGCATGTCGTCGCCGAGCCAGTCGCGCTGGTGCTCGCCGAACCACAGCTGCCTGGTTTTCGGGTGCCAGTCGAAACCGACCGAGTTGCGCACGCCCTGCGCGTAGGTTTCCAGAATGCCCGTTTTCGGATCCACGCGCGTGATCGACGCCTGCATGTAGTTGGGCATGGTGATGTTCTGCGGCGAGCCGATGTTGAAATAGAGCTTGCCGTCCGGACCTGCCGCGAGGAATTTCCAGAAATGGCCGGGCGCCTTGTCGGGGTCGAGGTTGTCGACTACCACCCTGGCTTCGGGCGGATTGTCCAGCCTGTCCTCGATGCCGGCGTAGGCGGTAATGCGGTTGCGCTCGGCGACGTAGAGCGTGCCCTTCAGAAACGCGACGCCGTTGGGCGTATTCATGCCCTTGAGAATAGTCTTGACCTCGCGCTTACCGTCGCGGTCGACTATCGCGTAGACGTTGGACAGGTTGCGGTTGCTCACGAACACCGTGCCCTTGTCGCCGAGCGCGAGCGAGCGTGCCTCGGGCACGCCTTCGGCCCAGACTGCGACATGGAAGCCGGCGGGTACCTTGAGCTTGTCGATCGGCAGGTCCTTGGCCGGTCTGCCGGTGAGATGCGGCGCGAACGGGTGCAGCGCCGAGTTGGCCTGGTCGGCCGACTTGCCCTGCTGCCAAGCCGGCGGCGCAGCCGGGGCGGCTGCGGGTGCGGCGACTGGCGCGGCCGCCGGCGCCTGCTGTGCCAGGGCCGGAGCGCAGAAGCCCGCCGCGATCAATGCGGAGCACAATACCTTGCGTGTGTACATGACACCTCCTACTAGAGTGGAATTATTGTATTTTTGCGCCCCGGGGGGGCAGCGCGGACTACGCTGAAAAACGCCCGCAGTGTATACGGGAGTCGAGCAAATGCGCAAGCGTGCCGGCATTGCCGCCGCCCCGCAACGCGCCGGTCGCGCCGCCGGTTGCACCCGATCCGCGGCAGGTATAAAATTCGAACCATGGTTCAAATATTGAATTCCGGTTCCAACAAAAATGCCTCGGAGCGCATGCGGCGCAAGAGCGAGGCGCGGCGGCTGGACATACTGCGCGCGGCGGCGCGGGTATTCCGCCGCAGCGGCGTCGCCGCTGCCGGCATGCGCGATATCGCGGAGGAAGCGGACCTTTCGCCGGGTAACCTCTATTACTATTTCGCCGGCAAGGACGAACTGCTGTTCTTCTGCCAGGACCGCACCGTCGACCGCATGCTCGAAGCAGCCGAGGCGGCGCGCGCATCCACCATGCCGGTCGCGGACCAGCTGCGCGCCGTCATCCGCGCGCACTTGCACTACACGCTGGAGGAACTCGAGGGCGCGACCGCGCACCTCGAGGTCGACATGCTGGCGGAGGATCTGCGCCGGGGCCTCATCGAGAAGCGCGACAAGTACGAGCACGCCGTGCGCGCGTTTATCGTCAAGGGTGTCAAGCGCGGGGAATTCGCGCCCTGCGACGCCGCGCTGGTTGCGCGCGCCATACTCGGAGCGCTCAACTGGACCTCGCGCTGGTACCGGCCCGACGGCGCGCAGAGCGTCGCCGCGATCGCCGAGGGGCTGGCCGATTACCTGGTGCGCGGGATCGCCGTCGCACCGCAAGCATTGACTAGGTCCGTCAGGGCCGCATCCGGAGGCAAAAAATGAACGCCGTAGTAAAGCAGATTGAACACCGCAATGCCCATATCACGCTGCGCGTGAACGGCGAGGAGGTCGAGGTCTCGTTCGCGCCGTACAAGACGCTGCTCGAAGTGCTGCGCGAGGAACTCGACCTGACCGGCACCAAGCACGGCTGCGAGCTGGGGGAATGCGGCGCCTGCGCCGTGCTGGTCGACGGCCAGCCGCTCCTGTCCTGCCTCAAGCTTGCGCTCGAATGCGATGGCAGCGTGATCGAGACCATAGAAGGCCTGGCCGAGGGCCCCGAACTGCATCCGCTGCAGGAGGCGTTTTCCGATCACGGCGGCTCGCAGTGCGGCTATTGCACGCCGGGGGTGCTGATGACAGCCAAGGGGCTGCTCGACAAGGAACCCAATCCGAGCCGCGAGCGGATCAAGGAGGCCCTGTCGGGCAACCTTTGCCGCTGCACCGGCTACCAGCAGATCGTCGATTCGGTGGAAGACGCCGCGCGCGTCATGAACGAACAAAGAGCCGACATGAGGGCCAAAGCATGAGCACGACGAAGAAACTCGATGTCATCGGCCATGCGCGCAGGCGCGTCGACGGCCGCGAAAAGGTGACCGGGCAGTTGCGCTACGCGGACGACATGAAGCTGCCGCGCATGCTGCATATGAAGCTGTTGCGCTCGCCGCATCCGCATGCGCTGATCGAAAGTATCGATACCTCGCGCGCGCTGGCCTACCCGGGCGTGCACCTGGTACTCACCGGCAAGGATTTTCCGGTTACCTTCGGCATCATGCCGGTGGCGCAGGACGAGTATCCGCTCGCGCCGGAGCACGTGCGCTATGTCGGCGATCCGGTCGCGGCGGTGGTGGCGAAGGATGAACAGACGGCTGCCGAGGCCTTGGATTTGATCGACGTGAAGTACAAGTCCCTGCCGACCATCGCGACGCCCGAGGAAGCGCTGGCGCATCCGGAGGCGCGCATACACGACTATACCGACGCGGGCAACATCCACCGCAACCAGGCATTCGAGTTCGGCGACGTGGAGGAAGCGCTGGCCAAGTCGGACCACGTATTCGAGGACCTGTTCTTCTACGAGGGCGACAACCACATGGCGATGGAGCAGCACGCCGCGCTCGCCAAGGCCGAGGGCGACGGCAAGCTGACTATCTGGTCGAGCACCCAGGATCCGCACTATCTGCATCGCCAGCTGGCGCGCGTGCTGCAGATGTCGGCCGCGCACATCCGCGTGATCGCCTGCGACAACGGCGGCGGCTTCGGCGGCAAGTGCGATCCGGCAGGGCATGAATTCGTGGTGTCCAAAGCGGCGCTGATGCTGGGCCGGCCGGTGAAAATCTGCCTGACGCGCGAGGAAGTGTTCTACCTGCACCGCGGCAGGCACCCGGTGCTGATGAAGTTCCGCACCGGCGTGACCAAGGACGGCAAGCTCACCGGCATGCACCTGCAGACCCTGCTCGACGGCGGCGCCTACGGCTCCCACGGCCCGGCGAGCACCTTCTACACCGGTGTGCTGACGCCGCTCACCTACGAGCTGCCGCGCTTCAAGTTCGACGCCTGCCGGGTGTTTACCAACAAGCCCGCCTGCGGCCCCAAGCGCGGCCACGGCACGCCGCAGCCGCGTTTCGGCCAGGAAATCCAGCTGGACAAGATCGCCGAGAAACTCAAAATCGATCCGGCGGACCTGCGGCTCAACATGGTGACCAAGCCTAACTCGCTCACCGCGAGCTGGCTCAAGATCGGCAGCAACGGTCTGGCCGAATGCATCCGCCAGGTGGTCGAGGGTTCCGGCTGGCGCCAAAAGCACGGCAAATTGCCTGAAGGCCGCGGCGTAGGCATCGCCTGCAGTTCATACATGACCGGCGCGGGCGTGTCGATCTACTGGAACAAAATGCCGCATACCGGCGTGCAGCTGAGCCTGGACCGCAGCGGCCAGGTGACGGTGTTCTGTGGCGCAACGGAAGTCGGGCAAGGTTCGGACGACGTGCTGGCTGCGGTCGTGGCGGAAACGCTGGGCATCAGCACCAAGGAGGTGCGCTGCGTGACCGGCGATACCGGGATCACGCCGATCGACCTGGGTTCGTATTCGAGCCGCGTGACCATGATGATGGGCAACGCGGCGCTGCAGGCGGCAGGTCGCGCGCGCGACATGCTGGTTACGGCGGCGGCTGAGCAGCTCGAGGTTCTGCCCGAGAGCATCGTGCTGTCGCGCGGCCGCGTATTCGCGGCGGGCGACGCCGCGAAGAGCATGAGCTTCGCCGAGGCCGTGGTCTATGCCGAAACCAAGTTCGGCACTCTGGGCACGGTCGGCTCCTACACGCCGCCCAAGCCGCCGGGCAAGTTCAAGGCTGCGGGTGTGGGCCCGTCGCCGGCGTATTCCTTCTCCGCCTGCGTGGTCGAGGTGGAAGTCGACGAGCATACCGGCTGGATCACCGTACCGAAGATCTGGATCGCGCACGACATCGGCCGTGCGTTGAATCCGGTGCTCGCCCGCGGGCAGGTCATCGGCGGGATCTACATGGGTCTGGGCGAGGCCTTGATGGAAGAGCAGGTGTTCCGCCGGCTGCCGCCCAAGCTCTCCAACGCGCTGGTGCACAAGATTCCGTCGCTGCTGGAATACAAGAGCATCACCTCGCTCGACATGCCCGAGGTCGAGGTGTTCCTGATCGAGGACCCGGATCCGAATTGCCCCTTCGGCGCCAAGGAAGTCGGCCAGGGGCCGCTCTTGCCGGTGATGCCGGCGGTCGCCAACGCCGTATTCGACGCCGTCGGCGTGCGCATCGACGAAGTGCCGATCACGCCGGAAAAGATTCTGCGCGCGCTGCACCTGAAGCGCGAAGGCAAGGACCCGCGCGTGGGGCCGGAGCATTTCCCCGAGGTGCCCTATATCGAACCGACGTTCGTTATTCCGCCGGGCGAAGGCGGCGACGGCACTGAAAGCAAACAACCGGCCAGGCAGCCGGCGCGCAAACTGGCGCAAAAGGTGGCGTCATGATGCGCCTTCCGTGGTTCCAGTTCAGGGCGCCGACCAGCGTGGCGGAGGCCGCGCGCATACTCGCGGGCGAAGGTCCGCGCGGCATGCTCATCGCCGGCGGCACCGACCTACTGCCCAACATGAAGCGCCGCCAGCAGACGCCGGCGACGCTGATTTCGCTCAACCGGGTCGCAGGCCTGAAGGAAATCGCCAACGGATCCGGCATGACGCTCGGCGCAGGGCTCACCCTGACCGAGGTGGTGGATGCGCAAACGGTGCGCGAAAAATACCGCGGCCTGTGGCAGGCGGCGGCGCAGGTAGCCTCGCCGCATTTGCGCAACATGGGCACGCTGGGCGGCAACCTGTGCCTGGACACGCGCTGCAACTACTACAACCAGAACGAAGACTGGCGCAAAGCGATCGACTACTGCATGAAGAAGGACGGCAAGACCTGCTGGGTCGCGACCGCCAGCAAGCGCTGCCTCGCCGTGTCTTCGACCGACACGGCGCCGGCGCTGATCTCGCTCGGGGCCAAGGTGCGCCTGGTCTCGGCCGCAGGCGAACGCGAACTCGATCTCGCCAGCCTGTACAACAACGACGGCATGGAGTACCTCACGCGCAAGCCGGACGAAATCTTGACCGAGGTGTTGTTGCCCGATGCCGGCGGATGGAAGAGCACCTATTGGAAGCTGCGCCGCCGCGGCTCTTTCGATTTCCCGCTGCTCGGCGTCGCGGTGGCGGCGAGCGCTGAGGCGGACGGCTCTATCCTCGAGGCGCGCGTGGTGCTGGGCGCGGTGTCCTCGCAGCCGATCCTGGCGAGCAAGGCGAGCGAATTCCTCGTTGGCAAGAAACTGACCGACGACGTCATTGCCGCGGCGGGCACGCTGGCGGCATCCAGGGCGAAGCCCATGGACAACACCGACCTCGATGTGTACTGGAGGAAGGAAGTGGTGCCGGATTTCGTCGGCTATGCGCTGCGCGAAATCCGCGGCGACGACATGCGCGCGCTGCGCATGCGCATCGCGCGGCAGGCGTTGTGATCTGGCCGAGCCCCATGCCGCGGATGGCAATGCCTCTGATAAATTAGCGGGAATTCTCCTCATTCCGGAATAGCAAGCCGTTTTGCCCGGCTGGCGGGTCAGGTAAAATGTAGCATGCTCAATTCGCATCCGCGGCGGCCCCTGCTTGGGGCGTTGGTCGTTTTCCTGCTCGCCGCGGTTGCGGCAGCGAGCGTGGTCTGGCGCTTGGACGAGCATACCCGCCAGGAAGCGCGTGCGCGCGCCACCAACGCGGTGGACGACCATGCGGACGCGCTCCAGCGCGCGATCGAACACTCCCTGTCGGCGACCTATGCCCTGGCGGCGCTGGTGCACCAGGGCAAGGGCAGTGTTCCCAATTTCGACGAGATCGCCGGCCAGATGCTGCCTTCCTATCCAGGTGTATCGGAGCTGGCATTGGTGCCCGGTGGCATCATCCGGAACGTCGTGCCGCTGGCCGGCAACGAAAAAGCCATCGGCCACAACCTTCTGCAGGACCCGGCGCAGAACAAGGAAGCGTTTCTCGCGCTCGATAGCGGAAAACTGACCCTTGCCGGTCCGCTCAACCTGGTTCAAGGCGGACGGGGCGTGATCGGGCGCCTGCCGGTGTTTCTGCGCGACGCCACCGGAACGCCCCATTTCTGGGGTTTCACCCTGGTGGTCATGCGCGTTCCGGACATGTTCGACGCCGCGCGCCTGCCCGAGTTGGCGGAACAGGGCTTTGCCTATGAACTCTGGCGCATGCATCCGGACACCGGACAAAGACAGGTCATCGCGGCGTCTACGCCTGTCCCAATGATCGACCCGGTGGAGAAGACCCTGCCGGTGCCCAACGCGACCTGGACTTTGAGTGCCGCACCCATCGGGGGATGGGGCGATCCTCCGCGGCGGGCGCTCCATGTCGCGCTGGGCTTGCTGTTCAGCCTGCTGCTGGCCTATCTGGCGAAATTGCTGCTCGAACTGAGTGCTCACCGGGCTGGACTCGAAGCGCTGGTCGTGCAGCGCACTGCCGAAGCCCGCGCACGTGAGGCGGACTTGAACCGTGCGCAGACCATTGCGCGGGTCGGCAGTTGGGTGCTGGACCTTGCCACGAAAGAGTTGCGCGGATCGGCGGAGGCCATGCGTATTTTCGGTGTCCGCGACGGCGTGCCGTTCCATTACCGCACTTTCCGGGAACGGGTTCATCCGGATGACCGGGAGGCAGTGGACGGGGCCTCGCGGACGGCGCTGGAGGGCAAACCTTATGGCATTGATTTCCGCATTCTCGACGGCGCGGAGACCCGCTGGGTGCACAGTCAGGCGGAACTTGCGTTCGGCGCAAACGGCAAGCTCAGCGGGGCGTTGGGCACGGTGCAGGACATCACCGAGCGCAAGCAGGCGGACGAAGCGCTGCGAGCGAGCGAGGGGCGCTACCGGGATCTGTTCGAGGCGAATCCGCACCCGATGTGGGTGTGGGATCTGCAGACCCTGGCATTTCTGGCCGTCAACGACGCGGCAGTGGCGCACTACGGCTATAGCCGCGACGAGTTCCTGGCGATGATCATCACCGACATCCGGCCGCCCGAGGGCGTGCCGCGCCTGCTGCAGTGGATTGCTTTGGTAGAGAAACAGGACATCCGCGAAGCCGGCGTCTGGCGGCATCGCAGGAAAGACGGCGCGCTGATCGATGTCGAGATCACCTCCCATATGCTCGAATTTGGCGGCCGGCGCGCGCAGATAGTGCTCGCCAACGACGTTACCGAGCGCTTGCACGCAGAGCGCAAACTGCGCGACAGCGAGGAACGCTATCGCGCTCTTACCGAGCTGTCATCCGACTGGTACTGGGAACAGGACGAAAATCTGCGCTTCACCCGTATCTCGCGGCCACGCGCAGGGATGGAAAGCATCGATTTCGACAAGCTTATCGGCAAGACGCGCCGCGAGGCGAAGACGGTTGTGTGGGACGAATCCAGACTCGCCGTCCTCGAGGCAATCACCGAAGCGAGGCAGCCGTTCCGTGATTTCGAGATCAGCCGAACCTATCGCGATGGACCGACGCGGTATGTGCAAATGAGCGGCGAGCCGATATTCGATGCCTCCGGCCGCTTTGCCGGTTATCGCGGCATCGGCAAGGACATCACCGAGCGAAAACGCGCCGAGGAGGCGCTGCGGGAATCCGAGGAACGTTTCCGCTGCCTGGTCGAGATGTCGTCCGACTTCTACTGGGAGAGCGACGCCGAGCACCGGCTCACGATGCGCGGATCGGCGAACGCGAAGTTGAGCACGGTTTCGGTGTTCCAGAAGGGCGCCCCGCTCGGCGAGCGCCGCTGGGATATACCGTATCTTTCTCCGGACGAATCAGGCTGGCAGGCGCATCGGGCGATGCTCGACGCGCATCAGCCGTTTCGCGATTTCGAACTGTCGCGCCTCTGCGCCGACGGCACGGAGCGCTATGTTTCGATCAGCGGCGATCCCGTGTTCGATGCCTCGGGCGTGTTCAAAGGCTACCGCGGCGTCGGCACCGATATCACCGAACGCAAGCGCCGCGACGAGGCCCTGCAGCGTTTTCGCGCGGCAATGGACGCCGCCGCCAGCGGCACGCAGCACCGCACACGCGCGGAGCCGCTCGCGCGCAGGCCGGTTGACCTGTCCGCGCTGGTGCGGGAGGTGGCCGGGGAATTGCAGGCCGAAGCGCCCGAACGCATGGTTGAATGGGTGATTGCGCCGCAGGTGGCGGCCGAGGGCGACCCGGGACTGCTCCGGGTGGTGCTGCAGAACCTGGTCGGCAATGCCTGGCAATGCAGCTCGCGGCGCGATGCCGCGCGCATCGAGTTCGGTGCTACCGAAAGAAACGGCCGGCCCGTCTATTTCGTGCGCGATAACGGCGCTGGCTTCGACGCGGCCTATGCGCAGAAGCTAATCGATGCGTTCAAGCAGCTCGGGACGGCGGCAGAGGATCAGGAGAGCGCCATTGGGCTTGCGGCGGTTTCGCGCATTATCCATCGTCACGGCGGCGAGGTCTGGGCCGAGGGCCGGAAGGGCGAGGGCGCCACGTTCTATTTTTCCCTGGGCTGAATCGGTCGCGGGGTAAGGGCAATGAAATTGAGAGTACTTGGAGCCCGTAGCAAAATGAATTGTGCAGCCGGCCGATCCAGAGGAGCATGACGGGATGAATCCTCTCATGTTGAAACAAGTT
>Ga0182021_10005540_pt1 | contig 14968 bp, 10 predicted proteins | sample 612E3MmetaG_FD_120493 | JGI IMG/M metagenome (GOLD analysis project Ga0182021, IMG submission 120493) | Permafrost microbial communities from Stordalen Mire, Sweden - 612E3M metaG (Illumina Assembly) | ecosystem: Environmental > Terrestrial > Soil > Wetlands > Permafrost | place: Sweden... | reverse complement strand
GAGTATGCCCGTCTGACGGGCGACACGGCCGTCCAGCAGGGGATCGACCGTGGTCTGCGCTACTACGTGGACAACTTCTTTGACGAAGGGGGCATCCCGAAGTACTTCGACGTGCACCGGTATCCCGTCGACTCGTCGGCCGCCGCGCAGTCGCTCCTGACGTTGACCCGGTTCCACAGGGTCTCCCTGGCGCGAGCGGTGGCAGTCTGGATGATCGGCCACATGCACAACCGTCGCGGGTACTTTTACTATCAGCAGACGCGCTGGTACACCAATCACATCGCGTATATGCGATGGTCGAATGCCTGGATGCTTGCAGGACTCGCCACGCTCTGGGAACACAGGTATGATCTGGGTTGACCTCGACAACACTCCGCACGTTCCGCTCTTCCGGCCCATCCTCATTGAGCTGGAACGGCGGAATGTCCAATCGTTCGTCACCTCGCGTCAGCACGCCCAGACCGAGGATCTTCTCCAGTTCTGGAAGATTCCTCATCTGACCGTGGGGTCGCACGGTGGGAAGAACAAGATCCGGAAACTGGCCAATCTCGCACGCCGGTCGACGCAGCTGATCAGCGCCGCGCACGGGAAGCCTCTCAAGCTCGCCATGAGCCACGGCTCGCGCACGCACATGGTGGCCGCATGGTGGCTCAGGATCCCATATCTGGTAATGAACGATTACGAGTATTCGGAGATGCACATTGCGAGCCTCCTGGCAACACATCTCCTTTTCCCCTCCTACATCCCCGAGTCCCGCCTCGTCGACCGTGGTATTCCTCTGAGGAAAGTGATCCGGTACGAGGGATACAAGGAACAGGTCTACCTGAAAGATTTCGCGCCCGACCGGGACTTCCGGCACTCCATCGACATCCCGGAGGACAAGGTCCTCGTCACCATGCGGCCTCCAAGCATGTCGGCCAACTACCACGACAAGCGGTCCGAGCGCCTCTTCACGGAGGCCCTGGCCGGCTTTGCCGGGCACGACAACACGCTCTGCTTGATCGTGAACCGGGCGGAGGCCGAACGGCGCCTCGTGCCCGAAAACCTCCTGCGCGAGGGGAAGGTGCGTTTCCTGGACCGTGCGGTCGACGGCCTCCAGCTCCTCTGGAGCTCGGATATCGTCGTAAGCGGAGGAGGGACCATGAACCGCGAGGCTGCGTTGATGGGCATCCCGACCTACAGCGTGTTCACGGGCCCCCGTCCTGCCGCCGACGAGCTGCTGCAGAAGGAAGGACGACTGACGTTCGTTGAGTCTCCCGAGCAGGCGCGCTCCATCGCCGTCAACAAACGTCCGGCCGGAACGATTTACAAGCCGGAGAACACCGGGCTGGCATCGTGGATCGCCGACCTGATGATCGACCTTGCCAATCATCCACCCAAATCGTGACCACCATCTGCACCAAGAGGATCGGAACATCATGAAGAGCGTATGCGTCATCGGCCTGGGGTACATCGGTCTCCCAACCGCTTCACTGTTCGCCAACGCGGGATTCAAGGTCAAAGGGGTTGACGCGAAAGAGCACGTGGTGGAGATGGTGAACTCCGGACGCAATCACATCCAGGAGGTCGGCCTCCGGACCATGGTCGAAGCGGCCATCAGCTCGGGGCAGCTTTCCGCCTCGCTGGAGCCGGCATGCTCCGATGCCTTCATCATCGCCGTCCCGACCCCCTTCGGACCCAACAAGGAGCCCGACCTCTCGCACGTCTTCGCCGCGGCGCGGAAGATCATCCCTCTCCTCGAGGTCGGCAACCTCGTCGTGGTGGAATCCACCGTTCCTCCCGGTACGACCGAAAAAGTGGCTGAGGTGATCGCCGCGGAGCGGCCCGACCTGGTGGCCGATCCCGCACGCCCGGTCGCTTCCCTGCAGGTCCACGTCGCCCACTGTCCTGAGCGGGTCCTGCCGGGCCGAATCCTGAAGGAGCTCGTGGAGAACGACCGGGTGATCGGCGGATTGAACGCGGAGAGCACCGAGTGCGCCGTGGACCTGTACAAGCGGATCGTTTCGGGGACCATCTACAGCACCGACGCGACCACGGCGGAGATGGTGAAGCTCTCCGAGAACACCTTCCGCGACGTCAATATCTCGCTGGTCAACGAGCTCGCGATCATCTGCGAAAAGCTGGGCATCAGCGTCTGGGAAGTGATCGAGCTTGCGAACAAACACCCTCGGGTGAAAATGCTTACGCCTGGTCCCGGCGTGGGGGGCCACTGCATTGCCGTCGATCCGTGGTTCATCGTTTCCGAGTTTCCGGAGGACTCGAACCTCATCAAAGCGGCCAGGCTGAGGAACGATGCGATGCCGGCCCTGGTCGTGGAACGCGTGAAGAAACTCGTTGCCGGAATCGCCTCACCGGTGATTGCCTGTCTCGGGGCCTCCTACAAAGGCAACGTCGGCGACGCCCGCAACAGCCCGGCCATCGAGATCTACGAGAAACTCCTTGCCCTCTACGGGGAAAAGGGAGAGGTGCGCATCAACGATATGTATGTCGACGAAAAAGACCTCCCTCTCGTGTCGCTCCGTGAGGTGATCGAGAAGGCCGATCTGGTGCTTGTGCTGGTGGACCATTTTGAATACCGCGCGCTCGACCCTCTGGAGATTGCCAAGAAGGTCAGACGCAAGGTGGTGTTCGATACGCGCAATACGCTGAACCATGAGCGCTGGAGGGCGGCGGGGTTCGCCGTCCACGTCCTGGGCTCCGGGGTCCGCGCGACAGCCCCGAAGGGATGACCCGAACCCTTCAGGCCGGCTCTCGCTCCGGTCCCGGGCAGGCTTCCGGTCGGGCGCGGCGCCCGGTGTATTCATGCAGGTGGAGATAGTCTCATGTGCGGCATTGCCGGGATGTTCAACTACAGGACGGGCGCGCCTCTCGACCGGGAAGTCCTGCAGCGCATGACCGGGGTGCTCAGCCACCGGGGACCCGACGGTGAGGGGATGTATGTGAGCAGCGAGGGGGACCTCGGGCTCGGCCACAGGCGGCTCAGCATCATCGACCTCACCTCCGGCGGACAGCCCATGGCTGAATCCACAGGCGAGGTCTGGATCGTGTTCAATGGGGAGATCTACAACTTCCCTGATTTGAAGCGGGAGCTGCAGGCGAAAGGACACCGCTTCAGGACTGCTTCGGATACCGAAGTGATCCCCGTTCTTTACAAAGAGGAAGGGGAAGAGGGATTTGCCCGGCTGAACGGTATCTTCGCCTTCGCGCTGTACGACAGCCGGCGGCGCCGGCTCATCCTCGCGCGCGACCATTTCGGGGTGAAGCCTCTCTACTATGCGATGGCGGGCGGCACGCTGGTCTTCGGGTCGGAGATCAAGGCCATCCTGGAACACCCGGCGCTGTCGCGCCGGCTCGATCTCACGGCGCTGAACTCGTTCCTGACGTACCGCTACAACCCGTCGCCGCAGACGATGCTTGAAGGGATCTGCAAGCTGGCTCCTGCTCACGTGCTGACGGTGCAAGCCGGAGGAGAGGAACCGAAGATCTGTCCGTACTGGCACGACAGGCCGCAGACACGGGCCGGGATGGACGAAGAGGAGGCGGCCGGGGAGTACGGCACCCTGCTCGAGGCGGCCGTCAAGCGCCAGATGATCAGCGATGTCCCCGTCGGTCTCCTGCTCAGCGGCGGCATCGACTCGGCGGTGGTGGGGATGCTGATGCAGCGTGCAGGGGGGACGCGGGTAAAGACATTTACCATAGGGTTCAAGGGGAAAGGGGACTACAACGAGCTGGCAGATGCGCGCGAGACGGCCAAGCTCCTGGGAAGCGAGCACTACGAGCTGGAGCTGACCGCGAGGGAATACCTGGAGTTCTTTCCCCGCTCGTTCGCCTACACAGAGGAGCCGATTGCGGAGCCGACCATCCCGGCCCTGTACTACGTCTCCCGGCTCGCCGCCTCTCATGTCAAGGTGGTCCTCGCCGGACAGGGGGCCGACGAGCCGCTCGCGGGCTATGACAGGTATGTGGGTGAATACTATCTGAGCCGGTTTGCCGGCTTCTTCCGCCGGATGCCGATGGAGAAGGTGGCGGCGCTGCTCCCCCGGAATGAGCGGTTCAAGCGGGCGGCGTATGCCAGCAGGTTCGGCGACAGCGTGGACCGGTTCCTGGCCATCTACACGATCTTCACGCCGGCCATGAAGGAGCGGCTCCTGCTGCCGGAGGTGCGGGAGGCGATGAAGGACGCGGACCGGGATCCGATCCTCCGGCTCATTCCGCAGACGGAAGGTCTCGAAGGGACGCTGGCAAAGCTGCTCTATCTGGACGCGCGGCTGAGCCTGCCGGACAACCTGCTCCTGTTCGGAGATAAGATGAGCATGGCGAATTCCCTGGAGATGCGGGTCCCCTTTCTGGACCTGGAGCTGATGCGCTTCCTGGAATCGCTCCCCGCGTCGCTGAAGCTCCGGGGCAAGACGGGGAAGTACCTGCACAAGAAGGCGCTCCGGCGATGGCTTCCGCCCGAGATCATCGCCAGGAAGAAACGGGGTTTCGCGACGCCGATGGACCGGTGGCTCCAGGGGGAGCTGGTGCCGTCCGCGCGGCTGCTGCTGAATGCGCCCGACTCCGTGACGCGGCGGTATTTCCGTCTGGAAGCCGTCAACGAGATGATCGAGAAACACCAGGCGCGGCGGGAGAATTACCGGCGCCATATCTTCGCGCTCTTGAGCTTCGAGCTCTGGCACCAGGTCATCATGGACCGCAAGCCGGCCCCGGCCGGGCTCCCCATGGACGAATGACCAGCACCGGACACACTTTGCATTGGAGTGCGCCAAGGGTATGAAAATCAGCATCTTCGGACTAGGATACGTCGGGACCGTCTCCGCGGCCTGTCTCACAGGCTACGGCCACACCGTGATCGGGGTCGACACGAACCAGCTCAAGGTCAACTCTATCTGCAAGGGTGAATCCCCCGTCGTGGAGCCGGGAGTCTCCGACCTGCTCCGGCAGGGGGTCGCCGGGAAGCGCCTTTCGGCCACCACCGATCCCCATGCGGCGGTCCTCGAGAGCGTGTGCAGTCTCCTGTGCGTCGGTACGCCCAGCCGCAGCAACGGCAGCCTCAATCTCGACCAGGTCTTTGCCGTCGGACGGCAGATCGGGAGGGCCCTGAAGGATAAGAACGGATTCCACGTGGTGGCCCTGCGCAGCACGGTGCTGCCTGGCACGGTGGAGCGCCTTGCCTTGATCATCGAAGAGACGTCCGGGCGGAAGCTGAACGTGGACTTCGGCGTTGCCTCGAATCCGGAGTTCCTGCGCGAAGGGACGGCAGTTCCGGACTTCGAGCATCCACCCTTTACCATCGTCGGCCCTTCCGATTCCCGGGTCGAGGCGGTGCTGCGCGAACTCTATGCCCCGGTGTCCGCCCCGTTCATTTCCATGGATATCCGGGCTGCCGAGCTGCTCAAGTATGCCTGCAACGTGTTCCATGCGCTCAAGGTGGCGTTCGCCAACGAAATGGGGGCGATTGGCAAGGGGCTGGGAGTGGACAGCCACGAGGTGATGAAGGTGTTCGTCCAGGATTCCAAGCTGAATATCTCCCCCTATTATCTCATGCCGGGCTTCGCCTTCGGCGGCTCCTGTCTGCCGAAGGATGTGCGCGCGCTCTCGTACCAGACAAAGCAGCTCGATGTCGCCGCACCGGTGATCAGCTCCCTGATGGAAAGCAACGACCGGCATGTGCAGCGGGTCGTCGACTGGCTGCTCGAGCGTGGAAAGAAACGCATCGGCGTGCTGGGGCTGAGCTTCAAGAGCGACACCGACGACATGCGCGAGAGCCCCATCGTCCGGGTCATCGAGACCCTCCTGGGCAAGGGGTACGAGGTGAGCATCTACGATTCGAATGTCAACCTTTCACGGTTGATTGGTGCCAACAAGCGTTACATCGAGCAGGAGATACCCCATATCTCCTCTCATCTGAAGAATTCCATCGAGGAAGTGCTGGACTGCTCCGACATCGTCCTGATTGCCAACAGGAGTGCAGAATTCAGGAAAGCGCTCGAAGCCGCCCGTCCCGGACAGGTCGTGTTTGATCTGGTGCGCCTGGCCCCCATACGGAGCAACGAGGAAAAGGGGTATGAAGGTCTCTGCTGGTAAAAAACATATTGTCTTTCTGGTCGAAAACGGGTCCGTCCCGAACGACATGCGGGTCTGGAAAGAAGCCCGCGTCGCCCGGGATATGGGCTTCGACGTCACGGTCGTCTCACCTCGGGGGGCGAGGGTGGACCGGGAGAGGCGCGCCATGATCGAAGGGATCGAGGTCTACCGCTATCCGCACGTTGTTCTGGGCGGCGGCTTCGGCTCCTACTTCGTCGAGTACTTGCTGGCGCTCCTGATGACCGCCTGGATCGTGATCGGTATCTCGTTCCGGCGGAGGATCGACGCGTTTCACGTGGCCAATCCGCCCGACGTCTTCTTCCTGGTGACCGCGCCCTTCAAACTGTTCGGGACGCGGTACATTTTCGACGTCCATGATCTCTTCGTCAACACCTTCGAGTCGAAATACGAGCACAACAAGTCGCCGTTCAAATCGCTCATCGTCCAGGTGATCCACGTGGTGGAGCGGATCAACATCGCCTGCGCGGACATCGTGGTGGTCACGAACAGGTCGTATCACGACTATATCCAACAGCGGTACCACGTGCCGGAGGAGCGGCTGTTCGTCGTCCGGAATGCCCCGCCGCTGGACTCGCGCCTGGAGATCGTTGCCGACAGCACCCTCCGCCGGGGACGGAAATACATGATGGTGTTCTTCGGCAACATGGGGGAGGACGACGGCGTCGACGTCATCCTTCGCGCGTGCCACCACCTGGTCCATACCGAGGGGTTCTCCGATTTCATCTGCTATCTCATCGGACCCACCGAGGTGGCGTCGAGTCCGGCCATCAACAGTCTCAGGGCGCTGCACCGCGAGCTCGGAATCGAGGGGCACGTGGAGTTCACCGGCTATCTCTCCTGGCAGGACATTCACAAGTATCTGAACACCGCCGACGTTGCCCTGTCGCCGGACACCTTCACACAGCAGAACAACCTGTCGACCATGATCAAGATCATGGAATACATGTCGCACGGGCTCCCCATCGTCTCCTTCGACCTGAAGGAGAACAGGTACTCCGCCGGCGAGGCGGCAGTCTACAGCAACGGGTATGACTGGATCGACTTCGCCGAATCTGTGCGGCAGCTTCTTCTCAACGAAAGTCAGCGGAAGGCCATGCGCGAAATCGGCCTGAACCGCTACCGGTCGAGTTTCAATTGGAACCCGTCCGCTGAGGTCCTCAGACGTGTGTATGGAACTCTGAACGAGGACCGCAGGTAGAGGGCTGTCCTTTCACATCAAACCCATTACGGTAGTATTTTCTTTTAAGGGGTCTGGAACCTCGAATATGGGGGTGAGGTTTTAGATTCTGCCCGAGGGTATGTCGTGAGGCAGGTCACAACGACATCCTGTAAATTGGCGATTCTGGGGGCTTTGCGGGGGCTGGATCGGATGAACACACAGAGGTCCTTTCTCTTGTGACACTTGTCACGGTACAATCCATCCTTCCTTTGTAATTTCGATATGCAAGCCCGCCAGTAGGAGAGACCCGGATCCCTTTCGCGGAGGGAGCAGCAGCCAGGCTCCACGGCTCCCATCCGGATCCGGTGACGATGGTACAACATCCTCGGAAGAACCAACATGATGCGTGTCCCCTTTGTAGATTTGAAAGCACAGTACCTCAGTATTAAGGATGAAGTCCTCCCGGCCATCGAGCAGGTGCTCAGTTCGACGGCATTCGTTCTCGGCAAATCCGTCTCGGATTTCGAGCAGGCTTTCGCGGCGGCGCACGGCGTCAGGTACTTCACCTGCGTGAGCAGCGGGACCGCCGGCAACCATCTTGCCCTCTGGACCCTCGGGGTCAAGGCGGGCGACGAAGTGATCCTGCCCTCCAACACGTTCATCGCCACCGCCTGGGGCGCGACGCTCTGCGGGGCCACGCCGGTGTTCGTCGACGTCGAGCCCGACAGCTACAACATCGATCCCGCCAGGCTGGAAGCGGCGATCACCCCGCGCACCAAAGCGGTCGTCGCCGTGCACCTGTACGGCCAGCCGGCGGACATGGACGCTCTGCGTGAGATCACGGACCGGCACGGCATCGCGCTCGTCGAGGACTGTGCACAATCGCACTTTGCGGAATACAAGGGGAAGCGGACCGGCGGTCTGGGCATCACCTCTTCCTTCAGTTTTTACCCGGGCAAGAACCTCGGCGCCTACGGCGAGGGCGGGGGAGCAGCGACGAACGATCCGGAGATCGCCCGGAAATACAGGATGATCCGCGACCACGGGTCGGAGAAGAAATACTACCACGAAATATACGGGCACAACTACCGGATGGAGGGAATCCAGGGAGCGGTGCTCGGCGTGAAGATGCGCCACATCGAGGCCTGGACCGAATCCCGGCGGCGCAACGCCGCCCGCTACAACGAGCTCCTGAAGAATGTCCCCGGCATCTGCACGCCGAAAGAGATGCCGTATGCAAAGCACGTGTACCACCTGTACGTGGTCCGCGCCGAACGGCGCGACGAGCTCCAGAAGCACCTTGAGAGCAAGGGCATCGCGACGGGCCTGCACTACCCTGTGCCGCTCCACCGGCAGCAGGCGTTCGCCCACCTCGGCTGCAAGCCAAGTGATTTTCCGGTCACGGAACGTCTGGCCGGCGAGATCCTCTCGCTGCCGATGTACCCGGAACTCACCGCCGAGCAGATTCGGTACGTCTGTGATAGCATCAGCGAGTTCTGCCGATGAAACGACGGAAACATGAGTACCTCCTGATCGTCCTGGACTGGATCTGCGTCAATGCGGGATTCGTCCTTGCTCTGAAACTCCAGACGCGTGTGGCAATCCATATCCTGTTCACCCACCCGCCCTTCATGGAGCCCTGGCTCCTCTTCATGATCGGGTACACGCCGTTCATCACGCTGATCTTCAACCTGAACAGGCTGTACAACATCAACGTCTACCTGACCGTTTCGCACCAGGTGTGGCAGATCGTCGTTTCCCTCCTCTACTCGGTGATGGGGATCGCCCTCCTGTCCTATTTCACCAAGGCAACGTCGATCGTCGTCGACAGCCGTTTGACGGTCCTGTACTTCCTGCTCATGAGCCTGATACTCCTGGTGATCTCGCGCGTGCTCATCTTCCGCACCGTCTTCCGTTCGCTGGCCTACAGCATCCTGCCGCGGCGGATGCTCATCGTTGGCGCGGGAAAGACCGGGACCCGTCTTGCGACGCGCGTCGCGACGCGTAACCCGCTCGGACTCCACCTGACGGGGTTTCTGGATGACGAGCTGCCGGTCGGCATGGAGGCGATCCCCGGCTTCAACGTTCTCGGCAGGATCGAGGATGTGCCGCGAATCGTGGAGGAGGAGGATATCGATGAAATCGTTGTCTGCGTCGAAAATGAGCCCGATATTCCGTACCTTGAAATGCTGGATCGTTGTGCACAGACCCGGGCGATGGTTCTTGTGGCGGCCCAGCAGTTCGCGGTGATCCCGCAGCGGACCCACCAGGAGGTCTATGGCGACATGCCGGTGTTCGGCGTGATGAACACACCTCCCTATCTGGGCCGCCCTGCATTCAAGCAGGCGGGGGACATGCTGGTGGCAAGCCTCATGGCCCTGTTCCTGGCGCCGGTGCTGATCGGCATCGCGCTCGTGATCAAGCTGGATTCGCGGGGCCCGGTCTTCTTCAAGCAGATCCGCATCGGCAAGGGCGGGAGACCGTTTGCGTTCTTCAAGTTCCGCTCGATGTACGTGGGGAGCGACGTCGACAAGGCGCGTGAGGAGAAACTCAAGGCGTTCATCCAGGAGGGGAAGGCGGATGAGGCGGGGACCAGCAAGATCGTGGACGACCGCAAGGTCACCCCGATCGGAAGGTGGATCCGCCGGACCAGCCTCGATGAGCTTCCCCAGTTGTTCAACGTGATCCGGGGCGACATGAGCCTGGTGGGACCTCGGCCCTGCCTGCCCTACGAGTGGAACAATTACTCCGAATGGCACAAGAAGCGCCTCAGCGTGACCCCGGGCTGCACGGGGGTCTGGCAGGTGCTGGGACGCAGCCGGGTGAGTTTCCGCGACATGGTGCTGCTCGACCTCTATTACGTGCACAACATGTCCTTTACGATGGACGTCTGGCTGCTCCTCAAGACGGTTCCGGTGATGCTGTTGGGGACCGGCGGGAAATAGCAGGTCATCAGTGGAGAGGTGTCATGAAAATCGCCGTGGCTGGTCTGGGGTATTGGGGACCCAATCTCGTCAGGAACTTCCTGGCCACCGAGGGAGTTGACCAGGTCCTGTGCTGTGACACAAACGCGCAGCGGCTGGAGTCGGTGAAGCGGCGTTTCTACGGGGTGGAGACGATGAACTCATTCGATGACATGCTCAAGCGGAGCGACGTCGATGCGGTTGTCCTGGCTACTCCGGTGTCGACGCATCATCCGCTGGGCATGAAGGCGCTGCGCGCGGGGAAACACCTGCTCGTCGAGAAGCCGCTCACGCTCAAGACCTCCCATGCCGACGAGCTCGTCCAGTGCGCGGACAAGGGCAACTTGCGCCTGATGGTCGATCATACCTTCGTGTACACATCCGCCGTCCGCACGATCAAAATGTCGCTGGAGAAGGGGGACATCGGCGATGTCCTGTACTTCGACTCCGTGCGCGTCAACCTGGGCCTCTTCCAGCACGACACGAACGTCATCTGGGACCTGGCCCCGCACGACATCTCCATCATGGACTACCTCCTCGCCCGCGCCCCGCTGGCGGTGTCGGCCGTGGGGAGCAAGCATTTCAACGACCGGGAAGACATGGCCTACATCACCGTGCTCTTCCCCGACAATGTGATTGCCCATTTCCATGTCAACTGGATCTCCCCGGTGAAAATCCGCAAGATCCTTATCGGCGGGACCAAGCTCATGGTCGTGTACGACGACATGGAGCCGTCGGAGAAAATCAAGATGTACGACAAGGGCGTGGACATCAAGGGGAAAGATTCGATTTACCAGGTGCTGGTCCAGTACCGCACCGGCAACATGTGGGCGCCGAACGTTCCGCAAACCGAAGCCCTGATGCTGATGGCCAGGGAGTTCATCGACAGCATCAAGGAAGGACGCAAACCGCTGAGCGACGGCGTCTCCGGGTTCAATGTGGTGCGCGTTCTCGAGGCAGCCGACCGCTCGCTGAAGGCGGGGGGGAAGAGGATCTCCCTGAGCGATGAGGTGACACAGGACGAGCTCGACCAGGTTCCTGTACCCGGGATGACGCTTCCGGCCACCGCCTGACGCAACCATTATCGCAGGACACTTCCGCATGGACATGTATCAGCGCATTGCCCCCGACGTCAAGCTCGGGGCCAACACCAGGGTGTTCGCCTTCGTCAACCTGTACGGATGCACGATCGGCAGCGACAGCAAGGTGGGCGCATTCGTCGAAATCCAGAAGAACGCGAAGATCGGCAACAACGTGAAGGTCTCCAGCCATACCTTTATCTGCGAAGGCGTCACGATTGAAGATGACGTCTTCGTGGGCCATAACGTCTCGTTCATCAACGACAAGTACCCCAGGTCGACCTCCGGCGACGGCAAACTGCAGACTGAGGCCGACTGGGCGGTCGTTCCGACGCTTGTCAAGCGCGGTGCATCCATCGGCACCGGGAGCGTCATCTTGTGCGGCGTGACGATCGGCGAGAACGCGATCGTCGGGGCAGGGAGCGTGGTGACCAGGGATGTCCCGGCCAATACCGTGGTAGCGGGGGTCCCCGCCAAGCCGAAACGCACGCTATGAAGTCCGATAGGATCCCGCGAAGCGGGATCGACACAGTCTCAAAAGGAGAGCAGAGCTCTATGAAGACAGCCCTGGTATGTGGTGCGGGAGGGTTCATCGGCGGTCATCTTGTAAAACGCCTCAAAGACGAAGGATACTGGGTTCGCGGCGTGGATCTGAAGGCGCATGAGTTCTCGAAGCTCCCTGCCGACGAGTTCATTATCGGCGATCTTCGCGAGCAGACCATCGTGCGCCGGGTTGTCGACCGGCCGTTCGATGAGGTCTATCAGCTTGCGGCGGACATGGGCGGCGCAGGCTACATCTTCACCGGGAACCACGACGCCGATGTCATGCACAACAGCGCCACGATCAACCTGAATATGGCTGAACAGGCGCGTCTGGCTGGTGTGAAAAAGCTCTTCTACTCCTCCTCGGCCTGCATGTACCCGGCCTATAATCAGGAGGATCCGGACAATCCGAAGTGCTCCGAAGAGTCTGCCTATCCGGCGGCGCCTGACAGCGAGTACGGCTGGGAGAAGCTCTTTTCAGAGCGGCTCTACCTTGCCTACAATCGGAACTACGGCATGGAAGTCCGTGTGGCGCGGTTCCACAACATCTTTGGCCCTCAGGGGACCTGGCGAGGCGGCAAGGAAAAGGCTCCAGCAGCCATGTGCCGTAAGGTTGCCGAGGCAGAAAACGGCGGAGAGATCGAGATCTGGGGTGACGGCAAGCAGACCCGCTCGTTCCTCTACATCGACGAGTGCCTTGAAGGGGTGCGCAGGCTCATGCAGGGGAACTTCCTGGGACCGGTGAACATCGGCTCCGAGGAGATGGTGACGATCAACCAGCTCGCCGGACTCGCCATGGAGATCGCCGGCAAGAAGCTTAGCATCAAACACATCGACGGGCCCCTGGGCGTGCGCGGGCGGAACTCCGACAACAAACTCCTGAGGGAAAAGCTGGCTTGGGAACCGGCCATGCGCCTCCGCGAAGGGATGACCCGGACCTACTCCTGGATCAGCAAGAAGGTCGAGGCCGCAAAAACGGAAGAAGTCCCGGCCTGATTGCAACATAGTCTGACAGAACGGTCTGACTTCAATGTCGCCGCTTCGCGGGAAAGGAACTGCCCGAGGCCCCTTGTGGGTTCGGGCTCAGGTCAGGACACCGCACTTTGTGTCCTGACCGCCGATGTCACGATGCCGTCCTCTTACCTGGGGCGGCATCGGCACGAAATGTCCCTCTTTCATCCACCATTCTTCCGTTGTCGCTGCAGACACATGGGTAACCCTCCGCGGGTTGAAAGAGCCTTTCCTTGCCTGGCATCACGTTTTCGAGCGCGACGGCCTGCAAATTCGTGAGCATCGATACATCTGCTGCTGCCTGCCACGGGGTCTCGATCGGCCGGCTGGCGGACCTCCCCGCCCGGTGTTGATTTTCCTTGATGCGTTCCGTACAATTGTGAACAGTAGCGGGTCGAGCCATCCTCGGCGCTGAGGTCAGGACACCGCTATCTCTGCCCTGACCGCCGATATCACGATGCCGTCTTCCTGCTATGGCGGCATCGGCAATCTGTGGCCCCCTTCGTTCCACCATTCTCCATCTTCTCTTCTGTTCTTCCTGTAGTCTCAAGTGTCTCGTCTCAGAGATACGCTACAATATTGTGGTGCCAAGTTGCGACCATTCTGGTCAAGACAGCGGGTGTCGCTGACAGGACATATGCAAGGTATGTCCCAGACGCTACACGAGATCAATTGCAGTGGGAGCGCGGCGGCACTCGCTCCTTCGTAACGTTCATCGAAAATCTCCGCGACTCCCGGGCTCCAAGCAGCCCGATCTGCGACATGTCGGTGCAGAGCGCGAGTCATGGAGTTCGAATTACCTGAACGATCCAGGCGCACGGAACCTTTCGGTGACCGGCGCAATGGCGCGCAAAAGTCAATCGCCGGAGGCGGCACTGAACAGGATACTTCTTTGCCTTGGCATAGTGCACCTCATGTCCGTCGGGGCCCTGGCACAAATCGATTCAACGGGCGGGGAGCCGGTGAAGCGAGCCTACGTCGTCCCCTATGCGCACCTCGATACGCAATGGGGGTGGACCCTCCAGGCCACCATCGACACCTACCTTCCGAACACCCTCAGAGCGAATTTTTCCCTCTTCAAGAAGTACCCTGGTTACCGGTTCAACTTCGAGGGGGCATACCGGTATATGCTCGTCAAGCAATACTACCCGGCCGATTATCAAACACTGAAAGGGTACATCTCTAGCGGCCGGTGGAACCCGGCCGGAGCAATGCTCGAGGGATGCGACGTGAATATCCCCTCCCCGGAAGCGATCGTCCGTCAGATCCTGTACGGGAACAGGTTCTTTCAGGAAGAGTTCGGCAGGACGAGCATGGATCTGCTCCTTCCCGACTGCTTTGGTTTTCCCTTCACGCTCCCCACCATTGCCCTTCACTGCGGTCTGAGAGGATTCTCCACACAGAAGTTTCAGAACTGGGGAGGGTTCATCCCCACCCCCTTCTCGATCGGTCAGTGGGAGGGGGTCGACGGAAGCAGGATCATCGCGGCCCTCAGGCCCGGCGGCTATACGACTCCCTGGAAGATCCGGGTGGGCGACCTGGAAGAGCTGGGGCAGCAATCCGGGGTCTATGACGTCTACGACTATTTCGGCGTGGGGGATCAGGGGGGCGCTCCCGCCGATTCCGACGTGGCCAGCCTGATGGCGAGGATTCAGCAGAACAGCTCTTCGGACATCCAGGTCTTGTGCGCATCATCGGATCAGATCTTCAGGGATCTGTCGGACATCCAGATGAGTGCACTCCCGGTGTATAAGGGTGAGCTTCTCATGACGCGTCATGGGACGGGATGCTATACCGCCCATGCGGATCAGAAGCTCCTGAACCGGGCCGACGAGTTGATGGCCAATGCCGCGGAACGGGCCTCGGTCGTTGCAGAGCTCGTGAACGGTTTTACCTATCCGGCCGATCATATCAGGGAAAACTGGATAAGCTTCCTGGCGCATGATTTCCATGATGATATCTCGGGGACTTCCATACAGGAAGCGTATGATGAGTTCTCGACGCCGGCACGCACGGCTGCCCTTGCATCGCTGAGAGATATACGGGACGCCGCGAACAGGGCCGTTGCCACTGCGCTGGATACCAGGGGAGATGGGGCCTCGGTC
>Ga0182021_10005538_pt1 | contig 14972 bp, 11 predicted proteins | sample 612E3MmetaG_FD_120493 | JGI IMG/M metagenome (GOLD analysis project Ga0182021, IMG submission 120493) | Permafrost microbial communities from Stordalen Mire, Sweden - 612E3M metaG (Illumina Assembly) | ecosystem: Environmental > Terrestrial > Soil > Wetlands > Permafrost | place: Sweden... | reverse complement strand
GAATCAGTTCCAGGGGAATATTCTGTGATAACCGGATCTCAACATCCAGAGGAGTTTTTGCATTATCAGCCAGACCGATTCGCTTTGCAACCCTGAATACATGGGTATCGACTGCCATTACAGGTTTATTAAATACCACGGATGCAATTACATTTGCAGTTTTTCTTCCAACTCCCGGCAATTGTTGTAAAAGATCTGGTTCTGCCGGAACTTCTCCGTCAAATTTTTCAATAAGCATCTTTGCCATTCCTATGAGATTCTTGGCTTTATTATTAGGGTAGGAACAGGACTTGATAAACCTGAAGACCTCTGCAGGAGTGGCTCTTGCCAAAGATTCTGCATCGGGGTATGTGGACATAAGTGCTGGCGTTATCATATTGACTCTCTTATCTGTACATTGGGCCGAGAGTATAACTGCTACTAAAAGTTCGAAAGGATCTTTATATTCAAGTTCAGTTTCGGGTTCAGGATTAACCCTAAGGAAGTACTCTATCGTTTCCCGATACCTATCTTTAAGTTTCATGCTGATAGTGATTAATGATGATGCAAGTAAGGTAACACTTTTTATCTTTGCATCTTAATGCTGTTTTATGATAAGTTATCTGCAGGCTAGTAAAATTTCAAGAAGAATAGGGGATAATCTTTTATTTGAAAATATTGATTTGAATATAAACAGCGGTGATAAAGTCGCACTTATTGCGGTTAACGGCGCCGGAAAATCTTCAATGCTTGATATTCTTTTCGGGAAAGAATCACCTGATGAAGGTAATGTAAATCTGCGACGCGGTCTCAGAATGTCTTACCTGGAACAATCTCCTTTACTAAAAGAATCGAACTCAATTCTCAATGAACTTTTCAGTACAGGCAGCGATCTGGTTAAGGTCATCAGAGATTATGAAGAGAGCCTGTTTTCCGGTAACGATAAACTTATCCAGGAGATGATAGGGAAAATGGATGATTTTAAGGCCTGGGATTATGAGGTCCAGGTAAAACAGATTCTCTTCAGGCTAAAACTTCCGGATCTCAATGCATTGATAATGAATTTGTCAGGGGGTCAGAAAAAAAGGGTCGCTCTGGCAAAAACTCTGGTTACAGATTGCGACCTTTTGATCCTTGACGAACCTACGAACCACCTCGACCTTGATATGATTGAATGGCTTGAAGATTATCTCAACAGGTCTGCCAGAACATTGCTGATGGTCACACACGACAGGTACTTTCTTGACCGCGTATGTAATGTTATTCTTGAATTATCTGACAAAGTATTATATCGATATGAAGGAAACTATGAATATTTCCTTGAGAAAAAACAGGAACGTGAAATCTCTGAAAAAGCAAATGTCGAAAAAGCAAGAAACATATTAAGAAATGAGCTTGAATGGATGAGAAGGATGCCAAAGGCCCGGAGACATAAGGCAAAGTCAAGAATTGAATCTTTCTTTGATTTAAAGGAGAAGTCAGTTGGCAGGCAGGAAGAGAAAGCTATAAGCATTAATGTAAATATCTCGAGGATGGGTAAGAAAATTCTCGAATTACATAACGTTTCTAAGTCTTTTGATAATGTTACATTTATTAGAAATTTCTCTTATAAATTTAACAGGTTTGAAAAGGTTGGGCTTGTTGGCAGAAACGGGACCGGTAAAACAACACTTCTGAATATTATAACAGGACTGATAGCTCCTGACAGTGGTTCAGTAAATAAAGGAGAGACCATAAAATTCGGTTATTACAGACAGGAAGGGATTCAGTTCGATGAAGAAATGACAGTAATTGATGCTGCCCGGAAAATTGCAGAAAATGTTGCAGTCAGTGATGGAAGTTCGCTTTCAATTTCACAATTCATGAATTATTTTCTTTTTCCTCCTGAAAAGCAATATACATTCATCAGGAAACTATCGGGCGGGGAAAAACGCCGGTTGTATCTTTTGACTGTACTGATGCAAAATCCGAATTTCCTGATACTTGATGAACCAACAAACGACCTTGATATACTTACGCTTAATGTACTTGAAGAATATCTCGCAGGATTTAAAGGATGTGTCATTGTTGTATCCCACGACAGGTATTTTATGGATAAGGTTGTGGATCATATATTCGAATATAAAGGGGAAGGCGTAATTAAAGATTTTCCGGGTAATTATACACAGATGAGGAATAAGCAGGAGTTTGATGAAATATCATCTTCTGCAGAAAAAACAGAAAAGATTTTTAGTTCTAAAATTCTTCGGCCAGGTGATGTAAAGAGAGAGCTTAAGCAGGGACTTACTTTTAAGGAGAAACATGAAATGGAATCACTGGAAGTTGAGATTCATGCCCTTGAGGTCGAAAAGCAAGCAATTGAATCAGAGATGAATAGTGGTTCTTTAAATTCAGATGACTTATATATCAAATCCGGCCGTCTTGGTGAAATACTGGCTTTGCTTGATGAAAAAGAGATGCGGTGGCTGCAACTTAGTGAAAAATGATATGGTAGAATTTTTGTTCCATTTTATAATCTATGGCACCGGAATTCGTAACTTTAAAATCAAATTTTAACCTCTTGGAGAAAATTACAATCAACACTCCCTTAAGTAAATCTGATATTTTTATCGGAGAAGAATGGACAAATTTTGTTAAGTATGTTCCGCATAAGAATGCTATAATAATTACTGACGATAACATTCTGAAGCATTATGGAAAGCAATTTTCCGGATTCCCCGTTCTTTCGATCACTCCCGGTGAGAAAAGCAAATGCCTTGATGTTGTTAATGAACTTGCAGGGAAGCTTCTAAACCTTGGACTTGACCGGAACGGATTCATAATCGGTATTGGAGGTGGTGTTGTCTGCGACATAGCAGGTTTTCTTGCCTCTGTTTATATGCGCGGTGTAGGATTTGGCTTTGTTTCAACCAGTTTGCTTTCACAGGTAGATGCTAGTGTAGGAGGGAAGAACGGTGTAAATGTCGGTTCTGTGAAGAATATTATTGGCAATTTCCGGCAGCCTGAATTTGTGATATGCGATCCTGCCATGCTTAAGACGCTACCCGATGATGAATATCTCTCGGGTCTGGCTGAACTTTTAAAAATCGGTTTTATTTGCGATGAGGTGCTTATCGGGGAGATAGAACATAATATTAAATCAATTCTTGATAGGGATTCTCTTTTCCTTACAAAACTCATTATCAGCTCTGTTCGAATCAAGGCAAGTGTAGTAAGTGAAGATGAAAAAGAGACCGGGATAAGAATGTTATTGAATTTTGGCCATACCTTCGGGCATGCTATTGAGGCGCAGACGGGTCTTAAGCATGGATTTGCAATAGCAGCAGGTATGGTAATTGCAGCTGATATTTCTGTTGAACTAGGTATTCTTCAACAGGCTGACCGGGAGAGATTATTTAATCTTCTGGGTTCATTAAATCTGCAGGTGAATTATGACATTACTTATGAACAGATAAAAGAATTCATATCACAGGATAAAAAGAAATCAGGCGAATCAGTAAATTTTGTACTTCTTGAGAAAACGGGTAAAGCATTTGTGAAAAGTATTGCCATTCAGGATCTTTCTGATTATTATAAATTATTAAATATCGGACAATGAGAGTAGAAGTGAGCAAGTCATCAATATCTGGTACTGTGAAAGCACCTCCCTCAAAAAGTGCCATGCAAAGATATATTGCCGGAGCATTGCTGGCAGATGGTATTTCGCGTGTTTTCTCCCCATCGTTGTGTGAAGACTCGTTAGCAGCAATATCTATCGCGGAAGCATTGGGAGCTGATATTTCAGTTTCAGGTGAAGTCGTGACTGTGAAAGGTGGGTTTAAACCTCGAAGGAGTGAAATATTTTGCGGGGAGTCAGGTCTGGCTACCAGGATGTTCACTTCAATAGCAGCGCTACATTCCGGGGAGATAACTATCAGTGGAAAAGGATCGATACTTAAAAGACCATTGAAAATGATGGAAGGACCCTTGGCTGAACTGGGAGTTAGTATTTCCACCAATAATGGATTACTTCCAATAAGAATCAAGGGTCCGATGAAGGGTGGTAATGTAATTATTGATGGGTCGGTCAGTTCGCAATTCATTACCGGTTTATTGATGTCACTTCCGGTCGTAAAAGAGGATAGTGTGATATTTGTTGATAACCTTGTCAGCAGACCATATATTGACCTTACCATAGGAATATTGAAAAAGTTTAACATAGATATTCAAAATCACAGTTACGAGAAATTTGAGATAAAGGGAACGCAAGAGTATATTGCAGGAGATTTTACTGTCGAAGGAGACTGGAGCGGTGCTGCATTTCTTATGGTTATGGCTGCGATTGGGGGTGAAGCAACAGTCAGAAACCTGGATTTATGTTCTGCCCAGGCTGATAGAGCAATCATTGATGTAATAAAGATATCCGGTGCAAATATAAGCGCCTCAGACAATTCTGTTATTATTTTCAAAGGAGATCTTCGTGGTTTTTGCTATGATATTTCAGATTGTCCGGATTTAGCTCCACCGCTGGTAGTTCTGGCACTGGCAAGCAATGGTGAAAGTATAATTACCGGAACAAGCAGACTTTCTTCCAAAGAGAGCGACCGAGGGAAGATTCTTCAAGATGCTCTTTCAGCTCTTGGAGGGAAAATAAGAAACTATAAAGACAGAATTGAAATTTATGGTGGAAAATCTCTAAATGGAGGAGTCGTAAGTGCAAACAATGATCACAGGATTGCTATGGCTCTGACTTCTGCTTCATTAATCTGCAATTCTCCTGTAATAATAGATGGTATGGAGTGCATAAATAAATCCTATCCAAACTTTATTGATGATTTTCGGAAGATAGGTGGAATGATTAAGATATTGTAAATTAAGATGTTATGAATACTTTTGGCACAGTTTTCAGAGTCTCTGTCTTTGGAGAATCACATGGTTCAGCAATAGGAGTGATGATTGATGGATGTTCCCCTGGTATTCCATTAAAACCTGAGGATTTCACTGAAGATCTTGTCCGCAGAAAGAGCGGTAGAAAAGGTACAACTCCCAGAAAAGAAGGCGATGTTCCTGAAATCCTTAGCGGTGTAAAAAATGGATACACTACAGGAGCTCCAATTACCATAATTACTCGCAATGCTGAAATGGATTCATCTGTTTATGATGATACTACTTCTTTGCCACGGCCGGGACACGCTGATTTTGTATCAGAAGTCAAGTATTCAGGTTTTACAGATCATCGTGGTGGCGGCCATTTTTCAGGGAGAATTACCTGGGGACTTGTTGTGGCTGGAGTTATTGCAAAAAAGTTTCTTGATAAAGTCAATATAATAGCAAAACTTATTGAAGCCGGTGGTTCAGAAGATGTTGAAGCTGCTGTAAATGACGCGATTAAATCCGGAGATACTATTGGAGGAATTATTGAGTGCCGGGTAAAAAATCTTATGACTGGTTTGGGAGAACCGTTCTTTTATTCTACGGAATCGGCTATAAGTCAGATCATTTTCTCAATACCTGCTGTTAAAGGAATTGAATTTGGATCCGGCTTCGCGTCTGCAAAAATGAAGGGTTCGCAACATAACGATCCGATTATTGATGAAACCGGGAAAACATCTACTAATAATGCCGGGGGTATAAATGGAGGAATTACAAATGGTAACGAATTGATATTCAGGATAGTTATTAAGCCAACTTCATCTACAGGATTAGAGCAGGAAACTTTTGATTTCGGAAAGAATAAAATATCAAGACTTCAGGTGACCGGCCGTCATGATACCTGTATTGCTCTGAGGATACCTGTTATAGCAGAGTCATCTGTGGCAATTGCTTTATCCGATTTATTAATGATCGACAGAGGCATTCATGGTTGCAGATAGGAGCTATCTTTATCATGTTCTGAACTTCTGACCTTAATTATCATGGCTTTTTTGGTAGAAGATGTAATTCTGAATCTGTTGTCTATTCTGTCATTGATTATCCAGACAATTTTACCTTCAGATTCAAGAATCCAGCAATCTTCTTTCTCAAGAACTGAAAATTTATTATCAATAAAATGATCGCTTAACTTTTTCTTTTGTCTCATTCCGAGAGGATAGAAACTGTCTCCGTATTTCCATTTCCTTACAATCATAGGAAAAGAAATCTTGTCAGCATCTAGACAGGCAATTTCCGGTGAGTCCGGAATAATAAATCCTTTGTCTCTTTTTTTGATTTGTGCAGAAATATAACATGGGAATTTGATAAAATCTTTAATTCCTGATATCTCAAAGAGGTTATCTGAATCTGTTTCATTTTTTGAAACAACTAACTCTTTCCTGTTTTTTATAAATCTGTGACTTGAAGTAATGAGCTGGCTCCCTGTTTTACCATTGATCAGTTTTACAAGATCATCCAGCTGTCCCTTTGCAACACCATATGGTCTGAATAATTCATAAAGCAAGGTCAATCGCGGAGATAAGCTTTGTAATGTATTAATTTTGAATGATATCGAATTGTTATTGACAATCGATACTTTGTCCCTTAGTCCGGAAATATGACCGGAAATAATTTCGTTTATCTCATTAAGTCTCTCGGCTGTTTCAATAATTGTTGTTTCAAATGAAGGGTTAATCTCTTTGAAATGGGGTATAATAATGTGCCTTATCTTATTCCTTTTATATTTAGTTTCTGCATTTGATCTGTCCTCCCTGAAATCGATATTATTAAAGTTACAATATTCAACGATTGAGCTACGTGAAGCAAACAGCAATGGACGGATAAGATTTTTGTGTTTTGGTTTCATCCCGGTAAGTCCTGCAATTCCACTACCTCGGGTAAGGTTTAAAAGAAAGGTTTCTACATTATCGTTCAGATTATGAGCTACAGAAATAAATTGAAAGTTGTTTTTTAGCCTTGTTTCTTCAAACCATCTGTATCGCAATTCTCTCGCTGCCATCTGGATCGAGATACCTTTTTCTGATGCAAAACCAATTGTGTCAAAGCTTTCAGAGAAAAATGGGATATTATGTTCAAAAGCAAATTGTTTTACAAATGCTTCATCCTCTTCTGATTCCGCACCTCTGAGTTTAAAATTGCAGTGAGCAATTCCAATGTTGGCTTCTATTGCCAGGAACAGGTGAGCCATAACCATTGAATCTATGCCTCCGCTTATAGCAAGCAAAACTCTGTCTGAAAGATTAAGCAGGTAATTCTCTGTAAGATATTTTCTGAATTCTTCAACCATTGTAAGAGATCTGTAGGACAAAAATAGAAAAAGGTATCCTTACAAGGGACACCTTTTAAATAAAAGACTAAAAAAGGCTATTTTTTTGACAGATATTCAGCCACACTTTGTTGAGTTTCTTTCATTGCTTTTTCTCCTTTATGCCAATCGGCAGGGCAGACTTCACCGTTCTCTTCAAAGAATTGCAGGGCATCTACCATCCTGAGAGTCTCGGTAATACTTCTCCCCAATGGCATGTCATTTACAACCTGGTGTCTTACCACGCCGTTCTTATCAATCAGGAACAAACCCCTATATGCCATAGGATTGCCATTGAAGACTATTTCACCCTCTTCAGAGTATTCATAATTACCGGCAAGAACGTCCCAATTTTCTGCAATTGTCTTTGAAAGATCGGAAACAATCGGATATTTGACTCCTTTGATTCCACCATCTTTTGGATCGGTCTGAAGCCATTTCCAGTGCGAATAGTGAGAATCCACAGAACAGCCTACTACAGCCACGTTTCTTGAATTAAATTCTTTTATTTTATCCTGAAACGCCAGAAGTTCTGTCGGGCAGACAAATGTAAAATCGGCGGGATAAAAGAAAAACACTACATATTTTTTCCCCACGTACTGTTCGAGGGAAAAATTATCTACAAAGTTGCCACCGTTTACTACAGCTTTTGCAGTGAAGGCCGGTGCTTTTTTTCCTACTAATACTGACATAATTGTAATTTTTATAATGTAACTAATTTATTTATTGAAGTAATTCAGATATAATACAAATGTATTCTGAATTTGTTCAAAGCTACTGGTATGGAATAACAGCAGGAGGTCCGGAATCAAAATTATTGGGTCGGAGCAATTGTTCTCCCGAAACAATAAAGTTCTCGATTACTGAATATTGTGGCGGATCAGGAAAGAAACCTAATCTGATCTGAAAGGTATTAAAAATAAGGTTATCATTTCTGATCCTGATTCCAATTCCGATTCCGGTTAGGAAATTTCCTTTGTTAATGACCTTGTTTGTTGCTGCCAGAAATGCCATATCTGCAAAACCAAAAAATGCGAACCTGAAACCAAATACATTAATAGGGTTAAAAACCACTGATTCAAGGTCAACAATTAATCTCTGGTCACCATTTAGAGAATCATTTGCAAAACCTGAGAATCCATTGGTTTTTGGAATTGTGAGATATTCTTCATTATCCCTGTCAAGACCTCTTGTATATGAGGTATTTACAAAATTTCGTATTTTAAGGGAACCAAGATAAAGAAGGTTTGAAAAGTATTTCATCTGAAGAGCGAGTACTCCCTGATTAGTCTGATGCTGCCTGATAAATGTTCCAAATCCGGCAGATGTGTAAAAGTAGCCCAAGGCTTGAGATGAGTACCCATACGAAAGATCCAATCCGGTATATACCCGATTATTGAATTCGTTGATCTCCCTTCCGGCTGTTAACCTGAACAACATTCCTACAGGAATATCCTCTGTCCTTCCATAGTTGTAAATAAGGCTGGTTTTATAGTATTTTTGAATTGAAAGAGCTGCTGAACCAATCAGGAATTGATATTTCTGAAGTGAATGAAATGAATTTGGATCGATCAACGGTCTCGCGAAGACATTATTAACTGTATACCTTATTCCCGTAATGATCCTTGTAGCAGGTTCCTTGCTAATAAGAAATGATCTCATAAGCCAGTAATCCTGGTAGGTATATTTTAAAGGTTGCGGCACTGGCAAAGTGTCCAGGTCTGCTGTTGTAAATGTCTGCAATATTGAAATTCCTCCGGCATATTTTGTCGCTGAACTTACCAGATTTCTTGAAATTCCTGCGCCGTACGTCCTGGTTCCCAGCGCATTATAATAGTTTATGTTAAGGTCAACAAAGGATTTATGTATATTTTTAACGATATAATTCAAGCCAATTCCGGGAGATTCAGGAGACCCTTTGGAATAGGGGACTGAGACATCAAACTCATGTCCGATTCCAAAGATATTCTTCTCAAGTATCTTGAATGTACCGCCGTATGCACTCCTTAAGTCAAGATCAGCTCCAAGCGAATATACATCTTTGGTGACAACTACGATATCGGCTTCTTCTCCTGAGACCGGTACAACTATAATCCTTGCGTCATCTATAAACGGTAACTGTCTGATAATTCTTTCGTTATCGCTCAATATAAGCGGAGATAAGGTGTCTCCCTCCGAAAAAAGAAGATATTTCCTTATAATATTCTCGTTTGTGTTGACATGAGTACTATTCAATAATCTTTCAATGCCATGAGGATTATAATATCCCGGATTATTAACATCAGCTCCAAACACATTTAATCTTTGTACCTGGATTTTTCTGATCTTCTTTCCGGAATACTCCTTGAAGTTTTCCTGGCTGTTACTCACAACTTTTTTCCTGTTGGCAGTGTCAGGAGAGACAATAACCAGATCAAAAAGAGCTCTGGTCAATTTTGTCCGTGAAGCTTTTGCTTTAAGGGAGTCGTAGAAGGTTATAGTTTTATCTTTTCTTGAGGAGTCGGCCTTGATCAGAGTGCCAGGTATATAAATGACCGTGTCTTTTTGGACGAATGACTTGATTTCTTTGGACAGAATGTATGTCCCTCTGGAAATTTTTAATGTAGTATCTTGTTTTACAGTAATTTGTGAAAAAACAGTTTCATGAAAAAAAAGTAGCGCCAGAATAACTAGTGGCTTTGATAATAGCTTATTCCTATTTATTGCAAAGGGCATCAGGTCTTTTTCGAGTTGTTACCCAGAACATCATCGGAATTAAACTGGAATCCCAGCCGCTTGCCGGTAATTACCCTTGAATGTTGAATTTTAGCTTCAGCCTGACCGACAGTTGCTATCTTAACAGTGTCGTATGGAGGTACAAGGAGATCGAACTCCAGTGCGTAAAGAATCGCAGTATAGATAATATTCTGGAGGGACGGTTTGCTGATTTCTTCATTGCCATAATTGGTAAACAGCATCCCCATCTGTCTTTTGCCTTCAACAAAGTACTGATTTTCGTGATTGATGAATATCCTCCCAATCAGGTAACCTAGGTCATCAAGACGAGAATATTTGAAGGAATCAGCAAGGAAGTTATAGATATTTATAATTCCTGAATAGGCATTATATTTATTTTTCTGGATATAGGGAGTCTTCCATGCAGGGTGCTCTCTGTCGAACTGAAAAATATTTGAATGCATGCTAAACAAAAGTATGTCACCAGCTATTTTGATCTGGGCATCAAAATTACTTCTGTCGGTGTATTCGAGTTTGATCCTGGAATCAATACCCCCAATACTCACATTTAGTTCCTTTGAAAAGTTTTTGAGTATATCCTTAATATTCCCAAACGATTGGAAAGTATTATCGTACACTTTTTGTTTCAAAAGGGATTTGTCCTTAAGAGATGCTGTTATAAGAAGTTTTTTATCATCAAGTTCTGCCATTATGCCTTGCTTTTAGATGTTTTCGGGCATCTAATGTAATAATATTAATTGACAATTGAAAAAGTCGGTATATACCCGGCTTTCCTGATTTGAAAATTTAGTAAGATATTGTTTAGTAGGATCTTGCAAATAAGACTCTTCTTTTGGAAGGTTTGCCTGAATAGATACATTTGCCTTCTTCTTCTGGGCTGTCAAATGGTATACACCTGATCGTCGCCTTTGTCTCATCTTTAATTTTCATTTCAGTTTCGGCAGTTCCATCCCAATGAGCCATAATAAATCCACCCTTGTCATCGAGTATTTTGTTGAACTCATCCCAGCTATCGATATAGAAAGTGTTTTCTTCTTTGAAAAGGATTGCCTTTTTAAGGATATTATCCTGAATGTCATTGAGCAGTTGGGGAATATATTCAACAACTGAATCAACCGGTATGGTCTCTTTTGCAAGAGTGTCTCTTCTGGCCACTTCCACAGTTTTGTTCTCTAAATCCCTTGGACCTATGGCTAGCCTTACAGGAATACCTTTTAACTCATATTCGGCAAATTTAAAACCTGGTTTATGTGTATCTCTGTTGTCGTATTTTACAGTAATACCTTTTGCTTCAAGGCCGGCTTTAATTTTTTCTGCAGTAACAGATAATCCTTCCAGTTGTCCGTCACCTTTATATATAGGAATGATAACTACCTGAAGTGGTGCAAGCTTGGGAGGGATGACAAGTCCATGATTATCAGCATGTGCCATAATCAGAGCACCCATAAGTCTGGTGGAGACTCCCCATGAGGTTGCCCATACATAGTCAAGCTTTCCGTTCTTATCAGTAAACTGAACATCAAATGCCTTGGCAAAATTTTGTCCAAGAAAATGACTGGTTCCTGCCTGAAGAGCCTTCCCATCCTGCATGATAGCCTCAATAGCATAAGTGTCAAGAGCTCCAGCGAATCTTTCATTCTCACTTTTGTATCCTTTGATTACAGGAATGGCCATTGAGTTTTCTGCAAAACCTGCATAGAGATTAATGATCTTTTCCGTTTCTTCAACAGCCTCTTCACGTGTTGCATGCGCTGTATGGCCCTCCTGCCAGAGAAATTCAGCTGTTCTCAAAAACAGCCTTGTTCTCATTTCCCATCTCACCACATTCGCCCATTGGTTGATTAGAATAGGTAGATCCCGGTAAGATTGGATCCAGTTTTTATAGGAATGCCAAATAATAGTTTCAGAAGTTGGCCTGATAATAAGTTCTTCATCAAGTTTTGCAGTTTCATCAACCACTATCTCTCCAGATTCATCCACCTTGAGCCTGTAATGAGTTACAACAGCACATTCTTTGGCAAATCCCTTGACATGAGCAGCCTCTTTACTGAAGAAAGATTTTGGTATGAAAAGCGGAAAATATGCATTGACATGTCCAGTAGCTTTAAATAATCTGTCTAGTTCAGCCTGGATTTTTTCCCATATTGCATATCCATAAGGCTTGATAACCATGCACCCTCTTACTGCCGAGTTCTCAGCTAAATCAGCCTTGATTACCAGATCGTTATACCACTGTGCATAATTCTCATCCTTGTTTGTTAAAAACTTCGCCATTTTTTTGGTACGGTATTTGTTTAATTTGTATTATAGAAATAGATTGCGTAAAAATAGATAAAAACTTAGTTAATTAAAAACGTCAGGAGGTTTGTCATGAAAGCAAAAATTTACATCGGAATATTAGTTGCAGCCTTGCCTCCTGGTTTCATGGCTCAGGCTGAGGTCAATGACTCGAGAGACTATCGGAATGACAATGCAGGAACGGTTATAAACAACTACTATAATTACGATTACTACTACTCATCCAGGATAAACAGGTTTCACAGGTCCTTCCTGACATTTAATTATTACACACCTCTGTTTACTGACAGCTATTGGTATAATTACGAACCATTATCATTGGGATTAAGCATTTATGGAGGCATGAGCTTTGGATTAGGTTTTTCATATAATTATCCGGTTTATAACGATTACAATTGGAATTGGCCCTACTCCGGCGGGAACTACTACTCGGGATATGATCCCTTCTATTATAACAGATGGTACTCGCCTGTTGTAATTAATTTAGGAATATGGAACAGGTGGGACCACTATTATTATAGCTCGCTGAGCCGCAATAGATGGGATAATGATTACAGGCATGTCAACAGCCGTTATAGTGACAACTATTACAATGATAATAGATCAAATAGCCGACCTTCAAATTCTAACATCATCAGGCGGAGTGAATCTGTAAATAATAATTCTGCAAATACTACTGTCCCAAGAAGGTCCGGTTCAAGCTATACACAGACCGAGATGACCAGGGACAATAATAATAAATCAACAAGTAGTGATAATAAGAGTGTAACCAGAAGAGGTGTCAATACTTCAAATAATCAGAATACTGTCATTGATAACAGAAGTATTAATAGCAATCGTACAAACAGGTCAGTTATAAATCCTGCAGACAACCAAATTAACAGGAGATCTCAACAAATACCTGTCAGAAACCAGAGTAATGTTTCCAATAATTCAGTAAGGTCAGGTACAGGTGGGAATACTGTAATAAACAGATCCGTTGTCAGATCGGAACCTGCTTCATCTAATGTTAAATCAGTTTCATCTTCATCAAGTAAAAAATCGTCCGCCAAAACAGGATCGCGCTCTTCAAGAAGGTCATCATCAAAGGAGCGAAGTAAAAAAGAGTAACCCGGATTTCCGGTTAAGTCCGATATTTAATTTAGATTCTTTATAATTAGCATCAATTTTGAAAAAGAAAGATAAGTTTATTAATATTTTAAGTTATTTGGTATAAAATTTGTTCCTATGATAAAAAACCACGGGAGGTTAAAAATGAAAGCACTTTATTATATACTAATTCCTTCAGCAATTGTTCTGAGCTCTTGTGCTTCGAGTCTTTATGTCGGAGGAGAACGAGATGATCTTTATTATTCATCCTCTGATAAACCTGCTGTGAGCGTTCAGCAAAATGTACCTGAACAGATTGCCCAGGGAAATCAAAAACCGGAACAGTATTACGATAATAAATATGCCAATGATACTTTAAATAAGTATGCCAATGATACTTTAGTTGCGGACAGATATAATGATGCTGTTGATTTCGACAATTCAATGTATTATAACAAGGATAACAGCCCGTTCGAGTATATGGACGACTTTTCATACTCAAACAGATTAAGAAGATTTTACGGTAATTATTTTGATCCGTTCTGGAATGATTCTTTTAACTACGGTTTCGGATATCCTTCGTTCGGTTTAGGTTATGGCAATGGCTATGGCTATGGCTATGGCTATGGATCTCCATATTGGGGCGGAGGAATGTATGATCCCTTCTATTCCGGTGGCAGTTATTATGGCGGATTATATGATGGATTTTATGGCGGATTATATGGAGGATATTACGGATCCATGTTCAGTCCGTTCTTTTACGGTGGGTATGGATATTACCCCGGATCGTACTACTCTTCAAGAGAAAATTCTTCTGTTCCTATTGCCAGACGTCAGCGGTACAGCTCTCTTTCAAATAATTATAATCCTTTATCGCCTTCCAGAAAATCTTCTTATCAGTCAGGAACAGGTTCTTCCTTATCCAGAAGGACTGATGGCGCCACGCAGAGCCAGACTGGTGAAACAAGAAGGATAGGTACCGTTAATAGCAGCAACAGACAATCTTCAACAACATTACCTGAAAAAAAATACAATCAGCAGGGAGTACCGACAAGAAGAGATGCTTCAAATAGTTCAAATCAGGCTTCCCCTTCATCCAGACCTGCATATAAATCTGTTGACAGGACATATACACCCAGTTATAACAATCCAAGAATGAGCACAAGACCATCTTATAATAACAGCAGAATTCAAAGCGGATCAAACTCAAATATCATTCAGAATAATTCCAGAAATAACAATGGAAGCATCGGAAGAGGAACAAATTCCGGAAGTTATAACTCAGGAACATCTAATTCAGTAAGAGGCAATTCTTCCAGTACGCTTAACCGGATCAGATCAATAATTTCTCTCCCCGGCAGATCGGAGAGTTATTCAGTCCCGATGATGAGAAGCATGGATAGGACCGGATATTCATCAGACAGATCTTATTATAATTCCTCGGTAAATAGTGGGAGATCTTCTTATAGCGGCTCCTCAGACTCTTATCGAAGTTCTTCGGGATCATCTTCATCCAGCAGCGGATCATCCGGATCTTCAAGTTCTTCAGTTTCATCAGGTTCCTCAGGTTCCTCAGGTTCATCAGGCGGTTCATCTGCTACAAGAAGGAAATAACTGATATTGCCATCATTATTTAAAAATCATTCCAGGGCGG
>Ga0182021_10005537_pt1 | contig 14973 bp, 15 predicted proteins | sample 612E3MmetaG_FD_120493 | JGI IMG/M metagenome (GOLD analysis project Ga0182021, IMG submission 120493) | Permafrost microbial communities from Stordalen Mire, Sweden - 612E3M metaG (Illumina Assembly) | ecosystem: Environmental > Terrestrial > Soil > Wetlands > Permafrost | place: Sweden... | reverse complement strand
CTGCACCCCGCAACGGGAGATGGGTCGCCCGAAAACCGCCGGAACGCTTCCCCAGAAAAAGATTTCTCGGCACACCGTTGTCTAGCCTGGCCTCGACTCCCTAAGTCCGACAGGCTGCGTGAGGCTTTGGATCCATGATCCAAACTCTCACGAGTTTGACTATGGAGAATCAAAGACCCGCGGAGGTCGCAGAGACTCCGGCAGGATTGAACCACAGTGCGGGACTCATGCAGCCCTTGCCGGGCAACGCCGCACGTTCAATACCGGTAATGCTCGGGCTTGTATGGACCCTCGACCTTCACCCCGAGGTAGTCGGCCTGCCGCTTCGTCAGCTTGGTAAGCTTCACGCCGATCTTCTCGAGGTGCAGCCGGGCCACTTCCTCGTCGAGGTATTTCGGCAGGCGGTAAACCCCCACCTTGTACAGATCCTTGTTCTTCCAGAGATCGAGCTGCGCGAGGATCTGGTTGGTGAAGCTGTTCGACATGACAAACGACGGATGGCCGTGCGCACATCCGAGGTTAACCAGGCGGCCTTCCGCAAGAACATAGATGGCACGGCCGTCCGGGAAAACGTATTTATCCACCTGGGGCTGGATCGTGATCTTCTGCACCCCCGGCGCCGAGTTCAGGCGGGCCATCTGGATCTCGTTGTCGAAATGCCCGATGTTGCAGACGATGGCCTGGTCCTTCATCCGCTGCATGTATTCCAGCGTGATGACATCGCAGTTTCCGGTGCACGTGACATAGATGTCGGCCTCGCCGAGCGTGTCCTCCACCGGCGCAACCTCGAAGCCCTCCATCGCGGCCTGGAGGGCGTTGATCGGATCGATCTCGGTCACGATGACCCGCGCGCCGAAGCCGCGGAGCGAATGGGAGGAGCCCTTGCCCACATCGCCGTAGCCGCAAACCACCGCGACCTTGCCGGCGATCATCACGTCCGTGGCCCGCTTGATGCCGTCCGCCAGCGACTCGCGGCAGCCATAAAGATTGTCGAACTTCGACTTGGTCACCGAATCGTTGACGTTGATGGCGGGGACCAGGAGCTTGCCGGCCTCGTGCAGCTGGTACAGACGGTGCACGCCGGTCGTCGTCTCCTCGGAAACGCCGCGCCAGTCCTTGACGACCGTGTGCCAGCGCCGCGGATCCGCGGCGTGGATGCGCCGGAGGAGATTCTTGATGACCTGCTCCTCCTCCGAGGCCGACGGCGTGTTCACCCAGTCGCTCCCCTCCTCCAGCTCGTAGCCCTTGTGAATCAGCAGGGTCACGTCGCCGCCATCGTCGACGACAAGCTGCGGACCCTTGCCGCGGGGGTGCGCAAGGGCCTCGAACGTGCAATCCCAGTATTCCGCGAGGGTCTCGCCCTTCCACGCGAAGACCGGGACCCCGGTCCGGGCAATGGCGGCCGCGGCGTGGTCCTGGGTCGAAAAGATGTTGCAGGACGCCCAGCGCACCGAGGCGCCCAGTTCCACCAGCGTCTCGATCAGCACCGCGGTCTGCACCGTCATGTGCAGCGAGCCGGTCACCCGCACGCCCTTGAGCAACTTTTGCCGCGCGTATTTGGCGCGCACGGACATGAGGCCGGGCATTTCCTTTTCGGCGACCTCGATGGCGCGGCGGCCCGCGTCGGCGAGCGAGAGGTCGCGCACTTTGCAGTCCAGCTTCCTGGCGGTGGATGCGGTGGCAGGCATGATAGGCAGATTGGGAAGGTGAGATTCAGTTGAAGGGTCCGGAGAACCGGCGTCTACCGGGCTGCGGCGATCAGTTCCTTGGTCCGGTTGGTCTGCTCCCACGACAAGTCGGGCTTGCCGAAATGGCCGTAGTTGGTCGTCTGCCGGTAAATCGGACGGAGCAGATCCAGCTGCTTGATGATGTTGGCCGGCTTGAAGCTGAAGACCTTCGCGACCGCGCGGGCGATGACGTCGTCCGGCACCTTGGCGGTCCCCATCGAGTCGACCCAGATGCTCACGGGCTCGGGGAACCCGATGGCGTAGGCGACCTGGAGCTCGCAGATCTCGGCGAGACCGGAAGCGACGATGTTCTTCGCCACCCAGCGGCACATGTAGGCGGCCGAGCGGTCGACCTTCGAGGGATCCTTGCCGGAGAAGGCGCCGCCGCCGTGCCGGCCCCAGCCGCCGTACGTGTCCACGATGATCTTCCGGCCGGTGACCCCGGAATCGCCCTCGGGCCCGCCGACGACAAAGCGCCCGGTGGGGTTGATCAGGTACTTGGTGTCCTGGTCGAGCATGTCGGCCGGGATGACCTTGCGGATCACATGCTCGATGAGGAATTCGCAAATGGCGGCGTGTTTGACGTCCGGGGTGTGCTGGGTGGAGATGACCACATTCTCCACCTTCACCGGCCGGTCGTTCTCGTAGCGGATGGAGACCTGGGACTTGGCGTCGGGGCGCAGCCAGCCGACGACCCCGGCCTTGCGAAGCTTGGTCAGTTCCCGCCCCAGCCGGTGCGCATACATGATCGCGGTCGGCATCATTTCGGGCGTCTCGTTGCAGGCGTAGCCGAACATCAGCCCCTGGTCGCCGGCGCCCTGCTCGGCCGTCTCCTTGCCCTCCGCCGCCCGCGCGTCCACGCCCTGGGCAATGTCGGGCGACTGGCGGGTGAGGTAGTTGTTGATGAACACCCGGTCGGCGTGGAACACGTCGTCGTCGTGCACGTAGCCGACGTCGCGAATGGCCGAGCGCACCACCTGCTCGTAATTGAGCTTCGCCTTCGTGGTGATCTCGCCGGCGATGATCACCATGTTGGATTTCACCATCGTTTCGCAGGCCACGCGGCTCTGCGGATCCTGCTCCAGGCAGGCGTCCAGCACGCTGTCGGAGATCAGGTCGGCCACCTTGTCGGGATGGCCCTCGCCCACGGACTCGGAGGAGAAAACAAATGAATTGGCCATAGGTTTTGCCTTAGAAAAAGCGCCGTCCCGCCCGAGGGCAAGTAAAATATCAACATATCTGTATCTGATGATATGACATGTGGCTAGGCCGCCCGCGCCGATGGCGCCGGCCCGGGATTCCGCGTCATCTTCCAGCCCACCGCGCCCGCCGTCCTCAGCTGCGGTTGCGTGGATGGAATCGCGCGTGCTCGGCGATGCGCCGGTCGGGCGTGACCGCGGTGTAAATCTGCGTCGTGGCAATGCTGGCGTGCCCGAGCATCTCCTGGATGGCGCGCAGATCGGCGCCGCCGCTCAGCAGGTGCGTGGCAAACGAGTGCCGGAGCAGATGCGGTTTCACGGGGCGGGTGAGGCCGGCGAGCCGGGCATATTTCCTGATCAGCACCCACAGCATTTTCCGCGAAATAGCCGTGCCGCGCTCGCTCAGGAAGAGCTGGCTGCCCGTGCGTGGCTTCACAAAATGATGGCGGCCGGATGCCAGATAGGTGGCGAGGGCGTCACACGCCTTCTGGCCGACCGGCACGACGCGCTCCTTCGAGCCTTTGCCGAACACGCGCACGAAGCCGTGGTCGAGGTCGAGCTGCTGCAGGTTGAGTCCGGCGAGTTCCGACACGCGCAGGCCGCTCGAATAGAACAGCTCCAGCATCGCCCGGTCGCGGAGCGCGTAATGGTCGGCCCCGGCCGGTGCCGCCAGCAGGCGCTCGACCTCGCGGGCGGTGAGCGTGCCGGGAATCTGGCGCACGAGCTTCGGGCCAACCAGAAGCTCTGTGAAGTCGCGGCCGGCGGCGCCTTCGTGCGCCCGGTAGCGGGCGAACATGCGCAGCGCGGAGAGTTTGCGGGCCAGGCTGCTGGCGGCGAGACCGTCCGCGCCCAAGGCGCCGATCCAGTCCGTCACTTGCGCCGGGGCGACCTCCGACCACGCGCGCACGCCCTTCCGGGAGAGGAACCGGGCGCACTGGCGGAGATCGCACTCGTAGGCGGCGATCGTGTGGCGCGAAAGGCCGCGCTCGAGTTCCAGGTAGCCGATGAACCCGTCGATGGCGTCGGCCAGCGCCGCGGGCAATCCGGCGGGGAACGCCGCCCCGGGCCTTTCCCGGCCCGGCCGCGTCCGCTCACGCCTCGCGGTCCCGCCGTGATCTTCTCTCCGGGCTGGGACGCGTTTCATGGTCACCGTGGAAAATCTCAGTAACGCCGGCGGCGCAGGCCGGGCGGCGGCGGCGCGGATTCGCGCACGCGGTAGGTGATGCGCGCCTTCTCCAGATCGTAAGGGCTCATCTCCATCTTCACCCGGTCGCCCGCGGCGATCTTGATGAAATGCTTGCGGAGCTTGCCCGAAATATGGGCCAGCACCATGTGCCCGTTGGACAACTCCACCCTGAACATCGTGCCGGGCAGGACGGTGACGACCTTTCCTTCCACTTCGATCGACTTGCCGTCAGACATACAGGACGCGGCGGATGCCGGGAGAACGTTTTAACATAGGGTGGTGTCAGCTGCCAAAAGACAGTTGTAAGTGAGTAAGGCTGAACGTAAGTCAAGGCTTTATCCGTGGCCATCCGCCCGAGCTTCCCCCCATGACTGACGCCGCCCGCCCGCCCGCCATCTGCCCTTTTCCCAAGGTCTTTCCGTCGCAATTGCACCGCGACGACGCGTTCTACATGTCGCTGGCCTACAACCAGGCCATTGAGGCGTGGCGGGAGGACGACGTGCCGGTCGGCGCGGTCATCGAGCTTGGCGGCGAGGTGATCGCCGCGGCGCACAACCAGGTTGACGGCACGCGCGACCCGACGGCCCACGCCGAGATTCTGGCGATGACCCAGGCCGCCCGCATTGTCGGCGACTGGCGGCTCAGCGGGGCCACGCTCTACGTGACCAAGGAGCCCTGCCCCATGTGCTCCGGCGCCACCCTCATGGCCCGGCTCAAGCGCGTCGTCTTTGCCATGGGCGACCCCAAGATGGGCTGCCTCGGCGGCGCCACCGACCTCAACGCCCTGCCCGAAATCAACCACCATCTTGAGCTCACCCGCGGCGTCATGGAAACCGAGTGCCGCGACCTGCTGCAGGCGTACTTCCAGCTGAAACGGTTGGAGAAGGAATGATCCTTGTCCCCTCGCGCGCGCCCCGATGATCCTTTCCGTCCCCCGTTTCCGCATGCTTGGAGTGACCGCTCCTGTCCTATTGTAGCTCAAAATCCTCGCGAGTGCCGAAGAATTGCCATTCCGCCTCACGCAACGGACGCAAAGTCCGCAATGGTCTGAAAGCACGGATTCCAAGCTTCCCTTTGTACTGCTGTATTGGGACCTTTGCGACCTTTGCGTGATGCATTCATCTCAGCCTTTGGTTGCGGCTCCGCCGCGCTAGGTTCTCCTGTGGCAATCCGGTTGCCACCCGCAGGGCTTCCGTCCCACAATCGACAAACCTATGAAACGTTGGGCCTTGCTCGTCGCGGTGCTCTACGCACTGGTGCTGGCTTTTCTCGCGGTGCCGGTGGCGGCACTTGCGTTCTGGAAATCGCCCGGAGAAATTGCGCAGGTCTTCCGCGAACAAGGTTTCTGGCTATGGCTGCTCATCATGGTGGGCTGCGAACTGGTCTTGCTGGCGGCTCCGGTGCGCATCAGCAGCCGGCGACCTTTGACCAAGGGCGCGCTCTGGCCTACGATTCTGGCGGCCAGCCTTGCGCTGGCCCTGTTGGTGGTCGCCGCGGCCGTCTGCATCCAGACGGTCCTCCTCGGCGACCGTGCGCTCGAGAATGAATGGCACAGATGGGCGCTGCTTGCCTCCCTGGTCGGTTTGTGGGGGTTTTGGTCGGTTCTCTTCTTTCGCATCAGCGGCAAACAGGTGCCGCCTGATTTCGTCGCGGCGTTATGCCAGCGGTTGTTCCGGGGGAGCGTGCTCGAGCTTCTGGTCGCCGTACCTTGCCACATCATCGTTCGTTCCCGGCATTACTGTTGCGCCGACGGGATCACCTTTGCGGGCCTGTCCCTCGGCATCGCCGTGATGCTGTTCTCATTCGGTCCTGCAGTCTTCGTTCTGTTCGTGGAACGGTCGCGTCGTTTGGGCGCGTCTCCGGCGGGGAGCCCGCCCTCCGCCGCCGACAATCCCTCCGCACCAAGCAGTTCCTGATGGCCATTCTCGACGCCAGAGAAGTCGTCAAGGAATACCGGATGGGCAGCGGCATCGTGCGCGCGCTGGCCGGCGTTTCCCTGCATATTGAGCCCGGCGAATTCGTGGCGATCCTCGGAACCAGCGGTTCCGGGAAATCCACGCTGCTGAACCTGTTCGGCGGCCTTGACCGTCCCACGACCGGGGAAGTCCGGTTCGAAGGCAACAGCCTCGCGCCGCTTTCGGCGCCCGCTCTGGCCCGTCACCGCCTGCGCCATGTCGGCATGGTGTTCCAGAGCTTCAACCTGATCGCGACGATGACCGCCTGGGAGAACATCGCGCTGGCGCTCGCCTTTGCCGGCGTCAGGCGCGCGGAACGCCGGCGGCGCGCCGAGGCGCTGCTGGCGCAAGTCGGACTCGCCGACCGGTCCGCCCATTGTCCGGCGGAACTGTCCGGCGGCGAGCAACAGCGCGTCGCGATTGCCCGCGCGCTCGCCAACGATCCCCGGGCCCTGCTGGCCGACGAACCGACCGGCAACCTCGACAGCACCCACGCGGCGGAGATCCTCAGCCTCCTCAAGGCAATGCAGGGCGCCGGCAAGACCATCGTGCTCGTGACCCACGATCAAGACCTGGCGCGAACCTACGCCGACCGTTGCGTCCGGCTGAAGGACGGAAAGGTGGTGGCCCCATGACCCTCGCGGACCTCTTCCTCCTGGCGCTGCGCAATCTGCAGCAGGCCAAGCTCCGCGCCACGCTGACCGCGACCGGCGTGGCGGTGGGAGTGATGGCCATCGTCTGCATGGTCAGCTTCGGCCTCGGCCTGCAGGAGAACCTGCTCGCCCGCACCCTGGCCAAATTCGACATTTTCACCACGGTGCCAGTCACGGGCGCCAGCGTCAGCTTGATGCTTGAGCTCCAGCAGAACGGCAGCGCGGCCGCGGCCCCGGAGGAAGCGCCCGCCGGCGCGCCGGCCGCCGAGTCTCCGAGGAACGCCTTCCGCCGGGCCGAACCTCGCCGCCCGCTCGACGACAAGGCAATCGCGGAGATCGAAGCCATCGCCGGAGTCGATTATGTGCTTCCGCGGGTCACGTTCACCGCGTTTGTGCAGTTCGACGGCAAGACTCGCCAGCTCGGGCTGGCGGGCGCGCCGCTCAATCCCGCCCACCTGCCGGGCACGAGCAAGCTGCTCGCCGGTCAGCCGTTCAGCAACGACTACGCCCGGGAGCTGATCGTGACCGAGGATTTCGCCCGTTTGTTCGCTCACGCGGCGTCGCGCCGCCCGCCGAGTTCGCCGTTCGCGCCGCCGGGTCCGGAGTTGAACGAGGCCGAACGGACCAAGGCCGCCTCGCAACTCCTGGACCGCGAGGTTGTGCTGCTGATGCTACGCGCCGGCTCCGCCGCCGGGCGCGGCACACCGGCGGAAGCGGTGGCCGGGCCGGGCGGCCCGGCCCCGGCCGAGGCCGGACTTGAGCGCCAGGTCTTCAAGATCGTCGGCGTCGTGCCCACCCTGCCGGCCGGGGCGATGTTTGACCGTATGATCGCCGGGTCTTCCGATTTGATGGTGCCGATGGGCCAGGCCCGCCTTTTCCGCCAGGTGAACAGCGATCCGCTTTCGCGCCTGGGCGCGGCCCTCCTCGGCGACACCGGTTATCCCGCCGCGGTGGTGCACGTCACCGACCCGGCACAGACGCAGCGGGTTTACGAGGAGATCAACAAGCTCGGACTCCGGGCGATTTCGCTGACGAACCAGCTCGAAGAGGTCAAACGGGTTTTTCTCATCATCAACGCCAGCCTGGCGCTGCTCGGTGGCATCGCGCTTTTCGTGGCCGCCCTAGGCATCTCCAACACGCTGATCATGTCGATCACCGAACGCACCCGGGAGATCGGGATCATGAAGGCGATCGGCGGGGGCGACGGCCAGATCATGGGCATTTTCTTTCTGGAGGCCATGCTCATCGGCCTGATTGGCGGCCTGCTCGGCTCTGCCGTGGGCTGGGCAGTCGACGGCCTCGCCAACCACGTTGTAAACCGCTATGTCGGCGGCGGCGGCAAGCCGTTGGTGGAGTTCTTCTTCATCCCCTGGTACCTTTGGGTCGGCGCGGTGGGATTCGCCGCCGCGATCAGCCTGGTGGCGGCGGCCTATCCGGCGTTTCGCGCCGCGCGAGTGGACCCCATCAGGGCCCTTCGGCACGACTGATCCGAGCACTGCGCTTCCGGATCACATCTACGGACCGTGGGGGGGTGCCGGCGGGGCGGTCGTGGTCGGGCTGGTGCTGCCGCTCGCGGAGCTGCCGGCGCTGGCACCGGCTGCGCCCGTGCCGAACAATGACTGCATTGACGGCAACGAACGCCGGGTCTCCGCGGCCTGCTGCTGCTGTTGCTGTAGTTCTACCAAAACCTGGGCCTGGCTGGAGGTGAGGACTCCGCCGGCCCGTGCAATGGCGTCGTCCGTGATCACCCCCCCGCCGATCCGCGCAACGCCCCCGCCGCCTCCGATCGCGAGAGAGCCTTCCGCAGTGGCCGGCCGGGCCGGGCTCGTCTCAGCGAGAATCTGCACCATGGCCTCGGCTTGCGGTCGCGTGAGCGGAGTATCATTGAATGTGAGATTCTGCTGGAGTTGCCCGACCACGGCGCGCTGCGGCTCCGTTCGCGCATAGTCACTATACTGGGCATAGGCCGCGTCGCCCAGGAGCGCCTTGATCTTCGCTTCGTCCTCCGCCTGCATGGCCGCGACCGTCTTTTGCACCTCCAGCGGGTTGGTTCCCTGCTGCGCCGAAGCGATCATTGCGTCCATTCCGACGAGCTGCTTGTCCAGTAGGAGGTCCACGAACTTCGCCTGCTGCTCTGAACCCAGGCCGAGTCTCTTGCAGAGCGCGGCATACTGACGCGCCAGGGAGAGTCTCTGTTGCGAAGCGAGCATCCGCTGCATCTCCGGCCGGTCCAGGAAGCCGGCCAGCATCGGCAGCATCTCGGCAGGGCTGCCACCGGATGCGCCCGGCCGGCGTGCGCCCGGGCCGCCGGCAGGCTGGCGCGCCTCCGCCAGCTGGTGTTCGAGCTCACTCACGTTGTTCAAGGCGGCCGTCAGCTTTTTTTGCAGCGCAACGTGCGCCCCCGGGTCGATCGCCTTGTCGCGGGCTGCGCGCAACTCCGCCTGCCGCTGCCAGGCGATGACCGAGGCCGCGATCGCGGCCACGGCCAAGATCACGATGAGAACGTTCTTGATCGCATGCATGAGAGAGCGGGAAAATGGGCCAGAGGGCAGGCTGGAGACCCGCCGTAATCGCCCTTCCGGAGGCAGCCTGTAACCACGCCACCGAGGCGGGTGCAGGGCTCTGGAGCAAGGACGGCGCGCGGCGGACGCCGGAACTTCTCAGGTTCGCGGTGCTTCGGCAAAACATTTCTCGGTTTTTGAATCCCGGTTCCGGATTTCGTGCCCGCTACCCCGGGCCGACTGAAGAATATTTCACCGGTAAAGTTGACGCCGGGCGAGAGTGGCGCAATTTAGGATATCAACTGATCGAATTCAACCTACTCATTCCCATGGCCTACGAACTTCCAAAACTTGACTACGCCTATAACGCCCTGGAACCGCACATTGATGCGCGCACGATGGAAATCCATCTAACCAAGCATCACCAGGCCTACATCAACAACGCAAACAACGCGCTGAAGGACCAGCCCGCCCTCGCCGCCCTGGAGGTCAACGCGCTCATCGCCGACCTCGGAAAAGTCCCGGAGGCGATTCGCGGCGTGTTGCGCAACAACGGGGGTGGCCACAGCAACCACTCGTTCTTCTGGAAGATCCTCGGCCCGGGCAAGGGCGGGGCCCCCAAGGGTACGCTGGCGGCAGCCATCACGGCCACGCTTGGTGGTTTCGACAAACTTAAGGAGGACTTTGGGAAAGCGGCGGTCGGGCGCTTTGGCAGCGGCTGGGCCTGGCTCGTCGTAACACCGGACAAGAAGCTCGTCGTCGGCTCCACCGCCAACCAGGACAGCCCGCTCATGGGCAAGTTGGTCGCCGGACTGGAGGGCAAGCCCGTCATCGGTCTCGATGTCTGGGAGCACGCCTACTACCTCAACTTTCAGAACCGTCGGCCCGATTATGTCGCGGCGTTCTGGAATGTAGTCAATTGGGATGCCGCCGAGGCAAACTATCGGGCCGCTTTGAAGTGACGCGCCGCGGCCTTTGGGAAGGCCGCTCGCGGCCGATCATCCACGCAAGCCGCATTTTCCCTGGTGCGGCTTTTTGTTGGACGCCTTTCCGAGGGGCTGTCCGAAGAGTCAGGGCCGAGTTGTAGGGGCGCAGGCTTTGCTGCGCCCATTTTGGAGGGCGCGACAAGATCGCGCCCCTACGAATGCCCGCGGCATCGTCGTTCAATCGCCGCCTCGACCGCGCTGCAAAGCGCGATCTGGCGTCACCGCGGAAACAATCCCTGGAGGATCGGCGTGGCCTGGCCCTGAGCGTCCCGCACCCCGAAGCTGTCGTTGTAGTCCCACACGGCCCAACTCCAGCCGCGGCTTTCCGACGCCGCCCGCACCGCGGAGATCCACCGGCGCTTCGACGCGGGATCGGCGGCCTTGTAGACCCCGAATTCTCCGAGGTAGATTTCACGACCGCTGGCGTGCAACGACGCCCACGCCGCGACCTTCGAGAAGCCGGCTTCGATGTTTGCCACGGTCAACTCGTCGCCGGTTCGGACGTTCAGCGGATGATTGTCGGCCGTCGCCCCGGAAAGATCCGGCACGCGACCCGGGAACGGGACGGCCGGCATCGTATCCGTGAAACCCGCCCAGGGAGCCCGCTGGTGGGTGAAGACCATCGGCTCGTAGTAATGCACCGTGATGGCGATGTTCGGATCGGCCGGCACTTCCAGATCATCTACCGTGCCAAAAGTGCTCCATCGGTTCGAGGAAAGATACACGATGCGCGCGGGGTTACTCTGCCGGATCGCCGCGAGCATCCGGCGGTTGAAAAGATTGAGCTGCTGGCTGGTCGGAGCGACCGGCTCGTTGAGAATCTCGAACCGAAGCCACGGCCCTTGATTCGCAAAACGGCGGGCGAGGCGCCGCCAGAAATCCGCGACCTTCTCCCGCAGCGCCGGGTCCTCGAATACCCGTCCCTCGCCGCCGCGGTTGAAGTCGGCCCCCGGCAGGAAATGCATGTCGAGCACCACGCCAAGCCCGCGGGCCCGCGCCCAGCGAACGGTGTCATCGACCGGGGTCAGCTTCGCCTCGTCGAGCGAGCCGTCGGGATTGAGGCAGAGGCGGCCGTCGACGGGCAGGCGGATGTGATCGAAACCCTGCTCCGCAATCCACGCCACATCCCGCTCACCAAACCACGGGGCCGCGTAGGTCAGGGTATCGGTGTTTTGCGAGAGCCAGTGGGAGAGGTTGACGCCCCGCTTGAAGGTGAACGCCCTCCCCGGAGCAGCCCCCGCGGCAGGACCGGCCGCGCCACCGGTTGATTCGGCCGTCGAGAGCGAGCAGGCAAACGCGCAGCCGGTCAGGAACGCCAGCCAGCGCAGGCAGGAGTATCGATTCATGGTGCCCATTGTTGCCGCCTGGGTCCTGCCATGGCAATTCCGTAGTGGCTGAATCCTCTTTCCGAACGCCCATCTTCCCGCCGCCCTGCCCGGCCGCTATTGGATCCAGTAGCTCGCCTGCGAAGCCTGGCCAAGCGCGGACGGACTGATGCGTCTGGTTTTGCGGGTCTCGGTGTCGAGAATCCACAGGCTGCGCTGGTTCGCCTCGCGCGCCGTGTAAATGAGATGTCGGCCGTCCGCCAGCCAGCACGGCTCGATCGCATCGAGCGCCGCGGCCGACACCACCTCCGCCTGCCGGGAGGAGAAATCGTAGACGGCGACCTGATAGCGTTTCCCCACCGCGGTGGTGAAGGCGAGTTTGTTCGCGTCCCAGCGGCACCAGTCGGGTTCGGCGCAATACCCGCTGATGTTCGTTGGCAGGCGCTGCGGCGGCGATCCGACCGCCGCTGACATGAGGTAGAGCTGCGGCCCGGGTTCGGACGTGAATACCAGCCGCGAACCGTCAGGCGACCAGCACGGCCCGGCCTTCACCGCCGGGGTGCGGGTGAGCCGTGAGATCATCCGGCCCTGCGCGTTGCCCACGTAAATCTCGGAATTCCCCTCACCGCTCAGGACCATTGCCACCCGGCCGCCGTCCGGGCTGAACCGGCCGCCCGTGTTGGTGCCCTGCACGCTGACCAGCAGCGTCGGGGTCCGCGTGGCCAGATCCAGCACGTAAATATCCGGGAAACCATTACGGTAACTAGTGAAGATCAGCCGGCGCCCGTCGGGCGACCAGCGCGGCGCGATGATCTGCCGGCTCACTCCCGGCCAGCCCACCACCTCGCCGCCAAACAAGTCGGAGGTCATGATCTCCATGCCCGCGCCCCGGTCGCTGATGAACGCCAGCTTGCCGGCGAAGAACCCGCGCAGTTTGCTCGTCTGCGCCACGGCCACATCGGCCGCCCGCAGCAGGGCGTTGCGCGCGCTGGTGCCGGCGACCACCTCGCTGAACATGGGCTCGCCCGCCGAACCGCGCGCGATCTCCACCCGCACCTGCGTCGGTGCGACCAGGGTGAAATTGAGCGTGTACGACGCGCCTCCGCTGACCAGCCGGTAGGCGCCGTGCGCGCTGAAGGCCAGCCGGGCCAAGTTGCCCAGCTCGGAGGTCGAGGCGGCGACCTCGATGGAAGTCACATTCCGGTCGGCATTGATGATGACGTCGCCGATGTGGGTGGCATTGTCGGCAAAAACCGACGCGGCCCCGGCGACGGGAAGGAGAAGGGAGAGGAGGCAGGAACGCATGGCGGGATTTTGGAAAAAAGCCGCGCCGGGCGCGGCGAGTTTCTTATTTACAGACCTGGTCGCCTGCACAACGTAAATCCGCAATTCGCGACCTGCGCGGCGCCGCTTGTGTTTGCCGGCGGGTTGCGCACCATGCACCACCGCACCGTGACCTCCGACGTTATCAAGGAAGCCCTCAAGCAGGTGAAATATCCCGGTTTCAGCCGGGACATCGTGTCGTTCGGCCTGGTGCGGTCCGCCGCCTTCGCGGACGGAACGGCGAAGGTGGCGCTCGCGCTGACCACCGCCGACCCGCAGGTGCCGGTCGCGCTCAAGGCCGCGGTGGAGAAAGTGCTGCTTTCCCTGCCGGGTGTGAAGCAGACCATCATTGACATCGCGGTGGCGCCGGTGCGGGGGCCGGCGGCGGGCGGTACTGGGGGCAGCCTGGCCGGCAGCAGCGCGCCCAAGGGGATCAAACACGCGGTGGCCATCGCCAGCGGCAAGGGTGGAGTCGGCAAGTCCACGTTCGCGGTGAATCTCGCCTGCGCGCTCGCGCAGGAGCTGGCGGCCCAGGGCCAAGCCGGCTGCGTGGGCCTGATGGACTGCGATGTTTACGGCCCCACCGTGCCGCTCATGATGGGCCTGAGCGGGCGCCCCGGCATCGAGGGCGACGGTGCCGACGCCATGCTCCTGCCGATGGAAAACCACGGCGTGAAGGTCATGTCGATGGGCTTCCTGGTCGACGCGGACACCCCGGTCATCTGGCGCGGCCCGATGATCATGAAAACCGTGCAGCAATTCGTACAAAACGTGCGTTGGGGCGACCTCGAGGTGCTGCTCGTGGACCTGCCGCCCGGCACGGGCGACGCCCAGCTGTCGCTCGTGCAGACGCTTCCGCTGGATGGCGCCGTGCTGGTCACCACTCCGCAACTCGCCGCGACGAATGTGGCGCGCAGGGGCGGTCTCATGTTCCGCAAGGTGAATGTTCCGCTGCTCGGGGTGGCGGAAAACATGAGCTACTTCGTCGACTCCGTCGGCCACCGCCACGACCTTTTTGGCAGCGGCGGCGGCGCCGAGATCGCCGAGGCGCTCGGAACCACCCTCCTTGGGCAGGTGCCGCTCCTCGCCGAAATCCGGGAGGGCGGAGATTCCGGCAAGCCCGTCGTTGTCAATGACTCCGCCGGCCCCGCTGCCTTGATCTTCCGCCAGATTGCGCGGAGTTTGCTTGACCGGTTGGCTTCAGCTGGTCGTTGAATTGACAGTTCTTGGCGATTGAGTCTATTTTAACAATATGGCGCTGACGAAAGAAGACGTGGTTTCCGCATTGCGCGCCTGCCGCGACCCGGAGGTTCCCACTAACATCGTGGACCTCGGGCTGATCTATGCCGTTGACGTTCGTGAGGTCGCCGCTGATTCCGGCTATGATGTTAATGTCAAAATGACTTTGACGTCGCCAGGCCGTCCGATGGCGCAATCATTGTCCTCAGAAGTGCACCGCACGCTGCTCAATCTGGAGCGCGTGCGGCACGCGAAAGTGGATCTCGTCGGGGAGCCGGTCTGGCATCCCTCGATGATCACCGCTGAAGGGTGCCAACATCTTAACCCAACCTGACATCGTGGTCTCCATGTGTTCCCTGCCCTTAGCGCCTGAATCCTCGCGTGAATTCGTGAAGCAATCCTCGCTTTACCAGGAATTCCTCGCGGAGCGGGAGGAGATCCTCCGCCACAAGTGGCTGGAGTCTGAACGGCTGGGATACGACATCGGTTTTGAGCGGGCGCTGCTCGACTGGATCCGCAAGCACCGGGATAGCTGGCGTGCGCATCGGCGCGCCCTGCTCCAGCAACAGCAGCAGGCGCAGGCCGCGCTCATGCCACCGCGGGCGCCCGCGGGCGGGCTCGTCGCCGGCGGGCAGAAACAGAAAAACTGACCCCCGCGAGGGAGTCAGTCTTGGAAAATGCTGCCGGGCTGGGCGGGCGGGTCTATTTGATCTCCTTGTGCAGGGTGTGCCGGCGTAGGAAATGATTGTACTTCATCTTCTCGATGCGCTCCGTCACCGTCTTCTTGTTGCGCTTCGTCAGATACCGGGAGGGCGGTTTGCCTTCTTTCCGGGCTTCGGTGCATTCGAGGGTCACAACTTCTTGCATGGCGTTAAATGG
>Ga0182021_10005536_pt1 | contig 14975 bp, 10 predicted proteins | sample 612E3MmetaG_FD_120493 | JGI IMG/M metagenome (GOLD analysis project Ga0182021, IMG submission 120493) | Permafrost microbial communities from Stordalen Mire, Sweden - 612E3M metaG (Illumina Assembly) | ecosystem: Environmental > Terrestrial > Soil > Wetlands > Permafrost | place: Sweden... | reverse complement strand
CCGCCGCCGCAGCCGTACATTCCCTAAGTAGACGTGAGGGCGCGCATCCGGTAGCGGGCAATCTCGCCGAACACGCGCACAATCCGCCGCAAAGCCACCTCGCGGCTCTGTCCCACCTCGCGCACGAACGGCCGGATGCGGACCGAGGCAAAGCGACTGCCGGCCTGGCGCATCCGCTCCAGCAACTCGAAACTGAACACGAAGGTCTCGCTTTGCACAGTAGCCAGATCGATCGTATTGAGCCAGCGCCTGTGAAAGACGTAGGAACCGTCGAAGTCCACGCGCAGTCCGCCCAGGTCCCGCACCAGGAAGTGAAACGCAATCGACATCAGACGCCGCCACTCGCCCGAGGGCGGCATGAGGTAGGTGCTGACCACCGTGGTCTCGGGCGTGGCCAGGGGCAAGAAGACCAGCAGCGATTGCGGCCGGACTTGGCGGTCGGCCGGGAGGAAGGCGATGTAGTCGCAGCGGGCCGCGGCGTATCCGGTGCGCAAGGCCGCACCCATGCCCAAGTTGCGGGCATGGCGCACAACTCGCACGTCGCCCTCGCTGGTAGCCTCGGCCCGGGCAGCGGTGTCGTCGCTGGAGCCGTCGTCGACCACGATGATCTCGTAGCCGGAAAGCCACAGACGGCCGACGCGCCGGCAGTCGCGTACCGCAGCCGCGATGGATGCCTCCTCGTTCCAGGCCAGCAACACCATGGACAGAATGTGCGGACTGTGCGGGGCGAGGATCAACTCCGCTGCATCGCCGGCATCTGTGACCACGAAATCCGCCCCTGCCGCTTCCAGAATCGGCACCTCGGCCATGGAATGCGCGTATCCGATGACGACGAACGACGGTGCCGGCGCGGCCAGGGTCTGACAGGCTGCCAGGGCCGCGCGCAGGTCTACGGCGTGATGGCCGACCAGAAACACGCGCTCCGTGCCCGCGGCTTCCGGTGCCGCGAGAATAGCCTGAAGTGGCGCCGCAGCCGGCTTGATCGAGCCAGCGCCCTGGCGCGCCTGGATGGAGAAGAAGCGCGCCGGATCGATTCCAACCGCGCGCAGAGCAGCCCGCACGCAGGTGTGACGGTTGTTGGTGTGCAGCGCGACTGGCACGTCCGACAGACGGTCCAACAAGGCACGCGCCCCGGGATGGATCGAGCAGGCCGGGCCGCAGCGGGCCTCTTCCTCGTCGATCACCGCCCACAGGCGGGCCGCGAGACCGGCACTCGCCGCGCCATCGCGTGCGCCCAGCTTCGCACAGGTCGATTCGATGCCGGCTATCAGATCCTCGCCCTCCAGGCTCATGCCCTGCGGGGCAAGCAGGGCATTCACTTCCCGGCGCACGCGCGCGTTATCCAGGTGAAGGTCCACCAGGACGCCGTCCAGGTCCACGATGGCGACGGCACGTGGCCGGGTCATTGTCCCGTCCCGTTCAGGGCAACATCGTCTTCCCAGTGAGGCGACACGAGCAAAAGCTTACTCCCGTCGCAACGATGGGCGCTACAGGGATCAGGGCTTGCAACTTGCGGCAGCGCGGACGAACATGGCTGGTGTCCAGAACAGGAAGCGAGGGCACGCGATGGTCGCGTTCGCAGCACTGATTCTCCGAGACCGGGCATGGATGACGAGATTGGCGCTCCTCTGCGCGCTCCTGCCAGGGATGAGCGCGTGCTCGTCTTCAGGCCCGCCGACCCTGATCGACATGCTGCCGGCTGACAACGAAGTCGGCACCTGGACGCATGTGGGTGACGCCCAGCTGCTCACCGAGGTGACGGCGCTCTACAACCGGATCGACGGCGCTGCTCCCAAGTATATCGATCGCGGCTGGGTCGGCAGCGTCTACGCCAACTACAGCGATGGTACCCAAACCATCCAGGTGGCCATTCACGACATGGGCAGCGCTGCGAATGCCCAGGACATTTACAACGCCTATCTGCCGGCCTCGCTCCAGGCCGTCCCTGGCCGCGACAGTGCCGTGGTCGACATGGGGCTGCCCACGGCCTATGCCGCCCACGCCTATCGTGACCGCTTCTACATTGAGCTCAACATCGATCAGAAATCCGACGCCGCGCTCACCGCGATTCAGCAGTTCGTGAACCAGATTCTCGACCGCGCACGCTCCTGACAGGCCGTAGGCATGCTCCCCTCGGTCTCTGGCCGGTGCTATCCTCACGTTGTCACACCCGCCGTCGACATTCTCATGCCAGACTCATGCGTCATGTTCGCCTCCTCACACCAGCCGCGTGGGGAGCCCGCCGGCATTGCCCCCTACGGGGACTTCGGGACGGCCCGCCACCCCGCCCTCCCCGCGCGCTTCGCGCGCGCCCTTGCCGGCGGCGCACCATCGCGGGAGGGTTTGGCGAGGCCGAGCGCGAGGGCGCGAGCGCAGCGAGCGGGTGTGGTGGGGAAGGTGCAGGTCCCGAAGTCCCCGCAGGGGGAAGCGAGGGGGATGGGGTGGCAGGTGGGGTGCCGAAGGGCGGAGCGAACCCTCTCAGGGTTTCCATGTCAACGTTCTCCGGCCCGCGAGGGTCAGCAGGCCACCCCGGTGGACGGTCGAAGCGCATGACGGCGCAGGATCCTCCTCCCGACGCTGCGGTCTTGGCCCTCGCGCGGCCGGCCGTCTTCATTCGCGCCTTCGAAGAGACTCTGCTACAGCTCTTCGCCGGTGGTGCTCTGGCAGGGACCGTGCACACCTGCCTGGGACAGGAGTTGGTGGCCGCGGCGCTTGGCAGCCACGTGCAGGTCGACAACGACGCTCTCTTCGCCACCCACCGCGGACACGGACACTACCTGGCCACCAGCGGTCCCGCTGACGCGCTCTTGGCCGAGATGATGGGCCGGCAGGGGGCGCTGTGCGGCGGTCGCGGCGGAACCCAGCACCTGCGCCGAGGTCGGTTCTTCTCGAGCGGCGTTCAAGGCGCCACGGCTTCACTCGCCACCGGGTTCGCATGGGCCTTGCGACAGAAGGGCGAGCCCGGGATCGCCATCGCGATTCTGGGCGACGGGACGTTGGGCGCAGGCGCTCTGTACGAAGCCCTGGTTTTTGCGGGCTGCAGGGATCTCCCTGTGCTTTTCTTTCTCGAGCACAACGGCTGGGCCATGTCGACCGAGGCAAAGCGGGTCGAACGCGGCGATCTGGCCAAGCGCATCGAAGGTTTCGGCATCTCCTTTGCGCGCTCGAGTGATCAGGATCCCGTCGCGCTCTGCGATCACCTGGGCCGCGTGGTCGAGCGTGTGCGGGCGGGCCATCCCTTCTTCCAGGTGGTGGACACACGACGCCTGGGCGCGCACAGCAAGGGCGACGATACCCGCCCCGCCTCGACCATCGAAACCCTGTGGCGCGAGGATCCGCTGTCGCGCTGGATCGCCGAGCGGCCATCGGTCGGCGCCCTGTACGCTGACGCGCGCGTCGCGGTCGAGGGTCTGGTTCGCGACGTCCAGGCCCGCGCCCCGCTGGATCCGACTCCGGGGAACGCATGGCCGCGTCCGCCGGGCGAGTTGACCAGTGCGGCCCTGCTGGCGCGACCATCGGGCGTGGCCAACCAGTTCATGGTCGACCGCATTCGCACGGCCCTGGGCGAGCTGCTCGACCGCGATCGAAACGCGATACTCCTGGGCGAGGACATCGTCGATCCCTACGGCGGCGCATTCCGCGTGACCCGCGGTCTCTCGGCCCGTTTTCCCGATCGGGTGGTGGCGACGTCCATATCGGAGTCAGCCATCGTGGGCGTGGCGACTGGTCTGGCCATCGCGGGCGTGCCGGCGCTGGCCGAGCTGATGTTCGCCGACTTTGCCACCCTGGCTGCCGATCCCCTGGTGAACCACGCGGCAAAAATGCACTACGTCTACGGGCTGTCCCGTTGCCCGATGATCGTCCGACTTCCGTCAGGCGGTGGACGCGGCTATGGGCCGACGCACAGCCAGAGCCTAGAGACGCTCTTCCTGGGCGTGCCTGGTCTGCGGGTGGTGAGTCTTTCCGCGCGCCACGAGCCTGCCGCCCTGCTCGCCGCGGTTCTTGCGGCAGGCGCCCCCACGGTGCTCATCGAGCACAAGCGGGTCTACGCCGATACGCCCCGTGCTGAGCCGCCGCTCGATCTCGAACTGCATGACGTGTCGACATCCACCGGCGACCTTCCGCCGCTGGTCTACTTGCCCGCCGATGGCCGCGCCGGCGACGTCACCCTGGTCACCCACGGAGGCATGGTGGACGTGGCCGAGATGGCCATGAAGGATCTGTTGGTCAGCGATGAGCTGCGTTTCGAGTTCATTGTCTTGACCCAGCTCTGGCCTTTGCTTTCCGATGAGGTCGCGGCGTCGGTGGCAAGGACCGGGAGGCTTTGCGTGCTGGAAGAGACGCCTGCGCCGTATGGCGTCGGTTCCGCAGTGATTGCTGCCGTCGCGGAATCTGCGCGGCGGCCTTTTGCGGCGCGAGCGATCGGCGCTGAACCGGTGCCCATTCCCAGCGTGCGGTCCCTGGAAGAACGCGTGCTTCCCAATGCCGCTCGGCTTGTCCAGACGATTCGACAACTCGCGCGCAATTCCGCCGGAGAGTCCTGATGGCCCCATCCCCGCTTGCCCGTATTGTGGTTCCTCGCGCTGTGGCCGGTGACGATCGCGCGCGCCTGGTCGAATGGTGCCTCGCTGACTGCGCCGCGGTCGTGCCCGGCACGCCGATCGCCGTGCTCTCCTCCAGCAAGGCCACTTTCGAGGTGGAGGCCGAACAGGGCGGGTTTCTCAGACAGCTCTGCCCGGTCGACCGGATCCTGGAGGTGGGTGATCCCTTTGCCGAAATCTGGTCCAGTGTGCCCGAGGCTGCAACCATCGCACCCAAGACGTCGCCCGCGGCCGACGGCCCGGTGATCACGGAGAAGGCCCGCCGGCTCATCGATGCGCACCATGTCTCTCTCGATCACTTCCGCGGTCGCACTGTGGTGCGCGCGGAAGACGTGGAGGCCATCCTGCACCAGGCCGGCGGCGCTGCCGCCCCTGTGCGCCGCTACGCCGGGGAGACGCTGGATCCCGCGGCCGACTGGGACGCGGCTCTTGGCAGTGAGGAGTTCGCTCGGATGAAGGCCATGCTCACCGGCCTGCGCCGCCGCATGAAGGCCAAGTTCGATCGACATGTGTCGACGAGCGAGCTGCTGGGCGATCGCCGGGAACTGGCGCGCGCGCACGGCTTCGGCGAAGGCAGCAGCGTGTACGACGAATGCCTGATCCTGGGAAGTCCGCAGGTGGGCAAGCACTGCTGGATCGGCCCCTATACCGTGCTCGACGGATTCCACGCGCCCCTGCAGATTGGCGACTATTCCTCGGTGGGCGCGGGGAGCCAGATCTATACCCACAACACGATCCACCGGGTGCTCACCGGCGGTCGCGTGGGGACCTTCAGCATGGCCACGACCATTGGGGTCCGCGTGTTCATCTCACCCCTGTGCGTCCTGGGCCCGGGAGTGCAGATCGGCGATGGGTCTTTCGTGGCTACGGGCAGCTTCGTCGAGGGGAGATTCCCCGCCGGAAGCTACCTGGGCGGCAACCCGGCGCGCCGCCTGGGGCGGGTCGAGGTCGACGGTCATCGCGTGGCCTTGATACCCGAGTAGGGAAGCCGATGCGTGTTCCACCCTTTCCTGCTGCCCGGTGATGCAACCTCACGCCCGCCGGCTTCTTCCCTTCGGTTTGCTGTTGGCTGCGCTGGGCATCCTCTACTATCCGCTTCTCTCCGGACAGATTCTGTTTCAACGCGACATCGGCCGTCAGATCTTCCCGCTGCGCTGGTTTCTCCACGATTCACTCGCGCGAGGCGACGGCATGCTGTGGAACCCGCTGCAGGGCTTGGGGCTGTCCACGCTGGCAAACCCATTGAACGAACTCACCTATCCGCTCAATGCAGTTTTCTTCCTCTCGTCTTCGCCCCATTTGACAAGCTGGTGGCTCTTTCTCCACCTGGTCATCGGCGGAGTCGGGATCATGATGCTGGCCCGTGCGCTGGGAGCCCGATCCCTGGCCGCCATGCTTGTTTCCGGAATTGCCTGGTGTTTGTCGGGGACTTGTACCGGTGAATTCACGGCCGGGCTTCGTCTGATCGCGGGCGCCTACTTGCCGTGGTGCGGACTGGGGTTCATTCACCTGGCCCGCGTGCTGCGCAGCGAACTCGGGACAGGCGCTTGGCTCGGCGCTCTTGCCAAGACCGCGATTCCTGTCGCCCTCGCCTTTCTGACTGGAGAGGTGTTTGTGGCAATCATGGCAATCGGGTTTGGCCTGGCTGTCACGCTGGCCGACCCTGAACGCAGTGCGGGTGAGTCCGATGGACGTCTGCAGCGTGCGAGGAATTTCCTGCTGTCCGCAATGCTTTCGCTGGTGCTGGCAGCGGGCATTGCCGCGGCCGCCATCGTTCCGGCGCAGAGGATCGTACCGAGCACCACGCGCGGATCTGCGCTGGCGCGGGCCACCGCCGAGGTGGGCTCATTGCACCCCCTGCGTCTCTTGGAACTAGCGGCGCCAGGATCAATGGGCGATCCCTACACCGACTATGTTGCGAGCCCCTGGGTGGGGGAAAGAGGCCTCGATCATAGGCCCATCGTCTACGGGTGCTATCTCGGTGCCAGCGTGATCGTGCTTGCGGGCCTTGGCTTTGGTCGCCGTCGTCGCGGGCCACTGATTCTCGCTCTGATCGCCCTGTTTGCCTTGCTGTTGGCGCTGGGCCGGCACACGCCGGTGCACGCTGTCTTTCGCACCTTGATTCCCCCGCTCGCGCTCATGCGAGGTCCGGAAAAATACCTCATCGTCACTGTTGCGAGCTCGTCTCTGCTCGCTGGCCTGGGGATGCAGCGGCTCCATTCCAGTCCTGTCTGGCTCCGCGCAATTCTTTGTGCCGTTCCCTTGGCCGCGCTGGCCCTGTTCCTGCCTTTCGTGCCCGCCGCCATGGCCGGGCCCGTGCGCCACGGGGCCTTGCTCGGGCTTGCCGCTGCTTTGGCCATGGCCGCGACGACCTGGCTGGCCGGGCGGCGTCCCCGACTGGCGGGCATTCTGGCCGTGGCCATCGTGACGGGCGACCTGGCGGCGGCGGCCGGGCCGCTGCAGAATTTCGGTCCCAGCAGTCTTCTCGACGAAGTACCGTCGGCGGCCGCTGCAATTCGCGCTGATGCGCGCGAGCGTGGCTTGCGCGCTCCCCCGCGCGTACACCGTTCGCCTGATGTGGACAGCGCCGTCGAGCGACGTGCGCCGCCTCGCACGGTGGCAGAGGTACAGCGCAACCTCTTGCGCACGCTGATAGACAACCACGCCACCATCTACGGGATTGGCGTGATGCCGGGCTACGGCGCTGCCATCCCAAGTTCCTTGGGCGCGCTGTGGACTGTGGACCCGCAACTGGGAACCGCGTTGCTGCGTCTCACTGGGGTCGAGTATCTGATCTCCGGCGTCGACCGTCTGTCGATGCCCACGCCCGATGGTCTCGAGGCAATGATGGACCCTTTGCCAGGGACGCGCCTTTTCCACGTCAAGGATGTGTTGCCTAGGGTGTATTGGGCGGGCGCAACCCGCATCTTGCCTGACCGAGCCGCACGCACCGCGGTGTTCGACCCCGAGGTGGTCGCGGGTCGACGGGCGATTCTTGCCCCGCAGCCCCAGGCGCCCACTCTCGCAGCCGACGCCGACTTCGTCGAGCGGAGCGTCGGTACCTGTGACTTGGAATCGTTTGGAAATATGCGCATCGTTGCCCATTGCCGGGTTACCCGGCCGGGCGTGGCTGTGTTCCTCGAACAGTTCGATGCCGGCTGGAGCGCCTCGCTCGACGGTCGGCCGACACCGATCCTGCGGGTGAACCTGGCCATGCGCGGAGTCTCCGTGCTCCCCGGTACTCATCGCATCGTCCTCTCCTATGCGCCGCCGGGGTGGAAAGCCGGGATTGTGCTCTCCACGGTTTCGCTGGTGTTGCTCGTCGCTTTTCTCGCCGCAGCTCGGTTGCGCAGGCCGATTCCTGCTCAATCCGTGGCGGTGGGGCGATAGTCGAACCAATCGAAATCGGCGGGTACGCTGCACGGCCGGCCTCGGCCCGTGGCGTACATGCCGATTACGACACCGCAGAAGTGCATCGGCCCTTTGCGCGTGATGGTTTCTGCCGACAGAGCGCGCGCCGGCACTTCGCCGAGAAGGACATGGGCACGCCCTTTCCCGGCCAAGAGCTGGTAGCGATCATTTTCGGCGCGAATCCAGAGTTCGACAGGTCCGGACGCAATGCGGGCGCGACCCAACACGCACGCAGCGCCCCCGGTCCGGCGCAGGGCCACAACCTCGCGCCCGGCCTCACCCAGGCGCACGGCCACATCAAGGTGAAAATCTTCGCGCGCGCGCACCGACAGCCCCGCCTCTTCGCCCGCCTGCTGGGGCGAGAAATCCAGCCGCGTCTTGCAGCACATGGCGAAGTGCTGCTGGCGGCAACCGACGAAGGCCACCGGTTCAACGTCGTCCAGGCTGGCGGGCTGGCCCCACAGGCGCAGGTGCCCTGCCCGCTCGCCCAGCCTAACCGCGCCGTCGGGCGGATTGCGCACGTGCACCCAGATCGGGTCGAGCGCCAAGCTGTCAAAGTCGTCGCGCGCCGGCAGCGGGGCAAAGAGATGCGGCGGCAACTCCGGGGCGTCCATTTCCAGCTCGACCTTTCCGCATCGGCCAATCACCGGCCAACCGTCGTCCGAGAAGCGCACCGGCGCCAGGAAAGTCTCACGCCCGAGGTGATGATGGCGGCCGGCTCGCGGCCGCACGCCGAGGAACACCGCCCACGCGCTGCCGTCCTCGAGAGTGACGAGGTCGGCATGCCCGGTGGCCTGGATGGGATGCCTTCGACGGTGGCCATGACTGAGCACCGGATTGTGCGGATAGGACTCAAAAGGTCCGAACGGCGAATCTCCCCGCGCGGCGACCTCGCAATGGCTGTACGCGGTGCCACCCTCGGCAGCCAGCAAATAGGTGCGTCCGTGCAGGGAATACAGGTGCGCCCCTTCGGGCCAGACCCCGCCCGTGCCACGCCAGATCACCTGCATTGATCCCGTGAGACGGCCAGTGGTCAGGTCTATCTCCGCCTGCTCAATCACCGGGTGTTCGAAGTCGGCCCCTTTTCCGTCACGCGCGTAGTAGACCCGGCTGCGGTCAAAGAACAGCGAGGGATCGAACCCGCCCTCGTCGATCCAGACCGGATCCGACCAGGGGCCCTCGGGCCGCGTAGCGCTGACCAGGAAGTTTCCCCCGCCGCCCACATGCGTGGTCACCAGGAAGAAGCGACCACGGTGGTAGCGCAAGGTCGGCGCGTAGATTCCACCCGAGCTGGGCACCCCGGTCAGGTCAAGCTGGCTTCTGCGCACCAGCACGTGGCCGAGCTGCTGCCAGTGCACCAGATCGCGACTGTGAAAGATGGGAACGCCCGGGAAATACTCGAAGCTGCTGGTGACCAGATAGAAGTCGCGCCCGACACGGCACAGGCTGGGATCAGGATAGAACCCACGAAGAATCGGATTGCGAAAGGTGCGGGGTTTTCGTGCAGCCACGGCCCGCTACCCCTTGACTGCGCCCGAGGTCAGGCCGCTGATGAATTCCCTCTGCAGGGCAAAGAAGAGCACCGCCGGCGGGATCATGGCGAGCGCGGTCCCGGTCAGGAACACGCCCTGATCGTGCCTGAATTCGCCCAAATATAGGTTCAACACCACCGGCAGGGTGAGCTTGTCCTGACTGTGCAGAAACACGTTGGGGGCAAAGAATGCGTTCCAGTTGCCCAAGAAACAAATCAGGCAGAACGCCGCTGCCATGGGCCGCACCAGCGGCATCACCAGACGAAGATAGATGCCGAACTCACCGCACCCATCCAGACGAGCGGCGTCGATCATCTCGTTGGGCACGCTCAGGCAGGCCTGCCGAAAGAGAAAGATGCCATAGGTGCTGACCATGCCCGGAATGATCAGGCCGGCCAGTGAATCCACCAGTCCCAGGTCCACCACCATCTTGTACAGCGGCGCCAGCAGCAAAACCGAGGGAATCATCATGGAGCCGAGCATGAACAGGGTCAGCGCGGTCTTGCCGCGAAACTCGTACTTGGCCAGGGCGTAGCCGCCCAGGGAACAGAAAAAGATCTGCAACACCGTGGTGCAGGTGGCGTACACGGTCGAATTGAGCACGTACTCCCAGAAATACACCAGGCCGGTCACGCTCGGTCGCCCCTGAAACAACTGGCGAAAGTTGTTGAGGTTGAGGGTCTTTTCCGACCACTGCCCCACCGGGGGAAGGAAGATGTACTCGTTGAGGACCGAGCGATCCTTGAACACCGCAGCCAGCAGCCAGGTGAAGGGCGCCAGCACCACCACGGCGCCCAGGCCCATCAGCGTCCAGCGCGCAAAGCGGGACGCGGCCTGACGCCGGCCCAGCGAGCGGAGCGCGACGAATGCCACGAACAGCGCCACGAGCAAGATCTGTAAAATGTTCATCGCCTAGTCCTCCTCGGCGATGCGGCCCAGCCGGATCTGAATCAGGCTGATGGTGAAGATGATCACGGCCACCACCCAGCCCACTGCGGATCCCAGGCCCAAATCGCCGGATCGGAACGCCATGTAGTTGAGATAGGTGATGAGCGTAAGCCCGGCGTTGTTGGCCCCGAAGCCGTAGCTCTCACTCAACAAGGTGAGCGGCAGCTCGAAGAGCTGGTAAGAGCCAATCACGCTCATGATCACGACGAAGACCACCACGTGGCGCATCGAGGGCAGGGTCACGTGCCAGAAGATCTGCCAGGGGCTGGCCCCGTCGATGCGCGCCGCCTCTTGCAAGGTCTTGTCCACGGTCTGCAAGGCGGCAAGAAAGTAGATCATGTTGAAGCCGACCCACAGCCACAGCGAGGTCAGAACAATCGCCGCCATGATGAGCCGAGGATCGGAGAGCCAACGGGCCTCCAATCCCCAGTGCAAGACGATCTGAAAGACTCGATTGACCAGCCCGTAGCGCGGCGTGAACAGCACGCTGAAGAGGATGCCCACCAGAACCTGGCCGACCAGGTTGGGCGAGAAGAACACGAGTCGGAAGAAGCCTTTCACCTTGTCGCCCCCTGAATTGAGAAGCAGTGCCAGGGCCATGGAGAGCGGCAATTGTATGAACACCGAAACAAAAGCAAACAGCGTGGTATTGAACAGGGCCTGCCGGAAGGTCGAATCGGAGAACAGGAAGATGAAATTGTCCAGTCCCACAAAGGCGCGGCTGCGCGGCCCGTTGGTCTCGTAGAACGCGAGTACAATGGCATTGATGAAGGGGACGGCAAAGAACGCCGCGGTCAGGACGATATACGGCGACAAGAAGAGATAGGGTGCCTTGCCCTTGTAGCGCGGCCGTCCGGGCGGCCGCGGTGGTCGCTGGGAAATCTTGCCGCTCATAGCTTCGCCTTGGCCAGGATCTTTTCGCGTTTGGCCAGCCGGCGTACATCCTCGGCCGCGTCGGCCAGGTCCGCCCGGATCTTCTCCAGCAAGCCAGCCTCGCCGTTGTGCACGTAGTATTCCGCGGATCGGTTGAACGCCCGGTCCAGCCCGATACGCGCGGCATCGTCCACCGGGCTCGAATACACCGGCGGGGTTTCCGGCGCCAGCGCTGCGTACAACTGCCCGACCCGTTGATTGGAATAGTAGGGGAAAGGCGTCTCGAACTCGGGCAGGTTCCACGCGTCCTTCAGGGCCGGCAGGATGTTGGTCGCCAGGAACCGGCCGCCCAATTCGGCGGTATCGAAATAGAGGTACTTGGCCAGCTCCCAGGCCAGGTCCGGGTGGCGTGTCTGCTTCATGATCATAAGGCCGGTACCGCCCCAGGCAGAGGTGCGCCGGCCGCCCGGGCTCCATGCCGGCAGTGGCATGAGCGCCATCTTGCCGGACAGGCCGGGCGCCTCGTCGGCGAACACCCAGCTGCGCCAGTCGGGCGCCCACTGAAACAGCACCAGCCCGTCGGTCATGGCCTTGACCACGGGCTGCCCCCAGCCGCACTCGTAGCCGATCCGGTGCGGCCCGCGTGTCTGCTCGATGTACCAGCGGATGAGTTGCGCGGTATCCTCGGTAGCGAAAGCTACCTCGCCCTGCTGGTCAAAGAACTGGCCGCCCCGCTGCAACATCAGGATCTGCAGGCTCCAGTTCCCGTCGAAGCGCATGTCGAGCATGTAGCGATCGATGATCCCGTCGCCGTCGACGTCACGGCTCACCTGCCGCCCCACCTCGACGAACTTGTCCCAGGTGTCGAGCTTGCTCACGTCGATGCCCAGCTTCTCGACCAGGTCGCGCCGGTACGCCAGCATCACGGGATGGACGTCGTGGGGCAAGGCAAAGACGCGGCCGCGCGCCGACCACAGGGTGAAGCGCGACTGCACCAGACGCTTGTCCAGCCCGTCGGCGCGCAGCCGATCGGTCAGGTCGAGAAGACCGAAGTCCTCCATCGGACCACGGGTGAAGAATCCCAGGGATCCCTCGAACACCTCGGCCAGATCCGGCACCTCGGTGCCGGCCAGGATGGCGTTCTGCAGGCGCGCCTGCAACGAGGCCCAGTTGGCGAATTGCAGTTGCACCTTGACCCCGTGCTCGCGTTCGAAGCGCGGAATGGCCTTGCGATAGGCGTCGAAGTGGGCCTCGGTGTGGGTGACGAAGACCAGGTCGGGCCGCGCCTCAGGCCGGCGCGAGGTGACCACGCGCAGGCCCAGCGACACCAGCGCAATGACCAGCAACCAGAAGGGTGCCCTGCCATACGGGAAGTTGCTGACGAAGCGCATAACGACCGAGGGGAATTTGGAAGGTCTTTTAACATTTCACCGTCCTGCCGGGAAAGGGCGGTGTTTGTCCTTCCGACCGGAAAAAGTCCGCGCTAGAGTCGGCGCGTCCCATGGCGAGCGTCGAGCTTTCGCACGTGCACAAGATCTACGAAGGCGGATTCAAAGCCGTCGACGATTTCACCATGCACATCGCGGATCGGGAGTTCATCGTGCTGGTGGGACCCTCCGGCTGCGGGAAGTCCACCACCCTGCGCATGATCGCGGGTCTGGAAGAGATCACGTCGGGCACCATCTCCATCGGCGGCCGCCTCATGAACCAGGTCCCGCCCAAGGACCGCGACATCGCCATGGTCTTCCAGAGCTACGCGCTTTATCCCCATATGACCGCGTTCGAGAACATGGCCTTTGCCCTCAGCCTGCGCCACATGCCCAAGACCACCATCAACGACAAGGTCCGGCGCGCCGCTGACAAGTTGGGGATCGCGCAGCTCCTCGACAAGCGGCCACGCCAGTTGTCAGGTGGGCAGCGCCAGCGCGTGGCTCTGGGACGCGCCATCGTGCGGGACCCTCAATGCTTTCTCTTCGACGAGCCCCTGTCGAACCTGGACGCCAAGCTGCGGGTCGAGATGCGTGCCGAGATCAAGCGGCTGCACCTGGAACTGGGCAGCACCACCGTCTACGTGACCCACGATCAGGAAGAGGCGATCACCCTTGGCGATCGCGTGGTGGTGATGAAGGACGGCGTGGTCCACCAGTGCGCGGGCCCGCTCGAGATCTATCATCGCCCGGCCAACCGCTTCGTGGCCGGATTTCTCGGCACCCCGCCCATGAACTTCTTTGCCGGCCGCCTGATCGACGAGGCGGGACGGCTGCTGTTCGACGAAGGCACGGCCAAGCTGCCGGTGCCCGCCTGGGCCGCGTCTGCCCTGCGCGAACGTCAGCCAGGAAGCGCCGACGTGGTGATGGGCGTGCGGCCCGAGGCGCTCGTGCTGCCCCGGTCGGACGATTCCGCTGCGTCGGCCGCAGCCAGCCTGCCCATGAGGCTATGGTTGGTGCAGCCGCTGGGCGCCAAGATGGACGTGTACCTGTCCACTGCCCGGCATGAGCGCATCGTTGCCCACGTGGACGCGCGGCCCGGTCTGGGCGTGGGCGCGACACTGCCAGTCGCCATCGACATGGATCGCGTGCACTTCTTCGAGCCAGGGGACGCCGGTCGCGCCATCGCGAGCCACGACGGTCCCGCTTCGTAGCAAGGATTCTGGAGAACATATGGCGCGTTTTCTCGGGCTGGACGCCAGCACACAGAGCCTCTCGGCGCTGATCATCGACACGGACACCGGCGCGGTGTGCGCCAACCAGAGCGTGGTATTCGGCGAGCGGCTGCCGCAATACAATTCGCCCAAGGGCTTCCTTGTGCACGAGGATCCCCGGGTCAGGCACAGCGATCCCCTGATGTGGGTCGAGGCGCTCGAATTGATTTTGGGAGATCTGGTCAAGGCGGGCGTGGACCTGGGCAGTGTGCGCGGCGTGAGTGGGGCCGGGCAGCAGCACGGCTCGGTCTACCTGGCGCGCTCGTTCGACACGGTCCGCGCCTGGTCGACCGATCGACCGCTTCGCGATCAGGTGCAACCGTTGCTCAGCCGGCGCACGTCTCCGATTTGGATGGACAGCGCCACCAGCACGGAGTGCGCCGAGATCGCGCGCGCCGTGGGCGGCGACGAGCGCGTGGTGGCGATCACCGGATCGCGGGCCATCGAACGCTTCACCGGCCCGCAGATCCGCAAGTTCTACAAGGACGCACCGGCAGACTGGACGCGCACCTGCGAGATCCACCTGGTCAGCTCGTTCATGGCCTCGCTGCTCACGGCCCACAGTGCTCCCATCGACCTGGGCGATGGCGCGGGCATGAACCTGCTGGACCTTGGCGCCGCAAACTGGAGCCGCGAGTTACTCGACGCCACTGCGCCGGGGCTGGGGCAAAAACTGCGCCCTCCCGTGCCGTGCACCACGCGGGTGGGCGTGCTGGCCGACTATTTCGTGAAGAAGTACGGCTTCTCACCTGATACGCCGGTCATCGCGTTCACCGGCGACAACCCCAGCAGCCTGGTTGGCATGGGCGCCAGTCGTCCGGGCACCGCCGTCATCAGCCTGGGCACCAGCGATACTGTTTTCGCGGCGATGGCAGCACCGCGCACCGATCCGCGCGGCTACGGTCACGT
>Ga0182021_10005534_pt1 | contig 14980 bp, 6 predicted proteins | sample 612E3MmetaG_FD_120493 | JGI IMG/M metagenome (GOLD analysis project Ga0182021, IMG submission 120493) | Permafrost microbial communities from Stordalen Mire, Sweden - 612E3M metaG (Illumina Assembly) | ecosystem: Environmental > Terrestrial > Soil > Wetlands > Permafrost | place: Sweden... | reverse complement strand
TGAGCTACGGGCGCTTGCGTGGGTGGCTGACCATTCCACTGTACCCGACCGCGCGCTGCTTTCGCAACTCCCACCCTCCGTCGCCGCAGTCGCTCCAGTAGCTCCCAACAGCGTTGCGCGGAGCGCGCTGGTGACGCTAAACTAATCAAGAGCGTTATCCGCGTCCCATTCCCCGGTCGTCTAATGGTAGGACAGCGGCCTTTGGAGCCGTGAATCGTGGTTCGAATCCATGCCGGGGAGCCAATACTTTTCTGCCCCAACTGCGAGTGGCTGTTCTGTTGACAGCAGCGCCCCGCGTCTCCCTGGCGCGTATCCCCAACATTCCGCAGGTTTTCCCGTGCCGCGCGTTCTCTCCGGTTGGAAGAGAGGCAGCGCGGGGGTGCAAGCTCAACCCCCAGGGTTGCGGCCGAACCCCATGTTTTCACTTGCGAATTCTCCGGTTTCTCCGGTTGACAGGTCGCGTTTGTTGACAGGAGGGTTGAGCGCGCCAGGCCATGGTGTACGATCAAACTCCGGTGCTCTGCCAGCAGTTCCAGGCGATCAGTTCCAGGCTGACGGAGCTACCGGTTCTCTGCTGGACCTTCGCTCCGACGTTGGCGTCTGGGCTCCAACTTTCTTCTACCCATCTCCTCAATACGGCCCGCCACCTTCGCGACCAGGTTGAGGGAGACGGAGGAGGGGATCTTCCCTTCCGGCAGATAGCGCGACACGTAAGCCGCACTCGATCCCGTCAGGCCGGCTCGCGTGGTGGCAATAAACGCCACCGCCTCTGCCTCAATCTCCACCGTCCTCTTGTTCAGTCCGGTCCGACTGGGCCACCAATAGTCCTTGTCGGTACCCAGATGCCCAAGATAGATGTGAGCGAGTTCGTGGCAGATCACCCCGTAGCGGCTCCGGTCGTCCAGCTTTTCATGGATGGCAATCCGCATCTTGGAGTCCGCATCGCCACGGGCTAGGGTGGCAAAGCCTGCGTTGGTCGAAGATAGGGTCTTGAAGTCGATCCGGATGCGATCACGGACCTTGGCGTTCTCGACGGTGCGATGAAGCCAGTCCGGGTTAAACGACTCCCCCTCGAATCGAGCGAACCTGCTGAGTTCCGCCGGCAGTTCTTTGCCATCGGTCTGGTCCAGGTCATAGACAAGCATGACCGGGTGCATTGGTGCGAGGATCAGCATGGGCCGCGCATCGTCCTTAATGCGCCTTTCAAACCGACGTGCCCAATCGGTCTCAGTGGCATAGAAGCCGCAACTGGGGTTCTGAATCCGGACCAGCATATTGTTGAACGGAGCGTAGTCCCGAAAGCTGCCCATGAAGCCAACCATGTCCTGGAATTCCTTTGAGCCGCGGTACGCGGCACTCTGCCGAAGAAGCGAATCGATGCCTGACTCCACTTCCCGTTTTGGCGCACCTGTGCCGCGTAGCGCTTCTTCCAGGTCCCCCGAGAGTAATAATGAGCGGAGGTACTCGCGCGCGCCACGGGTCAGCGAAGTATCCTGTGCAATTCGAGTGAGCACAGCTTCCGCCGACCACCGTCCCGCCCATCCGACGTGTTCCTCGATGCGGGCCAGCAGGTCCCAAGCAGAAGGTTGTTCCAATGCGCGAAGTTGGTCACGCACTATCGCTTCCACCTGCTCTTCCAGTTCGGGATCGCCAAAGTCGCGTTTGCCCTGCGTCGTATCTAACATGCGCTCCTTTCGTTCCTTCCGATGGCGGCTTCCTCCGTCCAATAGGAAGCGTCTGCTGACAGGAGGCAGGAGCGTGCGATACAAGCAAGAGTCCGCGAGTTGTGGGCCGAACCGCTGCTTAGGACGTACCTTCCGCCTCCTGATGGAATTTCTGCAGCCGATCCTCAAATGACAAAATCTGCACCTGCGCGTATGGCAGGAAGTGCTGTGAACGGACCAGGGCCTGCCCGTTGGCCTGGTAGAGGAGCATCTCCTTTGCTTGCGTCTGCTCGGTCTTATCGGTGAGCCCCATGTACTTGGCCATCACGCCCGCATCTTCTTCCTCAAGAGCCAATCCGACCAGCGTTCCGGTATTGGCAAAGACGGACCGGTGGAAGTCCCGCGTCTCCTGGGACGAGAGGATCACGCCCAACCCGTATTTGCGCGCTTCTTTGATCAGCGCGGTAACCGTCTCGTCGCCGCAGAGCTTGTGCGCTTCATCGACAACCGCCATGACCCGAAGCTTCTTGGAGACGCCGGCCATCAGCATTGCGGCGTAAACCTTTTCCAGGATGAAGCGGCTGGCCGCCAGCATCAGGTCCTTGATGCCCGCAGTGAGGAGAATGACTGTCGTTTTCTTGAACAGGTCCTCGAACTGGAATTCTGCCTTGTTCTTACGGAAGATACCGCTTTTAAACAGCGGCTGCAGGCGCACCTGCAGGTTCTTCACTTGCGAGCCCCGGTCGGCAGCCATCTGCCCCAGGACGGCTTCCAGCATCTCCAGCGTGGGAGGCTCGTTTTCCCACGATTCAGCACTATCGCGATCAAAGCCGTGTTGCTGATAGCAGAGGTCAATCGCCTCGCGAAGCGTACCCATCTGAATATCTCCGGACCCGGAGAACACGCTATTCAGAGTGTCCGAGAGCCTGAAGACCATTTCGATGTAGGGACGTTTCTTCCCCGTAAGCGGATCGACCGGAAGTTCAAAGGGGTTGATCGGCAGTCCCTTCATAACGTCGAACACCTGGGGCTTCACGGCATCAAAGAAGCCGCCCGCTGCGTACTCACCCTGGTAGTCGAAGATGATGCTCGGAATGCCGTGGCGGCTAAGCTCCCAAACCAATGCCTTCGTGGTTTCACTCTTGCCCGCGCCGCTCTTGCCTACCACGAGCACGTGCTGATTGCTCAGTTTTCTGGGCTTCGTGATGTAAGGGTTCCAATAGGCCGCCTTCCCAGTTACCGTATTCGTCCCAAGATAGATGTTGAGGTCATCCTGAGGCGGCGCGGGAGCAACTGCGGCGACCGCCGACGAATGGGCACCGACCGGGGGAGTCGAAGCGGGCTTTGTCTCCCCAATCGCGGAAGGAGACACGAGGCTCGCTCCCGACGGTGGAACTCCACCCGCCCCTGGCTGCGGAGACTTCGGTGCAGGACCACTACTTGGGGGTGTTCCTCCAGGGCCAGGCCCTTCCGGCCCGGATTCCTCCGGTCCCGGTTCGTCCCCGTTCTGATCCAGCATCACATCGAGGAGTCCAGCGATGCCCGGCCTACCGACAACCAGGACCTGATTGTGCTGGAACGAAATCTGCTCTTCTTCCTTCAAGGAACTGGAATTGAAGATGTAGCCGTAATAGCGGAACGAAGCCTCGCAAACACCCGCCTCGACCGCTTCCAGGGAGTGGCGGAACTGGTCTGCCGCTGCCTGCGACAAACCTGGCGAATCTCCAGGGGCAAAGAGCTTGTACCGATTCGCCCGGTCGAAGTAGAACGCCAGGATGTTCGCCAGTTCCTTATTCTTGATATCCGCGTCGAGGCGCCGGAGGCCGGGGCCGCCCAGGAAGTGCGCTCTGAAGTGGGCCTCCGTGTTCTTGTTCTTGTCGCGGATGGCCGCCTGAAGCTCCAGCAGCTTCTGCGGACTCGTGTATTTGTAGTTCTTGACTTCGATCAGATCCAACTTCAGCTTCATGCCCTCAAAGCGTGCCAGAATAAGATCGGTTCTCTTCAGCGTAAGCTCGCTGTTTTCCAACTCCTTCGGCGTCTGATGGAACAGTTGGATGTGACTGTCAACCGGAATCAGCACGCCGCCTCTAAGCCGCCCCTCTCGTTCCAGGTGCAGGCGAGTCAGCGCCAGCCCGATTACCTCTTGTGCCTGACTCGGGTTGTTGATCAGTTTGAGCGCCAGCTTGCCGGATACTGATTTCAACACTTGCAAGATGCGGCCGACCTGGTAAGAATCGAGAGCCGGAGCTTCGCGGTCGTCAGTCTCAAGCAGCTTTGCAAAGCCGCGCTTCAGGATGCTCTCAATCTCATGTTGATGGTAAGTCGAGATGATCAGTCGGTGTGAGATCGCATCCAGAAACTCCGGCGTGTAGTCGATCAAGTACCCCCCCGATTCACCAGCCGGGCCGGCGGTGGGATCGTCGTAATACTCGATTCCGAAGTTGCGGTCGATGGTGAAGACCCAGTCTGAAGTTAAGTGCGCCTTCCGAAGCATCTTCAGGTGGTTCTTGCCATGCTCGTCCGTCAATTCGAGCTGAATCGTGACCCGCTTGTCCAGGCTCTTGCCCCAATCGTGGAAGCACGACGCCAGTCGCGACAAAACGTCCTGGACTTCGAACAGGCGTTCTGTGTTGCCGTCGCTCACCAGCGGCGGGCATTGATTTGGGCATACCAGCCTTGACCACGTTGCGGTGGTCTTACCGGGGGTGTAGTCGGTGACGTACTCGGACATCAGGTTATGAAGCGCCGAGCTGTCGGGAGGCCCGCTGTGAGGGCGCGTGGCAACACTCGTGCCGAAATAGTCGATCACCAATGTCAGGTGAGATTCGAAGCGGCTGCTTGTGTCGCCCAGCAAGTCATCCATGCTGTGCTTCGCGTAAATCAGCTTCGGGAACAACGGATTCGCATTCGGCTGGAGCAGGTGTTCTTCTTCTTCGGAGATATCGCCGCCGGCGGAGTAGTCGCGATCATCCCGGAACTCCATCAAGTCGTCGAACGCTCCGGCAACGAGATGGTTCTTCGTGCCCGGTGGCGTGAAAAACTTGATGTCGAAGTTGATGCCCCGGTACAACTCGTCCTCGATCAAACGTACGATGGCTTCGAGCAGCACCGAGGCATCGCCGGGATTGATGACGTTGATCTTCAGCGTGCGGACATAGGGGTGATGGCAGAGGTACCGCCGCATCTTGTCGGCGAGTTGAGTGGGCGAAACGGTTGAAATGACAACCTCCTTACGCCCTGCGCCGATGGCCTGAAGAGTTGCGCTGACGGCCGTCCGGAGATCCGGAATACTCGCGTTCGGCAAGACGCTCCAGAAGAGGTCGAGATTGTCGGTGTTAACGAATGCGCGGCCATGCGTCCACGAGATGGCATTCGGGATGTTCAGATCGATGATTTTGTCGATGCTCTCTTCCGCGATGAGCAGCTTGATTGCATCCGGGTCCTTTCCCGTCATCTGCTGTATCCACGCGCGGACGTAACTCTGGTACTGATAGAGCCACAGGACCCGCAGGGGATGGGTCGGCGCCAGCAGCAGAACCTCCATGGGGTCATCGGACGATCCGACTGTCAGCAGGGCCGTGTCAATCCGCATGACCTGGCCGTAGTCGTGCAGCACGTTGTTGATTCCGCCGGGCCCCGCAGCGCCTTCCACTTGCTGCCGGAGGTTGCCGAGCAATTCCAGATAGGCGTTGACGTACTCGATAACTTCGGTCGAGTGTTCGTGGAGGTCGACGACCTCGATGACGCCCGTGCCCTCCTCTGCGTCGCGGATGATTGCGAAAAACTTCGACCGCGCCTGATAGAACGCGTTTGCAGCCTGGTTCACCGGCTGCGATAACTGCACCACCTCGAAATGCTCCAGGTCGGCCCGCCTGCGGTTGACCACGTTAGCCTGGTAGACGCCCAACGTATTCGGATTCTCCAAGATCTTCCGTTCCAAAGCCTTCAGGAGCGGGTTGAGAACCAGGTCGCCTCGGGTATTGTCATTCAGCCGAACACTGAAGACGTTTTCCCGCGCCGCGTCCCAGCCGCGATGACGGATCTCGAATTCCTTGCCGGTCTTGTACGTGGATCGAAAAGTGAGCTCGTCGAGGTGCCTGAGGCGGCGTCCCTTCTCCGGTGGTGGCGGTGTCGTTATGGCGCCGGTTTCAATCCAGAACTCCTCGCTATCATCCTGGGCGCCCTGAATTGGCGTGCCATTCTTGCCGAGCGCCTGGATTCGAATGCGTGCGACGCATTTCTCGTCCGCTTCCAGGTTGTTGTCGCTGACCGGAACCTTAAAGGACTTTCGCTTCGCCGTTGCCGTTTGAGGCGCGATGACGTCAATCTCGTTGCCTTCCTCGGTCGCGCGCAACAGATAAATGCGAAAGCCCGAAACATCCTTATTGTCTTTCGGGGTAAGATCCCACTTGATCTCGATTGGGGTCTTGCCGTCATTCGTGAGGACACCCTGTTTGAATTCGATGCCCTTGACCACTTTGGTCGGCTTCTTGGGGTCCTGCAGGGGCTTCAGCGTGATGTGGACGCCGGTGGTGGGTGTGGCGAATTTCCAGCTCTCGAAGGACAACTTGTCGCGCCACTCATCGTCGTGGCAGATGTCAGGCAGCCACGCTTCGGGTTTCAATGTGTTCCGGTCGGCGAGGTAGACGGCCAGGTGTTTCCGGATGGTCTCATCCTGAAGGCTGTGCTTCTCGGCAAGATCTTCCAGATTCTGGCCGAGCGTTTTATCGCCGCCCAGGAGTACTTTGACGCATTCGTGGTTCCGCGTCACCTGAACGTTCAAGGACCCGCTCTTCAGATCGAAGTCGGGGATGAGATTCAGTTCGTACAGATAAGCGCCGGCCACCTCCCAGTTCACCGGCTGCTGGCTCGCTTCCCGCTGTCCCAGGACGGCCAGCACGTAACGGAAACGTTGGTGGACTGGGCGCGTCCTAACCGCGTCGGAGTTCAACACCTGCATCAGCAGGCTCCGCTCGTCCTGCGGCAGCAGGTTTACACGACCCAGGAGATGCCGCTCCAGACATTTGGCCACGTTAAAGCTCTCCGCGTCGTCGGTCTTGAAAGTGGCGATGTTAAGAGAGTCTTCCTCAGCGAGCCGGATGCCTGCCGGGAACAGGGCGCAGAACACGCGGATCTTGCCGTAGGTGGCTTCCTCCCGAAGCGCCACCGCGCCGGTGCCAGTTGTTTCCCATGGCTCCAGCGTGTTGCCAGGCTTGTCGGAGAGGACACGCGCGACGACTTTCTTCGCTACCAGATCTGCATCCTGTGACAGGCGTTGCCCCAACCGATCCATGACGGGACGCGGCAGGTAGTCGAGACGCTGGCAGTGGCCCGGCTGTTTAGCCTGCAGCAGGCGCTTCAAGTCCTCGAATATCGCCTTTGCATATTCGTCGGCGATGACGTCTTCCGTCAATCTGTAAAGCTGTGTGGCTGTGGGCATTGTTTAGTACTCTCGTCCCCACTTCTCTTCGGTGGCATCTCTGCCCTCTTCAATCGCGGCCTCGAACAAGCGAATGGCTTCGTTTTCCAGCGCGAGGGCATCGGCACGGCAATCGAACGCGCGCACAACAACATTGTGGATCGCTCGCCCTCGGTCAGGTGGAACTGCAATCGCAATCGAGGCGAATTGGAAGTCCCTCAGTTCCGGGATGACTGAGCCGTATGCGCGCTGAGCAACCTGGATCTGGCCGTACGGAGAGGCGACGAAGGCGTAGAGATAGCCAGGCCAAACCTGAGACTCGTCAGGCAGCAGTCGCATCACGTGTTGCGAGACAGCCCATCCTTCAAGGTTGCGGTGGACGAACAGCGTACGACCCAGGGTCCCTCCACAGGAGACCAGCGTCCATCCAGCCCGAACCGTCTCCTCGTGCAGGTTGCGAGTCAGGGCCTTGGACAAGTAGCTGACATCCGAGGTGCGCACCTGCATTAGTTGCTTCCCCCCGATCATCGGTACGCCAACGGTCGGATCGTCGACGTACATGCGCTTCCGGAGCCCAGAGTTGCGAACTTCACGCAATACACCGCTCAGTTGCTTGCCGCCCGAACCGAGAATCACTTCCCGTAGCCTGGCAGCCAGTGGATCATAGTATGTGGCGTCAAGCCGAACCGCCCCGAACTGGTTTTCTGGGCCGAATACTTCGTCTGAGCGCACGATGAACACGCGGGCCCCAGACAGGGACCCGCTTGTGGTGGAAGCTTCTAAATCGCTCAGATTAGGTAGGCCACACTGGATCTGGATCTCGCCCTCAGCCTCATCCAGCAGACCGTTGGCCTCGACCCGCAACCGGCTCATCCCTTCGACCAATTCCGTCAGCCTGGTTCGAAGTTTCAGCGGAAGGACCGGGATCAGTTGGTCGCGCAAATCGTCTTCGTAGAGATGCTCGACGACCGATCCGGATTTGCTTCGAACCACCAGAAACTGCCCAGCCGGACTTTGCAGATAGCAATAGAGCAGACCGCGGATGGAGCCGGAAGTCGGTAGTACGCGGAGTGCATCCTCAGACACTGCACTGCCAGCATGGTTCTTCGTGCAGAGAACCACCTTTCCGACGGTGCCTGAACGTGTTACCAGGATGTCGCCCGCCGAGACAGTGACACCTGCTAAGCCCACCGTCAGTGCCGCGGAAATATAGCGCCGGTGGGGTGGCTTGGCTTCGACCACATCGGACGTTGTGAGGAAGGGGATACCTACCGCAGGATCTTGAACATATCTTCGGGCGAAGATTCCGGGCCAACGCACTTCCGCGAACGAGCCGAGCGTCTCCAGCTTGAAACCTGAGTGGAACATTGCCCGAGCCGCACGATAGCCATCGGAGCCGTAGAAACTCCCCTCCAGGCGGCAACCCGACTTGAAGACTGCGTCGGAAGGTACGGTAAACGCTTCGATTGGATGCACGGCGGCCATGGTTGTCATAAGCGAGTTGGGTCGGCTAACGGTCATAGGTCAACTGCCCGTTCTCCTTCTTCGCCAGGAACTCGTGGTAAGCCTTCGCGATGAACGGCAGGTCGTCATCGACCATCCGCCCGTGCTCGTCCACTTCCGGCTCAAAATCGACTACGGTTGAGCGCCTGCTGATCTGGTAGTAATCGACGCCATCGAGGCGCCGGAAATGCTCCAATACCCGTCCGTCGCGGTCGCGCTTATGCAAGCGGTTCGCCCGCCTGTCCTTACCCACCTTCTTCGCAACCGCCATGAAAATCGGGTACGAAGCCGGTTCGCCGCTCAAGCTTTCCTGGTTCATCTCGTCGGTGCTCTTTCGGCGAAGGAATACGAGATGCGTCTGGATGCCCACCTTCGGCAAGAACAGCTCCACCGGCATGTCCACCAACGCGAGAACTTCACAGTGCTTCAACAGCCACACCCGGATGTACTCGTCGTCCGGATTCCCGAGAATGCCGTCCGGAAGGACAATACAAAGCTTGCCTGTTCCGGGCTTCAGCAGACGAACACACCGTTCAATGAACAGGATTTCCGGTGCCACTCCGGTTTGGAGCACGGGCGTCGGCGACCACATCTGACGCTCCCGGTCGTAGCTCCATTTGTGCGCCAACTCGTACTGGGAGAGCAACGGACCTACAATCTTGATCTTGGTGCCGAAGGGCGGGTTGGTGGCGCAGATATCAAACGTCCCCTCCGCCAGTTCCCGGCGGAAGAACTTTTCGATGTCCTCCTTGCCGATAGAGCCATCCTCCTTGTAGAAGCGGTGTGTGCCTGGAGCGAAACGCCAAGCCTCGGGCCGGTCCAGCGAATTCAAGTGAGTAATGCCGCCCTGGCCGTCGTTATTCATCACCATGTTCATGCGGGCGACGCGGACCAGGTTCGGGTTGATATCGATGCCAAAAATGCGCTGAGATGCCTGACGAAGCTTGAGGCTGTACCGGGCGCTGTCCTTGCCCTCTGGGTTTTTTCCCTTCGCGGTCATTTGGCGTTTGAGGCGCTCGGCGATATAGTTCATGATGACCACGATGAACCCGCCGGTGCCGCAGGCTGGATCGATGCACTTATCTCCCGGCTTCGGGTCGAGGATACGGATGCCCAGCTTTACAGCATTGCGAGGTGTGAAGAATTCGCCGCGTGTCCCCTGGAGGTTCTTGCCGACGATGGCCTCATAGGCCTCACCCTTCACGTCAACTGAGGATTCCAGGAAACTGTACAACTCAAGCTGCGCGACCACGTAGGAGAGGATCGGGCCCGACAGGTCGATCTCATCAGCCTGGCCGCCGAACAGTTCCGGATATGCAGCCCGGACCTCCCCATAGAGCTGTTCCAGCCGCTGTTTCACCGCCTCGGCCTTCTTCTCGTCGTTGCGTTCTTCGAGGCTGGCTATCCGGAACAGTCGCTCTTCGTTCTTGCCTGAAGCGGCGCCCTGCTGGAGTCGGCGCTCATCCTGAATCTTCGCGAAGACGACTTTCAGGAATTCCCAGAAGACGGCTTCGTTCGATCCGCCGCGATTGGCATACACATGGTCGTGGCAGCGCTGGAACGCCTGCCTGAGGGAGAGGCCACCTGCTGGCCGAAGGGCTTGCTTGTCAAGCGTGAAACAGTCTTCGGCACCCTTGCCAAAGCGGGGAATATCGCTGATCAGCTTGGTGCGAATCTTGATGCGGCCCGCTTCCTTCCACCAGACGATTCGTTCAGTGCCATTTGTCCAGACGGCGAACTCGGCGTGGGGCGTATCGCGAAGAATCTCCGCCAGGGCGTCCGATCCATTTTTCGGATCATCGAGCCGCGTCTTCTCGGGCTGAATGTCGATCAGGACGTAGACCCGATCCTCGGGCTTGGCTGAACCACCGTTAACCACAGGTCGAAGGACGGCCAGGGGCAAACGCTTCGGCTTTCCCTGCTGTGGCTTGACGCGAAAATCCAGCCGGATAAGATCCTTCTTTTGCGCTTCGGGGTAGCCGAATTCTTCGAGAAGCTTGCGCTCTTCTTCCTGTCGGATGGACTCCTTCGGGCTGAGTTTCACCGGTTCGCCGGTGATCAGATCGACGACCTGGCCTTCGTCCATCTCGGCGTCGTCGTCGCCGTTTGCGGTCACCGTCAATTCCGGCGCGTCGACGGCTTCAGCGAGGTCCTCATCTACCACCTGGGCGGCTGTTGTTGTTTTTCGCGTCATTTCCTAAACTCCCGCAGCAGTAGGCACAGGCGCGTCCTCCACAATCGGAAACCTGGGGCGGATGACCTGTGAGTTTGAAGCGTCCGAGAGGGCCGTGAAGAATCCCAACTGACGGAGCCTGATTTTCAAATGCTCATAGTTCGTGGCTAACGCACGATTGGTCTGTTCGTCTTCGGGCACATTCTCGCCGAGGTTGTCGATCAACAGCCCGTACCGCTCCTGGAGCCAACGCACAAATTCACCGATCTCAATTTCGCGGGAATGCCACTTCTGATCGCTCTCCCGCTTCTTAAGGACCGCCAATTGCAGGAGCACCTCCAGCAGCTCGTTCCCAAGCGCATACCGGCGCTTCGCTCGCCCGCGGCCGACTCCTGTGAGGAAGCCGCGATCCTGCTCGAAGCCGCACAGCGAAGAAATCAACTTCCGATGCTGGTCCCGAAGCTGGCCGTACTGGAAATGACAGAGAATGTCGGCGAACGTGTGAAGCTTCGATTGCTTGCGCTCTGTTCCGATATCGATGATCCGTTGAATTGTTGGATCATCCTGACCGGTCTCGTCGTCGCGGGCGTTGGCTTGGATGTCGCTGATCTTCGCGGCAAAGAACCCGTCCAGGTGATTGTGTTTCATCAGGCCCAGCAGCAGGCTGATGTAGTCTTTGCCCTGCATTTCCCGCTGCTGAGGTGTGACGTAGCCGCTCAACGCGAACTCCTCAAGCTTCTTCATCAAATACGCGGAGTGGAAGTAGGCCCCGACTTCCTTGAAGTGCTCCGTGTACCGCCTCTCTGCCATCTCTTTGACCTTCGGATCGTGCCCGCTGGTGAGATCACAGAAGAAGTCCAGCTTGAAAGGAGCGCTGCTGCGGGCCTCGCCCGGCTTCGGGTCAGTTCCACGGGCGGGAGGCAGTTTGCCATGTTCGACCATGTAGTTCGTGATCCGCGCCACCTGGAAGAAGTAGAGGGCAGCGTGGAACGCCAGGAGCGTCATCATGTAGTTGATCAGTTCCCGGCGAGGAATCTTCCCCTTGTACAGGAACAGCAACTGGAGATCCTGCCTCATGAGCGCAATCTGCTCGGGGCACAGGAACGAGAAGGAGGCCGCGTGCTCGTCCTTTTTCAGGCCGAACGTATCCGCCTCGAACGGTTCCAGGAGCCTGAGCAGAAACAGCAGCTCGATATCGATGCCGCCGCCGGTCGCTAGCTTGGAAACCTCGGCCTCGTCGATTTGAAAGTCTGTGTCGCCGAAGGGGCGGACGCAGACTCCGAAGAATTGCCTGAACAGCGAATCAGAATTGGATGCCAGCGCCGGATCGTCCTTCAGTGCATTAAAGAAGAAATCGCTGAGGTAGCGATCCTGTGACCGAACGCGGGGGTTGAACAACTTGATTATGGCGAAGTGCAGGGGCCGCATGCCGGCGATGCGCTCTTTGCCGTGTTCCCGCGACTTCGTCATGATGGCAAAGTGAGACCCGACCCAGGCACTGAGCAGCGCTTTGCGCTGTGGGTCTGTCACGCCCTGAAAGTTGTTCGGCTTCTGGTCGAGAACAATATCCAACAGGGTTTCTGGAACGGCCTTTTCATCGTCAATGTAGAACGGTTGGTAGGTTTTGACTATCTTCCGACCGCCAGTCCGGAGATAGATAAACAACTTCGCCATGGCCTCGTCGAGACTGACGTTATTGGCGTCGAAAGGGCAGACACTCTCCATCCGGAAAAGCTTCTGCTGGCGAGTTAGGATACTCTTGCTCATGGCGTTTCTCCTTAGGCTAGGCTCATCACGATACCGTTCTGCGGAGTGCGGCGAAGTTGATAAAGCTGATAGTCGCTTTCGGCCAGAAGCATTCGCTCAGAAGGGGAGGACATCAATTGTTTCTTGAACATGAGCAGGTTTAGAAAAAATGCCTTCATCTCACCGGCGGCAGGCACGTAGCCTTCGCGGATTCGCATCAGCGTCTCGTAGAGGTCGAGGCTGATGTCGAGGGCGATATTTGTGCCCATGTATTCCAGGCGCAGTGCGGAAGGGAGAAACTCAACGTAAATCGCCTGTTGCTTGTTTGCCTGTTCCACGGTCAAACTGAACTCCGAGGCGGGATACGTGTAGAAAGCCCTGACCCGGCCATTGCCCTGCTGCCTCGTGCGGATGCAGACGTTCTCCCTGCCGCGCTGTTCGTCGTAAATGCTTTCGCTGCGGCTGATCGCCAGGATGATAGCGTCTTTGAGCTTGCCCTGCGGGTCCTTCCCGTTGGCGATGAAATCGATGAACTCCCGGACGTTGTCATACGGAATCAGAGCATCCAGGACGCGGTGCTCCTTGAGCTCTGGATCGAGGCGGCCCTCAAAAAACAGCTTGCGGCGCAGTATCGTCACGTAGTCCTGCGCGGCTTTGAGCTTTTCGGGGGTGCGCTCCTCAGGGCTCTCGGGCCGCTCCGCGTACAGTCCGAGCAGGTCGTCTTCATCGATTCGCGAACGGCTGCGGGAAGTATTTGTGAGGCTTTCAAACAGGAAGAAGCGGCGCCGGAACTCCTGGCCTTTCGGCTCCACGAAGCTCAGCTCGCTATCGATACGCGGGTTGGAGGCCAGCCCGACGTCAAACTCACGAAGAAACGTGAGCACTCGGTCTTTCTCCTGCGGATTGAAGATCGCGTTGAAGTAATAACGGGGCGTGAAGTCCGTATCGCCGGCCTGAATCTCTTTCTCGATTTCGCTGCACGTCTTTTTTCCGAAGAGCGCGTAGGCGAGGACGGACCGCACATCGCGGATTGTTAGGTGGATGCGCTTGCGGAAGTGAAGGATCTGGAAGAGAGACTTGAGGCGCACGCGAGCGGCGCTGGCCTCTTCGTTGTATCGTCGGACGTCTTCGAGTTCCTTGCCCTGAAGCCCGTCCTCCGGCCGCATCCGGAAGGTGTCTACGTTGAATTTCACCGGGCAGCGATGCCGCGATGGGCAGTTCTGGCATTCCTCCCAGAACTCGGGCGCGACGTACCGGTCGAGGATGCGGTCGAACAGGCAGCCGGAAAGCTCCTCTTTGGCATCTACCACGGATCGCAGATTCAGGTTGACGAGGACGATGTCGTCCGGAAGTTTCGCGTTGAACTGGAGGTGATCGAGGAGGGTCTTGCTCAGCCAGCGGTGGCGGGTCGAACTTGAAAAAAAGTCGCGGAGCTTGCCCTCGTTCATCGCGATGATGCGGCAGATGTCCGACGTGGGGGGCGTAGCACCCTCGAAATCCTTAAAGAACTCACGCAGGACATCCGCGTTGCTCTTGCCGTCCACATCAATGGAACCGTCGTACAACGTCCGGAAGTTGCGGCCGCCGTTGTTGAATTCGGAGCGGTGCAGATCGAGCGTGGTTCTGACGGTGCCCTTCATGACGGCAGCTTCCTCGACCTTTTGAATAAACGCCGTCTTGCCGTCGCCGGCGTTGCCAGTCAGGATGACGAGCCGGAATTTGTTGGCGAGAATGGCGTCGGTAAGGTCGTTGTCGAGCTTGGTGCGAATGTATGTCCGTCGGGCGAGGTCGTTGTCCAGGCCACGCGTAAGACCATTCCCAGCGTCCGCCTGGCTGTAGAACATCAGAAACTGGTCAAGGAAGATGTTGTACGCCATGTCGCCCTCTGGCTCCTTTTGGTTGGTGAAGCATCAATTGTAGCGGAGTTGCAGGTTTATAATCACCATCATCCGAGGCGAAAGCGTCGCGCCGTCCTCCCGGACTTGTCGATACGGCGGGTGCCATCAGGAGGCGATGCCCACCGGAAGTGGTGGGCTGCGCTCCTGCGAAGGTGCGGGTCGAGGACGCGCCACACGGAAGTTGACGGCCCCGTCCAACCCGGCCAAACAAAGCTGCACATTTTCCAACTCGCCTGAGTATTAGTTGACAGGGAGCGCGAACGCGCCCCGGAACACCAGATAGCGGGCAGGCCGCCAAGCGGGACTCGTTGTGGGTGCTGGACATTGGGTCGAGCAACCACTGCGGCCATACCCCTCCGTTGTCGGCACCCACATCTCCCTCGCCAGGCTGCGCGCCCTTGGAGGCGAACACATGCAACGCGGCGAGGAACCCAAGGTTGAGGATGCCATCAAGGAGATCGCGGCGTTGCTAGCTGCGGCATATAAGCGGCGCGCCAGAATCCGGCTTGTTCACACGAGGCCCGAGCCGCTCCAGTCAACAGAAGGACTTGATAATACGGGTGAAACGAGCCCTCAT
>Ga0182021_10005533_pt1 | contig 14980 bp, 12 predicted proteins | sample 612E3MmetaG_FD_120493 | JGI IMG/M metagenome (GOLD analysis project Ga0182021, IMG submission 120493) | Permafrost microbial communities from Stordalen Mire, Sweden - 612E3M metaG (Illumina Assembly) | ecosystem: Environmental > Terrestrial > Soil > Wetlands > Permafrost | place: Sweden... | reverse complement strand
CCAGGACGTACTTCACCCGCAACTCGGCGTTGGCCTTCTCTGACGCGCCCAAAGACGGGTCGTAGTACGAAGGTCCGCGGATGACCGAAGCCAGTAGTGCGCCCTGGGCGACGGTCAGTTTGGAGGCGTCCACACCGAAGTAGGCCTTGGCTGCGGTCTGAATCCCATAGGCGCCGCGACCGTAGTAGATCGTGTTGAGGTAGTTGGCCAGGATCGTGCTCTTCGGCTCGGACTGGTCGATCTTGATCGAGATGATGAACTCTTTGGCCTTGCGGCTGACCGTCTGGTCCTGAGTCAGGAAGTAGTTCTTGACATACTGCTGGGTGATCGTCGATCCGCCCTGGGTCGGGCCACCCTTAAGTGCCACGATCAGCGCCCGGCCGATACCGGTGGGCGAGACTCCGCTGTTCTGGTAGAACGTGCGGTCCTCAGCGGCCAGCAGTGCGTGTTGGACGCTGAGAGGGATCTGGGACAGTGGCACCGACTCGCGGTTGATCTCACTGATCCGGGCCATCTCGGTCTTGCCGTCGGCGTAGTAGATGATCGACGCCTGCGCCTGAGCCAAGTCGTTCGGCTGAGGAACGCTGACCATGGCAAAAGCCACCCCCACCGCCCCTGCTCCGAGCAGGAACAGAGCCAGCAGCGCCAGCAGGACTCGCTTCACCGAGAAGAACCGGCGCCAAGTTCGGCCCCTGAACCTTAGCGACGGCTCGGACACAAACTCGTATACGGGACCGGGCTCGGGCTCGTCAGTGGGCATGCCGGGGTCGGACGGTGTGCTCAAGTTTCTTCCTTCGTCGGCCAAGGCATGTTTGCCCGCAGCAGTACCACTGTATGACGACACAGCGCTTTGGCTTGTGTCGCCAGCGGAGCCGCCCATCTGAGGATCTCTGATGAGGGTCATGAAGACCGAAGTTGACAAACGCTACCTAAACCGGTTTAGTGATTCATGTCATGTCGACCTCACCGACCACCATCACCGACGTCGCCCGTGCTGCGGGCGTCTCCAAGGCCGCGGTGTCTTTCGCGCTAAACGGCAGGCCCGGACTCGCCGCCGACACACGCGAACGAATCCTGGCCGTCGCCCGTGACCTTGGCTGGACGCCCAGTCTGCGGGGCAGGGCACTGTCTGTGTCCCGTGCGCTGGCAGTCGGCCTGGTGATCGCCCGGACTCCTGAGACCCTGGCAGCCGACCCGTTCTTCGGCGCCTTCATCTCCGGCATCGAGACCGTCCTGTCCGAGCGTGGCTACGCACTGATGCTGCAGGTCGTCAGCGACGAGCAGAGCGAGCACGACAGTTATCGGCAGCTGGCCGCCAACGGTCGGGTCGACGGCGTCTTCCTGACCGACATGCGGGTCGACGACCTGCGCCCGCAGCTGCTGGATGACCTCGGTCTGCCCACCGTGGTGATCGGCCCTGCGCCAGGAGGAGGGCTCGGGTCGGCGGTACACATCGACGACCAGCCGGGGATCGTCGCAGCCGTCGAGCACCTGGTCGCACTCGGCCATCGCAATATCGCCCACGTGTCCGGCCCAACCGAGCTCGTGCACAGCCTCTCGCGCCGAATCGCGTGGGAGCAGGCCTTATCGGATGCCGGACTACCCCCGGGTCCCTGCATCACCTCTGACTTCTCCGCGCAAGGCGGCGCCAGCGCGACCAGTCAGCTACTCGACCTGGACGATCCACCCACCGCGATCGTCTATGCCAACGACCTCATGGCCATCGCCGGCATGTCCACCGCAATCAGCCGCGGGGTCGAAGTCCCCAGCCAGCTGTCGGTCACCGGCTTCGACGACGCTCCGTTGGCGGCATACATCCAGCCCGCCCTCACCACCGTGCGAACCGACATCGTCGGTTGGGGGCGTGCGGCCGCCACACAGCTGCTGGCTGTGGTCAACAGTGAGGACGGCTGCGACATAGACCTGCCGGCACCCGAGTTTGTCATTCGAGCTTCAACCGCGCCGCCACGCCAGCCTGGCACCGGTGCACCCAACAAGGAACGTCACTGATCTGCGACGATCCACCACCGAACGGAGTCATGATGAAGAAGAAGAAGGTCTGTGCAGCAGCCGTCATCACCTTGGCGTTGGGCACCACAGCCGCATGCGGAACCTCTGCTGGCACCACCGCCTCAGGCAGCTCAGCGCTCACCACGCACGGCCCGATCAAGGTCTGGCTGTCCAACAACCCCGAAGAGATCACCTGGGGCAATGCCATGGTCAAGGCATGGAACACCGCCCACCCCAAGGAGCTGGTGACCGCTCAGCAGATTCCCGCAGGCAAGACCTCCGAAGAGGTCATCGGTGCAGCCATCACGGCCGGAAACGCGCCGTGCCTGGTCTACAACACCTCCCCCTCAGCGGTTCCCGGGTTCCAGAAGATGGGCGGCCTTGTGGCGCTCGACAGCTTCCCTGGAGCCAAGGCCTACATCGAGGCGCGAAGCGGCTCCGCTGCGGACCAGTACAAGTCGCCGGACGGGAAGTTCTACCAGCTCCCCTGGAAGTCCAACCCCGTCATGATCTTCTACAACAAGGACATGATGCAGAAAGCCGGGATAGACCCCAGCGCCCCGCCGCTGTCAACCTATGCCGACTTCCTGGCCACCAGCAAGAAGATCGTGTCCAGTGGCGTGGCCAAGGCCGCCATCTGGCCGGCACCGACCAGCGAGTTCTTTCAGTCGTGGTTCGACTTCTACACCCTCTACGCCGCCGAGAGCGGCGGCAAGCAGCTGATCGAGAACGGCAAGGCGACCTTCGACTCCACCGCCGGCAAGAACGTGGCGAATTTCTGGCGCACGATGTACGCCGACAAGCTGGCTCCGCAGGAGGTCTACACGGGCGACTCCTTTGCCGACCAGAAGGCCGCCATGGCTGTCGTCGGCCCGTGGGCCATCCCGGTGTACGCAGGCAAGGTCAACTGGGGGGTTGCACCAGTGCCCACCTCAACCGGCATGCCGGCCAGCCAGATCCACACCTTCTCCGACGCCAAGAACGTCGCCATCTACTCCGCCTGTAAGAACCAGGGAACAGCCTGGGACCTGCTGAAGTTCTCAACCAGCCAGGCGCAGGACGGCAACCTTCTCAATGTGACCGGGCAGATGCCGCTGCGCTCGAACGTCGCAACCGTGTACGCCAGCTACTTAAGCACCCACCCGGCATACAAGATGTTCGCCGACCAGGCCGCTCGCACAGTCGAGGTGCCCAACGTGAACAACTCGATAGCCATCTGGCAGGCCTTCCGCGACAGCTACTCCTCGTCGGTGATCTTCGGCAAGACGCCGGTGAACGCCTCGTTGACCAGTACCGCCGCTAAGGTCACGACCCTGGCCGCACAGCCCTGATCGGCAGACTGACATGTCAACCGCGACGGTAAATGTGGACCCTAACGTGGACCACAGTGGTCCCACGACACCGCCGCGGCGCCGCTCCCGGCGGCTGACGACCTTGTTCGGTCGTCAGCCGCTAGGGATGGCGCTGGCTGCGCCGTACCTCGTGTTCCTTGCCGTGGTGTTCGCCTACCCGCTGGGTCTTGCCGTGTACATGAGCTTCCACCACTACTTCTTCACCGCACCAGGGGCGCAGGTGGCCCGGCCGTTCGTCGGCCTGGACAACTACAAGACAGCCCTGTCCGACCCGGCGGTACAGCGCTCGTTCCTGAACGTGGTCGAGTTCCTGGTCATCAACGTCCCGCTGACGGTGGTGCTGGCGCTGGTGTTGGCCAGCGCTCTGAACGGCGCGGCCCGGGGCCGCACGTTCCTGCGAGTCTCGTACTACGTCCCGTACGTAACGGCCAGCGTCGCGGTGGTGGCGGTGTGGTTGTTCATGTTCAGCAGCGATGGGGTGGTCAACCAACTGCTCGGCCCGCTGGCGCCCAGCCCCTCGTGGCTGGTCAACAGCGCGCTGGCGATGCCGGTCATCGCCATCTTCGTCACCTGGAAACAACTCGGTTTCTTCATCCTGCTCTACCTCGCTGCCCTTCAGAGCGTGCCCAAGGAGCTGTACGAGGCGGCATCGGTCGACGGCTCCGGTAAGTTCCGCTCATTCATGAACGTCACGGTCCCGGGCGTCCGGCCTGCCACGACTCTGGTGGTGATCCTTGCGACGATCACGGGCGCCAACCTGTTCACCGAGCCATACCTGCTGACCAACGGCGGCGGTCCGGTCGGAGCCTCAGCGTCGCCGGTGCTCGTCATGTACCAAAAGGGCATCGAGCAGGGTAGCCCGGACGTCGCCGCAGCCATCGGCGTGATCCTGGTGATCGGCGTCCTGGCGATCTCGCTCATCAACCGGTATCTGCTGGAGAGGGACTGACATGTCACGGACCCGCAGTTGGCCACGCATAGTCCTGCTCGTCATCGGGGCAGCGGTCTTCCTGTTCCCCTTCTACTACATGATCATCGGCTCGTTGCAGGCGAAGCGAGACACCTCCATAGGCGGGCTCGTCCCCACCCACGCCATCACGTTGCACAACTACGCGCAGATCAACGACAAAGTGGACCTGATCCAATCGCTGGTCAACTCCGGAATCTTCACCGGCGGGGTGATCCTGGCTACGGTCGTCTTCGGCGTGCTTGCGGGATACGCCCTGGCCCGTCTGCACTTCCGCGGACGGGGCAGCCTGTTTGCGCTGATGCTGCTGGTGCAGGTCGTGCCCTTCCAGCTCTTGATCATCCCGCTTTACGTGATGATCGTGCGCAACTATGGACTCGCCGACTCCTACATGGGCATGATCTTGCCGTTTGCCATCAACTCCACCGCAGTGTTCATCTTCCGGCAGTTCTTTTTGGCGTTGCCTGAAGAGCTTTTCGCCGCAGCACGCATCGACGGTGCCGGCGAGCTGAGGATCCTGTGGTCCATCGCGCTACCCCTAGTCCGGCCCGCGCTGCTCACGGCCATCCTCATCACCTTCATCGGGCCATGGAACGAGTTTCTCTGGCCGTTCCTGGTCACCAAGCAAGCCAGCATGCAGCCCCTAGCGGTCTCACTAGCCAACTACATCGATAACGTCGCCGGGCGCGCCACCAACCCCTATGGCGCCATCCTGGCCGGTTCGGTCGTTCTCGCCGCCCCCGCGGTCGCGCTCTTCGTGGCATTCCAGAAGCACTTCACCTCATCGGAGCTCGGCTCCGGAGTGAAAGGATGATCCGCTTGACCATGGACAACAACGTCCCGTACTCCCTGACCCGTCTGGGCGTCGTCATGACGCCCGAACCCGGCAACCTGCTCGAAGCCATGGGGGTGCTCAACCCCGGCAGCGGGCGCACCCCCGACGGCCGGCTGCACCTGCTGCCGCGCCTTGTGGCGGACGGCAACGTCTCGCGCGTCGGACTTGCCGAAGTCGTCTTGAGCGAGGGGGTTCCCGTCAGCGTCGAAAGGCAGGGAATCGTCCTGGCCCCAGAGGAGGGATGGGAACGCGGCGCCAACAATGCTGGAGTCGAAGACCCTCGGGTCACCTGGGTGCCAAGCCTGGGTATGCACGTCATGACCTACGTGGCGTTCGGCCCATTGGGTCCGCGGCTGGCCCTTGCGGTCTCTGCTGACCTGGAGAAGTGGCGAAGGCTCGGCCCGGTGCAGTTCACCTACCAGCCTGACCTCGACACCGATCTGTGCATGTTTCCCAACAAGGACGCTGTGTTCTTCCCCGAGCCGGTGCCCGACCCCGCTGGCCGCATGTGTTACGCGATGCTGCACCGGCCCATGTGGGATCTGGGTTGGTTGCGCCCAGGTGAGATCGAGCACCTGCCTGCAGGCGTCACCGACCCGCGACCCGGCATCTGGATCTCCTATGTCCCGGTCGAGAGCGCTATTGCGGACATACGCGCCCTGAGCAGGCCTGAGCACCACCGGCTGCTCGCTATGCCGGAGTATGCCTTTGAGGACCTCAAGATCGGGGCAGGGCCGCCCCCGCTCCGCGTTGACGAGGGCTGGCTACTCATCCATCACGGCGTGATCGGCCACGTTCCCGAGGGGTTCGACCCGACCACCCAAAAGGTCGAGTACGCCGCAGGCGCGATGCTGCTCGACCCCGACGACCCCTCGCGGGTGATAGCCCGCACGGACAAACCGATCCTTGCCCCCGAGACGGCTGACGAACGCGAGGGCATCGTCTCGAACGTCGTCTTCCCGACGGCAATCGAGTTAGTCAACGGAGTGCACTATGTGTTCTACGGCATGGCCGATGCCAAGATCGGTGTGGCCCGACTGGACCACACCGTGCCAGAGCACACCGCCCCATCCACAAGCCTGTGAGGACGATAGTGAACCAACCGTCGCGTGACAGTGCGGTACGCCCGTCGGAGAACGTTGACAAGCCCTGGGGCCATGAGGAGATCTTCGCTCTCGTCGAAGGCTCCTACGTCGGCAAACTCCTGTTCGTGAACGCCGGAGAGTCACTCTCGCTGCAGTACCACCACGCGAAGGACGAGACGATCGCCCTGGTCTCAGGTCAGGTCGAGATAGACCTCGGCGACTCTGAAGCAACTTTGCGCGCCGTCAGCCTGTCCCCCGGCGACTCCGTTCACGTGCTCCCGGGCACGCTGCATCGCCTGCGCGCTGTCGAGGACTCGGTTCTGGTGGAAGCCTCAACGGCAGACTCCGGCTGGCGGGAGGACGTCGTCCGGCTCGAAGACCGCTACGGCCGCCTCGGAACCACAGCGCCGTAAGCCACGCCGCCGTGCGCGTGCAGGGCGCAGGCCCAGTACGTGCACGGCGGCGATGGCGATTTACCCCGGGTCGATGACCGCGCTGGTGATCGGGGACACGTCCCAGAACCCCTTGAACACGACCGAGATCGACGGTGCTCGCTGGCCCGTCGGCATTCGGCCCGGCCACCAGCGGATCGGCAAGCGGTTGCGTTGGCTTCGCAGACCTGCTGCGTGGATCCGCTCCATCGTGCACGCTCAGACGCAGTAAGAGATCGAGAAACGGCTGCCGGTCGATGTAACTCGCCCCTGACCCACGAGCTCGCGGGCGCTACACCAAGCGAGACACTAGTTCGTACCGCCCATGTCAACCCCTTCGGACGAGAGCAGGCCATCGTGTACAAGATCGGCCCCGCAGCGACAGCGCCCCTGCCCAGCGTGAGCATGTCCACGGTGCGGGATGCACTCCGCCAGCCACCCGCAGGTGTCACCGGCGCCCTCAATGCACGAGCTCAGAACGTACGCGACCTCATCGGCATCCCGGCCAGGCCCACGCTGGAGTTCTGGTCGGCAGGGCACTGGACGCATAACTAACCTGATATATCGAATCGATATATCAGGTGTATAGTGCTTGAGACGTGCTCGCATCGTGTCCTGGCAATCCGCCCGGCGGAGCAAGACGCCCGCCCACACCCGGAGCCCGGAGGGAAGCCTCATGAGTCGACGTTCTGCCCTGCTGGAGCTTGCCATTCTGGGCCTGCTGCACGAGTCTCCGCTGCACGGTTACGAGCTGCGCAAACGACTCAACGCCGTCCTGGGCGCGTTTCGGGTGTTGTCCTACGGGACTCTCTACCCCTGCCTGCGTGAACTAGTCGCCCGCGGCTGGATCGCAGCGGACACCGCCGGCAATAGCCCGACGGGCTCGCTGAACGGAGCTAGCGGCCAAGGTAGTCGCAGGGCAAAGATCGTCTATGAGCTCACCGGCGACGGCTTGGCGCAGTTCCAGTCGATGCTGTCCCAGTCCGGGCCCGCGGCCTGGGAAGACGACACCTTCAACGTCCACTTTGCCTTCTTCGCCCGTACCGAGTCCGACGTGCGCCTACGCATTCTCGAAGGCCGACGCAGCCGGCTGGAGGAAAGACTGGACTCCTTCCGGTCCGCAGCAGCCCAACGCCGCGAACGACTCGATCTGTACACCACCGAGCTCCAGCGTCACGGTCTGGAGTCCGCCGAACGTGAGGTCCGCTGGCTCTCCGAGCTGATCGAGACCGAGCGTTCCACCGCCCCGACCAACCCCCCCGCGACGGCGACAACCGACACCCCGCCGCCGAACCTCAAAACCACCTAGCTTTCTGCCACACCAGCTGCCTTATGCAGCACAACAAAAGGGAGAACCCCAAATGGGATCCGTGCGCGTCGCCATCGTTGGCGTGGGTAACTGCGCCAGCTCGCTGGTTCAAGGAGTCGAGTACTACAAGGATGCTGACCCGAACGCCACCGTTCCTGGTCTGATGCACGTCAAGTTCGGGCAGTACCACGTCAACGACGTCAAGTTCGTCGCAGCGTTCGACGTCGATGCCAAGAAGGTCGGCTTCGACCTGTCCGAGGCCATCAATGCTTCCGAGAACAACACCATCAAGATCGCTGATGTGCCGCCCACCGGGGTTATCGTGCAGCGCGGTGTCACCAACGATGGTCTGGGCAAGTACTACCGCTTGACCATCGAGGAGTCCGAGGCCGAGCCCGTGGACATCGTCCAGGCTCTCAAGGACGCCAAGGTCGACGTGCTCGTGTCCTACATGCCGGTCGGCTCCGAGGTCGCTGACAAGTACTACGCACAGTGCGCCATCGACGCGAACGTCGCGTTCGTCAACGCCCTGCCGGTCTTCATCGCCTCCGACCCCGTGTGGGCCAAGAAGTTTGAGGATGCCGGCGTGCCGGTCATCGGTGACGACATCAAGTCCCAGGTCGGCGCGACCATCACCCACCGCGTCATGGCCAAGCTCTTTGAAGATCGCGGCGTCGTGCTGGACCGTACCTACCAGCTCAACGTCGGCGGAAACATGGATTTCAAGAACATGCTCGAGCGCGACCGTCTGGAGTCCAAGAAGATCTCCAAGACCCAGTCCGTCACGTCCAACCTGACCCATGACCTGGGCGAGCGCAACGTCCACATCGGCCCAAGCGACTACATCCAGTGGCTCGATGACCGCAAGTGGGCCTACGTCCGTCTCGAGGGTCGCGCGTTCGGCAACGTGCCGCTGAACCTCGAGTACAAGCTCGAAGTCTGGGACTCGCCTAACTCCGCCGGCATCATCATCGACTGCATCCGCGCGGCCAAGATCGCCAAGGACCGTGGCATCGGCGGCGCACTGCTGTCCGCTTCGTCATACCTGATGAAGTCCCCGCCGGTGCAGCGTCCCGATGACCTGGGCCGTGCCAAGCTCGAGGCATACATCGCCGGTGACGAAGAGCGCTGAACGGCCTGTGGCCAGAGCTCACATCAGGTGACCCAATCACCTTGACAGAAACCACGTCACGATCACGGAAGGCCCGGTTCCAACAGGAACCGGGCCTTCCGTGCCCTAGGTGCCCTTGTTCGCCATAAACCCCTTGTGCTTCGATGCACTGGCTCGTCGAACTGGCATGTCGTTGGCCAGCCTGGGTGTCCACCTACTCAGACATCACCGCGATGATCATCGGACTCCTAGAGTGCAAACCCGGTCGTTCAGGGCCGGGAGGATGTCAACTGAGCGGGTTCCTACGCGCGGCGGCTGATCCGAGCCCGTCGTCGCGAGGCCGCACTCAGGTCGCGTTGTTCGACTCGGGCTGTTTGGCCCACCAAGCCCGCAACTGCTCGACAGCGGCCGGACGACCAATGGGCCCCTGGTCCATGCGAACGGCCAGCAGGTGCTTGTATGCGCGGCCAAGCACCGGCCCTGGAGCGATCCCGAGGATCTCTGCGATCTCGTTGCCATTAAGTTCTGGACGGACTGCGTCAAGCTCCTCCTGCTCCATCAGCGCGCCGATGCGCATCTCGAGGTCGTCGTAGATGCGCGACAGGCTGCGCGCCTTGCGCACGTTGCGGGTCGTGCAGTCCGAACGGGTGAGGCGGTGCAGGCGGGACAACAGCGGCCCTGCGTCGGTGACATAGCGGCGCACAGCCGAGTCGGTCCACTCCCCATCGCCGTAGCCGTGGAAGCGCAGGTGCAGTTCGACGAGGCGGGACACGGCTTTGATGGTGTCCTTGTCGAAGCGCATCGCCCTCAGCCGGCGCGCGGTCATCTTGGCACCGACCACCTCGTGATGATGAAAGCTCACGCCACCAGCACCGTTGTCGTCCTCGAAACGACGAGTGGCCGGCTTACCGATGTCATGGAACAGGGCGGCCAGACGCAAGACCAGGTCAGGTCCCGGCACCGATGAGGCCGGACCATCGGCGGGGCCCTCCAGAGCCATGGCCTGTTCGAGCACGATGAGGGTGTGCTCATATACGTCTTTGTGTCGATGGTGCTCGTCCACCTCGAGCTTGAGCGCCGGCAGTTCGGGCAGAACGTACGCGGCAAGGCCGGTCTGGACGAAGAGCGCCAGCCCCTGACGCGGAGCAGCGCCCATGATGAGCTTGACGAACTCGTCACGTACCCGTTCGGCCGACACCATCTGCAGCGACGACGCCATCTCGGTCATCGCCGCAACGACCCCAGGGGCCGCAGTGAACCCCAGTTGGGAGACGAACCGTGCGGCGCGCATCATCCGCAGCGGGTCGTCACCAAAGGACATCTCGGGCGGCCCAGGGGTGCGCAGAGTGCGGAGCTTCAGATCAGCAAGTCCGTCATGGGGGTCCACGAACTCCAGCGATGGGAGTCGAATCGCCATCGCGTTGATCGCGAAATCGCGCCGAACCAGGTCGTCCAGCAAGTTATCGCCGAAGGCGACTGCGGGTTTTCGACTGATGCGGTCGTACACGTCAGCGCGGTAGGTGGTCACCTCGATGACATGGCTCGCCTTACGTGCACCGATCGTGCCGAAGGCGCGACCGACGTCCCAGTGAGTGTCTGCCCAATCATCCAGGATCGCCTCGGTCTGATCCGGGTTGGCAGAGGTGGTCAGGTCCAGATCTGGCGACACCCGGCCAAGGAAGGCGTCGCGCACCGGCCCACCCACCAATGCGATCTCATGACCGGCGTCGACGAACCGGGAGCCCAGCTCGGTCAGCATCGGCAGAACCGGCGCCAACCGGCGCACGGCCTCCCTCAGGAGGGCATCGGTCGGATCGGAGGCAGCCACGAGAGCCAAGCGTAGGTGACAGCCAAGCGGACGATGGCGTTGCAGCCCTTCCACGAGCCGTCACGGGCCACGAGCCCGGGCTGGCTACAGTTATGTAATGACTTCCTGCCCGCCGCAGCCGACTCAGCTGCCACACCGGCTGCCGGAGGTGGAGGAGGTCTCTGCCGGGGGGGTCATCGTCGACGTTGACCAGGGGGTTGCACGCATCGCGGTCATCGCCCGCCGCAACCGTGCAGGCAGGGTCGAATGGTGCCTACCCAAGGGGCATATGGAAAGCGAGGAGACCCTCGAACAGACGGCTGTGCGCGAGGTGGCCGAGGAGACCGGGATCGTAGGCCGGGTCCTGGCCTCGCTGGGCACCATCGACTACTGGTTCTCCGCCTCAGGCACACGTGTACACAAGATCGTTTACCACTACCTCCTGGAAGCCACCGGCGGCGAGCTGAGTATCGAAGGTGATCCGGATGCCGAGGCGATCGACGTGGCGTGGTTCCCGCTGGGCGACGTACAGGCCCACCTCACCTTCGCCAACGAGCGGCGGATTGCCCAAGTCGCATGGGAGCGCCTGGCAGGGGCGTCGTGACCGGACCCAAGACCCCCAGATGGCTATGCCGACAGAGCGCTTCAGCCACCTTGCTGGCGATCTCGGTACTGGCGATCTCGGTATTGCCGATCCTCTCTTCTATGCCTGCGGCCACAGCCCTGACCACCGCTTATGCCAGGACACCCATGGTCGCCACGGTCCCGCCCCCGACAGTCTCGGTGACGACCATCACGCCGACGGTCGCGGTCCCTAACGCTCCGATCACTATCAAGGGAACCGTCCGCAACTCCAGCGACGTCGTGATCACCTCACCGGTGGCACGTGCCCTCCTTGGGCAGCGCCCGTTAACCAGTCGCCAAGCCGTGTCCGACTGGGCCACCTCCAAGGGTCAGCAACTTATGGACGAGGCCGCGCAAACGTCCCTAGGCAAGACTCTTGGCCCAGGGGCCGTTACCGCGTTCACCCTCACAATCCCGGCAAATGCAATCAGCCATGATCAGGCCTTCGACGTCCTGCCCCTGCGGGTCGAAGCCGTCGCGACAACTCCCGCCGGGTTACAGGCATCCGGTGAGGTGAACACCTACCTACCCGCGCTGGCCACGATCAAGGCGTTCGAACCGTTGTCCATCGCCTGGCTGGTACCGCTCACGCTCGATCCCGACCCTGCGCTTCAGGGGATGGCTAGTGCCACGCGGACCGCCGCGTGGGCCAAAGCCATCGGGCCAGGCTCACGTCTGGACCAGTTGATCCAGGGCACTGAGAACGCGAATGTCACCTGGGCCATCGATCCCGCAATTCTGGGCCCGAGCCTTTCGTCGGCCGCCGTGGATGCCTCGGCGGCGCAGTCGGCGCCGACCCCTTCGCAGTCACTCGCGCCGGGGAGCGCGTCGAACCCGGATCCCGTAACCACGATGACCACCGCGCTCGCGCAACGGCTCAAGGCCGCCGCGCCCGGGCACACCCTCTGGTCCCTGCCATATGCCGATCCCGACATCGCGGCCTTACTCCCTCACTTCCGGCAGCCAGAGCCTCACCGCATTCATCAGCCATCCCTCCACCTTGGACGTCGCGGTAGGCCCGGCGCGCGCAGACATCGCCTGGCCGGTCACCGGGACGCTGACCCCCCAGACCCAGGCCGAGTTGCGACGGGTCTTCGCCTCTCCCGGGCTCACCGCGGCAGTGACCTCCGCCTCGACCGTCACCAGCCACAATGGTTCCCCTTCGGAGGCGAGCCGAAAGTCCAGCAGCGGACTGCCGCTGCTGGCCTACGACGAGTCCCTGAGCAGAACGGTCGCCCAGACCTCCTCGAAGGCAGACAGCACCATCACCATCCAGCGATTCCTGGCCGATTCCATGGCCCTGCTCGGTGAACGGCCAGGAACTCGCGACAGATCCGTGCTGATCGCTGAGCCCAGGACTTTCGCCGGTGACCCCAGTGTGCTTCGATCGCTCTTCGCTGCGGTGGACAAAGCCCCTTGGCTGGTGCCGGCGACCACCGGGCAGCTCCTGGCTGCCAGCGAGAAGCTCGCCCCCGAGAACCCCGGCAGTGGTGCGAGTGGCACCAGTGGGACCGCGACCTCACCAAGCGCCACCTCGCATGACCCACTGAACCCAGGCATCTCCCCGTTGACCTCGGACCAGTTGGCGACCATCCCGGACACGATGACTTCCATCACCGGCATTGCCGGCATCTTGGGCAACGGGCCGGCCTTTGCCAGTACCTGGACCGATGCCCAGGTACAACAACTCTCCGCGCGCTGGCGTAACCACCCCGTGGGAATCACCGCCATCAACGCTGCCACGAACGCGGCGATCAACACCGTCAGCCGCAGCGTGAGGGTGGCACCGAGCTCGGTCAACTTCTTCGCCGACCGTGGTGTCATGCAGGTGACGGTGGTCAACGATCTCGATGTCCCGATCCACGATGTACATCTGACCCTGACCCCGGCCCAGCCGCGGCTGCGGATCGAGCGACAGCCCGGACCACTGAAGATCGGCGCGAACGCGCGTGCGAACGTGCCGCTACAGGTCACCTCCATCGCGGCCGGACTGGTCAAGGTCGAGGCCGTGCTGACCACCCAAGACGGCATTCCCTTGGGTCAGAACGCCACCGTCAACGTGCGCGTACAGCCCCCGGGCTCCTGGATCTACTGGGTCCTGGGCGGGATGGCCTTCGTGGTTGTGTTGCTCGGCACCCAGCGATCTCTGCGTCGCGGATCCACCCGAGCCTCAGACCCCGACGCGCAGGAACCTCCCCTCAATGACTGAGTCTGTGGACAACAGCTCGTCCGGCTCACACATCCGCCCTGTTGCGCCGGGCTTGCCCGTCCCGCCGGGCTTACCTGTTCCGCCAGCCGCCCCGATTCCGCCCAGCCCACCAAGCTCTCCTGAGGCCAGCCTGGCCCGCTCTACAGCTGGCATGGCAAGCGGCGTCATCGCCTCACGTGTCCTGGGGGTCGTCCGAGCCTCGATGACGCTGGCCGTAGTGGGAACCCTGGTGGCCGGTGACGCCTGGGATGTGGGCAACTCGCTGCCCAACATCATCTATCTCCTGCTTGCCGGCGGTGTCATCAACGCGGTCCTAGTCCCGCAGATCACGCGCGCCGCCAGCCATGCCGACGGTGGGCGTGAGTACGTGGACCGTCTGCTCACACTGGCGATCACCGCGATCACGGTCGTCACTGTCGCCTGCACGCTGGGCGCAGGGCTGCTGGTCAGGCTCTACAGCTCTTCGACGTGGTCCCCGGACGTACGGTCGCTGAGCACCGCTTTCGCGCTGATCTGCATGCCACAGGTCTTCTTCTACGGTCTCTATGTCCTCCTGGGCAACGTGCTCAACGCCCGCAGCCATTTTGCGGCGTACATGTGGAGCCCTGTTTTGGCGAACATCGTGGCGATCGGCGGGATGGCTTTCTTCCTCGCGCAGTACCCACATCAGGCTCCCGTCACTAGTTGGACCTCCCCGATGATCTGGGTGCTTGCCGGAAGCGCCACGGCCGGGATCGCGGCCCAAGCCTTGGTGCTGGTCGTTCCATTGTGGCGATCCGGGTTCCGGTTCACCCCCCGGTGGGGCTTTCGCGGCGTTGGCCTTCGCACTGCATCGACCGTAGCTCTGTGGACCTTTGCCGCCCTGGGAGTCACAACGGCAGGTTTCGTCATCACCTCCAAGGTCGCGACATACGCCGGCCAGGCGGGAAGCCTGGCAGGCCTTGATGTGCCGGGCAAGATCTCATACAGCAACGCCTTCTTAATCTTCATGCTTCCGCACTCGCTGGTGACGGTGACGCTGGTCACCGCCCTATTCACGCGGATGTCCAAGGCGGCGGGTGCAGGTCGCCTCGACGAGGTCCGTGCCGACGTTGACAGAGGCATGCGGCTGACAGCCGTCGCCACCGTCCCTGCCACGGTGGGTGCGTTCGTGCTCGGGTTCGCCGCGACGGCCACGATCTTTCCGGCCAACAATGCGGCTGGCACCCGAGGCATCGCCATGGTCATGATGGCGATGATG
>Ga0182021_10005532_pt1 | contig 14981 bp, 11 predicted proteins | sample 612E3MmetaG_FD_120493 | JGI IMG/M metagenome (GOLD analysis project Ga0182021, IMG submission 120493) | Permafrost microbial communities from Stordalen Mire, Sweden - 612E3M metaG (Illumina Assembly) | ecosystem: Environmental > Terrestrial > Soil > Wetlands > Permafrost | place: Sweden... | reverse complement strand
TTACAACTTCAATAAACGCACAACCGGCAAACTGGATCCTGCCACGTTCCAGCAACAAATCGGCCCTCCCCCGCCAAAAACAGACCTTGCCGGTATGATCGAGGCTGAAAGGAAAAAAGAGGCAGCCGCCGGAACTGCTGAAAATCCTCCAGCACCCGGTCCAGCCGTTCATGATACAACGGGATTGCAAAAACAGCTTGCAGCCACCGGCACAATCCAATCCGAACCACCGGCTTCAGAAAAGGCGGATACCTCATTTTCTGAAACCGGTGTCAAAGGTGTCACGTATCGTGTACAGGTCTTTGCAACGCATGAAAGAATTTACAGTTCCGAACAGATCAGGAATATGTTCAGGCTTCAGCAACCTGTGAATAAGGAATTCTCCGGGGGATGGTACCGCTATACAGTTGGTTCGTTCACCAGCCTGGATGATGCCCGGAAACTCATGAACGGCTTCCGCTTTTCAAAACAGGTCAAAGATGCATTTATTGCCAGATATATCAATGGCAGGAGGGCTGCCCCGGCTCCGCCCGGGAAAGTAAAATTTTCCAGAAGAAAGATCTATTATCCAAGGCCGCATCACAAAAAATAAACTGGCAGAATTTTTTCAGCAACACAGTCTTACTTTAACCCGGTCTATCACTTTTTCAATTTTCCCGGATTAAGCAGAAAAAATGCTTATGACAAGGAAAATTTTTCCGGGGCGTTTCGCCGGGCGGCATCTGCTCCGGGTTTTTACAAACATGATCGGGATCTTACGCAGGCTGCTGGCCCTGTGCCTGATATTCTCAGTCCCCTCAATAACTGTTGCGGCCGATATAATCTCTGCCCAGTCCGGTTCCTGGACCAGTTCTTCCACATGGGTGGGAGGAGTGGTCCCTGCGCAGGGTGATAATGTCACAATAAAAAGCGGACATAGTGTTACGATCCCAAGCTCTGGGACCAAGACCTGCACAAACCTCACCATAGAGAACGGGGGACATCTTTATGCCAATGCAGGTGGGGCACCGAGGTATATGGACATATACGGGAATATCACCTGCAATGGGACTGTTGGCAACGGCAGTACTTTGGATGCGATTTCATTCAACACCGAGGCCGCTAATTGCCTGATCAGCGGCAGCGGGGTTTTCGACGCTTCCAGGATCAGGAAAAATACAGGCACGAATTCCGTGACAACACTTGAAATCGCGATGAATTTAACACTGCGATATGCCGGTACTGACATTTTCAATAACAAATCAGCTTCCAATTACCATATCGTCATTGATGCGGGATCAACCCTTGACTGTGCGGGAAATTCAGGAAGCCCGGGTAATTTGTGCATTGACGGATCGACCGGGTCAAACGGTTCCAGTTACGGGGGGTCTGTTACCGTGAACGGCACGCTTGTCGTTACAGGGATACTTTACCTGACCACCGACAACAGCTCCAGTAACTATTCAGTTTCTTTCACCATCCATGACGGGGGTGTCGTGAATACTTCATCCGTGGTCTGCAACGACAGCGGTGCAGCTGGCCATACAACTACGGTCAGTGACGGGGGCTTGCTGAATTTTACTTCCGGTGACTGGGGAACTATTGGGATGCTCAACAACACCTATATCTTCGGCCCGGCTTCAACCATCGAATATTCAGGCGACGGTGTACAGACTGTGGGAAACCCTGCCGCCTATGGCCAACTGCTGATCAGCGGGATCGGAGAGAAAACGCTGGAAACAGTTGAGATTATTGTTAATTCCGACCTGAGTGTTCAAGGCGGGGCAAGCCTTGTTATCCCCAGGTCGGGAAGACTGACGGTTCAGGGGGATGTTGATCTGGGTTCCCCGGAATGTCTAATTCTGAAAGCCGGACATAGTACCTCAGCTCCGGGGTCCTTTATCTCAAACGGGACGTTCAGCGGTCCAGGTACGGCATTGATAGAAAAATTCATCCCAAAATATATCACAGCGGATGACCCGAATTACCATCTGATATCATCCCCGGTAATCTCACAAAATATCCAACCGGGATTTGTTTCCGACCCTCCTGACAGCAGTACTGATTTTTACCGTTGGGATGAAAATTCCGGATTATGGATCAACTCAAAAAATTCATCCGGTTTATGGAATACTTCATTCCAGCCGGGAGATGACCGTACGTTTAATGCTGGTCGCGGGTACCTGGTTGCGTTTGACAGTGATGTGATCAAAGATTTTTCAGGGATTATGTATAATTCCGACCTGAATGTCCCGGTTACCAATACTTCTTCTTCGGGCAGTTATGCTGGTTATAACCTGATAGGGAATCCATATTCTTCAGCCCTCAACGGGGATATTCAAAACTGGACCAAAGTGAATGTACAGAATGCTATCTGGGTCTGGAGCCCTGAGGCTGGCAATTATTTAACCTGGAACGGCCTGACAGGCACTCTGGCCGACGGAGTGATCCCGTCAATGCAGGGGTTTTTTGTGAAAGCTTCGGGAAATTCGCCATCCCTGGTAATCCCTGCAGCATCAAGGGTCCACCATGCCCAGGCCGGGTATAAAAGCCTGCTTCAGAACTCCTTTGGGATCACACTGAAAGGGAATACCTGGCATGATGAGGTGATTTTATATATCCCTCCTCAGCCAAACGGGATACCGGATTCTCTTTTTAATGTGAAGAAATTTTTCGGATACAAGGATGCCCCCCAATTGTATTTTATTACGCAGTCCGATTTTCTTTCAATAATCGAGTCCGATACATCATCACAGGAATGGGTTTTACCCCTGGGGTTGAAGAAGGGTATTTCCGATACTCTGACATTCGATTTTACAGGGATAGATTCCTTTCCCGGAAATAGTGTAATTTACCTTGAAGACAGGCTGCAAGGAATCACCATAAATTTACGGGAAGAAGGCAGTTATGAATTTGTCAGTTCTTCTCCGGAAGAAAATGAAAGGTTTTTCCTTCATTACCGGAATGCTACGGGTATTGATACATCCATAACCCCTGGCAGGATCAGGATTTTTTCTTTGGGAGGTGCTCTCATGATAGAAAATCCTGAAAATTCAACGGGAGTCGGAGAACTTGAAATTTATGATATGACCGCAAGAATGGTATATGCCGGAATAATTCCTTCGGGAATGAAAAAGATAAACCTTGATCTCTGCCCGGGTTATTACCTGGCAAGACTTACAACCGGGAATTCATCAGTAACGGCAAAAATATTTCTGAATAAATAAACTGATCCTGAAATGAAAAAGATATTTCGGATTTGTATCCTGGGGGCCGGGCTTTTCCTGGGTACAAACATGATGGTCTCCGGTGATGAATTGACTCCCCCCCCTCCTCCTTCTGAACACGGGGCAGGGGGTAACCAGGGGCCGGCTGGTGCACCTATCGACGGAGGGTTAGGAATATTGCTTGCCCTTGGATTGGGATATGGTGTAAAGAAATGTGTGAAAGCCGGAAAAATCAATAGCAAAAGTACGTCTGATAATGAGGATTGTTAATGCATGATATGTTATTTCCAGGCATGATTTCTCAGCTCGCTGATCTGTTCGTCGGTGAATCCCCGTGGCTCAAATCCAACCCGGGCACAGGAAAGATAAATTCCTGCAGCCTTTGCTGCAAGGTCGAGTTCGTCAAATGCTTCCGAGATGGTTTTTCCGATTGCCAGGGCGCCATGCTTTTCCCAAATGACAACAGGATGTTCCTCGAAATTCCTGGCTGTGGAAACCGCAATTTTCTCAGTCCCGGGAATACCAAAGGGGACAAAACCAAAACCTCTGGGCTGAAGAATCACGGTCTCTGGATGCATTCTCCAGAGGATATCGGTCAATGCTTCACTGGTAAGGAACCGGGGGTCATGGGTGAGGGCGATAAGTTCCGTGACATGCGTATGCATGAGGGCTTTTTCGGGTGCATTAGTCTTTAATAAGGTCTCGTGCACGGCCAGGTGAGTAGGTAATTCCGAAGTCGGCATAAGTTGTTTCATTGCCTGATCGGGAACAATAATATGATACGCGGATGAAGAATTACCGATATAAACAAGACATAATTCCTCAAGCGGGTTTTTAGCTGCGTCACGCATCTTGGATCCTGTCGAGGTTACAAGCAGAAGCTGCCTGGCCAGTTCAGGGTATGCCCTGGGCAGGGGCAGAAAAGGATAGGTTGAGAACTTATCCAGCTCCTTATCGGGGAAAAGGGAGGTGATATTTACCGAAATGTTCCCTGCGTTCCGTTCCGCCCATCCCCTTTCCCATAAAAAACCTGCAACCTCTGCAAGTTCAAGGATGATATTTTTCATTTCCTTCTTCTGGAAGATCCCGGGCCACAGGTTAAGTAATTGGTCGAGATCAAGGTTGACTTTCAGTTCCATATAAATCAGGATAAGTTTCTTTTCTTTGCAAAAAACGACTTCAGAAGCTGTCTGCATTCATGGCCTAAAACTCCTGAAGATATTATGGTTTTTGGGTGAAGAACCGGCTGTTTAATGAGCGAATATCCTCTTTTTTCATCTTCTGTGCCATACACCAGTTTTCCTATTTGTGTCCAGAAGGCGGCGCCGGCACACATTACACAAGGCTCCAGGGTCACATACATTATGCATTCGTTAAGGTATTTTCCTCCGAGGTAATCCGCAGCTGAAGTAAATGCCTGCATCTCGGCATGTGCAGTCACATCATTGAGGGTTTCGGTGAGGTTATGTGCCCTGGCGATGATCCGGTTTTCGCAAACCACTATTGCTCCCACGGGGATCTCTTCTTTTTCAAGAGCTTTCCGGGCTTCCTTTAGCGCTTCGTTCATGAAGTATTCTTCAGAATATAATGGCCATGAAACCGCTTTCATTTTATTGAATGATTATTTTCTTCGTACCAAGTAGTTTTGATCCTGAGGATATACTGCAATAATATAATCCGCCGGGCCACCCGCCCATGTTAAAAATTTCGGTTGCCATGCCGGATGCAGTGGTCAGCAGTTTGTTTTCCACCGTTTGTCCCTGACTATTTACAATACTGACATTGAGAGTATTAGCAGGGATCCCGTTAACACTGAGAGTAAAATATCCGATTGAAGGATTGGGATAAATATTTATTGCCTGCTCTTTCTTTTCCTGAACACCCACGCCAATATCCCAGGTAGTGGTAAATAATCCCCTGCCGTGAGTGGCCGCGAGTACGGTATTATCCGAATTCCTTAATTTGAGCATATCGGTCCTTACATTGGCCATCCCTGTGTTCACGGGCGTCCAGGTAACATCTGACTGGTTCATGTTCTGTGTTTCCCAAACACCTGTTTCTGTAGCAATCATGGCAAACCTTGAGAATCCAGGATAAAATATGCCCCAGCGCACAGGCATGTCGGGGAGGTTCCCTTCCTTATCCTGCCAGCTTTGTCCTCCGTCATTCGATTGCCACACCGACGGGACTCCATAATTTGAAAAGATAGCCATCAGGGTATCCTCCGAGCCTCCCAATGCAATGCAGGCTATATTTCCTGCAGGGAAACCGGACCCGGTTATTTCAGTTGCCTGGGGAATGTTTGAATTTGCATTGATGACTTTGAACATGCGTCCCGTAACCGTCCCCAAAAACAAGGTTGATGAAATGGGAGGTGAATATGGTGAGTATGTTACAGCTGAAAAATAAACATTCAGCCCGGTATTCAGTTCCACATAATTTTCCTGTGGGGTACTGTAAATATTTGAAAGTCTCAGGATATAATTCGGCAGAACAGTGCCTGTGAAATCCGTCGCATTGGCATAGACCAGGTCCAGGTTATAATCCAGGTCGGCAGGATTAAGAAAAATCCCTGAGGATGAAGGGTTGTATCCTATCGCCATTCCATTCTGAAAAAACGTATAACGGTTGTAATAGTATGAAGCAGTGAAGTACTGGGGTTCATTTTTATCCCAGAAACAAAATGCCCCGTCCCCGCCGACGATCATATCATTTATTGTCAGCGGTGTCCCTGTGTAATAAAGTGTTCCGTTATCCTGCAGCCCGCCGATAAAAAGATTTGCACCGGCAGCCGGGCTAAGGTCACAGGTATAAAACTGCAAAGTGCTGTAGTCATTATCATGTTCAGTGAATACCGGATAAGGATCGGAACCATTTGACGTATAAAAGACTCCCCCGTCCGACCCGAACAGTATCTCACTTGAAGAGCCGGGTTTGAACACGATAATATGCTGGTCGGCATGAATATATGCAGAACCTCCGCCCTGGTACATCAGTGACCAGTCGCTGAGCTGCTGCCAGCTGTTCCCCCCATCGGAAGACCGGTGCATATCGAGTCCGCCTGCAAACACCTGGTTCGGGTTATTGGGGTCGACGGCTATATCAAGGGCATGCCAGGCAATGGTGGCAAAACCTGTTGTATCATTGTTCAGTGGTATATTCCTTTTCACCCATGAGACCCCTTTATCGGAAGATCTCAAAACATCCACGCAAAAGAATTTCTGAAAGTTATTTGCAGGATCGATATACCCCCCGGCAATAAGTGCATAAACGACATTGGTATCCGATGGGGCTGCGGCCAGAACCACCCTGCCGGGAATATTGTAAGTCGGGGCAGCGAGGATTTCCAGTTCATAATTGTTGTTGACGGTCCAGCTTCCCATAGTCCCTGCATCAGAACGCAGCAGGGTTGCCCCGCCCTGTCCGTCCAGGTTGGGCCTTGTTCCGACATAAAGCCTTCCGTCGGCTCCGATTGCGATATCCTCTACTGCATAAGGCTGGTTGTAACCTGTTATATCGGGAAGAACCTGTTGCCATGTATTTCCCCCGTCGGACGACCGGAACAATCCGTCGGAAGGCTGGCTTTGATGCTGTCCATGGTATAAGCCAGAAGCAACTCCGGCGTAGATGACTGAATTTCCACCTTCATTCCTTACTGCAATTTTTGTGATATAGCAAAAGGCCTGGGTCGATGTTAGCTGGTCCCAGTTTTGCCCCCCGTCAACTGATTTCCAGATGCCGGTACCCAGGCCCGAGCTCTCACGGTAGGTCTGCAGGGCTGTTTCAGCTTCCCCGGTCCCAATATAAAAAATCAGGGTGTTGTTGGGATCGTAAGCCATGCATCGGATGCACATGTTGCTCCAGGAGTCACCGACGGGAACCCAGGCTGAGGATGTACTGGTAATGTCCGTATTAAACCACAACCCTCCTGTAATTCCCCCGGCCCATACTTTCTTATGGCTGTTGTCATTCGGATCATACATGATCATCCGGGTCCTTCCGCCCATTTGCGAACCGTATCCTGTCCATTGTATATTTGAATTATTCTTAAGCTGCGACAGCGCCCTTGTGTCTTTGGTCGCTTTCAACAGTCTTTCCCTGGGTACAGTGCCGGTAGCCGGGTCCATTGTCATAAGGAATTCCTGAAGGGCGGCCATATCGGGAAGGTCGGGTTTAGTATTCCTGCTACCTTTAAAAATATTTTCCCTGCAGGCGTCTTTGGTGACGGATAGGATCTTTTTTTCATATTCAATCCGTTTGTTTTTATTTCCATCTGAAAAATGGCAGGTATAAATTAAACCGGCGGTGAAAAAAATAAAAACAACTGAAACACAGAATGGCTTTTTCATATGGCCTGTAAATTATTTTCGCCGGAAAACAGCCGGTTTATATTTTCCATTTCCCAGGCGTCCCTTAAATGGTAAGGACCGATACGGGTACGGCAAAGTTCCGTAAGATGTGCCCCGCAGCCCAGGATTTCGCCCAGGTCCCTCGCTATGGACCTGATATATGTCCCTTTACTGCAGGAAATCCTGAAACAAAGATACGGCAAATTGGCTTGCGTTATTTCAAAGCCGCTTACCGTGACCAGGTGGGTCTTTATATCGACATCCTGGTCCAGGCGGGCAAATTTATAAGCTCTTTTTCCCTGGATTTTTTTTGCGGAGAAACGGGGGGGCAACTGCTCATAGGTCCCACTGAGTTTTCTGACCGCTTCACTGACCTGCTCCGGGCTCAGATGTTCAAACGGATATTCACTGTCAATCCCTGTCTCCAGGTCAAAAGAGGGCGTCGTTGCCCCAAGCCTGAAAACCCCTGTGTATTCTTTTTCGAGTCCCTGGTATTCCACGATCCGCCTGGTGAATTTACCCGTACAAATGATCAGGAGTCCAGTGGCCAGTGGGTCTAAAGTTCCCGCATGACCTATCTTGATCTTTGCGATATTCTCATGCTGACGGATTAGGGTGCGGAGTTTTGCAACCACATCAAATGATGTCCATTTATAGGGTTTGTTGATCAGCAGAGTTTCGCCCTGTTCGAAGCGGTGAAGGCCCATAATTACAGGCTTAGACTATGCCCCGTAAGAAGAAAAACCAGTAAAATGATCCCGGCAATGATACGATACCAGCCAAAAAGCCTGAAGCCGTGTTTAATGAGGAAAGTTATAAATCCCTTGATGGCAAGAATGGCAACGACAAATGCAATGAGATTGCCCAGGATGATCATATGCATATTATGGGGTGTTAGGATTCCGGGGTTGTGCCTGTATGCATCCCATAAGCTTTTTGCAAAAGCCCCGGCCAGTGTTGGCACCGCCAGGAAGAAGGAAAATTCCGCAGCTGCTGTCCGGGTAAGTTTTTGTTGCATCCCCCCGATAATTGTTGCCGCACTCCGGCTGAAGCCGGGGAAAATGATGGCAAGCAACTGGAATAATCCGATGATGAATGAGTTTTTATAAGTAATCTTTTCCTCCTCCTGAATGACCGGATCTTTGAACCAGTTATCCACAAACAGCAGGATGATCCCTCCCAGGAACATGACCACCGAAATGAACACGGGGCTGCCAAGGATTTCTTCTATCCTTGATTTGAGGAGAACTCCCACGATCGCTGCAGGGATAAAGGCAACCAGCAGTTTCATATAGAAGTCAGGTTTCCTGAAATTCAGGAATTTTCTCCAGTACAGGACCAGGACGGAAATAATGGCCCCGAACTGTACGGTTTCAATGAACAGCTTGGTGAAATCGTTTTTTTCTATTCCAAGGATGGCTCCGGTCAGGACCATATGTCCGGTGCTGGATATGGGAAGGAATTCCGTTATCCCTTCAACAATTGCCATAATGATAGCCTGGAGGGCCGTCATTAATCTTTGGGCTTTTTCATTATGGCAAATATCTCAATCACGTAACCCGAAAGTATAAGGATCGGCGACAGAGTGATGCGGCGGAAGCTGAACAGGTCATAATTGAATACCTTGGGGTCATCGGACCCTCCCCCGATCATCAGTAAAAAACCTAATGCTATAAAAAACAAGCCAATAAGCATGAGGCGATAGTTTTCCCTTCCGAATGCAAATTCACCAAGTTTAGCAGCAGGATTGGGTTTTACTGCTTCTGCCGGTTTTTTTACCGCAGCCGGTTTTTTAGTTTTATCCATGAAAAATTATTTTAGGCCGACAAAAATATGAAAATTTCTGATATTCAGGAGTAGAGCAGGTCAGTTTTGATCCGAAGATATTTCCTGACTGAAAAATATGTTGAGCCCCATGAAATGCCTATCCCCATAACAATAATAAGCAAGACAAGTATGGCCAGCCTTGGCGGGTCCTGCAAAGCAAGCAGCTCGGGTAGCTGTTCAATGCTGAAATACAATGTAATGACGAGCATCATGATGGCCAGGAGTGAACTCAGCAATCCATTGATTGCTGCTTTTTTCATGAAAGGAAGCCTGATGAATCCTTCGGTTGCACCGACCAGTTGCATGCTCCTTATCAGGAAACGCTTGGAATAAATGGCCAGGCGTATGGTATTATTGATAAGCACAATGGCAATGAATAGCATAACGGCAGAAAAACAAAGCAGCACAAGACTTGCTTTGTTGAGGTTTGTATTGATCAGGTCAATAAGTGATTTCTGGTAGAATACTTCCCTCACTTCAGGCCTGGCAAGCAATTTATGCTCAATGCGGGAGATGCTGTCATTATTTGCATACGACGCTTTCAGCCTGAGATCAATGCTGTGAAGCAGGGGATTGTATCCCAGGAAACCAATAAAATCCTCCCCCAGTTCTTCCTGCAGCTGATCTGCAGCTCTTTCCTTGGGAATATATTCGGTCGACTTAACATATGGTTCTGAATCCAGACGCTTCTTCAGCTGAAGGATGCCTGTTTCCTTTATCCCTTCATTGATCATGATCGAAAACCCTATGTTCTCCTTGACATAATCGGAAAGCTTTTCCGCATGCAGGAAAATCAATCCGATCAATCCAAGAAGAAACAGTACCAGCGTGGTACTGATCAGAGTTGTCACATATGAGGTGGCAATCCTTCTTTGAAAATATTTTTCCTCCTGGGGAAGCATGGTCTGATGTAGTTTTTATGGCTGTCCTTATTTCGGGCATGGGATTCACGGCCGGAATAAGCCGGGCGAATTTACAGAAAATTTACCTGGCCTTTCTCATGTGTTTCATTTTTATTTGCAAAGGTCCTGTGTATTAAATCCGGCCGTTGACTTCAGCACGGTGAAAGTAAAGCAAGACATAGCTTCAAAAATAGAAATTTCCGGCATAATAACACATTTCCTACCTTTGCATGCTTATTTGACTGATGATCATGGAATACAACTTTCTGGAGATTGAGAAGAAATGGCAGAAGTACTGGCTGGAAAATAAGACTTTTCATACCGAAATTGATACTGCGAAACCCAAATTTTATGTGCTTGATATGTTTCCATATCCTTCGGGTGCGGGTTTGCATGTAGGGCATCCCCTCGGATATATTGCTTCCGATATTTATTCAAGGTATAAAAGGCTGAAGGGATTCAATGTGCTGCATCCGATGGGTTACGATGCTTATGGACTTCCGGCTGAACAATATGCCATCCAGACCGGCACACACCCTGCAATAACCACCGAAAAGAATATCGCCAGGTATAGGGAACAGATGGATAAATTGGGGTTTTCCTATGACTGGGACCGGGAGGTAAAAACCTGTGATCCGGATTACTATAAATGGACCCAATGGACCTTCATCCGGTTATACAACCATTGGTATGATATGGATTCAGGAAAGGCCAGGGCGATCAGTGAACTCATCGGTCTTTTTGAATCCTGGGGAAATGAAGGCATCAGAGCTTCAGTGACACCAAACTGGTTTCACGAACTTGCCAGGAAAGACCCTTCTTTCGGGACCGGTTGGAAAGGAGTTTTTTCTTCCTCCAGATGGAATTCCTTTTCCGAGGCACAGCGCCAGGAGATCCTGATGAATTATCGTCTGGCTTATCTTTCGGAAGCAATGGTGAACTGGTGCCCTGAACTTGGAACCGTGCTTGCCAATGACGAAGTTGCCAACGGGTATTCCATTCGCGGGAACCATCCTGTTGAGCGAAAAATGATGCGGCAATGGTTCCTTCGTATTACCGCATATGCCCAGAGGCTTCTTGACGGGCTTGACCATATTGAATGGTCCGAATCGCTGAAAGATCAGCAAAGATACTGGATCGGCAGGTCGGAAGGAGCGGAGATCCTGTTTCCAATCAAGGACACGGGCCTCAGCCTGAATATTTTCACCACACGCCCGGATACGATTTTCGGATCAACCTTTATGGTCCTGTCCCCTGAACATGAATACATCGGGAAAATCACAACAGCTTCGCATATTGAAGCCGTACAAGCCTATTTACAGGAAGTAAAAAACCGTTCCGAGCGGGAACGCATGGCGGATGTGAAAAAGATCAGCGGAGTATTTACAGGTTCTTATTGCCTGAACCCGTTTAATGGTAAACCTATTCCCATCTGGGTTGCCGATTATGTTCTTGCCGGTTACGGGACAGGAGCCATTATGGCTGTCCCTGCACATGACAGCCGGGATTATGATTTTGCAAAACATTTTGATTTGCCTGTTGTGGAAGTAGTTTCCGGCGGGGATATTTCAGAAGGCTCCTATGATGCCAAAGAGGGCGTTTTGATCAATTCGGATTTTATCAGCGGAATGCAGGTTAAAGATGCAATAAAGGCCGTCATCCGGAGGGCTGAAGCAGAAGGTATCGGCAAAGGAATGATCAATTTCCGCCTGCGCGATGCCATTTTCAGCCGTCAGCGTTATTGGGGAGAGCCTTTTCCTGTTTACTTCAGGAATGGGATACCATACGTGCTTGACGAAAGTGAGCTCCCGTTAAGGCTTCCCGAAGTCGATGCATATCTGCCGACCGAAACAGGCGATCCGCCGCTGGCCAGGGCAAAGAACTGGAAAACACGGGAAGGATTCCCGCTTGAAACAAATACAATGCCTGGGTTTGCAGGTTCATGCGGATATTATCTCCGCTACATGGACCCCCGCAACCACAGCGCATATTTTTCAAAGGAAGCTGCAAGTTACTGGCAGAATGTTGATCTTTATATAGGCGGTGACGAGCATGCCACTGGCCATCTGATCTATTCAAGATTCTGGAATAAATTTCTCTTTGATACGGGACTGTCTGTCTGCGAAGAACCATTCAAAAAACTTGTCAACCAGGGAAAGATACAGGGCCGCTCAAATCTTGTCTATCGCCTTAAGGGGTCAGATACCTTTGTCTCTTCAGGGCTGAAAGACCAGTATGAACACATCAGCATGCACGTGGATGTGAATCTTGTTGATAATGACATCCTGGATACCGATGCTTTCATGAAATGGAGACCCGACCTGGCTGATGCCACTTTCATTTTGGAAGACGGGAAGTATATCTGCGGGCATGCCGTTGAAAAAATGTCGAAATCCCTTTATAATGTGATCAACCCCGATGACCTCATCGAAAAATACGGAGCCGACACTTTCCGCCTTTATGAAATGTTCCTGGGCCCGCTTGAACAATCAAAACCCTGGGATACCAATGGGATCGAAGGAGTCTTTCGTTTCATCCGCAAATTCTGGAGACTATACCATGATGAGGAAAATCATTTCAGGGTTACCGGGGAAACACCGCTTCCTCAGGAGCTCAGGATCCTTCACAGGACCATCAAAAAAGTCGAGGAAGATACAGAGCGGCTGTCATTCAATACCGCGGTAAGCACATTTATGATCTGCGTGAATGAATTGAACGAACTGAAATGCAGTAAACAGGCAATCCTGGAAGACCTTTTGATCCTTATTTCACCTTATGCCCCTCACCTGGCCGAAGAGCTTTGGGCCTGCTTGGGTCATAACGAAAGTATCTCAAAAGCCGTTTTCCCCTTATTTAACGAAGCTTACCTCGTTGAAAACACCTTCCGTTACCCTGTTTCCTTTAACGGTAAAATGCGTTTCCAGCTTGAACTTCCGGTCGATATGCCCGTCGAAGAAGTGCAAAAAGCCGTCCTTGAGGCTGGGGAATCCGCAAAATGGATTGAAGGCAGGAGTCCCAAAAAAATCATTGTGATCCATAAGAAGATCATCAATGTAGTCGTTTAAAACAAAAAGGGCTTAATGGCTCAAAACCGTATCCGTCTTCTGCTTATTCTGATCTTTACCGGCGGCTGTTTATTTGCCGCCGGTCAGCTCCCGGCCCAGGAATTAAAGACCGTGAACAATGAGAGTTTTACCTATGGTGAAAAGCTCACTTTTACCGTTTATTATGATTCTTATGTCACCGGAAAGGTAATGGCAGGAACAGGCAGCCTCGAGGTAAGCTCCGAACCGGTGGACGTCTCGGGAAGGAGATCGTATCACATTGTCGGCGAAGGGAAATCGAAAGGAGCATTCAATCTCTTTTTCAAGGTTAACGACCGGTTTGAAAGCTGGGTTGATGAGGAATACCTTGTTCCATGGCGGTTTAAAAGGGATACACACGAAGGCGGCTATGTATATAAGGATGAAGTAAAGTTCAACCAGTTTACAGGCAACTACTCCAGCACCAGGGCAAACAAGAAAATGCCACTTGGTACCCACGATATCATTTCAGCCTATTTCCATGCCCGTAATTTTGATTTTTCAGAACTGAAACCAGGGGATATCTATCCCCTGAATTTTATCCTTGACGATTCCCTGTACGTTTCCGTAATCAAATTCATCGACAGGGAAGTGGTTACAATAGAACTCGGGACCTTCCGCTGCCTTCATTTCAAGCCCATGGTAGTGACAGGGGCTGTCTTCAGCCAGCCCTACCCTATGGACCTGTGGATCTCCGACGATAAAAACCATATTCCGATCCTCGCCAGATCAGCCGTCATCGTAGGCTCCGTAAAAATGGAACTGGTGAAATACAATAGGTTGAAAAACCCCCTTAACGAAAAAAACTGATGCAGGCTATTTTACAACATAATATATCCCTACATTTCCCCCAAGCGTCCACAGATAATTTTTAATCTCTCCTGAATATACTGGAAGTATTGTCATCATAAAGGTAGGTTCAAGCCTGACCCTGAAATTTTTCAAAAAGCCATATTCAACCCCGAGAGATCCGATATACGAAACATTCAAATCCCTCAGCCCTGACCGTTCGTTGATTGTCAAGGTTTCCTTTTCCCCGCTTTCGTAAACCAGGAACACTTTATTCTTCGCATAAAGCAGGAGATCCGCGCTCATACCAGCAGAAATAAAAAATGTAACAGGAGTAGTGATTATGTTGAAATTAAGCTTCAGCGGGACACTGAGATATCCCGATGTAAATAGCAGCCTGGCTTTTTCATACGGGTTTGTCTGGCCCACAGCTGTCTCAGTGCTAATCCATTTCGATTGAAATCCTTTATCCGAAAACCATAGTCCGGTTTCCAGGGTAAGGCGCCTGGAGGCAAACCAGGAAAAATCAAGCCCTGTTGTATATCCGAATTTTGGCTTATAATATTCATTCAACAGATCCTTGATCAACTTTCCGCTTGAGGATCCCTCATCTGTTATATGCAGATACCTGTATGCACAGGAAGGAGAAAAATTCACTCCGATTGCAAATTTCGGTACTTCGGGTTTTTGCTCTTCCTGTGCAACAGCAGAGACAGCAGAAATCAAAAGGATGAATGTAAATAGTTGCCGGAATTTCATCAGATCAGTCTTTAAAGTCAAGTTATTCAAATGATTACTCTGTTCAACAGGAGCTGTTCGAAACAG
>Ga0182021_10005531_pt1 | contig 14982 bp, 13 predicted proteins | sample 612E3MmetaG_FD_120493 | JGI IMG/M metagenome (GOLD analysis project Ga0182021, IMG submission 120493) | Permafrost microbial communities from Stordalen Mire, Sweden - 612E3M metaG (Illumina Assembly) | ecosystem: Environmental > Terrestrial > Soil > Wetlands > Permafrost | place: Sweden... | reverse complement strand
TCAGCGGGGTATGGCAACTCGTTAAGCTATCAGTGGTACGTGGGCAACAGCAGTGGCACCAGTCTGAGCTTGCTGTCCGACAGCGCAGGCAAGTACACCGGCTCAGGCAGCTCCACGCTGATCGTCAACAACGCCGCGTTCAGTGACCAGACCAATTACTTCGTGGTGCTTACCGATCTGGGTGGGTCGGTCACGAGTTCGCCGGCGGCACTGAGCGTCGTGTCGGTTCCGGCACATTCGTTTGTGCCCTATACGGGCCTCGGCCAGGTTTATACGCAGAGTTTCGATTCGCTGCCCATTCCCAGCGCGATTACCTACAACACCGCCAATCCGCAGCCGATGACGGTGGTGACCAACATTTCCACGGGAAAAACCGCCAACTACACCTACTCGCTGGCCAATCCGTTCGACTTCGCCTACCCGATTATCTCCTCGGGGTTTGTCGGCGGGCTGGGTTTGGCCGGCAAGATGGATGGGTGGTACGGCTGGGCCGGCACGCTGACCAAGCTCGGCGCGAGTGTCGGCGACCAAAGCACCGGCGGCCAGATCAGTGAAGGCGGCGCATACACCGGCACTCCCATCGCCAGCAGCGTGACCAACCGCGCGCTGGGTTTGCTGGCCACCAGCACGACCGGCCCGACCGCTTTCGGCGTTAAGTTCGTCAACCAGACGGGCAAGACCTTGTCCTCGATTAGCCTGAGCTACCTTGGCGAGCTTTGGCGCCAGCAGGCCCGCTCCCAAACCCTCGCCTTCGGATACACGGTGGACGCCACGGCGACTAACCTGCTTTCCACCAACGTCACAGCCTGGGTGCCCAGCCTGAACGTGAGTTTCCCGACCAACGCAGGGGGGCTGGAGATTCTGGACGGCACGCAGTCCTCGAACCAGGTCAGTGTGGTGGTGACGAACCTGCCGATCGCACCCTGGCCGCCAGGGGCCGCGTTGTGGCTGGTGTGGCTGGCAGCGGACAGCCAAGGCAGCGCGCAGGGCCTCGCCGTTGACAATCTGCGCTTCTCGGCCAGTGTGGCGGGACCCGTCCTGAGTATCACGTCGTCCGACTCGAATGTCATTCTCTCATGGCCGCAGTCGGCAGTGGGGTACATCCTCCAGAGCAATGGCGGGCTGTCGCAGCCGCTCGGGTGGTCCGCAGTTGACCAACCGGTTGTTCCGACCAACGGCTGGAATACGGTTACGGTGCCGGCTACCTACGCTCCGCAGTACTTCCGTTTGAGCCAGTAACGATGGACACCCTTCCAACTTGAGCATGAAACTCAAGATTGCATTGCCTGGCGCTTTGGCTGAGGTTTGGGTGATGCAAGAATTCGATCAGGAATTGGCCGGCTTAAAGGAAATGCTGCTGACCATGGCCAGCCACGCCGAGTCCTCCGTGCATAGGGTCATCGAGGCCCTTGGCAAGCGCGACTACGATCTTGCGCTGCGTGTCCAAGCCGACGATACGGTCATTGACCGGTTTGAGGTGGAGGTGGATGAGCTGGCCATCAACCTGCTCGCGCGTGGCCCGCAAGCAAGCAACCTGCGGCTCATCACCGTCGCGATGAAAGTCTCGCAGAACCTGGAGCGGGTCGGAGACGAGACCACCACCATCGCCCGGCGTGTGCAGGAACTTTGCCAGGACGTACCGCTGAAGCTGGCCCTGGATATTCCGCAGATGGCCAGGCTCGCGGCGCAGATGCTAAAGAGCGCGCTGGATGCCTTTGTCAACCAGGACCCTGCCGCGGCGCGGGCGCTGATCCCACAGGACAAGGAAGTGGACCGGTTGAACAAGCAGAATCACCGGCAACTGGCCGATCAAATGATCAAGGACCCCGATTCCGTCACGCGTTGCCTGAGCCTGATGATCATCTCCAAGAGCCTGGAACGCATTGCCGACCACGCCAAGAACGTCGCGGAGGAAGTGGTTTACCTTTGCGAAGCCCGTGACATCCGACATGCCGGCGTGCCGGAACCTGCTTCCGGAGGCGGGCGCAGCGTCACGGTTCCGTAACCTGTTTGTCACCTTGCCGCCATTGTCGTAACCCTGCCACCGTGGTACCCCATTGAGACGTGAAATCGAAGATCCTGGTCGTGGATGACGAGCCGGAAGCGGTCGAGCTGCTGGAGTTCAACCTCAAGAAAGCCGGCTTCGAGGTCATCGCCGCCACGGATGGTGCCCAGGCGATCCGGCAGGCACGCTCCGGCCTGCCCAGCTTGATTGTGCTCGATCTGATGCTGCCCGAGATAGACGGGCTGGAAGTCTGCAAGATGCTGCGGCGCGATCCGGCCACCGCGCGCATTCCGATCATCATGCTTACTGCCAAAGCGGCGGAAGTGGACCGCATCGTGGGATTGGAACTGGGCGCGGATGATTACGTTACCAAGCCTTTCAGCCCGCGCGAACTGGTTTTGCGGGTCAACAAAGTCCTGCGGCGTAGCCAAGCGGAACAGGCGCAGCCGGACACGCTCAAATTCGGGGACCTGCTCCTTGACACGCCGCGGCACCTGGTGAAGTGGCGGGGTAAACCGGTCGAGCTCACAAAGACCGAGTTCAAGCTGCTGGCGGTGCTGGCGCAGCGCCGCGGGCGCGTGCAGTCGCGGGAGCAGTTGTTGCGCGATGTCTGGGAGTACAACACGATGATTGACACCCGCACCGTGGATACCCACATGCGGCGGTTGCGCGACAAACTGGGCCCCGCCGCCAAGTACCTCGATACCGTCCGGGGCATCGGTTACCGTTTCCACGAGAACGTGTCGTGAGCAGATGCAGCCCAGCATGAAGCGATGAATGATGACCCACAACCGGCAGCCCTCGAGCTCCAGACCCGGCAGGAAGTCATTTTCGACAGCATGGTCGAGGGTCTGCTGCTGCTCGATGAGCGCGGTCGTATCCAGCTCGCCAACCGCGCTTTTGCGGGCCTCTTTGGCGTCACGGCGGACATTCGCGGCCGGACCATCATCGAAGCTCTCCGGCTGCACGAACTAGCCGCGCTCGTCAGTTCCCTCGACACGCAGAAACAAATGTTGGGCTTTGAGCTGAAGCTGCCTGGGCCGAACGAGCGCTGGTTGCAGATTAACGCCGCCGGTATCTTGAACGGCCATGGTCGCCGCCACGGCACCGTTCTGGTCTTTCATGACTTGACCCGCCTCAAGCAGCTTGAGAATGCCCGCCAGGAGTTCGTTGCCAACGTCAGCCATGAACTCCGTACCCCGCTTTCCCTCATCAAAGGCTGCGTCGAAACGCTCCTCGATGGCGCCCGTGACAACCCCGAAGTCGCCACCAGGTTCCTGCAGACCATTGACCGCAACGCTGAGCGGCTCCGGCTGCTCATCGAAGACCTGCTCACCATTTCGGAATTGGAATCTGGCGGCGTCCAGCTCAACCTCCAAACCGTCGCGCTTGCCCCGGTCGTCGCCAAGGTCCTGGAGGATTTCAAAGGCCGGGCAGCCGCCAAAGGTGTGACCCTGGTCAACCAAACTCCTGCCCTTGCCGTTCGTGCCGATGATGACCGCCTGGAGCAGGTCCTGGGCAACCTGGTGGATAACGCCATCAAGTACGGCCACCCCAAAGGCACCGTCGCCGTTGGCGGACGCGCCACAGATCAAGGGCAAGTGGAAGTCTTTGTCCGGGATGACGGCCCGGGGATACCGCCGGAAGCGTTGGAACGTGTGTTCGAGCGGTTTTACCGCGTGGACAAGGCCCGCTCGCGTGAACAGGGCGGCACCGGCCTTGGCCTTGCCATTGTCAAGCACCTCGTCCAATGCCACGGTGGCCGCGTCTGGGCGACCAGCGAGCTCAGGCGGGGCGCCACCTTCTATCTTACCCTCACCCAGGACTCGGGCGTCACCTCGTAAGGACCGGAATGATGGCCGGTTGATCCTTTCCCTCGCCTTCAGGTCGCCGCGCCAAGCGCCTGCCACAGGCGCATCAAAGCATAAGCAAGCAGGCCGGTCGCCGGCAGCGTCATAAGCCAGGTCCAGACAATGCTCTCGACCAGGTGCCATCGCATGGCCTTGTAGTTCCTGGCGGCGCCGACGCCCATGATCGAAGTCGAAACGGCATGAGTGGTGGAGACGGGCATGCCCAGCCGCGCGGTGACCATGAGCACCGTGGCCGAAGTGGTGTCGGCCGCAAAACCGTTGACCGGCTGCAGTCGGGACACTTTGCGGCCGAGGGTCTTGATGATTCGCCGGCCGCCGGTCGCCGTGCCTGCCGCCATCGTGAACGCGCAGGTGAGTTTCACCCAGAGCGGGATTTTGAATTCCGGGCAGTGCAGAAACTGGAGCCAGGCGGGCAGATGAGCCAAGTCACCGGCGTTGGTGGCGGAGAACATGGCCAACGCAAGGATTCCCATGGTCTTTTGCGCGTCGTTGCTGCCGTGGCTGAAGCCTAAAAAGCCGGCGCTGAGGATTTGCAGCTTGCGAAACGCTTTATTGATGGTCGAAGGCCGGCACCGTGACAGCAGGATGTAGAGCAGCGTCATCCAGAGGAACCCGACGACAAAGCCGAGAATAGGGGAGCTGAACATGGGAATGATGACCTTATAGAGAACGCCGCCCCAGGTGTACCACGGCTTGCCGGGCACCGGCGCCGACCAGATCACCACATTCCAGTTATTGCCGGACGAGGCGACCGCGGCGCCCACCAAGCCGCCGATCAGCGCGTGGCTGGAGCTGGAAGGCAAGCCCAGCCGCCAAGTGAGGAGGTTCCACAGAATGGCGCCCAGCAGCCCACAGATCAGCGTAACGCCGGTCACGCTCTGTGCATCCACCAGCCCCCGGCCGACCGTGGTCGCCACGGCCGTTCCCGCCAGCGCGCCACCCAGATTCGTCACCGCCGCCAGCATAATGGCGTGCGAGGGGGTCAGGACTCTGGTGCCGACCACGGCGGCGACGGAGTTGGCGGTGTCGTGGAAACCGTTGATGAACTCAAACACCAGCGCCACGCCAATGACCGTCAGCAACAGAGTCATTGGGGCTCAGGAATGCTTCAAGGCGATGTGGGCGATAACATTGCCGGCGTCCCGACAGCGGTCAATCACTTTCTCCAGTTGCTCGTAGAGGTCTTTCAGGGCGATGACCTGGAGAGGTTCGTGTTTGCCGTTGAACAGCTCTTTGTAGAGCGACATCATGTGGGTATCGGCCTCACTTTCGAGGAACTGGAGCTTGTCGTTCAGATTCTTCACCTTCTCCAGGTCCATGCCCTTGCGCAGCGACTTGACCAGTTCGAGCACGATGTCCGTCGCCCGCTCCAGCAAGCTGATCTGTTTGGAAAAATCAATGCCTTGCACGAATTGCGGCGTCGCCAGGATGCGGGTGGTGAATTTGTCAATCATCTTGGGGATTTTGTAAAGCGCGTTGGACAGGTCCTCGATGTCCTCGCGCTCGAGCGCGGTGATGAAGGTGGTATAGACCGCGGCGCTGATTTCGTTCGTAATCTCTTTGTCCTTCTTACGCGTATATGCGAACTCATCAAACGCCACTGGTTTGTCGAGTGTCTTGCTCAACTTGACGAGCGCCTGGACGCTGGTGCGCGCCGCCTCGGCGCTCGCCTCGAGCAGGGTGAAAAACTTGTCTTCTTTGCCCAACAGTTTCTGGAGTGAAAACATACTGCCCCGATCTTACCCGCCGGGCGCCAAACCGCACGGAAAATTCCGATTGCCCGGAAAGGAGAACGCCGAATTGAAGGAGGAAGCGAAGTGGTTGGCAAGTCGAGGGTAAGAATATGCTTGCGGATCACGCGGCAGGTAATACATTTTGGGTATGACAAGCATGTTACAGGCTGTGACCGTGAAAATACCGCTATCCGACCTGAGACGCATCCCGGAGGCCAATCGGAGTGAATTCATCCGTTCAGCAGTTTCCGAGAAGCTCGCACGCCAGCCGGCTTGCGGATGGAAGCCTAAGACGGCAACGGGGAGAAAGCTTCTGGCTCTGCGTGATAAGTTCATCCGCTCTGGCGGCGAGCTGCTGGACAGCGAAGGCATTGCTAATGAACTGAAGCAAAGGCGCGGGGGGCTGGCGTGACCAGGACCTTCCTGGATTCCGGCGTCCTGCTAACGGCCTGGCGCGGCAAGGAATGTTGTGAGCAGGCATTGGCGGTGATGGAAGACGGGAGCCGTGAGTTTTGCACGGCTCAACTCGTCAAACTGGAGCTGCTGCCCAAGCCGGCTTTCTTCAAGCAGAAATTGGAGACTGAGTTTTATGGCACTTATTTTGCCCAGGTTAAGCACGAAGAGCCATTGAGCGACGCCCTGGGGGACGAAGCCATAGCCTTAGCCTCTGCCTATGGAATTGCGGCGGCGGACGCTCTAAACCTTTGCGCCGCGCTTCGGCTGGGCGCGGAGGAATTCATCACTTCCGAGAAACCTGGAAAGCCGATGTTCAGCGTTCCCAGGATAAAGGTGATCTCGCTCCACTCGCTAAAAAACCCGCCCGTCCAACCCGCCGCGTGACACCTGGTTCCAACTGATGACGCAGCTCTTTCAGAGTTGTATGCAAAGGAATAGCGGTGCTTGATGATCGAGATATGAGCGGGTGGCGGGACCAGGCCATCGCGATTCATGGGGCGCGCGAGCACAATCTGAAGAATGTGTCCCTCACGGTGCCGCGGGGCCGGTTTGTCGTCGTCACCGGCGTCAGCGGTTCGGGGAAGAGCACGCTGGCGTTTGACCTGCTGTTTGCGGAGGGGCAGCGGCGCTTTCTGGACTCGATGAATCTCTATGCCCGGCAGTTCGTGGAGCAATTGTCGCGGCCGGACGTGGACCTGATCTCGGGCATCCCGCCCACAGTGAGCATCGAGCAGCGCACCAGCCGCGGCGGCGGCAAGAGCACCGTCGCCACGGTCACGGAAGTTTATCATTTCATCCGGTTGCTGTTTGCCCGGCTGGGAACGCAGTTCTGCCCGGACTGCCAGGTGCCGGTCGAAGCCCAGACGCGTGATGAACTGGGCCGGCGCTTGCAGGGCGAGCTGCGCCGGCGCGGCGACCTGCTGCTGCTGGCGCCGGTGGTGAAGAATCGGAAGGGCTTTCACACTGACGTCAGTGAATGGGCCGCCAGCCACGGCTACACCAAGGTCCGGGCCGATGGGAAACTCCATTCCACCAGCGAACGGCTGCGGCTGGACCGGTTTCGGGAACACAATGTCGAGATTGTAACAGGCAGGCTGGAAGCTAAACGGCGAGATCTGGGAGGGCGAGCGTCCTCGCGAGCCCACACATCGGCGGAAGACAGGGCTCGCGAGGACGCTCGCCCTCCCCATCTGCGGGCGCAGCAGCTTATTGATGAGACGCTGAAGCTGGGGCAGGGCACGTTGTTTGCGCTGGATAATCACCGGCTACTCACGGTGCATTCGACGGAGCGCGCCTGCCCGCGATGCGGTCGTTCGTTCGAGGCGCTCGATCCCAAGAACTTCAGTTACAACTCGCCCCAGGGCTGGTGTCCACGCTGCCGCGGCTTCGGCGAGTTGTTTTACCTGCCCGACGTGGACCGTGGCGCGCGCGCGGATGCCATCGAGGAGTCGTGGTACGGCTGGCAGGAGGGGGAGCGGGAGATTTGTCCCGATTGCGGCGGAGCACGGTTGAACGCGCTTGCGCGTGCGGTACGGCTGGAGATCGCAAATCGCAAATCGCAAATCGCAAATTGGAAGACCGCGCCGACGATTGACACCTTCGGCCAGATGTCCGTTGCGGCGGCTGATGAGTTCTTCCGGCGGGTCAGGTTTGGGGCTCGCGCGACGCTGATCGCGCGCGACATTCTTCCCGAGATCCGGGAGCGGCTAAAGTTCCTGCGGGAAGTTGGGCTGAGCTATCTGCAACTGGGCCGGGGCGTTCCGACGTTGTCGGGTGGCGAGGCGCAGCGGATTCGGCTGGCGGCGCAACTGGGCTCGAACCTGAGCGGCGTGCTTTACATCCTGGACGAGCCGACGATCGGGCTGCACGCGCGGGACAACGAGCAACTGCTGGCGGCATTGGACAAGCTGAAGGCGCGGGGCAACTCGGTGCTGGTGGTCGAGCACGACGAGGCAACGATGCGGCGGGCGGATTACATTATAGACCTGGGACCCGGTCCGGGCGTGCATGGGGGCGAGGTGGTGGCCACAGGCACGCTAGCCGAACTGCTGCGGCACCCGGAATCAATCACGGGGCAATGCCTGCGGGCGCACAGGAAGTTCCCGACGCGGGGGAGGCGGAGGCCCGTCAGGAGAGTCCACAGTCCACAGTCCACCGTCCACGGTTGGAAGGGCGATGGGTTAACGCTGAAGTCCGAAGTCCGAAGTCCGAAGTCCGAAGTTGGGCAGAGCCTCCTTACGTCGGCTGCTACGATGGAGAGCAGTGACGCCTGGCTGACGCTTAGGGGCGCCAACAGGAATAATCTGAAGGAGCTGACAGTGCGGTTTCCACTGGGCCGGTTGGTGGTGGTGACGGGCGTGAGCGGTTCGGGCAAGAGCACACTGATCCGCGAATGTTTGCTGCCCGCACTGAAATCACGTTTCACTCATCACGTTTCACCTCGCACGTCTCCTCCCGGCACGATCACTGGCTGGGAGTCCCTTCAGGCCGTCTATGAAGTGGACCAGTCGCCCATCGGTCGCACGCCGCGCTCGATCCCGGCGACCTATGTGGGGTTCTTCGACGACATCCGCCAGTTGTTTGCGCAGGTGCCCGAGGCGCGGCTGCGGGGCTATTCGCCGAGCCGATTCTCCTTCAACAGCCCGCAGGGGCGCTGCCCTGAATGCGAAGGGGCGGGCACGATCAAGCTCGAAATGAATTTCCTGCCGCCCGCATTCGTGCGGTGCGAGGTCTGCGGCGGGACCCGTTTCAACCGCGAGACGCTGGACATCGAATACCATGGCAAGAATGTTGCCGCGGTGCTGGAGTTGTCGGTGGAGGAAGCCCTGGAATTCTTTGCGAGCCTGCCGAAGATCAAGCGCCCGTTGCAGGCTCTTTGCGACACCGGCCTGGGCTATCTTAAACTCGGCCAGACCAGCCCCACACTCAGCGGCGGCGAAGCCCAACGGGTGAAACTGGTTAGCCATTTGCTGTGCGGCTTGAGGGAGCCGAGCCCGTTGGGCCCCCGGCTCCGGCGAAACCTGTTCATTCTGGAAGAGCCGACTATTGGTTTGCATATAGCGGATGTGCAGCGGCTGGTGGAGGTCTTGCAGCGACTGGTGGATGGGGGCCACTCGGTGATCGTCATCGAGCATAACCTGGACTTCGTTGCTGAGGCCGACTGGGTCATTGACCTGGGTCCCGAAGGCGGGGAAGGCGGCGGGCGCCTTGTGGTGGAGGGCACGCCGGAGCAGGTCGCCCGCAACAAACGCTCGCACACGGGGGAATTTCTGCGTAGTGTTCTGGCCAAGGCATGAGCGCAACGTATGCGGAGATACTCAACGGTTCGCCCCTGGCGCGCCGGGCGCCCGGGGCGCGCCACGAAATGATTTGCGCCCGCCTCCACCAATGGGTGAGGGCCAGCGTCGCGAACTTTGCCGGCACACGGTTGCTGTCGCCGCGCGCCGAGGTTCGGCTTTCACTTAAACACTCGGTTTGCCCGGACTTGGCGCTCGTTACCGCCGCGACGGGCAAGCTATGGCTCGCCGCCGAGATTGTCAGCTCGGATGACCACCAGCCCGACACCGTTCTCAAGAAGCAAATCTACGAGGAGGTGAGGCTGCCGCGTCTGTGGATGGTTGATCCACGTTACGACAACGTTGAAGTCTATCACAGCATCGAATACGGCCTGATACTGAAGGCTATATTGGCCGGGCGTGAGCTGCTGACGGAAAAGCTGCTGCCGGAGTTTCAGTTGACTATTGTGGAGTTGTTCGCCGCGGAGCTGCAACGGGGCTGAACCGAAATGCGGCCTGCAGGAAGGCGCGCCCGGAAATTCAGCGACAGGAGAATTGAAGACAGGAGAATGGCGACAGGACCAATGGCCGCCGAGACCGAGCGCGGTGGAGGCTCGACCGAACATCGGAATGATTAGCAGGCTCTTACATACGCTAACAGGGTTCATCGTTGGCGCTGGGGTGGTTCTTCTGGCGCAATGCACGGCCATAGGCGGGCAATCGCTGACCGCTGCCACAGCAACCAACACCGTACCGGAGTGGATCAGAATCTCCAAGGATAAGCGTGGGTTCATGTGTGCGGCATCGGGGCGGACATTCATTCCTTGGGGCTTCAACTATGACCGCGACTACAAGTTCCGTCTGCTCGAGGATTATTGGGAAGCCGAGTCGCCAACCGTGGTTGAGGACTTTCGGGAGATGAAGCAACTCGGTGCCAATGTGGTGCGCGTTCACCTTCAGCTCGCCAAATTCATGGACGCGCCGGATCGGCCCAACGAGAAGTCGCTCAAACGCCTTGGCCAGCTCGTCAACCTGGCGGAGGAAACAGGGCTCTACCTCGACCTGACGGGGCTGGGATGCTATCGCAAGAAGGACATTCCTGCCTGGTACGATTCCCTGGGCGAGACCGAGCGCTGGGCAGCCCAGGCCCATTTCTGGGAAGCCGTGGCCGGGCGTTGTGCGGGCAGCCCGGCGATCTTCTGCTACGACCTGATGAACGAGCCAATCGTGCCCGTAGGAAAACGAACGCCCGGCGACTGGCTCACCGGGGAATTGGCTGGGTTCAATTATTGCCAGTTCATCTCGCTGGATCAGGCCGGTCGCTCGCGACCGGAAATTGCGCGCCGGTGGGTCGCCCAGCTCGCCGCGGCCATCCGCCGGCACGACCGGAGGCACCTCATCACCGTCGGTCTGCTCCCCAACAGCTTGGAAGGCTCCACGTGGCCGTCGGGCTTTGTGCCCCGAACAATCGCCGGCAACCTCAACCTCATCTGCGTGCATCTTTATCCAAAGACGGGCCAGTTGAAGGAGGACTTGAAGCTGCTGCAAGGTTTCAGGGTCGGGAAACCCGTGGTCATTGAAGAAACGTTCCCGCTGGGCTGCACGGCGCCGGAGCTTCGCCAGTTCCTGGAAGGCTCCCGGAAATACGCTGCGGGTTGGTTTGGATTCTATTGGGGCCAGACGCCGGCGGAACTAAGCCAATCCACCAGTATCGGCGATTCTCTCACGGCCGCCTGGCTGAAGCTCTTTCAGGAGATGGACCCGAACTGAGCCGAAACGGAACAGCTCTTGCTGCCTTTCGCCTTCAGACCTCGATTGTGCCGCTGAACACAGCACAGTTCGGGTGACCCGTTCATGCAAAAATTGGCCGATATGTTGACCGTGAAGCTGCCTGCGTTGGCCGCAGCGTTGGTCTTTGGCCTGCCAGGGATGTCGTTCTCCGCTTCGCCGGCCACGAACCAGATTCTCGCGGTTTACCAGAAAGGGCAACAGTACCCTCCTTTGACCATCCTCTATCCTAGGGACGGCACGGTTTTCCCACCGGAAATCATCCCGTGCACCTTTGCCTGGCGCGAGGACGGCGGGAAGTCAGACACTTGGCTCGTGCTGATCGAGTTTGGCGATGCCCGGGGGCGGCTTTCGTTCCTCAGCCCTAAGACGGAATGGACGCCCGCGTCGGCGGATTGGGAGTCCATCAAGCAGCGCAGCCGGGGAAAACCGGCCGAAATGACCGTGCTGGGTTTTCGGCGCGATGACCCGGCGCAAATCCTTTCCTGCGGGCGGGTCACCCTGAGCACGTCCCCAGACCCGGTGGGTGCACCGCTCTTTTACCGGGAAGTCAATCTGCCCTTTGCGGACGCGGTGAAGGACCCCTCGCGCATCCGCTGGCGGTTTGGCGACATCTCTTCGCCCGAGCCGCCGCGGGTAGTGCTGGAGCACTTGCCCGTCTGCGGCAACTGCCACTCTTTTTCGCAAGATGGGCACGTGTTGGGCATGGATGTGGACTATGCCAACAACAAAGGCTCCTACGTCATCACGCGCGTCGCAAAGGAAATGGTGCTGGCCACAAGCGAGATTATCACCTGGGACGATTACCAGAGGGAGGACGGGCAGAAAACTCTGGGCCTGCTTTCCCAGGTTTCTCCCGACGGTCAGGTCGTGGTCAGCACAGTGAAGGACAAGTCCGTCTTTGTGGCGAAGCCCGACCTGGCTTTCTCGCAGTTGTTTTTCCCGGTCAAGGGCATCCTCGCGCTCTATCACCGGGACACGGGCGCCTTCCAGGCGTTGCCCGGCGCGGATGACCCCCCGTACGTGCAGAGCAATCCTACCTGGAGCCCGGACGGGCAGTGGATCGTGTTCGCCCGCAGCAAAGCTTATGAACTCAAGGACCAGAGCGGCGGGGGAGGGCTGCTGATGCAGGAGGAAGACTGCGCTGAATTTGTGCGCGACGGCAAACCGTTTACCTTTGATCTTTACCGCATTCCCTACAACCATGGCCAGGGCGGGAAAGCGGAACCGCTGGCCGGCGCCTCGCGCAATGGACGCAGCAACTACTTCCCGAAATACTCCCCGGACGGCAAGTGGATCGTCTATTGCCAGGCCAAGAACTACATGCTGCTGCAGCCTGACAGCGAGCTCTACCTCATTCCCGCCGAGGGCGGGGAGGCGCGGCGGCTACGGTGCAACACGCCACGCATGAACTCCTGGCACAGTTGGTCGCCGAATGGCCACTGGCTGGTCTTCTCCTCCAAGGCCAACTCGCCTTACACGCAGCTCTTCCTCACGCACATTGACGAACAGGGCGAGAGCAGCCCGCCAGTGCAGTTGGCCAATTTCACCGCTCCCGACCGCGCCGCCAACATCCCCGAGTTTGTCAACGCGCCCGCCGACGCGATCCAGCGGATTAACGAGCAATTCCTGAATGATTATTCGCACGTGCGCGCGGGCTTCTTTGCCGAGCTGAGCGGAGATGTGGATCATGGCATCGTGGAGTACCAAAGAGCGCTGGAGATCAACCCCAAGAGCGTGCCTGCGCACCAGCGGCTCGGATTCCTGCTATACAACGTCAAGCACCAGCCGGAACGGGGCCTCGCCCACACCCGTGAGGCCCTGCGCCTGGACCCGAGTAATGGTTTCGCGCATTACGACCTCGGGATGGCCATGAGGAACGAGGGGAATTTGGACGCCGCCGGGCAGCATTTCGCCCAAGCCGTCATGTTTACGCCCGGCAACCTGGGAGCCCTTTACAACGTGGCGGACATGCATTGCTCGCTGGGGGAAGTATTGCTGGCCAAGGCGCAAGTGCAGGAGGCGACCGGCGAACTGAACAAGGCGGTGGCGCTTGATGCCAAAAACGCCCGCGCGCATTACTTTCTGGCGCTGGCCCAGGCCGCCCAGGGAATGCTGGATGAACCACTCAAGCATTATGCCATCGCGTGCTCCCTGGAGCCCAAAGTTGACCTGGCGCCAGAGCTGCACTACTTGCTCTCCGGCAACCTTGCGAGGGTGGGCCGGATGCAGGAAGCGGTGAAAGCCGCGCGGAAGGCTTTGGAACTTGCCGAGGCCAGAAACGACCTCAACCTGGTGGCAACTATCAAAGACCGCATGGAAGAATACCGCCGAAAAGGCGGCGCGAGCCGACCAGCGGCACCCTGAAACCGGAGGCGCACAGTGCCTCTTGAACTCGGAGCCCCGACGCTATCGGTTCCCGCGCTGGGCCAAAATCAAGTCGCGCACCCCTTTCGGATCGGGGATGGATTTGATTTGCTCCTCACCTTCCCCGGAGGCCGCGGTGGAGATCGTGAGGTCGCCGACGCCCACCATGCGCTGGAAGAACCGTTGGTCAACATCTATCGAGCGGATGTCGCGCGGGTTGTAATCCCGGTAGCACTTGGACAACAGGCCGCGCGCCAGCGTGATGCGGTCCGGAAAGATGCGCAGCACCGTCGAGGCGCGGTGGAAATACGCGACGATCGGCGGCACGATCAGCCAAAAGAAGAAGAGATGCCAGAAATAGCCCCACCACGACGGGCGAACTTCCGCCAGCGGTTCGGCCGGCCCGGATTTTCCCTCACCCGCCGCGGTTTGTTGGGCCAGCTTTTCGGCGATCGGGTAGCCGCAGTTGGGACACGCGTGCGCCTCCGTGGAGACCGGCTTCTTGCAGTCTGGACAATCAATGATGGGCATAGTTTGTTGAATAATCTGGTTGCTATTTGCGGAGAGCTTCCTCCAGCGCCTGTGAATGAATCTCTCGGGCATCCTCTCCAAAACACACGAGCAGTACCCGTTCAATGGAAGTCTTCCCCTCCAGGAACTTCTTCGTCTCCCGCACGGCAATGCGGGCGGCGCGCTCCATTGGAAAGCCGTAGGCCCCGGTGCTGATGGATGGAAACGCGATGGTGCGGATGCCCTGTTGCTCGGCCAGCGCAAAGCAGCTTCGGTAGCAGCTTGCCAGCAACTCCTCCTCACCGTGCCGGCCGTTGCGCCAGACCGGGCCGACCGTGTGAATGACCCATTTCGCGGCCAGCCGATGACCCCTTGTGATTTTCGCCTGGCCGGTGGCGCAGCCACCCAGCGTTCGGGATTCCGCGAGCAGCTCCGGCCCAGCGGCGCGGTGAATGGCGCCGTCCACACCACCACCCCCTAGCAGGGTTGTGTTCGCAGCGTTCACAATCGCGTCCACCGCTTGCTTTGTGATGTCACCTTCCACCACTTCAATCCGGTCGAGAATCATTCTGCTGCTCATTGCCTGCTCCGATTACCTTATAAGACCCAGGCGACCATGCAACTCATTTGACGGGCTTAAGAACTTAAGAACGGCGTGGCCGTGGTGTCCAGGCGTGCCATTCCGGAGCAAATGTTTGACGAGCAAACTGAGACCGATGGCGGGTGGCCAGGGCTGCATCAAGCTCGAGGTGCGGCGCGTCTGTCTGGTAGGGACGCCTCGCCGAGACGTCCGCATTCGCCCAAACACAGACGTTTCGGCGAAACGTCCAGGCTTGATTGGAACGGCGAGCTTGATGCAGCCCTGGCGGGTGGCCAGGGCGGCTGACAAAGTGGAGACCAAAGCCTTGTAGCATTTGGGGTTTGAGAGATTGTGCTGGCGTTCTTTCCGGCGGTCTGCTGGACTAGGGGCATGTCGG
>Ga0182021_10005530_pt1 | contig 14982 bp, 14 predicted proteins | sample 612E3MmetaG_FD_120493 | JGI IMG/M metagenome (GOLD analysis project Ga0182021, IMG submission 120493) | Permafrost microbial communities from Stordalen Mire, Sweden - 612E3M metaG (Illumina Assembly) | ecosystem: Environmental > Terrestrial > Soil > Wetlands > Permafrost | place: Sweden... | reverse complement strand
GTCTTCCTCGATATTAAATGGAAAAAAGGAGCAAATGCCGGTTAATAAGACATTGATTCGGCTCGTCCGGAAGAATGTATCGCAACTGGAGCGACTATAAGTTAGCCAATGTAAAAAAATTATTCTAACGATGAAAAATGATATAAATGATTCTAAACTCCAAGTCCATGAAACTTTGTCTGCAATAAACCGGGCATGGCGCAACAATACTCCACTCGGGATGTCGCAGTACATGCATCCTGATATTGTCATGAAATCCCCAGGATTCTCAGGTGAAGTCGCAGGACGCGATGCGCTTCTCGCAAGTTTTGTTGAATTCTGTACAAATGCTAAAGTTCTCGAGTATCAAGAGAACAACGAGCAAATTAATGTGGTTGGAAATTGTGCCGTTGCAAGTTTTCAATTCGAGATGCTGTATGAACGAACTCAATATCATGAACGATCTAAGGGGCGAGATCTTTGGGTGTTTCAATACATTTCTGATAAGTGGGTTGCAGTATGGCGAACGATGATGGAATTAGAGGAAGTGCGAGAGACTCGTAATTGAAAATCTGCTGGGTATTCAGTACATCAAGCTCGGCTTGTTTAGAAGAATGAATCACGCAGTCAGAGGTCTGATGATCCAACACTCGCAGAGTGTTCCTATTTTTAATTTCGTCCCGCTGCGAGCGGGACTCTACGATCACGTCAATTTCGCTAAAAGAAATTCCCTGTTGAGCCGGGCAATGTGCGTTACGAAAATTCCTTTCGGGCATTCGGCTTCACACGCATAGTTGTTGGAACAATTTCCAAATCCCTCTTTGTCCATTTGAGCGACCATTTTCCGGACTCGTTCCTTGCGCTCAGGCTGGCCCTGCGGCAGTAATGCAAATTGCGACACCTTAGCAGCAACGAATAACATTGCAGAAGAATTTGGGCATGCAGCGACGCACGCTCCGCATCCGATACAGGCTGCTGCATCCATCGCTTCTTCAGCATTCTCCTTACGTACGGGAGTGGAATTTGCGTCGGGCACACCACCGGTTCGTACAGAGATAAAACCTCCTGCTTGCATAATCCTGTCAAACGATGTTCTATCCACAATAAGGTCTTTGATAACCGGGAATGGATTTGCACGCCAAGGTTCGACGGTAATTGTCTGCCCATCAGTGAAATTTCGCATCCGCACATCACACGTTGCCTGCTTGCGCCCTTTACCATGCGCGCGCCCGTTGATCATCATCCCGCAGCTCCCGCAAATTCCTTCACGACAATCATGATCGAATGCAACCGGCTCTTGATCTTCCATCACTAATTGGTCATTCAGCACATCCAGCATTTCCAGGAATGACGCATCCGGTGAAATATCCCCTACCTGATATATCTCAAAATTTCCTGCATCATTCTGATTCTTCTGACGCCAAATTTTTAATGTAAAATTCATGCTCATCATTCCTCATTTATAGCTGCGTTCCGAGGGTTTTACATACTCAAACGTAAGCGGTTCTTTATTCAGCTTCGGTTTCTTTCCGTCGCCTGTAAATTCCCACGCCGCCGCATATGAATATTTTTTATCGTTCCGAAGTGCTTCACCTTCAGGTGTTTGACATTCTTCCCGGAAATGCCCTCCGCATGATTCTTTTCGCTCCAAAGCATCGTATGTCAATAATTCTGCAAGTTCTAGAAAATCAGCGATGCGTCCTGCTTTTTCAAGCTCGAGGCTGAGATTATCAGGATCGCCTACGACTTTTGCATCCTTCCAGAATTCTTCCCGAATTTCCGGAATCAACTTTAATGCTTTCTTCAATCCTTTCTCATTCCGCCCCATCCCAACAAAATTCCACAAGACCTTGCCAAGCTCCTTGTGGATTTCATTGACAGGCTGCTTACCGTTGATAGCGAGTAGTTTTTCCACTCGATCGGCAACATCCTTATTCGATTTTTTGAAATCCGGATGATCGGTGGCAAGAGATGAAAATTTTGTCTTTGCAAGATAATCACTTATGGTATACGGCAGAATGAAGTACCCATCCGCCAATCCTTGCATCAGGGCGCTGGCGCCGAGGCGATTCGCACCGTGATCGGAAAAGTTTGCTTCACCGATAACAAACAAACCGGGAATCGTGCTCATCAAATTGTAATCCACCCACAATCCTCCCATCGTATAATGAACGGCGGGATAGATGCGCATGGGATCTGCATAGGGGTCCTCGGCAGTGATTTCATGATACATATCAAAGAGATTGCCGTATTTCTCTTCGATCCAATGTTTCCCATTTCTCTTGATTGCATCTGCAAAATCGAGGTACACCGCCATCTTTGTTTTCCCGACGCCAAGGCCTTTGTCGCAAATTTCTTTTGCGCGGCGAGAAGCAACATCACGCGGTACTAAATTGCCGAATGAAGGATAAAGACGTTCAAGATAATAATCGCGCTCATCTTCCGGAATCTGCGATGGCGTACGTGAGTCGCCTGCTTTCTTCGGCACCCAGATGCGCCCATCGTTCCGCAAACTTTCGCTCATAAGGGTCAGCTTCGATTGATAATCGCCGCTCACCGGAATACACGTGGGATGAATTTGTGTGAAACATGGATTTGCAAACAATGCCCCTTTTTTATAGGCACGCCAGATGGCTGTCGCATTGCTGGCCTTCGCCATTGTGGAAAGATAGAACGTATTGCCGTATCCTCCGGTCGCAAGCACAACTGCATCTGCAACATACGACTCGATTACACCGGTTCTTAAATTTCGACAGATGATACCGCGCGCCATTCCATCAACCACAACCAACTCCATCATCTCCCGCCTATCAAAGAATTTTACAGCACCCGCACTAATCTGACGACTTAAAGCCGAATATGCACCAAGCAATAATTGCTGGCCTGTCTGCCCGCGCGCATAAAATGTTCGCGATACTTGAGCACCGCCAAAAGAACGCATGTCGAGATACCCGGCATAGTCACGAGCAAATGGCACGCCTTGCGCAACACACTGGTCGATGATGCTTCCGCTTACTTCTGCAAGCCGGTACACATTCGCTTCCCGCGCTCGGTAATCGCCGCCTTTTAATGTATCGTAAAACAAACGATAGACGCTGTCGCCGTCATTTGCATAATTTTTCGGTGCGTTGATGCCGCCCTGGGCTGCAATACTATGCGCACGCCGCGGTGATTCATGGTAGGATAGTGAAATTACCTTATAACCTAGCTCTGCTAATGAAGCCGCAGCAGAAGCTCCAGCCAAACCGGTCCCGACTACAATGATAGAATACTTTCGCCGATTCGATGGATTGACTAATTTCATATTGAAACGGTGATCAGTCCATTTCTTTTCAATGGGCCCATCGGGAATTTTGGAGTCAAGCGTCATAGTCAATGAACTCCCATCATCATAGTGGTCGCAGCTTGGTGGAAGAAAAAGAAATAAATCGGAATGGAGGCAAAACCGAGCGGAATCAAACACCACACGATAAACGCAATAAGATCAAGAAATGGAGTATACGTTTTATTTCGCAGTCCGAGTGTCTGGAATGCGGATTGAAATCCATGCCGTAAATGATATCCAAGTAAAAAAAGAGCAATAAGATACAAACCAACATACCAAGGATTAGCAAAGGCTTCAACAATAAGTGCATAGGACGATATCTTCTCTCCTCCGAAACGAGAAGGATATAATGGGATAAAAAAAGACCGAAGATGAATGGCAAGAAAACAAAAGATCACACTCCCAGTCCAAATCATGGTACGAGAAGAAAGTGTTGCATTATCTTTCGATCGAAAAAGTTTGTACTTGATTGGGCGCTTCATCTTATTGGTGAGCCATAATGTAACACCGAGAAGTGCATGACCAACAATCGAGAGAAAAAGAAAAACTTCGATAGTTAGAACAACGGGATTATGGATAAGGAATTCGCCGTATGCTTCGAAGGTCTTTCCATTGTCGTGGAATAAGACAAGCAGGAGATTGCCGATGAGATGTTCCGTTAAAAAGATAATCAAGAACAAACCGGTGAGACTCATCAAGACTTTTTTGCCGATAGACGAGTAATAGAAAGAAAGGACATTGTTCATAGAAATTTGTGTATGTTGTTTAACAACAGTGCACTTCAATGAGTGTTTAATTACACCTCTATTTGATGTCAATTTTTCGCTGCTGAGAGTGTAGGGAAGATTTTTAGAAAAAGCAATGATTTTACTGCAAACTATGGCAAAAGTATCTCTAAACGAATCCATCTTCCCCCATCTGTAGATGACGGAGTGCTGGAAATTACTGGAGTGCTTGGTTCGACAGTAATAACTGGTTTTTTACGGTTCCTAGTAGAGACAGGTATGTATTGTTCCACTTGCACTGTAACGTGCATGCTGAAAACCGAAAAGTCGATCTCACAGCCAAGAAGTAATAACCAACATTGTTGAATTGAGAACAGCTCGTCTTTAGCATTCTTGATACCGAATACTAAAAAATCCGGTTCCCAATGCTTCAATGAAACATTGGGCAAAATATAAAGAAGACCAATTGATGGTTTGATATTCCATATACCGCACGAAACAGTTATGTTCCCTATAACTTGATGGATATCGATAGCTCCATCGATAATGTAATACAGTCGGTTGTCAAAAACCGTTGATGCTATTGATGTGAAAGGCCACGATTCAATATGGCCGACGCCGTATACTTTCCATTGATAATAACTGTACTCGCATAACATCGGTAGCGAAAAAATAATCTTGCTTGCACCTGCTTTCCATTGATTGAAGATAAACGTTCCGTAGGCAAGATCTCCAAATAACAAACCATCTTTGGAAAGGTGCATCTCCCCCTTCCCGTCGCTTCTACTCCAGTCGATCCAAACCGATGACTTTGCTTCCGGGTAAATTTTTAATTGAGCAGAAAATGTTTGCTTATCCCAATCAAGTGGTGAAGAATATCCTTTTGCTTCTCCTGCCGTTGTCGTGATACTTTTTCCCCATGAAAATAATCCTTCCATGAACTCTATCGGTTGGCTCTGAAGCGTTAAATTCCAAGCAGAACTGATGCTCTGTTCATTCAATGGAAACGAAAAATCCTTAACTCCTAATCCACTCGTAAACGACGTCGGTAATCGCTCATAGGTGAATAGAGGCATGAACACCTTACCCAAAGGTTTTAGCCGTATCCAAACATTATAATGAAGAGGGAGAACTGCGAGAGAAAATGGAAATAATGCTGTGGCGGAATAATCGACCCAGCTAACAGAACTTATCCACTGGAGCGATAATGAACGAAGTCCGTTTTCTGCCGATAACGCAATATCCGAAGCAAGGTTGTTGTAGGATGCGTATTGATTCCACCCGGAGTAAGCAAGTGTGAGCGTATCACATCCGCGCGACGCTGAAATTGCCGCATCAAACGAACGTGCAAAGATGGTTGTCGAAGATTGAGCAGATCGCTGACGTAAGATGTCTGCGTATTCACCAATTACCGTCGCGTTGATATGAACAACAGAATCAGCTAATAATTGACTTTGTGCTACTGAAAAAAAAAAGAAGAGGGAGAAAAGAACCATCAGCAAACGCAAGCTGAGTCTTTTAAAACCCAGCCTGCGTTGCTGAAAGAACAATAGTTTCATTATGGAATAGTTACCGTAACTGTATTCGTATAATTACTCGTTCTTGTTGCATACACATAATCAGAATAGTAATATGGATACGGAACAAGTTGAGCACGATAGTGGTATGTTATCCCTCTTGCTACTGAATAATCGTAATAAGTGGTAGATTGCGTTGAGTCAATCACATTGAACGGAGGGTTCGTCGTGTACCTCTCAATCCTATATTGACCGCCATTCGGGTAGTTTTGCAAATATAGATAAGCATATGACTGATAACCAAATCCCGTTATAGTTTGAGGAGCTATCGATAAATCAACACTGATACTCATTGTATTTTTAAGCTGTACATTTACCGGTCCTGATAAAAGCAATTGCTGGTCAGTTATGCCATTGAGCAGAGCAACAACTTGTACAGGTTGATTATTATTATCCATGACATAGAAGGTTACATCTCGTCCGTAATATGAAGATACATTTTTCTTGGGATTATAAACTGTATTGTTAATTATTAATTGTGCGGACGTAGTAGCTGGGAGAGAACTATTGTAATCATATAAAGAGACATCCACTTTCCATGCAAACGCTTCATCGATATGTAAAATACGTTTGAGATTCGTATTGGACATCCCAGGGAACAGGCCGCTGAATGTCGGGTCCGGAAAATTGAACGAAGCATAATCCTGACCCTGCCAATGCCACAAGACAGCTCCCGTTGATGACGTATCTACAGAATATGCCGGGAACCAAGCGGTCTTCGGATTTTGCGGCGGGTTATTATAAAGCTGAGCAATGTTGACCTGAATTGTATAATCATTCCCATCGATATCTGCATTGTTAAGCGTTATGCTTTGCGATGCCGAAAGATAATTCAATGCTTTATCTAAATAAACTGATGTCGTGTCTAAATCTGCCGAACGAACAGTTCTTGCTCCTGATAAACCAATCTTGATGATATCATTGCTTTGGTCACCTGTTTTGGATTTGAGATAGTTAATAGCGCCCTTGAATTTTCCAATCATGCTTGTGATATCTGTCAGTACGCTCTGGCTCCGTGCCACTCCATCTGAAGCAAGATAGAAGAACGTAGTATTGCTGGGTTGAAGTGCCTGCACCGCAGCTTGTGTCGTATATGCAGGAAGATCAAATCGATACACGAGAAATTGTTCTACCATCGCTTTCATACCCCGCAACACACCATCCATAATATAGACTTCCGTATTATCGAGCGTCAAAGAATCCAGGTGCAAATTGCCCTGCATCTTGCCGGAAATCGTAAACTTAAAATTCGTATCCGATTCCACAACAGCAAAGCGAGCCAATGCATAATCTATGTGAGGTAAAATATGATCGCGCATTAAATTCTGCATTTCACCGATGAGTGGAGGATTCACGACTGCGGCTTGAACAATTTTTGCCATATTTCTTGCGAGCGCTTGAGTGGGCACCGACATATTCTTCGTACCGGACGGAATGCCAAACTTCAGAAAAGAAGCCGCAGAACTTTTACCAAGAGATACGGAATCCCACCGTTTCACCATCGTATTCACATTGGGATCGGCATAGATCATTAATAGCTCTGTAAGGCCGGAGCCGAAGTTCGCAGCCGCATTGCTCGGAGATGCCGATGCAGCATCTCTATAGAGCTGATTTGCTTTCGAAAAACTTATATTATCCAGATCACTTGGGCTATTAATGGAACTTGTCGCCATTAAATACATCTGGTTTTCCAATTCCTTGTACGCATCTGAGACATCCCCTCCCGTGGCAGTGCTAGGCCCGGTGCTTGTATCTTTGCAGCCCCACAAGAGTGCCATCGCTGCAAGAGCGATGAAGGAAAGGATAAAATGATTGAATCGAAACATATAACCTCCTTTTAAATAAATTGAAACATTGCCTATGTTTTGATATTTCGTTCTAGAATGATAGTAGATAATACTTATTTCGTACAATAATCCCTGTATTGACCATCACAAGATACTCCATTAACTGCTCACGCCCTCACTAATGAAACGGCGGACAGAAATCATGCTTCCAAACAACCCAAGGAGACAACCGATCCCAACGATGATGCTATAATAGTACGGTTGAACTTGGACAAACTCCGAAAGAGAGACGGTAAGCCACTGCTCCAGATAATTGAATAACACAAATACAATGCCTGCGGCAATTAATCCGCCAAGCACGCCCTGAAGAAATCCCTCCAGTAAAAATGGCAGCCGAATGAAACCGCGTGTCGCGCCGATAAGCTTCATGGTCTGTATAATTTTACGCTTAGCATAAATCGCAAGACGGATAGTGTTGGCTACAAGAATAACAGAGGAAAGGGTGATAAAAATTCCTACACCGAGCGTGATCCAGAGAAACAGCATAGCGCGCTCATCCAGCATTTCCAATAACTGCTTACGGTAGATAACGTCATCTACACCTTTGAGAGATTTTACTTGTTGAACGATACTCTCTGCACCTTTGGCGGTTTTGTAACCTTCTTTCAGGAATATTTTAAGCGATGCCGGCAGCGGATTGAAGTTCAATATTTTATATATGTCTTCGCCGAATTCCTGCTGAAAAATCTTTGCTGCTTCTTCTTTTGAAACAAAATGCACTTCACGGACACCGTCCAGCATTTCTATTAAGCCCTTTACTTCGGTAATTTTATCAGAAGAGAGTTGATCGTTCAGAAAGGCTTCCATTTCTACTTTCTCTCGGAGCGAGTTTACTACATTATTTGCATTGAGAAAGAGAATCGCAAAGAAACTCAGCAATAACAACGATACGCAGATGGTGAAAACTGCAGCGAACATCGACAGCTTCGCGCGTTTGAATCCTGAGAATCCTTCTCTTAATACATATCGTAGTTGCATAGGTCTCTCATCTGGTCTGACGTGAACGGCGGTCACTTTCGTATGGGCGATAACTACCCAATACGCGCACTAATGTGCACATTTCTTTTAAGTGATTCAATGCCTGCCGAAGCGGATCGCTCTTCGGCGTTCCTTCAACATCAAGGTAGAAAAGATATTCCCATGGTTTTCCGATGAGCGGACGCGATTCAACTTTCAGCAAATTGATGTCGCGAAGAGCAAATACAGCCAACGCTTTGAAGAGCGAACCGGGAATATTTTTCGCAGCAAAAACAAGCGATGTTTTGAGCATGCCGCGGTGCTGAACCGGCGTGCGTGAGAGCGCCAGGAAGCGAGTGAAATTACGATGATCACTTTCTACGTTTCGCTTCAGTATGTGGAGTCCGTGTGCCCGGGCGGCTTGTTCACTCGCAAGAGCAGCGGCGTCATACTGTCGGCGTTCGCGGATAAATCGCGCTGCCGCTGCGGTATCGTGCACTGCTTCTACTTTTACATTCTTCAATTGAGCCAGGAAATTTTCGCACTGGCCGATCGCTTGCAGCTGGGAATAAATCGTGCGGATACTGTTCTGTTTGGTTTTCGGGAGCGCCATCAGATGCAGTTCTATGCGAAGCTTCACTTCACCGATGATATAGAGCTTGTGCTTTAAGAGAAGATCATAGACCTGATGGATACTTCCGAAAAGCGAGTTTTCAATCGGGACGATGCAACGGCCTGCAGTACGCCGCTCTGTATCAGCAAAGACCTCCGAAAAAGTGGGCAATGGTTTCAACACAGAATGTGCGCCGAAGAATTGCCGCGCTGCCTGTTCACTGAATGATCCCGGTTCACCTTGATATGCAATCATAGTTTATCTTTTCTTCTAGTGGTTTGAATCATCATGCCATCGAACAATCATCCATGGATATTGCGTTCCCTGGCGCACCAATTGCAAGCTTGCATATCCATTAACACTAACAATATCACTCGCATTAAATGTCACCGTAAGATCAAATCCCCGGCTTATGGAAGCATCTGTCGTATAAGAATCCGTAGACGATGAATCAATAATACTATTCCACACGAGATCCAAGCGCTGAACGCTATGGAAGAGTCCGTATGCAGTCCGCATTTCTTCGTCTCTTCCCCATGAAACTTCAACACCACCGCGATCATAGTCAGGATACACAAATGTAAAATTGCCGTCGAGGAGTTGTCCGTAATATGTCGTGTCATGAGATGTATAACCGTATGTATAAGCATAGGCAAAATTTTGAAACACGCCGTCAATCTTTTTCTGGTCACTCCAGCTTGATGATGATTCTCCGGACGAATCATCCAATCCCGGTGCAAACGGATTGCAGGAGACAAGAAATATCGCAAAGGGCATCAAGAAAACAATAATCGTATGGAAATGTTTCTTGACCATCGCCCGCTCATCGTGCAAATGCGCCTTTTAAATCACTCCATGTAGAATCGGAAGCATTTAAACCGATATCCAACCATCGACGAATAGACCAGTCACCGGATTGATCGCGTGCAAATATAAATTGAGCTCTGCCTTTGAAGTTTTTTGTTATATTTGATTCTGCAAGTGGAACTGTCAAACCATAATAGGTGTCTCCTTGACTCGAATCAGCCCCGATGGGAACGACATTAATCGAATCAAATTTTAATATAACAGTTGAATTTTGCTGAACGTGACTCATAAGCGTCGTAAAGTAATCATGCTCCGATGACTTGTCCCAGGTCGAGAATGTCGTACCGAAATTTCGCTGGGCATTGGCAGTCGCTTCAAATGAAAAGGAAACACTCGAGAATGAATTGGTATAGTTTTCCGTATTCTGATCATGGAATGCAGCGACCATATTCTGCAATACTATTTCAGGATCGGTTGGCGGAATACGATTCGAACTAGACTGTGTCGGTTCTTGAGGCGTTCTCGTTTTAAACAAATTGCAAGAAACCATACAAAAACACAGTACGATGCCAATCACCACGATCACTTTTCGCGGCATCAAAACTCCTTTACACTGCAATACGGCCTTCCAATGCCCTGGAAAGTGTTGCTTCGTCTGCAAATTCAAGATCGGAACCTACAGGCAACCCGCGAGCTATGCGGGTAATCTTCATACCCAACGGCTTCAACAAACGGGAAAGATACAGCGTGGTCGCTTCACCTTCCACATTGGGATTCAGCGCTAAAATTACTTCTTCAATCGTTGCATTGGAAAAACGCTGGAGTAATTCTTTAATCTTCAAATCATCCGGACCAATACCATCGAGCGGTGAAAGGGCACCGCCCAGGACATGATATAGTCCTTTAAATTCATGCGTTTTTTCAATTGCAATAACATCGTGTGGTTCTTCCACAACACAAATAAATGATCGTTCACGTTTTGTATTAGAGCAAATCGCGCATGGATCAGATTCCGTGATATTGGAACACACAGAGCAGTACCGAACCTTGTCTTTCACATTCACCAATGCTTGTGCCAGCGTAACAACTTCATCGCGCGACATCTTTAACACATACAGTGCGAGACGATATGCTGTCTTCCTTCCGATTCCAGGAAGCTGGGCGAATTGTTCTGCGAGTTGTTCAACTGATTCTGCGGTATAAAACATAAAAATCTCTTGGAGAACTATAAACCGGGAAGTTTCATGCCGGGAATGTTCGGCATCATCCCGCCTGTCACTTTGTGCATTTCTTCCGCGGCCATTGCAGTTGAACGTTCCAATGCTTGATTCACTGCTGCAAGCACTAAGTCTTCCAGCATCTCTTTTTCATTCGGATTGATAACTTCTTTCTCGACTTCAATCTTTACAATGTGCTGTTTACCATTTGCCGTGACCTTTACCATACCGCCTCCGGATTCTGCAGTCACAATTTTATTCTCTAATTCTGCTTGTACCAGGTCCATCTTTTCTTGCATTTTCTGTACTTGCTTCATCATCTGTTGCATATTCGGCATACCACCTTTGAACATTTTCAACTCTCCTCAATTTTTACATTTAATAATTTTTATAAGTCAATATACCCTGAAATGGAAGGAAAGTCAACGAACGGAAAATACCCATCGCTTCTTGACTTTCGAGAGAATTGCAGATATATTTATTCAAAGCTCATCAGATACGGTGAGCTTTTCAATTGATATTCCGCGATAGCTCAATGGTGGAGCATCCGGCTGTTAACCGGAGGGTTGTAGGTTCGAGTCCTACTCGCGGAGCCATCGTCACGACTGAATTAGCTTTTAATCTTTCTCTTTCGTTCTCTTCTCATAAACACTTTTCCGTCAGTCTTGTTTTTCCATCTTCGGGTGATTTGATTTAAGCAAATAATACACGATATTACAAAGAATTGTTTTAAAATTTCCGACGAAAGAATCGTGGATGGAAAATTCACAGGTACATACATTTCATATTCCCGTTTTGGGATTAGCATTCTCTATCGATACTCCTATCCGCGTTGGACGATTCGGCATTTCGTCGGTTATATCGATTGTCGATGATATTCTGATTGAACATATGCGAAAGCATTATGCTCACCTTCATGGAGAATCGTATATTCCGATTACCGTACGGGATGAAGATTACCGCGCGCGCAGAATCACTGCCTATCTCAACCTTGTTCAGAAAATCGTCCGGAAACAAATCACTGACCTAAAAATTTCGGCATTTGAAAAAGGAAGTGATATTGTCAAGTATTTCGAAATGTTATCAGAGCAATCACCGCTCAAAGCATTGTATCACCGGATGCTTCATACGAATGACACAGCCAAGCAGTCTGAATTGCAGGATGAACTGCGGATCAAGATTGTTCCCGGCGACATCGATGTGAACATCATGACGAAACTCGACAAGGTCAATACCGGGCGAAATCAAGAACAGCTGCCTCTGGAGTTCACAGATGCGCTCGCATCATTGCGCGGATTTGCACTCAGCGACCTTAATTCGTCGGTCGTTCTCTCTGCAGGATTGAATCCTCGGTTGTTCAGTTACATGGGACAACGTCCCGAGTTCTTCCCCGATGAAAACGGCAATCTGAGGAAAAGGGTTATCCTCAAGGTCAGCGATTATCGCTCTGCTCTTATCCAAGGAAAAATCCTTGCAAAAAAAGGAATTTGGATTTCAGAATTTCGGGTTGAATCCGGATTGAATTGCGGCGGACATGCTTTTCCTTCGCACGGGTTTTTGCTCGGGCCAATTCTCGAAGAATTTAAAACCCACCGGACATCTTTGCTGTCGGAATTACAGCAGATTTATTCCGTAGCATTACAGGAGAAGGGAATTCCTCTTCCTCCGACTATGCCATTTCGAATAACTGTGCAAGGTGGAATAGGCACAGCAAAGGAAGACACGTTCCTGCGTGAATATTACTGCGTCGAAGGAACGGGCTGGGGATCACCCTTCCTCCTTGTCCCTGAAGCAACCAATGTTGATGAGAGAACAAGACAGATGCTTGCTCATGCTGGGAAAGAAGATTATTACATCAGCGATGCTTCACCTCTTGGAGTACCATTTAACAATCTTCGCGGAAGCACAAGCGACCTGCTTCTCCAGCAACGCGCCAGCGATGGAAAACCCGGGAGCAAATGCACAAAAAAGTTTCTCATCTCCAATACAGAATTTACGACAGAACCAATATGTACTGCATCCAGCCAATATCAAGAACTCAAGATTGATCAACTGAAAAAACAAAATCTCTCGCCAAGTGTCTTTTTAGAAAAACTTGCGAGAGTAGTCGAAAAAGCATGTCTCTGTGAAGATCTTGCTGCATCCGGACTCATCAATAGTAATGGGCATGAGCCAGTAAAAGAGCGCGCTGTTGCTGTGTGTCCGGGACCGAATCTTGCTTACTTCTCAAAGATTGCATCGCTGGAAGAGATGGTCGGACATATCTACGGACGCTTACAGCTTCTGACCGACCCGAATCGCCCCAGCTTGTTCATCAATGAGTTGAGATTGTATGTGGATTATATGAAACAGGAAATTCAAAAACGTCTCGACTCGTGGAATGCCAAAGAACAAAAATATTTCGATACGTACCGAAAAAATCTTCAGGATGGCATCGCGCATTATAAGTCGTTAATACCGAAACTCATCGAAGAAACAGAACGTTATCGAGAAACGATGCGAAATGAATTGCTTGCGCTGGAACAGGAGCTGTTAGAGATTGTTATTCCTTCTCTTGAAGAACTTGAGTTTGCACACTAACCGCTTTTCAACACAAACCGGAACATATTCCCACTACTGTTTTCAATCTTTGTAAGTATAGATTATTTCTTCTGATGGAAAGCTAGAAACGAGCGTCCATAGTTTCACAATTTATAACCATTATTTTTTCCCATCTCGCTTTTTAGTCATTTTCTGGTCTGATTGCCTTCGGACACAAATGTCGTAAAAATGACGTAATAAAGGCGCAACAAGTAAAACTACTAGTTCGTATCTTTATTGTAAATTTGAAAGGACAACTTGTATGAAAAACGAATTATTAGGCAAACGGGTAAAAGAATTAAGAGTAAAGAATGCTTTTTCTCAGGAATTTTTGGCGGAGGAGTGTAAAGTAAGCTTAAGAACAATTCAAAGAATTGAAAACGAAGTCACCATTCCTCATGGATATACATTATCAAGACTGGCAATGGCGCTCCATGTCAGTCCAGACGAATTGGTAGACTGGTCGAAACAGGAGGACAAGGGACAATTGAATCTTCTGAATCTTTCTGCGCTCACACTCTTAATAAATCCCTTCCTGGGAACTATCATTCCATTAGCTCTTTGGATTACCAAAAGGGACAAGATAGAACATGTGGATGAAACCGGTAAAAAACTGCTCAACTTCCAAATAACCATGCTGATCATGATTTCATTAGTACTCATTCTCTTTGTAATGGCAATTTTCGTTTTCAGACCAGACGAAGTTATCATTGGATCTGCAAGAAGTTGGGCAGAACACGGCGGTCATACAAGCTTTTTTACTATGGTTGCTGCCTTCATATTCCTTGGGTGTCTTGGATTGTATTATGTATATAGTATCATTATGATTGTGAAAAATTCGATTCGAATTCAAAAAGAATTGCCAGTTATTTATAAACCGACAATAAACTTTATCAAATAAAGGATATGAAAAACGAATAAGATACGATTGTACATCCTGACGACTGTAATCTTCACACGGATTTCTTTTGGGCAGCAGCAAAGCAATTACTCCGCGCAGCAAGTGAAAGAAGATTTCAAATACTTATATAAAACTCTCGAAGCTTCTCATTATGATCTTTACGCAAATACTCAAAAAGAAGTGTTCGATAAGGAATATACAAGAATCACGGAATCGATTGCAGATTCACTCACACCGCTTCAAATAGATAGACTGTTTCTACAGTTTGTTGCCCTCTCAAAAGAGGGTCATTGCTCTATCGACTTACCTTTTAGCAGCTATGGACATTACCTTCAAAATGGAGAAACATTATTTCCACTCAACGTTTTTTTTAAGAACAGCCGGGTTTTTGTCCTTGATAACTTTTCATCCGATTCTTCAATTATAGCCGGCGATGAAATTGTATCCTTAAACG
>Ga0182021_10005527_pt1 | contig 14985 bp, 13 predicted proteins | sample 612E3MmetaG_FD_120493 | JGI IMG/M metagenome (GOLD analysis project Ga0182021, IMG submission 120493) | Permafrost microbial communities from Stordalen Mire, Sweden - 612E3M metaG (Illumina Assembly) | ecosystem: Environmental > Terrestrial > Soil > Wetlands > Permafrost | place: Sweden... | reverse complement strand
CTGCATCCGCCGCACCGGAAAGAAAGGCTGGATGGTGCAACCGGTGCTTGCCCGTGAAACCCCGGGCTTCCTTGCCACTTTCGAGGCCCCTCCCGGGACGAGTGCACCCTTGAAGACTGCTATTCTGCACTCACACAGGCTGCTGCGGCAGGGGATCTCCAGCCGATCAAGGAAGTGAGCCCGTGCACAACCTGCTGCCAGGCTTCTTATATCGTATCGGCCCAGGGGAGCAGGCCCCCCCGACCAGACCGACGCCCCGGCTCCAGTTCGCCCCAGGGCTGCATCAAGCTCGCCGTTCCGATCAAGCTTGGTAGGGGCGTTTCGCCGAAACGTCCGTGTTTGGGCGCATGCGGACGCCTCGGCGAGGCGTCCCGACAATCCGTGAGCGATGCTACGCACGCTTGAATCCATGTCGCAACTTCAGGCTCCCTCCGCCTCCCACATCAGATTCCCTCCACCCAAAGCACTTGGTAAGGTGACAAACGGGAGATCGTCCCCGCGCCGCCCCCGGATGCGGCAGGTACCGGAACCGTCTCGTCACTCACGTTATGGAGGCACAACACTCGATCTGTGCCATCATGGGAAACCCGCCGAACGGCGAACACGCGCGGATCAATGGCCAGCACCTCCTGCTCCCCACAAGGATGGAAGGCCGCGTGACGGCCGCGCATCTGGAGTTCCCTCTGGCAGCCGCCGAAGACTTGTCCGCGCAATGAACCGGGATCGGCCAGCTCCGCCTCCAACTCTTGCTGTTCAAGCTTCTGCCGGTTGACGCGGCGCAGCAGGCCACTCGAGTCCACCCCGGCGCGGTCACCGCGCGAACCAAACATCGAATGGAAGTAGATGCCCGGCACCCCTCGCAGGCTCAAAAGGATGGCGTGGGCGGCGAGGAACTTGCGTGCCGTCACTTCCACGGGCTCGCTCGCTGCCGGGCTCGATAAGGCGTCAAGGTAGTTGATGTTCAGCTCGTAAGGCAACCGCGTGCCGTCCGGCATGTCCTTGTAGGAAATGAAGCCACCGTGTTCCAGCGTGCGCCGCACCAACCCGTCAATCTCCGCGTCATTCAGGATGCCGCGCGCCGGATTCAGTCCGATGCCATCGTGCGAGGCGAGGAAATTGAAATACGTCACGCGATCCGAGGGTAGCGCCAGCGACTGCGCCCAGCGGGTCAGTTTCTCCGCGTTGCCCGTGGCAAAGCTGTGCAGTACCAGCGGTGGCAGCGCGAAATTGTACACGAGTTGCGCCTCGTTTGTGCCGTCGCCGAAGTAAGAGACGTTGTCAATGTGTGGAACGTTGGTCTCGGTGATGAGAAGGACGTGCGGCGCGACCTCCTCCAGCACGGCGCGGAGCAACTGAATGACCCGATGCGTCTGCGACAGGTGCAGACACGGCGTGCCAACTTCCTTCCAAAGAAACGCAATGGCGTCCAGCCGGATGAATCGCGCCCCTTTCGCCACGTAGAACAGCAGCGCCTCCAACACGGCCAGCAGCACCTCCGGATTCTTGAAGTTCAGGTCCACCTGATCTGCGCTGAAGGTGGTCCAGACCTTCTTGGGCCCAGCCGCGGTGGAGAACTCCGTCAGGAGCGGCAGCGCACGCGGGCGCACGACTTGGGAAAGGTCCGGGCTGCCTGCCACCACGATAAAGAAGTCGCGGTAGCGGGCGTCATCCGCGAGGAACCGCTGAAACCACTCGCCCTGCGCGGAAACGTGGTTGAAGACCGCGTCGAACATCAAGTCGAAGTCCGAGCCCAGCAGCGCGATGTCCTCCCAGGTGCCGTAGCTCGGCTCGACGGCGAAGAAATCCTTCACTGAGAATCCGTCGTCCGACGACCACGGGTAGAATGGCAAGAGGTGGATGCCGCTGACCACTCCCTTCAGATGGCGCGCGCAGAACTCCGCCAGCACCTTCAACGGTCGCTCGGCTCCTTTGCGCACCTGGTCGGCGTAGGTGATGAGCAGCACGTCCCGCTGGCTGATCCATTCCGCCGCGGCTTCGCGGGGAGACGCGCCGGAGCCGGGGACACAGCGGTCCATCAGGTCGCGAAGCCGCCCTTGGACATCCGCACCCCGCGAGCGGCCATAGAGCGACTCCAGAACTATGCGAATCGTTTCCTGTGGGGATCGGTTTGCTTCTCGACGGGAATCTTCTGGAACAGTGTTCATCTGAGAGTGCCGTTCCGACGCGGAAAGCCCTGCGCGGCTGAACTTTGTTGGGTATGCACAGTCGCTTTGCCAGCCGCGCCATGAGCGCTACACCACCATTTGCTTCAGCCATTATCAAGCCGCACCGCCTCGTTCAGCTCCTCGAAGAAGCTTGGCAGAGCGGATTGTACTCGGTTCCAGTTCGGAATCAGCGGTGTCCACAGCGGGTCTTCCAAGAATGCCTTCTCCGCGATTTGAATGCTCCGCACGAAGGTCGTCACCGCCTTTTCCTCCTCGTGTCGCGGAAAAGAAAGCCCGTTGATCGCCGAGTCCGCTGCGTAAAAGCGGAGGGTGTCTTCGGCTTGGCGGAGGTACGTGCTCAGCAGCGTATCGAAAAGGCCGCAATCCATTTTGATGCCTTCGGCCGCCATCCTCCGGAAAAAGGATTTCGCGATGTCCACCGCCATCTTGTTGAGCCCCTTGTCGGCGTCGCGCGTCGAGAGTTCCTGGTGCTTGTGGTCATAGTTCTCGCACAATTCGGACTGGCAGATGGCCCGGGGCGCCGCGTTCCGAAATACCTCCGCCAGTGCCCCAACTTCTAAAGCCCAGTCATACGGTATCCGCAGGCGTCTCACCAGGTCCACACCCAGCGAAATCTCCCCCGCCAGCGGGTAGCGGAACGTGTCCATATAGACGAGGAACGGGTGCGCGCCCAGGATGCTCTTCAGCGCGCGAATCAGCGGCGTGATCATAAGCCGCATGACTCGGCCATTGAGTTGGTCGCTGACCCGCGCGTAGTACCCCTTGCAGAAATCGAAGCCCAGGCTCGGGTGCGCCACCGGGTAGCACAGCCGGGCCAGCAATTCGCGGTTGTACGTGATGATGTCGCAGTCATGCACCGCCACCATGCGCGCCTGCTCGCTGGCCAGCACATAGCCGAAGCACGTCCACACGTTGCGCCCCTTGCCGCTCGAGCCGGCGCCCAGTTCCGCCTCCTCGAGTTTCTTGTAGAGCTGTTGCATCCGCTGGCCGTCGTTCCAGAGGAGCATCGGCCGTTGCGGCAACTGACGGAAGAAGGTGCGGGCCTTGCCGTAGTCGCGTGCCCGCGTCGCTCCGTCAATGCCCACTACAATCTGCTTGAGGTAGGTGACATGCTTGAGCTCGCGCACGATCAGCTTCAACGCTCGCGTGCCGAGTTCCTTGATGTGGCAGGGCAGCACCAAAGCCATCGGGGTTTCCTCGGAGAATCTTTCCAGCTCCTGCTCAAGCCGCGGCAGATTGGGTTTTCCCAGCCGATGCAGCGTGGCAATGGCGCCCGTTTGGAAGAAGTCAGACATACAATGTTCCTTTCTTTAAGCTGGGTCGTTCGCAACGCGCCGGAATTCTCACTGGAAAGCGATGCTGCGTCAATAGAATGACGCCCAAAGGGAAGCCTAAATTCAAAAAGGTTCGCGCCAGCACCGGTCTTATGTGACATTTCGCACATTGAAACTGGTCATCGTCCATCATCACTTTCGTCCCGGTGGCGTTCGGCGTGTCATCGAACTTGCCACGCCGCACTTGGTCGCGCACTGGCCGCAGCGTGTCCGTGCCGTGGTGTTGGCCACCGGCGAAGCGCCCGAGCCGACCTGGTTGCGGGCCTTTCGCAAGCGCCTCCGCGGCACGCCCGTCAAGGTCATGGTCCAGCCGGCGTTTGGCTACGTGTCCGAACTGGCACGGGACGGCCCGCCCCTCAGGCGTCGCGTGATGGATGGCATCATGGAGCTGCTGCGCGAGGCCATGCACGACGACTGCCTGATCTGGGCTCACAATCTCGCTCTTGGTCGCAATCTTTACCTTGCGCGCGAACTCACCTTCACTTGCCACTGCGCCGGCATCCCCCTCATCGCCCACCACCACGACTGGTGGTTCGAGAACCGCTGGCATCACTTCACGGCCATGCGCGAGCCAGGCTTTCGCACGCTCCGCGCCGTGGCCAGCGCCGTGCTGGCTGCCTCGCCCCGAATCTGTCACGTCGCCATTAACCACGCTGACGCCGCTGTGCTCGAAAAGCACTTCCCCGGCCTGGCCGGCTGGCTGCCCAACCCGGTCGAGTCGGCGGCGCCATCCTCCGCCCCTCGTGTGCAAGCCGCCCGCGCTTGGTTGGGCCAACAACTCGGCGAGGATGCGCCCGTGTGGCTCCTGCCCTGCCGCCTGCTCCGCCGCAAAAACATCGCCGAGGCGCTGCTGCTCACGCGCTGGTTGCGGCCCGAAGCCTGGCTCGTGACCACCGGCGGCGTGAGTTCTGCCGAAGAACAGGTCTACGCGGACGCCCTCGCTGCCGCCGCCCAAACGCACGGCTGGCGCCTGCGCCTGGGCATCCTGCACGGCGACGAAAGCCAAAAGCCGTCTGTCTCGGAACTGCTGGCCGCCAGCGAAGCGGTCCTCCTCACGTCGCTTCAGGAAGGCTTTGGCCTGCCCTGCCTCGAAGCGGCGGCGCTTCGCCGTCCGCTCGTGGCGCGAAAGTTGCCCAACATCGCGCCCGACCTGGCGAAGTTCGGATTCAGATTCCCGCAGTCCTATCGGGAACTCCGGGTGGATCCGACGTTGTTTGACTGGTGCCGCGAGCGCGAGCGCCAAGCCCGCTTGTTCGCGGAGTGGAAGAACTTGATGCCCCGCGCTGCCGCCAACCTCGCCCGGAGCCCGGCCGTGCTCGCTGCGGGAAAACAGCCGTGCCCCGTCCCCTTCAGCCGTCTCACTCTCGCCGCCCAACTGGAAGTGCTGGCCCAGCCAGTCGAGCGCTCGTGGGAGCGCTGTGCTCCGCTCAATCCGTTCCTGAACACGTGGCGTGCGCGGGCCGTGGCGGGCCGCTTGCAGACGAGTCCGTGGCCGCGTTCGGCGGCGCGCTGGCTCGGTGGCCGAGCCTACGTCCGGCGTTTCCTTGAACTCGTCCCGCCGTTGCTGTCCAAGGCCCCGCGCGCCGGCGCCAGCCAGATGGCGCAGACCGAATTCCTCCGCAAGAAACTCCACACGGAATACATCTACCCCCTCTTGTGGAACTCCCGCACATGAATATCCGCGCTGTCATCTTCGACATCTACGGCACGCTCCTCGACGTTGGCCCGCCCCCGCCCGACGCCGACGCTCGCTGGCAGCGCCTCTGCCGCGACCTGCTCCGCGCCGAGCCTCGCCTCAGCCCCCTCCAATTTTCCGTCGCGTCGAGCCAGGTGATTGCCCGGCACCACCAGGCCGCTCAGGCACGAGGCATCCCCTGGCCCGAAGTTCACTGGCCCTCAATCGTGGCCGAGGTCATGCCCGAACTGGCCCAGCTCTCCCGTCACGACCAGGAGCAATTCCTCTTCCGCCAAATCCAGACCGGCCACTCCACGCGCATGGCAGGCGAGACGGCCGCCGCGTTGCGCTGGCTCAAGGGGCGTCCAAGCCTGCTCGGCATCGCTTCCAACGCCCAAGCCTATACCCTGCGCGAACTCACGGAGGCGCTGGCAACTCACGCACTCGGGATGGACCTGTTTGAAAGCCCCCTCTGCTTCTGGTCCTTCGATCATGGCTTCAGCAAACCCGACCCGCACGTTTTCCAAATCCTCACTGCCCGCCTCGCTGCCCTCGGGATCTCTCCGCGCGAGATCCTCATGGTCGGCGACCGCTTCGACAACGACATCGAGCCCGCCAAGGCTCACGGGTGGCGGACGTGGCAGTTCGGGCCAGCGGCGGATGGGGACTGGGCCGGCTTGCGCGAAACCCTGCGCGGACCACAACCCAAGGCTTCACCATGAGCACCTGCATCCTCACCACGGGCGCACCCAAGCGCATTGGTTTTATCTCGACGCGCTTTCACGGCACCGATGGCGTCACCCTCGAAGCCCGCAAATGGGCGCACATCCTCAGCGGTATGGGCCATTCCTGCTTCTGGATGGCCGGCCTGCTCGACGCCCCGGCCGAAACCAGCCACACCGCGCCGCTCGCTTTCTTCAACCACCCTGAAGTCGCCGACGTGCAAAGCAAACTCTTCGGCCTCCCGGTCCGCACCCGTGCTGTCACCAACCAGATTCAGTCCATCAAGGAGCGGCTCAAGGACGAGCTCTACCGTTTCATCGAGAAGTTCCGGCTCGAAGTTCTCGTGCCGGAAAATATCCTGGCCATCCCGATGCACGTCCCGCTGGGGCTGGCGATGACCGAGGTGGTTGCCGAAACCACCGTCCCCGTCATCGCCCACCACCACGACTTCGCTTGGGAACGCGAGCGTTTCACCCTCAACGCCGTCAACGACTATCTGCAAGCCGCCTTCCCCCCGCTGCTCTACGGGATGGAACACGTCGTTATTAATTCCATGCAGCAAAAGGAGCTTGCCCGCCGGCTCGGCATCCCCTCGCAGGTCATCCCCAACGTGCTGGACTTCGAGACGCCACCGCCCGGCCTGGACGACTACAACCGCGACCTGCGCCATGAAATCGGCCTGCGCGACGACGATTGGTTCATCCTGCAGCCTACCCGTGTCGTCCAGCGCAAAGGCATCGAGCACGCCATCGAACTCGTCCGTCGCCTTAAAGATCCGCGCGCCAAGCTGGTCATCTCCCATCCTGCCGGCGACGAAGGCAGCGCCTATATGGCCATGCTCACCGACCGCATCGCGGATGCCGGCATTGACGTGCGTTTCATCGCCGATCGCGTCGGCCAAAACCGCGGCACGAACGCCGAAGGCAAGAAGGTTTACACCCTCTCCGACATTTATCCTCACGCCAACCTCGTGACCTACCCGAGCTACTACGAAGGCTTCGGCAACGCCTTCCTCGAAGCCGTCTATTTTGGCAAGCCGGTGGTCGTGAATACCTATGCCGTCTTTGCCCGCGACATTGACCCGCTCGGCTTCAAGACCATCGAGTTGACGCAGCTCGTGACCCGGGGCGTCGTCGAGCAAGTCCGCGCCGTGCTCGACGGTCAGGCCGTGCGGGAAGACTGGGCCAAGACCAACTATGCACTGGGCATGAAGTACTTCTCCTACGCCGTGGCCCGCCGCAAGCTCGCGGCCCGTCTCGCGAACCTGTTCGGAGAAGGCGTGTGACCCCCGGCAGCATGTAATGCGTCCAGCGTCCACGCCCTCCTTGCGCGACACCCGCCACAAAGAGGTCGCCCCTGGATAACGAGGGCGAGCCCGCCTACGAGCATCAGCACTTGGAGAATCACGGCTTGAGCAGCTATGGCGCCATTGATTGGCACCGAGAACTGCAGAAGGGTCGGTTCCTCAGAGCTGGAACTCGAGCCGTGCGGCGTGATCACGCGCCGTAGTGTTCGCGATCTTTGGTGACCGAAGGTGCGCCGTGCGCGGTGGTGAGGGCCAGCGATTTTTTCGGGCAGGCTTCGACGCAATAGCCGCAATTGATGCACAGCAGGCGGTCGATGGTCCAGCGTTTTTGGGCGCGCTGAACGACGATGGCGCCGGTGGGGCATTTCTTGGCGCAGACGTTGCAATAGACGCAGGTCTCCTTCGCAAACTCCAGCAGGCCGCGCGACCCCGGGATGGCGACGCGGGGCTCAAACGGGTAGCGGGTAGTCACCGGTTTGCTCACGACCCACTTGAGGGCCACGCGGGTCATTTTGAAGTAGGCCATATTAGCGCTCCGTACAACTGATGCAGGGGTCAATGGTCAGCACCAGCACCGGCACATCGGCCAGCTCGCAGCCTTGCAGCACCTTGACCAGCGCCGGCAGGTTCGCAAAGGTCGGCGTCCGGACGCGCAATCGTTGCAGGTTCTTGGTGCCATTGGCCTTGATCTGGTAAACCACTTCGCCGCGCGGCTGTTCGGTGCGCGCCAAGTACTCGCCGTTCGGATTCCCGGTGACTTTGACCGCGATGTCGCCCGCCGGCATTTTTGCCAGGGCTTGTCGGATCAAATCAATGGACTGGAACAACTCGTCGCACCGGACCGCGCAGCGGGCGAAACTGTCGCCTTCGGTGCGGGTCACCGGCCTGACTTCGAGGTCCTTGAACGCGGCGTAGCCCAACTGCCGCAGGTCCTGCCCCACGCCGCTGGCGCGCAGCGTCGGTCCGACGCAGCCCAGGTCATAGGCCGCTTCGCGCGACAACACGCCGACGCCGCAGAGCCGGTCTTTGATGGAGCGGTCCGCCAGGAAAATGCCGGTGAGGTCCCGGATATCCCGCTCGATGGTTTCCAGGTCGGCCAGCATCTTCCCGGCTGCGTCGGCGGCGATGTCGCGCCGGACTCCACCGAGTTTGCACGAGCCGAAAATAACGCGGCCGCCGGTGGTGGCCTCGATGATGTTGAGCACCTTCTCACGCACGCGCCAGGAATGCATGAACAGGCTCTCGAAGCCCATCGCGTCGGCCATGAGCCCCAGCCAGAGCAGATGGCTGTGCAACCGCGACAGCTCGCCCCAGATGGTGCGCAGGTAGAGCGCCCGCGGCGGCACGGGTATATTCATGATGGCCTCGATCCCCTGGCAGTAGGTTTGGCCGTGAATGAAGCTGCAAATGCCGCAAATGCGCTCGGCGACATAGACGAATTCGATGAAATCCTTCTTCTCGACCAGCTTTTCCAGGCCGCGATGGACGAACCCGATCGAGGGGCGGGCCTCGAGGACTCGTTCGTCCTCGACGACCAGGTCCAGGTGAACCGGTTCGGGCAGCACTGGGTGCTGCGGGCCAAAGGGAATTATGGTGCGCGCCATATCAGGCCTTCGCGGAAGTGGGTTGCGGCGCGGCAAACGTCGCGGCTGCGGTCGGTTTCGCGACCGGCGGTTTGGTGGTGCCGAAAGGGAACTTCACGGCGGTTTTGTAGAAATGGCCCTGAAAATCAATCGCCAGGTCTGACACTTGCAGGTTGAAAAGGTCATGCAGCTCGTTCTCGTAAAGAAAAGCGCACCAAAAGATCGAACTGACGCTAGGCACTTTCGGCTGGTCACCCAAGAGCGCCAGCCGGAGATTGGCCAGCCGGTTTTCCCGGTCAAAACTGTAGGTCAGTTCAAGCTGGTCCGGCAGGCGGGTAGCGCCGATCTGGACCAGCCGCCAGCCCTGCTCGCGGAACGTCCGCACGCGCTCGAGCAGCGTCTCGACCGGAATGGTTTCGAAGGTTTGTTCGGGGGACATGGGAAATCAGCGCTGCGGCTGGAGTGTGCGTTCCTTCTGGAAATAAACCCAGGTGACGGTCGGGGTAAAAGGCTCGGTCTTGTATCGGCTGTAGCCAAGCTTCCCGAGCTGGAAATGGTTGCGCTTGCTCTGGTGGCCGGTCTTGGCTTCGAACCGCCGGCTCTGCGGAAACGCCTGCTCGACCTCCTGCAAGAGCCGCCGCCCGATGCCCCGGCCGCGGAAATAGGGATGCACCATCATCCGACTCAGGTAGGCGGTGTCCCCGATCGCATAGCCGCGGATGGAGCCGATAATTTTGCCGTTCACGACGGCTTTGATGAAAACGATGCGGTCGGATTCGTTCGGCGGATGGTCGCCGGCCGCGCGGGCGCCCAGCTCGGAGGCTTCCTGTGCCGGGCGGCGCTCGAAATCCTTTTCGAGTTCTTCGAGCGTTTGCTGCAAGGCCGGCAGGCTGTCGTCGCCATACAATTCCGCCTCGCTCTGGTAGGCCACCTTTTGCAGCGTGAGAATCTCCGGCGCGTCGCCGCGGTCGGCTTGCAGGTAAACCACCCGGTCGATGCTTTCGGCCAGCGCGGCCATTTCGCGATACTTATGCTCGAGCACGCCCAGCGCCTTGACCACGCCGTCAATGATCGCCTCCGGCCGCGCCGCGCAGCCGGGCACATACACATCAACGGGAATCACTCTATCCACGCCGCCCGAGACGTTGTAGCAATCCCGGTAAATGCCGCCCGTGCAGGCGCAGATGCCGAGGGCGACGACCACTTTGGGCTCGGGCAATTGGTGGTAGAGGTTCTTGATGACCTCTTTGCTTTGCGGGTTGACGGCGCCGGTGACCAGAAAGATATCCGCATGCTTGGGGTTGCCGGTGTTGATGACCCCGAGGCGCTCGAGGTCATAGAGGGGCGTGAGGCAGGCAAGCGTTTCGATGTCGCAGCCGTTGCAGCTCGAGGCGTCGTAATGCAGGATCCAGGGCGATTCTTTGAATCCGATCATGTGGGGAGATTGGAGCTGGGCGCGGCGGCGGGCGCGGAAATTTGGTCCGGTGGGTTTGCCGGCGGAACGGCGGCCGCGGCCGGAGGCGCCGGGTGACCGCGCAGGAGCGAGAGCGCCAGGATGTTGCCAAACCCGAGCACCGCGGTGACCGTCCAGGCGCTGCGCAAGGCCGCCTGCCACTTCAGGCGCGCGAAAACATTATCCACCAGGATGACCAAGCCGAACACGAGCAAGGACATCGCGATCCCCAGCACCGGCCAGGCAGCGAAGAACAGGAACACCCAGCCCAGCAGCAATACACTTTCATACCAGTGCGCGATCTCGATCATCGCCAGCCCCCGGCCGGAGAACTCGGTGGTGATGCCCCGGACCAGTTCCTGGTGCGCATGATGCGAGGAGGAGAGATCGAAGGGGGATTTCCGGAACTTGATTTCCAGCGCGTAAAGGAACCCGAGGAAAATGCCCGGCAGGGTCAGCACCAGCAGCGCGGGATGCCTCGCGATGTCATGGACGTAAAAGCTGTCGGTGACCATATACATGCCGACCGCCGTGAGGAGGACCATCGGCTCGTAGGCCATTATCTGGATCAGCTCGCGTTCCGCGCCGATGAAGCTGTATGGCGAGCTGGCCTTGTACCCGCCCAGCACCAGGAAGATCGTCGCCAGCGTCAGCGCGAAAATGACCAGCAACAGGTCCGACCCGGCGAAGAACAGCGCGCCGGTGAAAATCATCAGCAGCAGGAAGAAAAAGACATAGAAGTTCTGCGAGCGCCGCACGACGATGGCCTCCTTCCGGCACAGCTTGAGGACATCGTAAAACGGCTGGAGGATGGGCGGGCCCTGCCGGGACTGCATGCGCGCCGAGATCCGCCGGTCCCAGCCAGCGAGCAGGCCGCCGATGATCGGCGCCGCGACCAGGTAGATAATCAATCGCAACCAGGGATTCATATCATCGGACAGTTAGGGCGGCGGCGGTTTTGCCCGACAGGCCCGAAGGTTGGGTTTGTTTGCGGGCCGGGGCCTTCGTCAGCATGGAGCTCAGCACCATGATGGCCAGCAGAACCGCGGCGCAGACGGTGCCCCAGCGCGACAGCCAAGTCTCGCTAACGAACTCCCAAAGGTAATAATTGTGGGTCACCACCTCCTGCGGCTTGTCCGCCGAGCCCCGAAAACGCACGCTGCTGTGCTGCAGGTTCGCGCCGCCGAGATACGCGTCAATCACCTTCACCCACCGTCCATAATTGATGAAGCTCAACGGGAAGAGCATCACCATCACCATCATGATGATCATGATTACCACGTTGCCAGGCGCCATCGAGACCGACACCCCGTAAACGCCCACCACGTAGGGCTCGATGAATTGCGTCGAGATCCACGGAAAGAACAAGCAGGTGAGAGACGTCGCACCCGAGAGCCCATAGAGGGCAACGGCTTCGCCGGCGCCGTATTCCGCTTCGAACTTTTCGCGTGGACGGAATACTTCGAGAAGTTTGCCCATCCATTTGACCCAGAAGAAGAGCGTCGCAGCGCTGCCGAAGACGAGGAAGACCGACAACGCCGGATTGGCATCCACTACCGCCTTGAGGACGGCCCACTTGCTGATGAGCATGCCGAAGGGGGCGAGGAACATGCCGGCCATGCCGATTTGCATCATCACCGCCACGCGGGGCATGTTCAGAATCAGGCCGGACATGGCCTCGATATCGCGGCTGCCGAGCCTGTGCTCGACTACGCCGACGCACAGGAAGAGGAGGCACTTGGCAATGGCATGGAAGACGATGAGGAGCACCCCGGCCCAGACCGCTTGATGCGTGCCAATGCCGCCGCACAGGACAACGAGCCCCAGGTTGGACACCGTCGAGTAGGCCAGCACCTTCTTGGCGTCGCTGGTGGTGATCGCTGCCAGGGACCCGACCAGGAAGGTCAGAGCTCCCACCAGCGCGACCATGAAGCCAACCGTGGTGCCGGCGATGATCGGCGCCGTGCGCAGCACCAGATACACCCCGGCCTTTACCATCGTACTGGAGTGCAAGAGCGCGGACACAGGCGTGGGCGCCACCATCGCGCCCAGCAACCAGGCGGAGAACGGCAATTGCGCTGATTTGGTGATGCCGGCGAAACAGAGCAGGGCGGCGGGCACCAGCGCCAGCCCCTGCTTGGACGCGATCAACGCCTGCAATTCCAGCACGCCGGTTTTTTGGTGCGCCCAGGCGATGGCGGCGGCGAACGCCACTCCCCCAGCCAGGTTCATCGTCAACGCCCGCAGCGCATTCCGCTGCGCCTCGGCCGTGCGGGTGTAGCCAATCAGCAGGAACGAACAAAGGGTGGTGATTTCCCAGAACAAGAACAGCCACAGCAGGCTGTTGGCGAAGATGATGCCAAACATCGCCCCCATGAACACGAACAACAGCGCGAAGAACAACGGGCGCCGGTCGGTTACTTCAAGGTGGGTGTCCTCGTGATACCCCCGCATGTAGCCCAGGGCATACAAACAGATGCCGCCGCCAATCAGACCGTTGATCAATGCCATGATCACCGTGAACTTGTCCACAAAAAATGCCTGGGCCTCCGGCAAATGCGAGCTTGAGACAAATCCCAGCCACGCCATGATGCCGGTCTGGGCCAGCATCAGCGCCACCACCAGCAGTTTCCAGGAGCGAATCCCCACCCAGATCACGTACAGCGCCATTGCCGCCTCGGTCAAAAGCATCGCCCATTGGCTGCCAGTGCGTTCGAAAAGGCCGCCGGCCAGCGCCCCCGGCGTGGGTTGGATAGCCAGCGTCACGGACCCGCACCAGACCGCGAGCGTCACCACGGTCACCACGACGTCGCGCAGGCGGTCGGGCTTTACGAAACATAGCCCCAAGCCCGCAATAAACGGCCCCAGGACCAATGCACAAATCAGTGTTGCCACAATCGAAGACTCCCGAGCTTCAGCCGGACCACCCTTAAATGGGGAGAAAGCTCCTCAAGGCGACGGCACCAGCCGCGCTGTTCTTCGCTCCCGTTTTGATTCTGCAAGTAATACTTTCATATTCTCTCATTTTCGCTCAATGAAACTACATTACAACTTCATCTGCCGTCCATGTTGAGATTAAGCTTGTGAAGCTGGGGGTAAGAATTACAGAAAGAGCATTATGCCCTCTCCAGAGCGCACGACCATGTGGGAAGAAGCCCAAGCCAGGGGGATCTGACGCCGCGAGTTTCTCGGTTTCTGCACCACGATCACTGCAATGCTCGGCCTGCCGGCGACCTCGGTGGCAGAGATCAGCACGATGAGCGCGAGACCGATGGCGAAGAGATGGTTTTTCATGCCCACACCTTGGCTGCGTTTGGCAGGGGCGGGTAGTGCCAAGTTGTTGGCCTGAGACTGCTTTTCGGTTATGCTGCCCGGCATGGCCCGGTTGATATCGCTCTCCTCGGCTCCGGAGCCGGTGCGCACGCCATCGGCCATCGCTCCAATCGAGCGGACGATAAGCCGCTCGCTGTGTTCGCGGAGGAACTACGTAGAGCGGCCCAGGCTTTCGCGTAAGCCTCGAATAGAGAAGGTCGCGCCGAACGTAGTACGAACCCGCTGTGATCTGTCGCAATTCCCACACGCATGCTGATTTCTCCTTTCATGTCTTCTGTCCAAGTGCGGCGTGGTCGGCCAGCACCAACGCCCGCCCCTGCTGCACCCGCCCGGCAGGGATGGACGCATCGGCCGCGCGCAAACGCGTCAGCATTCCCACTTTCTCCGCTCCGGTCACCAACCAGAGGATTCCCCGGGCACGGCTGAGCATCGGATAAGTCAACGTCATGCGTCTCCGTTTCTGGTAAATGCCGGTCAACGCGACATCCTTGTCGGTGACGTTGAGAACCGGATCCCCTGGCACCAGCGAGGCCGTGTGGCCGTCCGGGCCGAGTCCAAGGTGCGCGAGGTCGAGCACTGGCGGCGTGCCGGCAAGCTGTTGCAGCGTGCAGGCGTAGCTTTGGGCGGCGGTTTCGATGTCTGTCTCCTGAATCTTCATACAGAGTTAAGCGGCCCGCAGGCGCATCCCCAGCAAGGCGGTCCCTAAAACACAGGCGACCACGAGCGAACCGACGATCGGCGCGTTCCTGTTGTGGCGGTCAGTTGCCCACCACCGGATTCCGCCAGCCACCCGGAGGCGTTACGCGCTCGACCTCAAGAGGCCCCCAGCTCTTTGGGTCATACTCGCACAACGGCGTGCCGGCTTTCAGCGCCGGGTCAACAATTCGCCAGGCTTCCTCGACATAATCCTGACGGGCGAACAAAGTGGAGTCTCCAGCCATGGCATCGCTAAGTGCCCGTTCGTAAGCGTCCATCTCCTTGGCACAGGGCTGGCGGCTCGCCAAGAGTTCCGACAATAGACTCTGCGACTCCTCCACGGGCGAGGTGACATTAAAGCCGAAGGCCAGAACAATGTCCGGGCTGATCCGAAGCCGAACGTAGTTGGATTGCAGGTTGTAGCGCTTATACATCGTCGGCGGCTGACGCAAGCGGATCAGGGTTTCTGTGCAGGTGACGGCAAGACATTTCCCGGCGCGGATATAGAAGGGAACTCCGTTCCAGCGCCAGGAGTCAATGTGCAGTTTGAGTGCCGCAAACGTCTCCACTTTGGAATCGGGGGCCACGCCCTTCTCCTGTCGGTAGCCGCGGAACTGGCCGCGCACCAGGTTCTTCGGATCCAGCGGCGAGATAGCCTTAAGCACCTTCACCTTTTCGTCGCGAATGGATTCGCTG
>Ga0182021_10005526_pt1 | contig 14985 bp, 12 predicted proteins | sample 612E3MmetaG_FD_120493 | JGI IMG/M metagenome (GOLD analysis project Ga0182021, IMG submission 120493) | Permafrost microbial communities from Stordalen Mire, Sweden - 612E3M metaG (Illumina Assembly) | ecosystem: Environmental > Terrestrial > Soil > Wetlands > Permafrost | place: Sweden... | reverse complement strand
CCTGTCGATCTTTGATGACGGTTAAATCAATTTTTGCCATTTTAAATCTACTCCATTATTATTTGGTTTCGTCAGAGGGTGTTTCCCGCGTTGTATACAACGGGCGCCCTTTCATTTCGTCATAAATTCGGCCAATGTACTCACCGAGAATACCCATAAAAATTAACTGGATGCCACCTAAAAAAGCAACTACGATAAGCGTCGATGCTTGCCCGGCCAGAAAAGCAGAACCACTTAACCGCAATATGATCATCACGACCAAAAATATAAAACTGACCGCTGTAATGAATCCACCCGCATAGATAGCCATTTGTAGTGGGAAGGAAGAAAAACTGGTAATTGCAGTAATTGCCAGTTTGAGCATTTTCTTCAATGGATATTTAGATCGACCAGCAAAACGGGCAGCGCGTTTGTAAGGAACACCCACCTGTCGGAAGCCGGTCCAGATCGACATACCGCGCAAGAATCGTTGACGTTCGCGCATTGTGTTCATCACATTGACCACTTTACGATCCAGCAAGCGGAAATCACCGCTGTTCATCGGAATTTTAATTTCAGTGATCTTATAAATAACCCGGTAAAACATCGATGCCGTGAATAGTTTGAACCAACTTTCGCCTTCACGCTCATCACGTACTGCATAAACGACTTCGAATCCTTCACGCCATTTGGCGATCAATTCAGCCATGACTTCAGGAGGGTCTTGCAGATCAGCATCGATCACGATGACAGCATCCCCCCGGGAATAATCCATGCCTGCGGTGACAGCGATCTGATGACCGTAGTTGCGGGCGAAGATCACCGGCCGAATGTGCGCATCTGTCTTGGCATATTTGCGAATAATGTCACTGGAACCATCTGTTGAGCCATCATCCACCAGGACCAATTCCCAGGTGTCTTTTGTCTGCTCCATTACTGCTTTCACGCGGCCATAGAGTTCATCCAGACAATCGGTCTCATTGTAAACTGGCACAATCACGCTAAAAACTGGTTTCATAGCTTACCCTATTATTTATTCTTCTCAAGAAATTTCTTTAAAGAAGCCATGGTTGGTTCGATCACTGGCGCTTCATGAACAGACATCATGGCCGCACGGACGTCTTTCAAGCCATTTCCAGTATTGATGACTACCACGGGGTCTTCTGCGGTGATCACCTTGGTCGCCAATGCCTTCTTTAGCCCAACGAATGCGGTTGAGCCGGCAGGTTCAGCAAAAATACCGTATTTGCCTATTTCAGCGATTCCGGCGATGATCTCTTCATCACTCACGGTGATGTATGCGCCGCTGGTTTCAACTGCTGCACGCACGGCTCTTACGCCGTCGCGGGGTAGATCCACGCTGATCGAATCGGCAATCGTCCTTGCGCTGATCGGTATGATCGTTTCATTTCCTGCGAAATAAGCATTTGCCACTGCTGCTGATTTATCCGATTGAATACCGAAAATTCTCGGCATGGTCTTCAACCAACCTAACGCCAGCAGATCTTTGAATCCCTTATGGATACCGGAAATGATGTTGCCATCCCCCACCGAGACAAATACATTCAGAGGTCTGGAGTCATTCGGAAGATTGAGGCAAATTTGTTCCCAAATTTCCAGCGCTGCTGTCTTTTTGCCCTCAGCAGTAAATGGGTTATATCCGGTATTACGGCAGTACCAGCCAAATTCATTCGCTGCTTCAATGGTCAGATCAAAGGCTGAATCATAATTACCATCCACCAGGATCACTTTTGCTCCGTAGACAAGCAATTGGGCGATCTTGGCTTGCGGAGCTGTTTTAGGGGCAAAAATAATGGCTTTCTGCCCGATTGCAGCAGACATACCAGCCAGAGCCGCACCGGCGTTGCCGGTCGAGGCGGTCACAACAATTTCTGCGCCGATCTCACGTGCCCTGGCTACTACAACCGAACTGGCACGATCTTTAAATGAACCAGTTGGGTTGCGTCCTTCATCCTTCATCCAAAATTTGTTCAACCCCAGAGCTTTCGCAAGTGCCGGGGGAGAATACAATGGAGTCCAACCCGCCGCTCTTAATGGGGTTCCTACTCCACCGGGATCTTCTACCGGCAGTAAAGGTAAATAACGCCAGAGGGAATAATCTGTGCGCGAGGTAATGTCCTCCACCTGGTACATTGATCGAATTGCTTTGTAATCCATTTCAATATCCAGGTTTCCACCGCAGCTAGGGCAAGTGTACAAGATGGACGCTGGCATGAATTCCTTTTTACAGATTGAACAACGATAACCAATATAATGTTGACTCATCAAGCTTTCCTATTCATTTTCAAATGGAACACCAAGGGCTGCCGGCGGAGAAGTACGCATAGCGCGCAATATTTTTGTGATACTTCGTCGGACGTTTTCTGGCAACCCGGCCAGGGTTCGATCTACCCAATCCGCGTTGCCAATATTGACAAAGAGCAGTGCCAGAATCATCAGCGGGAAAGGAGCCACCTGGAAGATACGGGAATTCACATTAGGCATGAGCGGTTGCAGGATAATTCCCATGTATTGGAAGACAACAAACAGGTAAGAACCCAATGCACCTTTGATCGGATGCCAACCGCCAAAAATGGTGATTGCCAGGATGATCCAACCGATACCGTCGAACCCGGAGAGTGTGCCGTTCCAGGTCTTAACACTCAACGAATAAAGAGCACCACCAATCCCGACCATAGCTCCGCCAATACCAGTATAAATGTAGCGCATGCGGTTTACATTCGCTCCGCGGATATATGCCGCTGAAGGTTTTTCACCTATACCGGTAAGCATTAATCCCTGGTGTGTTTTAAAGATCCAGATATAACAAAAAAGAACCGCCAGGTAACTGAAATAGGTCAGTAAGGTTTGTTTGAATAATATCGGGCCAATGAAAGGAATTTGGGATAATAATGGAATAGGGACGGTTGGCAATAGTTTTACATGCACTCCAACATAGGGAGCACCTAAGAAATAAGCCAGACTTTTCGTCGCAATCGCCAGAACGTACCCCACAGCTATTTGAGATTGTTTCAGTCCGATACTCATAAAAGCGATCAACAGAGCGATCAAAGCACCTACCACTGCAGCCGCAAGGAAACCAATAATAAAACTATCTGTTGCCGTCGCAGCAGCAAAACCTACCATAGCTGCTAAAATGAGGCTGCCGTTAAGAGACAAATTCATAACGCCTGCCCGCTCGGTAATGGTTTCTCCCATCACACCAAAGATGATCGGGCCAGCCCAAGCGAAGATGGATCCAATGCTGTTGGTTAGTGAGCTATCCATTTCGCGCTCCTTTGTTTTTCTTTGTAAGAATTCGGCGAACACCATCCATGACCAAAACAAACATTACTAACAAACCCTGGATAACACCTGAGAGGTTGGAGTCTAATTTTAGATCAATTCCCAACCCTGATGCACCTTTGCTTAAGGCGATAAAAACAAACGCGATTGGAGCGGTTACAAGCGGTTGAATATTGGCCAACATGCCAACCATCAACCCCAGGTATCCGTATCCACCCGAAATGTTATTTCGCAGCACATGGTAGAAAGCTGTAACCTGTAAGGCACCGGTTAAGCCTGCAAAAACACCGCAGAGTATAAAAGAAATCAACATGTACCGGCTTGTTGGGATCCCCATTAAAAATGAGGATTTATTATTCTTGCCAACGGCTTTTAATTTCAATCCAAAGTAAGTGCCTTTTAAAATGATTGCGGTCACAATCACACCTGCAATTGCAATCCCGAGGGCCCACAGACTCAGATACGAACCGGTGATTTGAGGTAACCACAACGCATGTGGAAGCATTTTTGTACTTCCGTTGGCAACCCCAATTGGTTTCCACGGCCCATAGACAAGATAAAGCATGATTGCATCAGCTATAAAGTTGAAACCCAGCCCGCCAAAAATTTCATTTACACCGCCAAAATTTTTCAACAGGCCGACCAGTAGTGCCCATAAGGCACCACCGATAATTCCGGCTAATATCGTCAAAATGATTATGACTGCAGGAGAAGGAGTAGTTGAATCCATGAAAATCCGGATCACCCCATAGGAGAAAATTGCTCCCATCTCGATCTGCCCCTCCATGCCAATATTCCAAAGACCGGCTGTAAATGTAAACATAAGCCCAATGGAAGCCAACACCAAGGGTACCCAGGCCTGCAAAACCTGTGTAAATGCACCCATAGAACCAAATGAGCCAATAAAAATTACCTGGAACACTTTCAAGGGGTTTGCCTTCATGATCCAAATGATCAGGCAGGTAAAGACTAATGCCAGGACCACCGCCAAAGATAATGAACTGAAGCGATTGGTCAGCATGGTCAAGAAAAAAGAATTGCGGTTGGGCTTGGTTTCGTTTTGTTTTGTCATCATGGATTTACCTTTTCTCTCTGTTAATCCCAACCTTTACCACCGATTAGTTGTCCAAGTTGATCAACGGTCACCTTCGATGCATCTAATGGCTCAGATACTTTTCCGCCAAAAAAGACTAAAATACGATCGCTGTATTGCAGTACTTCTTCAAGATCAGAAGAGACGAAGATAATACTGGCGCCTTCCTTACAGCGCTGTTTCAGCTTTCCCCAAATGTACATGGAAGATTCAATATCCAGACCGCGGGTGGGATGATCAAGTAAAAGCAGCTTGAGGGGCTGACGCAGCAACGCCAATTCAGCCCGCTGTTGATTTCCCCCAGAGAGGGACTCTATTTTATTTTCAGCAGTCCCTTTAATATTGAAATCTTTGATCCGGTGTTCGGTTAAGGTGGCTGCTTCTTTTTGGTTGATGAAAAATCCTGTCTGCTTTTCAGAAAGAATGAAATGCTCTTTGAGGTTTAAGCCGGCAATAAGGCCTTCTTCCAACCTCGCTGCAGGCAGGAAAGAAATTCCGGAATTCTTAAAGTTGAAATAATGCTTTCCCAGTAGGTCTTCTTTTGCAAGACCATCACCATAAATCCAGATATGACCGCCGCTTGGGCGAATGATCCCCGCCAGGGCGCGCAAGAGCAGCCCCTGACCAGAACCTTCCATACCTGCCAAACCAATCACTTCGCCCTTTTGAATACAGAAATTCACATTTTTAATAGGTAAACGAATATCGTCAATCTCCAGATCGTTGATTTCGATATTCAATTTTTCATTTGCTTCACATATTTTTTCGTTTTGACTAAGCGTCTTGCCAAACATCATCGTAACCAGTTGATCTGTGTCATAAGGGGGTTTTACTTGCCCAACATTTTTCCCCTGACGAAAAACTGCAATTTGACTGCAAAGTGATTCGACTTCTTCAAGTTTGTGAGAAACAAAGATAATTACCTTACCTTGCTCAGATAATTTACGTACCATCGCAAATAGTTGCTGCTTTTGCATCGCAGAGATACCGGTAGTAGGTTCATCTAAAATCAGCACTTCAGCGCCTAACCAGAGCAATCTCAATATTTCAAGTTGCTGCCGCTCTCCCACTGTAAGGCTCTCAATATATGCATCAGGTGAAACATTAAAATTAAATTGTCGCTGCAATTCTTGAAATTCCGCCAAAACCCGTTTCCGATTAGGAAAGGTTCCCTCTTTGCTGCCTGCGATCAGGTTATCCAGCACCTTCATTGGAGGAAAATCCAATGGATCTTGATGAAGCATACCAATACCCAGCTTAACCGAATCAGCCGGCGAAGAAATTATGACTGGTTTACCACCCAGAAGAATACTACCAGAATCAGCTTGTATAAAACCGGAAAGCACCTTCATTAGCGTACTTTTTCCGGCACCATTTTCACCTAAAATACCTTGAATTTCTCCAGATTGAACAGTAAGAGAAATATCATCATTGGCGTGAACTTTTCCAAATGTTTTTTGAATATTTCGTAATTCAACGTCCATGAAACCTCACTAGGGCATAAAACAAGGAGAGGGAAGGCAAGAATGCCTTCCCTCTTTGCAGTAAAACTATTTGGAAACACTTTCACCGGTCATGCCTGCAAGCAATTGCGGCATGTACCAAATTTGTTGATCGGTAGCAACAGCGCCATCGGCCAAATAAACTGTTCCGTCCTGATATTTGATGGGGCCCTTCCAAAGATTGAGGCCGCCAGCAAGTTCAGCAATGAAAGAATCTAATTTTTTAGAATTGTCTGCGGATAAGGCAGCACCCTTCTTGAAACCAACTGCGGAAGTATCCGCATTGTTGATATCTTTCCAATCCGGTGCCTGATAAACGAACTGGCGAGTGTAGGTACCATCTTTTACAGACTTGAGAACTGGCAGCATCATAACACCCCAGTTGTAATAGGGAACACCCAAGCAAGCATCGGGTGCTACGCTGCAAGCATCTTCATAGTCATACTGGACAGCATAAACATCTTTGCCCTGATCGCGGAATTTTTTGGCTTCGGTAACTGCCTCGGTTGAATCGATACCAGACATGACCACATCATAGCCGCTGTTGAAGAAATCATCAGCAACCTGGGTCGGGTCCTGGGTAGTACCGGGTTCATTGAACCAATAACCAATCCAAGTAACTTTGAAATCGAGAGCAGTGGTTTTGCCTAAAACCTTCGTCCAGCAATAATTTGCGCCTAAGTAGGCAGCATTGGAAAGACGGCGGGTTTCATCATTGGTCAAAGCACCCAAGAAGCCGATCTTGCCAGTCTTGGTGGTCAAAGCAGCAGAGCAACCAGCGATCATTTTGCCAAATTCCATCCGGCCCATGATATCGCTTTCTTTTGCCATATCCTTCTGATAGCGTTGTCCATCTTTCCAGGCAAAGTCACCAGATAACCACACAACGGGAACATCGGGGTGCGCAGCGGCGAATTCGGTGAGGCCATCTTTCATATCATCTGAGTTGAAAACGATCACTTTCGCGCCGCGGCTCAATAATTTTTCAGCATACTGAGCAACAGTGGTGTTCGGATCAGAAAAGACGTTCTCTGCATAGATGAATTTGGATCCCGGGATTTTGGATACTACATATTGGGCGCCCAAATAAGTGGCTGTTGACCAACCATTATCGGTATGGGGGCCGACTAAAAGCATACCAAAACAGAAGTCGCTGTCAGAACAAGAGCTGGTATCTTCTGTTGCAGTCGGAGCGATTGTTGCAGCCACGGTGGCTGCTTCGGTCGCTGCTGGAGCTGTTGTGGCTGCGGAAGCAGCCGTTGCAGGAGCAGTTGTGGGTGCAACTGTGGCAGCCTGTCCGCATGCGGACATAGCCATTGCGAGTACGACTAATACACTTACTACGAGCCAAGTACGTTTAGAAAACATTATTCTCCTCCTGAGAAATCGAACAATAGGTTTAAAAAAACGAATATATTGGAAGCAAGCTAACTTGGGTTAACTCCACCTCCTTTCCTGGCTGAAGTCGCAATTGTCGTTAATATTTGAGGATCAATCACGCTATACTTCCGCAAGCTCTTTCCTGCGGAAGTAATATACCTCCTATTGTACACGAAGCTGCCAATTGTTAATCCTTAAAATATAAGACATTTTAAGATTATTAACCAAAGAAGCATCCGGCTTTCGGGTTCTGCCCGAGTCAATCTCAGGCAGAACCCTGAAAAATATTTTAATTTACGATCCAGGTACCCGTTTCACCATTTAATGCACGTCCTATGTTTTCCGGGTTAGTGATTAGAGCCTTTTTGCCACCGTGCTCCAGATAATTCAAGATCGCCTGAATTTTTGGCAGCATAGAGCCCTTGGCAAAATGCCCTTCGGCCATGTATTGTTTGGCTTCAGCGACGGTCATTTTATCCAACCACTTTTGGTCGGGCTTATTGAAATTGATAGCAACCTTTTCAACTGCAGTACTGATGACAAAAAGGTCAGCATTGATCAAGTTAGCCAGAACAGATGATCCAAAGTCTTTATCGATGACAGCCTCGACCCCGACCAAATGGCCCTTCTCGTCTTCGATTACAGGAATGCCGCCGCCGCCAACACCCACCACAGTGAAGCCGGCTTCGATCAGTTTCTTGATGGCATCTGCTTCCACAATTTTCTGAGGAATCGGAGAGGGAACCACACGGCGCCAGCCGCGGCCAGCATCTTCAACCACAGTCCAGCCATCCTTGACTGTATGTTCTTTAGCAGTCTTCTCATCCATAAAGGAACCGATCGGTTTGGATGGATTTTGGAAAGCTTTATCTTTAAGGTCAACGATGGTCTGGGTAACCACAGCAGCACATTGTTTATTCATTCCACGGTCCTTGAATTCATTGTCAAGAGCCATGGCAAACATATAACCAATAGAACCTTGTGAATCAGCTCCGCAAAAATCCAGCGAAACCGGATGAAGTTCTTTTACTGACAGTTCTGAGCGGCGTAAGATAAAACCGACCTGGGGACCGTTTCCGTGGGTGACTACCACTTCCCAGCCCTGTTCGATCATGTCCACAATGTGGCGCATGGACTCTTGTCCGGCTTCATACTGATCGGGGATCGTCTTATGTTGTTCATCCTTAATCAGTGAGTTACCACCAACTGCAACAACTGCTACACCTTTTTTTACCATTCTACAATCTCTCCAATTGTGTCGATAAATTTTAGCCCATGGTCAAAGCCATAACGGCTTCTTGCACGTGCATGCGGTTTTCAGCTTCATCATAAACAACCGACTGCGGACCATCCATCACACCATCGGTTACTTCAATATTGCGGTCAGCCGGTAATGGATGCATGTAGATTGCATCGGGTTTGGCGAGTTTCATACGGCGCTCGTCCGTGATCCAGCTTTCGTACTTTTTAATGATCTTGGCGCCTTCTTCAGGATCCGGCGTATGAACCATGGCTCCCCAAGATTTTGCGTAGACGATATCGGCATCTTTGAATGCTTCATCCATATCATCCACTACTTCAAATCCGGTACCAAATTTGCGCGCCTGCTCGCGGGCTTGTTCCATGATATCGGGCATCAGTTTGAACTCAGGTGGATGGGCCAGGACAACGTCCATGCCAAAGCGCGGCATCTGTAAAACCAAAGACTGTGGCACCGACATTGGCTTCTGATAAGAAGCTGCATATGCCCAGGAAACCACCATCTTTTTGCGGCGCAGATCGCGGCCTTTTTTCTCAACGATGGTCATCAGATCGGCCAAACATTGGAATGGGTGATAAATATCGCACTGCATGTTCAATACTGGCACGCGGGAAGCTTTGGCAACTTCATTGAGATAACCATTTCCAATACCCCAGTCCACGTGACGGATAGCGATTCCATCAAAATAGCGGCCAAAGATCTCGCCGATCTCTTTCGGGGTATCCCCGTGTGAGATCTGTGTTGTGCGGGATTCAATGAATGCTGCATGCCCACCCAGGTGAGCCATGCCGGCTTCAAATGAGCCGCGGGTACGGGTGCTGCTAAAGAAAAAGAGCATAGCCAGCACTCTATCGCGCAGATAAGGGGTCAATTCATTTAAAGCACGTTTGCGTTTCAGATCAAACGCGACATCCAGAACGGTTTCAACTTCTTCTTTTGAAAAGTCGAGATCGCCGATCAAATCACGACCATGTAAAAATGTTTGCATAATTCCTCCAATACCAGTATTCCAGAAAAGATCGACCGAGAAAAGGTTGAAAATAACCTTTTCTCGGTTATTTTGTTCTCTATTCCATCTTGCCTAAAACAAGCCCAAGTAATGCCATGCGCATGACAACGCCATTGAAGGCTTCCTGCCAGTAGCGAGACCAGCGGGTAATATCTACATCTGGAGGGATTTCATCCATGCGGGGGAGTGAATGCAGCAGAATGGCATCTGATTTGGCCTTTGTGCTGAGCAGTTCACGGGTGATCTTGTAATTGGCGGGGGTCAGACCGTGTTCACCGGCTTCCTGGCGGCTCTTGGTGTAATCGGGCTGCACCACAGGTTCCACAAGGATTACGTCGGCCTCAGCGATTGCCTGTTCCACGTGCTCGGCCTCTTTGAAATTCAGACTGTATTGTTTCAGCTCAGCTTTGAATTCAGGGGTCAGGGTCATTTCGGGGGGAGCGACAAATGTGATCGGGCAGTCAAACTGGGTCAATGCATAAGAAAGTGAATGCATGGTGCGCATACGCATATCTCCAACTGCCAGCCATTTCAGCCCATCGATGCGGCCTTTTTCGGTCAGAACAGTATAGAGATCGGTCAAAATCTGGGTCGGATGTTCACCCCAGCCGTCACCACCGTTGATGATGGGGATTGAAGCCCATTTGGCTGCTTCCATGGGGGCGCCCTGTTGGAAATGGCGCATCACGATCACATCGCCGTAATATTCAAGCATCTTTACGGTATCCTTGATCGATTCCTGATACCAGTCACCGGCGCGAGTCATTTTAGCATCTGAAAAACCGGTCACGTGGCCACCTAAACGATGCATGGCAGCTTCATGAGCCAGACGGGTACGTGTGCTGGGTTGGTAGAAAGCTGTGACCATGGTCTTTTCGGCCAACAGATCAGTATTACGGCGGCTCTTGGCAATTGGAGCCATTTCATCGGCGACTTCGAAAATATGGAAGAATTCTTCTCGTTCAAAGTCTTTTAAAGAAAGAATATCTCGACCTGCAAAACTACGCATTTTTACTTCTCCTAAATAAATTTTGATATATGCGATAATCGCGAAAAAAGCCCAACTAAAAACCCAGAGTACACTTCCTCCTCTCCCGCCAGGGAACTTTATAAAAGTCCATTCGCCGATTCAACCCGGCGAACCACATGGAACCTAAAATATCCAGGCAGGAAATAACTACTGGAATAATCCACTACTTCACCGTTTTCGTCGTACAAACGTGCCACAAACATGAGCAGCACATCTCCCCTTTGAATTTCCAGCATCTTTGCAATATCGGGCGAAGCAGATACTGCCTGTATATCGGTGAATGACTTCGAAAAACGGGGTGTGCCTCGATGCAGCATCAAGTCGAGCACAGAACCGGTAAATCCAGAATTTAGATCACTTTCAGGCAGAACGTTCTTGGGTAAAATGTCGGTCAAATAAGCGACCGGGCGCTTTTCCGCATGGATAACACGGGAAACTTTTACCAAAGTGGTCCCCTCTGTGACGCGCAAGGCTTCGCTCTCTTCCAGGTTGGCATGAACTTCCACGACCTTCATGTCACCCATTGAGACCGATAGACTAATTCGTTTTGCCAGGGTTTCGATGCTTTCCAAAACCTCCAGACCACTGTCGATCACTTTGGATTGACCCACGACAAATGTACCCACCCCTTGTTTACGCCGTACCAGCCCCTGACCCTCAAAAGTACGCATGGCCTCTCGCAGCGTTGCCCGCGAAACACCTAATTTCTTGGCTAATTCAGGTTCAGCAGGTAAACGTTCGCCGATGCTGGAATTGGCGATCAACTGCGTTAATTCAGTCTGCAGCCGTTGGAACGGATGTTGGACCTCTTTTTTAACCTGATTATCTTCTGCTTTTGCCATGCTTGATCCTGCTTTCACTTGACTGATTCAAGTACCGGAATAAAATCAAATTTTGTAACATCCACCAAACCCAAATCAGAGATCCGTAATTCAGGGATCACGACCAGGCCTAATAAGCTAAGCTGCATATTGGGATTGTTCAGGGTACATCCGCATTTTACAAAACCATCCAACACCGTGGCTGCTTTCTTGGCAACAATTTCTGCTCGTTCATTTGACATCAATCCGGCGATGGGTAGTTCCACTTTGCCAAGGATCTTTCCTTTGCTTACCATCACCTGTCCGCCGCCGCATTCTGCCAGGGTATTGGCAGCCAATGCCATATCTTCATCATTCGTCCCCACTACGATCATTTGATGGCTGTCATGTGCAACTGTTGTTGCCACCGCGCAGGGAACATTGAAACCGAAACCGGAAACCAGACCCACCTGTACTTTTCCGGTAGCATGATGGCGTTCAACCAGCGCAATTTTATCGATGTCTTGTTGAATATTTGCCCGGACTTCGCCATTGACCACCGGCATCTTGATCTTTAAGTGGCGTGTGGGCGCCTGGTTTTCGATTACACCGATGACGTGAGCCAGCACTTCTTGTGTATCTGTGGAGGGCAGGCAGAAATCTTTTGCAGTTAAGGGTTGTTTGAGATGAACCGATTGACAGGCCCAATCGTCATATTCGATCTTCGGTAAATCGATTAATAGCTTGCCGTTCTTTGCCACTTTGACACCTTTGGCAAATACTGTTTCAACCTCAAAATGATTGAGGTCTTTCACGATCAAAATATCTGCATATCGCCCGGGGGCGATTAACCCCATCTCACGCGAGACGCCGAAATGTTCAGCAGGATTGATCGTGGCCATTTGCAGCGCGATCACCGGATCCAACCCCTCGCTTACGGCATGGCGGATCACCCGATCCATATGTCCCTCATTGACAAGCGTAGCGGAATGAGAATCATCCGTGCACAGAATGAATCCGTGCGGATCGAGACCTAGTTCGGTCACTGCTTTCACCTGAGCGGCCACATCATGCCAGGCGGATCCGTAACGCATCATCACTTTCATGCCCTGGCGAGCCCGCGCCACGGCATCTTCGGTTCGGGTGCCTTCGTGGTCATCCTGCGGCCCTCCCGCCAGATATCCGTGGAAAGGCAGCCCCAGATCAGGGGAAGCATAATGCCCGCCGATCACCTTACCGGCGCAGCGGGTAGTTGCCATTTCAGCATGTACCTTATCATCGCCATTGAATACACCCGGGAAGTTCATCATCTCACCCAGACCAATAATGCCTGGCCAAGTCATTGCTTCAGTGACTTCATTTGGTCCAAGCACGGCGCCGGGAGTTTCAAAACCCGGTGCGGAGGGAACGCATGAAGGCATTTGCACAAAAACATGGATCGGTTGTTTGGCAGCTTCATCCACCATCAAACGCACTCCACGCAAGCCAAAAACATTGGCAATTTCATGTGGATCAACAAACATGCCCGTGGTACCGTGCGGTACCACCACACGTACAAACTCGGTTACCGTAACCATGCCGGATTCCACATGCATGTGACCATCCAACAAACCGGGAACTAGATATTTACCTTCTGCATCGACCACAAGGGTCTCTTTACCAATCGTATGGCTGGCGTCTGCCCCCACAAAGGCAATCCTTCCGTTCTTCACGGCAATATCGGTATTAGGAACAATTTCTCCCGTTTGCACACAAACCCATTTGCCGTTGCGGATCACCAGGTCAGCAGGAACCCGCCCCATAGCACAATCGACTAAACCTCTTGCGTTCTGTAACCAGAAAGAATCCATTCCCATTACATCCACCTCGTTGACGTCAGCAGAGATCGTTTGATATTTTTCATAGTCAATCTAGCCTTCAAGCAGCCGCTTTGCAGCTAAATTGTGCTTTTCAATATGCTTGGGTAAGTCCAATCCGAGCAAGTGACCTTGCTTGACCACCGCTTTACCGTGCACAAAATTCCAGTTCACCTTCACAGATTGGCAAAATACCAACGCAGCCAGCGGATCATGAAGCGCACCCGCGAAATCCAATTGATTCATGTCAAAGGCTACAAAGTCGGCGCATTTCCCTGTTTCGAGGGAACCGATATCGGTACGCCCTAATACCGCCGCACCGCCGCGAGTGCCCAGTTCCAGAGCCTGGCGGGCCGTCAATATTTCTCCGCCTGTCGAAGACAGTGAAGCCCCTTCCAGACCGGAACGCAAACGCGCCAGTAACATGGCCTGGCGTACTTCTGCCAGCAGGTGTGAGCCATCATTGCTGGCCGACCCATCCACACCCAGGCCAACTTTTACCCCCGCTTGCATGAACTCACGCAGCGGAGCAATACCCGAAGCCAGCCGCATGTTGGAGGAGGGACAATGAGCCACCCCGCAGCCTTCGCGCGCATAAACTTCGATCTCTTTTTTAGAAACGTGCACCGAGTGGGCGAACCAAACGTCATTCCCAACCCAGTCCAGCGATTGCATGTATTCCACGGGTTTGTAGCCAAATTTCTGAATCGTGAATTCTTCTTCATCCTGGGTTTCAGCCAGGTGAGTATGTAGATGGACGCCGTATTTACGCGCCAGTTCAGCACTGTGTTTCATCAAATCGCCAGTCACGCTGAACGGTGAACAGGGCGCCAGCACGATCTGCACCATTGCACCTGCTTTGGGGTCATGATATTTTTGGATCAAGCGTTCGCTGTCGGCCAGTATGTTTTCTTCAGTGTCAACCACGCTGTCTGGAGGCAGACCGCCCTGGCTTTGCCCCAGGCTCATTGAACCGCGGGAAGCGTGCAGGCGGATCCCTACCGCAGACGCGGCTTCGATCTCATCATCCAATTTCGAACCGTTCGGGAATAGATAGAGATGATCAGATGCAGTCGTACAACCGGAAAGAGCCAATTCGGCCAATGCCGTCTGGGTGGAAATGCGGATATCTTCGGGGGTCATGCGTGCCCAGATCGGGTAAAGCGTCGTCAGCCAGTTGAACAAATTAGCATTCTGAGCTGCTGGCACCGCGCGTGTCAGGGTTTGATAGAAATGGTGGTGTGTATTGATCAAGCCTGGCAGAACAACATGCCCGCTCAGGTCAACCACCTCATCCGCTGTCGAAGGTAAAAGACGGGTCTCAGCCACCTGCTCAATAAAACCGTCGCGTATAAAAAGACCACCACCCGGTATTTCCCGGCGGCGGTCATCCATGGTTACTAAAAGCTGCGCGTTCTTGATAAGAAGAGTGGTCATGGGTTTTATCAATTCCTGTGCCAAATGAGAAGCGTTAAGCTGCGTATTTGTCAGACAACTTCCCTTTTAGTTTAACCACTTTTTACTAGAATGTCAATTGTCAGACAACAGGATGGTAGACAACAGGAAATAACATTACTTCTCTGGTTTTGTTGTATAAAGGAATTTAAGAACCTAGCCGTTTGCTTCGTTGATATTTGCTTTCGTTTTTTAACCAATTATTTGAGCCCTCACGTCATTTCAACAAAAGATACCCTGTAATAGTATTTTAAATATTACGAATTAACTTTATAGAAATCATTTCATAGAGGTAAAGGGGTAACCCGGTATGG
>Ga0182021_10005525_pt1 | contig 14985 bp, 16 predicted proteins | sample 612E3MmetaG_FD_120493 | JGI IMG/M metagenome (GOLD analysis project Ga0182021, IMG submission 120493) | Permafrost microbial communities from Stordalen Mire, Sweden - 612E3M metaG (Illumina Assembly) | ecosystem: Environmental > Terrestrial > Soil > Wetlands > Permafrost | place: Sweden... | reverse complement strand
GTAAAAACGAAAGCTATCGATGTGGGACAGTTCGACAAGCGCTATTTCATAGTAGGAGTAAGCTATGGTTTTGCGGCGGATCTGGTCAAGGGCGCCGGTCGGGAGACCAAGAATATGATTGGCATCTTGGCCTACTTCCTGTCAGCAGCTGTGGCGCTGAAGAACGTCAAAAAAGCGGTCTACCATCTGACAATCGATGGACAAAAGCACGAAGTCCGGGGTCTGACGTGCATTATCGCTAACACGGGGAATCTCGGGTTCAGTAACATATCCTTCGATAAGCACATAGATGTCAGCGATGGGTTCCTGGATGTTGTTGTGGTGCGAAAAGCGAATCTCAGCATGCTAAGGCTCATGGTGCACACGTTGCTTCTGCGTGAACGTCCGGACAACGTGGAATTGGTAGAGCACTGGCAGGGGAAAGATATCACCGTCTCCTCATTCCCCGGACAAACGGTTCAATGTGACGGCGAAGTAATAGACAAGAGTTCTCTTCATATCAGGGTCATTCCGGCGGCGATGAACGTTCTGGTCCCCGGAGAAAAGAGCAGGCACGGTGAATAAACGCCTGATAGCTATGTATGGCTTGATCGCCTTAAGTATCATCGGATTGACTTTGTTCGTCGAGAGTTATCCAATATCAAGCTTCGATCTCAGGATGACCCGGGAAATTCAGGAGCAGAGGGCCTGGGACCCGACGCTCCTGATGAAATTTATCAGTGGTTTTGGTAATACTGTCGTTGCGTCTCTCTCGATCATCATTGCTTCACTGTTTTTCTATCTGACGTATCGCCGGCGGGAAGCGTACTTTACTTTCGCTGTCATTATCCCCGATCTGCTCAATACGTTGATCAAAGTATTGATCCATCGGCCGCGGCCGACAATGGATGATGCGAGGATATTGTTAACATTTAGCCAGACCGGTTTTCCCAGCGGGCATGTAGTTCATTACGTCGTATTCTTTGGCTTTCTCCTGGCGGTGATGATCGTCGACAAAACCATCCCTCTCTTCTGGCGACTTGTTGTCGGCGGTCTTTCGTCGTTCCTCATCCTGACTGTTCCGATCTCCCGGATCTATCTTGGCGCCCATTGGGCCACGGATGTGATAGGGGGATATTTATTCGGTCTTGCGTACCTGGGGATAATCCTAAAATACTATCTGAAAGACCGGAAGTGATGCACCTCCTCTTTCTGCTCGCAGGAATAATCGGCGCCCTGGTGGTGACGTTCGTCTATATAACGGTTGCCGCAAACGTTGAAGCCAATCATCAGGATCGGGTGATCAGCGTACCGCAGATCGGACCCGAGCTCGACGCATTTCTCCGGTCACTGCACGGTGCCGCCGGAGAGTGCATGATCGAGGGGAACGAGGTCGAACTGTTGCAGAACGGCGACGAGATCTTTCCGCCGATGCTCGAGGCGATCCGCGGCAGCCGGTCGACGATCCATTTCTCGACGTACGTCTATTGGGCGGGGGCCGTGCCACGCGAATTTGCGAAGGCGCTCTCCGATGCCGCACGTCGCGGCGTGATGGTGCGGCTCGTTCTCGACAAGGAAGGGACCTACCTGATGCCCCGGGAGCTGGTGAATCAGATGCGGGACGCCGGGTGTAAGGTAACGTGGTTCCGCCGGATGCGGTGGTTCGACTGGATCAAGTACAACCGCAGAACGCATCGCCGTCTGCTGATCGTGGACGGAAAGATTGGTTTCACCGGCGGCGTCGGCATCGCCGACGAGTGGACGGGACGGGCGCAAAGTCCTTCACACTGGCGTGACACCAACGTGCGTCTCACGGGGCCCATCCTCGCCTCACTTCAGAGCGCATTCACCGACAACTGGAACCAGAGCACGGACGAGCTCCTGCTTGACAGGCGGGATTATCCGCAGCTCGAACCGACCGGCGACGTCCCCGTTTGCGCTGTGCTCAGTACCCCGGCCAATGGCGCATCGGCGGCGCAGCGCGTCATGGCCGCGCTGATCACCGGGTCCACGCGGACGTTGTATATCAGCAATGCGTACTTCGTGCCCACCCCGTCGTTCATCGACGCGCTCTGCGCCGCGAGCGACCGCGGCGTGGACGTTCGCGTTCTCGTGCCCGGGCCCTACCACGACCAGAAGCTCGTGCGGCGCGCGAGCCGCCATTGTTGGCCACGTCTCGTTGAGCAGGGCGTCGGCATCTATGAATATCAGCCGACGATGATGCACGCCAAGACCGTCGTCGCCGACGGCGAACTGGTGCTCGTGGGTTCGATCAACTTCGATCCACGTTCGTTCGCGCTGAACGCGGAATTTGGCGTGATAATCGCCAGTCGCCGGCTCGCCGCGGACACGGTACGGTCGTTCGAGGTCGATACAGGACTCTCGATCCGGGTACTTCCTGACGCAATCGCTTCTCGTGGGATCGCCGCGCGCGCGGTGGATGCGGTCTGCTATTGGGCGAGGGCGCAACTGTAGGCGGGATTGTGGTACGTGGACATGATGAGATCCTTTCTCTGATCTTGATCAGATTGCATAGAAACGGCTGGACCCCATCCCATTCGTCGTAGATTAGTTGGTTATATTGCCAACCAGAGCTACACGAGTGAGGATAGCCCACTCAGAAAACAGGGAAAGGAGTCCAGCCATGTTCAACGAGACAGTTGTTGGTCTAGACGTGCATGCCGATTCCATCGTTGCAGCCATTCTTCCACCCAAGAGTGATACTCCCGAGGTGGTCAAACTCTCCGGTGAGCTTATGCAGGTACGTCGGCTCTTCCGCCGGCTTTCTGCAGAAGGACCCGTCAGAAGTTGCTACGAAGCGTCCGGCGCAGGCTTTGTTCTACACCGTTTGCTTTCCTACGACGGCTTCGCATGTGAAGTGATCGCCCCTTCCCTCATCCCCAGGAAGCCTGGCGATCACCGCAAGACCGATCGCCTTGATGCCATCATGCTCGCCCGATTGTACAGGAGCGGTCACCTCACACCTGTGCATGTTCCTGACGAGGACCACGAGGCGCTCCGGCGACTCTTGCGACTCCGGGAGACCTATCACGCCTACTGTACGGCCACCATGCACCGCATCTCAGGGATCCTGCGCAACCACGGCCATGTCTTTAAGGAAGGGAAAAGTACTTGGACCAAAAAGCACCGCCGGTGGCTAGGTGAACTGCGCCAAAGCCTACAGGGACCACTCCAGACGGCCCTCGGCGCCGAACTCCAACACTTCGAGTATCTTGAGACAGAACAGGCGTCCTTCGACGCCGAGCTTGAACGCTATGCTGCTCTCCCGCAATATCGGAAGGCCGTCGAAGCGCTCTGCTGTCTCAGGGGCGTCAAGACCCTCACCGCCCTTACTCTTTTGGTCGAGATCGGCGACGTGCGGCGCTTCAGATCCCCACGCTCACTCATGGCCTACTTCGGCCTCGTCCCTTCGGAGTACTCTTCCGGCAACCGGGAGTATCGTGGCTCCATCACCAAGGCAGGGAATGCCCACGTACGCCGTCTCATGGTCGAGGCTGCCTGGAACAATCGGCACAACGCGGCCGCTGCTCTTGTCTTGAAACGACGACGTCAGGGACAACCACCAGAGATCGTCGCCATTGCCATGAAGGCTCAGCTCCGTCTGGTTAACAAGTTTCTCCGGCTTGATAAGCGTAAACATCGTCACGTCGCCATCACCGCCGTTGCCAGAGAACTCTGTGGCTTCGTGTGGGCGATTCTCATGGCCTTGCCTGAGCACTAATACAAATATACCCGAGAGGAGAGCATCGATAGGAGAATCCTCGTTTGCGCTGTGCGGCTCACAACCCGCGTTATCAGTAGGAGATCGCTCCGGACGAACATGCAAAGGTGCGGCAGACCTCTAGCAGGTCGGATCCGCGAATACTAGCTTGATGATCGTCGAAGAACGCTCTCTTCTCGGGGTTTATTTATTCAAAGAACTTGACACCCAGCCGTTTCCATACTAGCTGAAAGACATTGCCGATAGCGATATGAAGTCGGTCAAACTACTGAATTATGTTGCTGGATGGTTACAGGACCATCTTGATAATTTGGAGAGACTGAAAAAGGACCTGGTTAAATAGAACCATACCACCGTAAGGTGGGTTCGTTGTCCCGTACAGGTTGAGAAAGGATCTTCTTTCCTCCCGCTAGACCTTCTTTCGGGAGCTGCCTGTCTACTTCGCAGCTGTTTTCTTCCCGATGTTGGGGTAGCGTGCATGAACCTTAGCTCGGACCTCTTTCTTTTCCGCTTCGGTTCCGAACTGGCTCACTCTCGCAAGTGCGTTCTTCGCATGATTGATATTTTCGATCGGATATTTTCTCTTGCCGGGTTCTGCGAAACTTTTCTCCGGGAGAGCGTTCCGTTTCTTTGCTGTTAGCTTGGGCATGATATTGCCTTTCCGTTTCTATGTTTTACATGCTCCGTTATTTGGACCATCGGACGCGTCCAATCGCTCTCAGGCTTTGAGGAACGCCAGCAAGTTATTGTTGAACTCGTCCCTGTGCGTCCACGGCAATCCATGGGGCGCGCCTGGATAGACCTTCAGAGTTGCGTTCTTGATGAGTTTGGACGAGGCGTGAGCCGAAGCATCGATCGGCACGATCTGGTCGTCGACCTCCATTGTCCCTCCGACGTTCCCCCTCAGCTGCCCCACACACGGGACAACCAGGGGAACCAAGTCTGGACGCACCATCGTAGATCTGCCCGGTGTACAATCGGCTCTCTATTCCGTCGTTTTGCCGTCGAAGTGTTCGTTGTCGGCTTCCGCATCGGCGCGGGTATGGTGGACGACGCCGTCCCGGTGATTCGGGGGCGAATAGAGAGTGTATAGCTTCATCGGAACAGTGCCGGTATTGATGATATTGTGATTCGTCCCGGCCGGGATGACTACCGCGAAGCCCGCCCGGATCGCTGTGCGAACGCCGTCGAGAACTGCATCACCGGAACCCTCCTCTACCCGAAAAAACTGATCGAGCTTGTGGACTTCCATCCCGATCTCTTCCTTTGGTTTAAGCGCCATGAGGACGAGCTGGCTGTTCTTTGCCGTGTACACCACCCGGCGAAACTCGACATTCTTGATGGCGAGACTCTCGATGTCTTGCACATATCCTTTCATGACGACTCCTCTTTTGTTCTGAATTGCTTCTTTGAAACTCTGTTTCACATTACAATCTTGCTACACCTCCCATTATGGACTTTTAAGCCGGCAGCATGCCTTCATTGTCTAATGTCGATTTGTTGCAACGACCTTCTTATTGATCGACACGAAGAGAAGGTGGATTGCTCGTTTTCCATAAGCCCAATGTCGGAACCCTGGGAAGTATAGGAGCAGCGCATTCCGGTTGCAACGCTTGGCCCTCCTGCGACAAAGCGGGATTAGCCCTACAGAGGCGCTGTTAGCCACAGCATGATCCAGACTTTTCCTCGATCTTAACACCGGCGGACGTGGACAGAAACTTTTGCCGGCAGTGATCGCAGCAGAAGTAGAATGTCTTTCCACCGCGTTCGGCGTGGAGAGCGGTTGCTTCATCCACGGTCATCCCGCAGATGGGGTCTTCGGTCACGGCTTTTGATTCAACCATGGTCATGTTTCTTTCTTGGTCGTTGTGTTCATGAGATTGTTTTCCTTTGTGACAGCATCAGCGCAGTATTGGATTACGAGAGTTGGGTTGAGAAGCCACTTCTCCACTGAGGAATGGGAAACGCTCTCAGGATAGGAGTAATCAATCCAAGATGGACTATTCGATGCACCGAGAGCGTGTGCAGGAGCTCCTGGGGCTTTCGGATGCCGACATTTCCCGGCTGTGCGATTGCGGCCTGATAGTCTCTCATCCAGAAAAGACTCCCAGGAGGCCCCGGAGTGATTGTGAGACCCTCGCCACAGCTAGATCTCTTCGTACCACGTGACGGCGTTACCGGACGTTAAGGCGAAGACGAATTCCATTGTCACGATGACGATAGGCGAAATGACGGTGATTGTAAACGACGTGTCGATGATAATACTCGCGGTGACGCGGATGATAGTAGACGTGATGTCTGCCGCGGTACCCGGAATTCACCCGTATGCGTATCTGGGAACTTGCGGGGGAAACAAATATCATGCCTGCGATAACAATTGCAAGACTCGCCGCTATGACTCTGAGGTGTCTCATGGGCATTCTCCTTGGTTAAACTTTTCTATCACTTCTTCCTTGAAGATCTTTCCGCTGCGGGCGCGGGCGCCAAGGTCGTATCCACTTCTGCCGCGTTGAGCTCGGACTCGTGGGAGTGAACGATCTGCCAACGACCCGCGCGCAGCTGCACCACAATCGAAGCGACCCCTTGGCCCTCAAGGTCCTCACCGGCCTTCGTCGCGGCCGTGAAACGGAATGATTCTGTTACGACAGCGGCTTCCGCGCCGAGTACAACAACGTCCGAAGCAACGGACTGAACGCTAAGCGAGTCGAGCGTCGGCAAATCACCGTACAGGCTGTCCTTAAACGCGCCGTACGAAGCGTACATAAAGCCGTTTTCGAGGAAGCGCGCATCGGGATCCGACGAGATTCGCGCAAAGAGGCCAGGTCCATTCAGGTCCTGTACGCCTTTCACCACATCCTGGACAACGGCCCTTGCCGAGTCTGCGATGGCGGCCTTCTGGACGTCCGTGAGTGCTAATGGCTGGGGCTGGCAGCCGGAGGCAATGATCACGAGTGCGAGAACGATAAGACTTGAAAGGAATGACTTCATAACCCCTCCGAATGTGAGTGCGAGAATAGTGACTTGACTCCGAATTCTATTGAAACTGCATTGCGTCTAACCTCTGCCTCAGCAACATAGGGCGCCGCAGCACTTTGAACGAACAAGGGGCGGTGGAATCGGCGCATCGTGTGTCGATCGGTGGAACTTACCGGCTTGTTTTAACCTGCCGGACGATATACAGCAGGATGAGAGCCCCGACAATCGCGGCAATCAGCAAGCCGAGAATGCCTCCGCTCGAAATGTTGAGCAGGCCGAATACCCACACACCGATGAAGGAACCTATCACCCCGACAATCAAATCACCGGCCAGGCCGAACCCAGCGCCCTTCATTATTTTCCCGGCGATGAACCCGGCAACGATTCCGATAACGAGGAACAGAAGCAGATTCTCTGTGCTGTAATTCATATGACTTCCTCTTCTTTATGTTGATTGTTTTCAATCACGGTCAGACGATCCCGGGGATGGCCACGGGTCCCAGGCAACTCACTCAACCTTTTTCAATCAGGGAACAAGGGGTACCCCTCATTGCACTGAAGGATACCGAGGACAATACTGATTGAGAATAGACAAGAAGGATGAAAAAGGAGTTAGTCCATTTTCAGCACACAATCCCCACCTTTTTGTCGAAGTGATCCGGTTTTCGGTCATACGCGGCGAGAGTATGCGGGGACACATTCGCAAATTATGCATTGGTGGATCGGCAAAGCAGAAATGGGAAGAGGCCAAAAAAAAAGGGCTCAACCAGCCTCTGTTCGACTGGTTTGAGTCCTCATGTAGTTCGGCTCCGCGACAAGCTCCATACCTCGAAGTACATTCTGGTCAAAATCCCTATCGAAATCCACAATCTGGGCCGCGGGGAGAGGCTCACCTGCATGGATTCAGAGCGGCTTCCAGCAGAGCTGGGGCTCACCGACCCCGACATTCATCGCCTATTCGAGAGAGGGCTCTCCCGTCCCAGGCCCCAGAGGGCACGTACGAAAGAACGAGTCGATTACGAGGCATTGCGGCGAACATTCCTTAACGTCAAAGACCCTTGGACAGCTTGGGCTTGAGAACGAATGGATGGTTTGAGTATTATGACCCATTTGGAAAATAGCGTGCGCTTTGATGGACAAGACAGATTCGAAAGCAGTCGTCCGCGAGACCAAGCGAGGCTCGTGAAACCCGGAAAACACATTGATTCATCGAAACACTTGATCTCATTGCATCTACCGGTTACAGTAGAATACCAGTTCGGGTCCCCGTTACTGGTTCTACGGAAGAATCCCTGCCGGTGAAAGCCGGTGAGGATTTTCCGTTCCATGCGACCGCCAATTTGACCTGCATTCTCCATTGCCCTTTCTAATCTCATGGACTACATTACAGAAGGTCTGTCGAGCTGACAACCGCGGCATGAGTGCCACAGCTATACTACACACAAGAACCGTCCGTCATCTCGGACCAAGGAACCTGGAGGACCATGTGGCGAAGAACATCACCTTCCCGAGGACCTTGTGCAAGGATGCTTCAAGGACCCTCTTCCTGACCCTGCTTGCAGTCTGCCTATCGGTGCGTATCGTACATTGGTGTATTGGCCGGCCTAAGCTCTACCCGGACAGTTCTGAGTACCAGGCGGTTGCCCTCTCGATCGAGACATGGGATTTCCACTCGTATACCGGGGAACGGACCCCGGTATACCCCCTTTTCCTTCTCCTATGCGGCCCAGACACACAACGAGTCTGGATTCTGCAATCGATCCTGGGAATCATGAGCTCATTCCTGCTCTTTCGTATCGTTCTCCTCCAGACGCGCGACCCCATAATGGGTTTCCTCGCAGGTCTGGCTCACGGTCTAAGTCTCAATGTGCTCTTCTTCGAAGCCGCAATACTCACTGAGACCTTTTCGGCGTTCTGTCTGATCCTCTGTCTCTTCCTTCTGCTTAGGAACCTGAAAAGCGACAGGGAGGGTTGGATTGCATACGCGTTCATTGGCATCGTCGCTGGCATGGCAGCTCTTGTCAGGCCATTGTTCTTGTACCTCCCATTTCTAATCGGCTTTATCCTTCTTTTCCACTGGCGGATCCGGCGAAGTCCTTTGCGCCGGGTCACTGTCTACCTCTCTGCCTTCTTCCTCCCCCCGATCATCCTCCTGGGCGGGTGGTCGACATTCAACAAAGCCGCTGTCGATTATTTCGGGACCACCACCCTCCTCGGATACAATCTCATGCAACACGCGGGAAAGATGATGGAGGAGGCGCCGCAGGAGTATGCCGCGGTCCGGGAAATATTCATTCGGTATCGAAAGAACAACATCGATCTTGCGGGATCGACGACGTTCACGGTGTTTGACGCCAGGCAGCAAATGATGCTTGCAACACATACCTCGGTTGCCGGCCTGTCGAAGATCCTGACCGGACTGGCGCTGCGCTTGATCGCGGAACATCCTATCGTGTATGCTCGTAGTGTATTCGAAGCGTGGAGATCATTCTGGAGTGTTCCGATGTACTGGGACCGCTATGGGATCTTCCCGATGAAGGCTGGACGGATTCTGGAGACACTCTGGGGATGGGAAAAGGAAATCATCTCCGTGCTGCGGCTCGCGTTTCTGATCATCGTAATGGCCCGTGCCTTCCTCGTTCTGCGAGTTCGGCAGGCCCTGAACCGGATTGACATCGAATCGGCGTCATGGATTCTCGCCGCCGTCGTGTTGATAGGGTCAATTGTCCAAGCATGTTTTGAATCGGGAGAGAATGCTCGCTACTCTCTTCCATTCCAGTCTCTCATCATCGCATACGTAGTTATCGCGGCCGCCCCGTACTTGCCCGGTGTACATCGGGCTGACGGAGAACCCCGACATGAATCATCCCCGGCGCAGCTATAGGCGGGCTGCCCTCTTCCGCAGACTAACTCGGCCCAATGCCAGGCTTCGATCCTTTTGCAAACTATATCCCCGCTCCACCACTTGAACCTGCAACTGTGCCGTTGGTTACTTCTTCAAGCGAAGGATTTCCCCCTCGGCGCCAGGCTCTTCACGAATTCATCTGACCTCGCACCGCGTTCGTTGTCCCGGGAGGGGGTGGAAGGGTCTGACGAAGGCAGCACAGAAATCGTCCCGAATGACAGATAGTTCCCTCCTTTTTGTGTGACCCAGGACGTGGCGCATGGTCGAATATAGTGATAGGTTGAAATAGAGAACCGTTCATTCTGAGAGGCCTTCTTTATCGATTCTAGAGAAGGCCTTAATATTTTCTAGCTAACGCTTCAAACGGGTGAGGCATCTGACTCCTGGATCGTTGAATACACCAAAAAGGGACGCTCATGAAACGCATTTCAACAACACTTAATTTCGCGCTTCTCCTGCTTGTCGGAACGGTCGGCGGGTATTCGGGCCCAGTCTACGCGGCAACCATTACCACGACTATCAGGAACATATCCATCGTTGGAGACTTGTATACATTTGAAGTGTGGAGTAAGTCCGATGCCGATTTTGCTATATGGATGAGTGTTCTTGCGTGGACAGCAAATTCCGCTGGACTGGATTTGTCACCGACACCCCAGACTGGCCCACACATTGTGTATAATCCTATGTTTGCAACTGGTTATGAAAAGAGTGTCACCGTTGATGGTAATTGCTTTTATGTAAATCTAAATCGAACAGGTGCAACTGCCACACTTTTGGCGAATCAAGACACAAAAATATTTACAGTGATTCTCCATATTATAGACCACTCTGTTATGTCGCAACTTGCGTGGTGTCCTGCAAGTACTTCATATCCATACTTTTACTGGGGGCCCGGATATGCACCAAACGGAACAACTAACATTTTGGCAGGTGGAGATAATAGCCCGCTCCCCGTAGAAGTCTCCGCGTTCACTATCAAAGACGCGAAGAACAACACGGTCGAACTGGATTGGACCACGATCAGTGAAAAGAACAACTATGGATTCTACGTTCAGAAGAGTGCAGACGGAAAGAGCAATTTCGCGACTTTGGGTTTCGTCCCTGGTCACGGAACAACGTTGTCTACGAATAGTTACTCGTACACTGACAACGCATCTCCGTTTACCTCCTATCGATTGAAACAAGTGGACCTGGACGGTGGGATACACTATTCGAACACCATCTCTCCTGGAATGACGGAAACCGCGCTGATGAATTCGCCGAAACTTGTCCATAACTATCCGAACCCGTTCAATCCTTCTACGCAGATTTCTTTTTCTATCGCAAAGGAAGGTCAAGTATCGCTCAGGGTCTATGATGTCTTGGGGCGGGAAGTGGCCACTCTGGTTAACGAGAATCGGAAGGTTGGAGGATACACCGAACTCTTCAACGGCGCTCAGATGGCTTCCGGCGCATACGTGTATGTGCTCAGGAGTTCAGAAGGCGTGCAGTCGGGTCGTATGATCCTATCAAAGTAACGTGTCAAAGTGAGGGCTATCAGTTGGTAGCCCCCTGTTGTTCCATGTCCGAGTTCGCCGCAGAATTTGATTTGGGAACAAGCTGTCGTTGTTGTTAGAGCATATCCACCCTCGGCGCCAGGCTTTGCATAAACTCCTCACCTCGCGCCCGCGTCCATTGTCCCGGGAGGGGCCTGAAGCACTTGATGACGTCCAGTATGGATATCATGCTGAATGATAGACACTTCTCCCCCTTTCGTGTGACCCAGGACGTGGCGCATGGTCGAATATAGTGATAGGTTGAAATAGAGAACCGTTCATTCTGAGAGGCCTTCTTTACCGATCGTAGAGAAGGCCCTAGTGTTTTTAGTTGAAGATTGAAAGGGGTGGGTCAGTATTCGCACCCCTCTTTTATCACCATGCATATGAAAGGACGCGCATATGCGAAGATCTATTGGGTTAGTCACCGCGGTACTGCTTGTAGTTGCAAGCGGTTTCGCACAAGATGCGTCGAAGACCGGAACGGTTACTGGATTCGCTGCGGCTGCCAATGGTTATCTCTACGAGGCAATCTACGACAGTGGGGCATTTCCCATAACCGGCGGACCAGCTCTTTCAGGACAGATTCCCAATTCCGGGGATATCGAGAACCTCATCATCAGCTTCATACCGTACGCTTACGGCGGTAATTTCGGTTTTGTTGCCGGGATCGCGGCTCTCAAGAATAACGGCCAAAATGATGGCGGGGTGTACACGTATGGTTTTCAGTCCGGGGCACAGGCCGGCTGGATGAAAATAGGCGGCAGCGGGGGATTGAGCGGCGGACTTCCTTTAGGAAAAAGTATCAACGCTTTGGCCTGGCACGATTCGACAGTTTATGCCGGACTTCCCGGATATGACCTGAGCGCCCCATTTGTGAGTCCAGGTGGTGTGTATAGTTGTTCTTATCCTACCGGTTGGAGCTCGCGTAATGGTCCCGTTATGCTGGATTCTTCCATTGTCGCGTCACTCTACATGGATGGTTCGACTCTCTATGCGGGGTCGTTTTCAAATTACATTGGTTCACAATCCGGCGGATTTAGCAACCAGGGTAGCCTCGGCCCGGGTGGAGTCCTTCGTTCTACTGACCTGGGACAAACATGGGCTGATATTAGTCCTGACCAAATTGCATTTCCCCACAGCCGGGATGTGAATAATGTTTTCAGGATGGGGTCAAGATTGTTCATCTCGACTTTCTTCAGCGGTGTCCTTTACCGGGATGATATTACCCGTGCCTGGGTGTATGCGAACCTCCCATATTTGGTTTCTCGCTTTGCAACGGACGGAACGAATCTCTATGCCGGCATATTCACGTTTGACAGCAGCGCCAGTTCGCCGTACATACCGGGAAGAGTCTACCGCTACGTTGAATCAACGAATACGTGGACCAAGATTTTTGAGAAGGATTCCACGTCCGTTTCAGCACTCTGTGTGTTCCACAATACACTGTACATAGGAACCGGACAGTTGATGGGAATACCGTCAAAAGTGCTTGGCTACTTCACTATTTCCAATCTCACTGGCGTGAATCATTCAACAAGCATTCCGTTGACGTTTGCGCTAAAGCCGAACTTCCCGAATCCGTTCAATCCGTCTACGCGGATTTCCTTCTCGATCACAAAGGAAGGTCCGATATCACTTCGAGTCTACGATATCTTAGGACGCGAAGTGGCCACGCTGGTTGACCAGAACCGCAGGTCAGGGGAGTACACCGAAGAGTTCAACGGCAATCAATTGGCTTCCGGGGTATATGTCTACGTGCTCCGGAGTTCAGAAGGGCAGTTGGTCGGTAGAATAATGCTGTTGAAGTAAAGTTACATGGGTGTATTTCCCGGAAAAATTGACCCCTCCCGAGGACGGATGGTGGCTTGCCTGCGGCTATAGGCTACGCGCTGACGGCTCTCTGAAGCGGACCTGAAAAAGGAAAACCAGGTGCGGCAGGTTCGCACACCTGGTTCCTTTGGCTCCGCGACAGGCTCCATACCTCGAACTACATTCTGGTCAAGATCGCCATTGAAATCCAGAATTTGGGTCACGGCGAAAAACGTACTTGCCTGGACTCGGAGCGGCTTCAAGCAGAGCTGGGGCTCACCGACCTCGACATCCAGAGCTTATTCGAGAAAGGTCTCGCCGGTCTTCGCCCAGAGAAGCCGTGAAGGAATAAGCGCGTAACCTAACGGCCAAGCTCAATCAGGACTCAGCGGCGGTCCCAGGAGGGTCATATCATATTTCGCAAAGAGCGGGCCGAGTACCCTGGGATCGGGTGGGCCACTCCGGGCCGCAGGTCCGAACTCTTCGTAAAACCTGTGCCCGCCCCCTGGAGTATAGACTACAATAATCTCACCCGGCTCATTCGTTAAGTTGAGGAACGCGTGCGGGACTTTGGACGGAAGATAAGCAAAGCCACCTTCTGTCAAGTGAAAAATCTCTTCGCCAATCCTCACTTTATACTGACCCTTCAGAACCTGAATCGTTTCCTCCTGCCTGTGGTGAACATGCAAAGGAGGACCGCCTTTCGGTGCGACCTCGACGATGAAGTAATCGAAGGCTCCACCTGTATCCTGACCCGTCACCTTGAAGATGAGATCCCGGCCAGGGCCGGAGAAGAGTCTCAGACCCTCGCCTGGGCCCAAAACCTTATATGGTGAGGATTTGGTGCGCGCCGGGGCTTCCGGATCCTGCAGTAGTGTGTCCATGGTGTCCTCCTTTTGTTCTGATGATGGCATAAATATACATCAGGGAAGATGCACCGCGCCTTGACGTTGGTTAGGATTTTCTAGGTTTCACTGAGAGACGTTTTCTCAGGCGGCTGAGCGATTCAGGTTCGATACTGAGGAAGGAGGCAATATAGTGAAGGGGGACACGTTGAAAGAGCTGAGGTTGCTCCTTCATGAGGAGCAGGTATTTTTCTTCCGGCGTCCCCAGTTTTGCTATTGAGAGCCGTTTCAATGTAGCGAAGTGGTTACGCTGGACCTTTTCGTCAGGAAAGCTTTTATATTTTGGCAACTCCTCGCACACACGAAGAAAGTCTCTCCGCGACAGGAGCATCAATTCGCTGTCTTCGAGTGCCTGAATGTAAAATGTTGAAGGCTTTTCGTAATGGAAGCTTTCCAGGTCGCCAATCCACCAATCCTCCAGAGCGAACTGGATTATGATCTCCTTCCCTTGGTCGCCGATGATATATTGTCTGAAACAACCGCTGGCCACGTACGCGGTTGCCCGCGAGATATCGCCCGCCTGCAGATAATGCTCTTTCTTCTTGACGATCCTCATCTTCAAAAGACTGCAGTAGAATTCATATTCATCGCGGCTAAACCCAGCGTGTTTGCTGAGGGCGTCGTACAGCCCGGGTCGTATGGGATCTTTCGTTGGCAACATATAAAAGGTGAAATGCCGGCGATATTCAAAGCAATGTATAACGGGAAGACTACTTTGTCAAGAATCGTTTGCGTGCGTCGAGCCGAACTGTGAGCCATCTGAAAAAGGAAAACCAGCTGCGGCAGTTTCGCACACCTGGTTCCTTTGGCTCCGCGAGACACACGGGAACTCGAATATATATCTCTGCGAATCCCGGTCGAAATCCACAATGCCCTCAGGGGAGGGAAGGTCTTTTCGATGCACAGTGAGCATGTGCAGGAGATCCTGGGGCTTTCGGACGGCGACATTTCCCGGCTATGCGATTGCGGCCTGATCATCCCTCGCCCCGAGAAATCTCCCCGAAAGCCCAAAATCGATTACTCAGGGCTGGCGTGCAGCTACCGTGAGATAATGAATCGCGAGGGGTTTACCTCACAGTTTGAACTTGCGCGCCACTTGGGAGTGAGCAGGGCCTGGGTGAGCAGGATACT
>Ga0182021_10005524_pt1 | contig 14987 bp, 12 predicted proteins | sample 612E3MmetaG_FD_120493 | JGI IMG/M metagenome (GOLD analysis project Ga0182021, IMG submission 120493) | Permafrost microbial communities from Stordalen Mire, Sweden - 612E3M metaG (Illumina Assembly) | ecosystem: Environmental > Terrestrial > Soil > Wetlands > Permafrost | place: Sweden... | reverse complement strand
CTTATTTTTTCTATGGTTCCCTTAGATCATGGGTGAAAAGCCCTCGACTTTAGGCGAAAAGTTTATTATGCTTGCATCATAAATGACTAAACCAAATTACGTTATCAATTCTATGAATTTCCAAAGGTGCCGATGCATTGTATGAACAAAACAGTCCTGCTGATATCGTTCAAGATGGCCTTCATTGTATTTCTCTGTTGTGCCCAACAACCAACAACTAAAATACCATTTGCTGTGTTCTCAACTTGGCCGCAGGGATGTTCGCCGCAAGAAATTGGGAAACGAGTAGCGGATCGTTTTGTTGCGACTCCTCATTCAGCTATACATAAATCAATTACTATTACATACCCCGAAACTTGCACGTGGTACGGAGCCCTCCAATTCGCCGAAGTCACGAATGACAAAAAACTGCTTCAACAGCTCATCGATCGTTTCGAGCCGCTTTTTGATTCGTGTAAAAGTATGGTTCCTGTTCCTGACCATGTCGACTTTGCTGTTTTTGGTTCAGTACCGCTTGAATTATATATTCAAACCAAAAAAAATAAATACTTAGATCTTGGAATACAAATTGCTGATAAGCAGTGGGGACCACCTGAAGGGCCCCACGTGAATTCGCAATCTCATCTCTTTTATGAACAAGGGCTGACCTGGCAAACGAGGTTATGGATTGATGACATGTTTATGATTACAGCATTACAAACCCAGGCCTATCGTTCAACGCATGATCAGAAATATTTAGATAGAGCGGCACATGAGATGGAGATGTATCTCGATTCATTACAGCAGCCAAACGGCTTATTCTATCATGCACCCGATGTTCCTTTTTTCTGGGGACGAGGTGATGGATGGATGGCGTGCGGTATGTCCCTGTTGTTAAAAGAGTTGAATGCAGGGCATCCCCAAAGGGCGAGAATACTGGAAGGGTATACTAAAATGATGGCAACTCTTCTCAAATATCAGGATGCTCATGGAATGTGGCATCAGCTCATTGATAAAGAAGATGCATGGCCGGAAACCTCATGCTCTGCAATGTTCACGTATGCATTCATCACTGGAGTGAAAAGCGGATTGCTGGATGAAAAAATATACGGGCTTGCAGCGCGAAAAGGCTGGTTAGGTATCATGAATACTATTGATGGTAATGCGGATACACATGAAGTGTGTGAGGGTACGAACAAAAAAAACGAACTCCAGTATTATTATGATCGTAAACGAAATGTTGGAGACTTACACGGTCAAGCACCCGTGTTGTGGTGTGCAACCGCATTGCTCAAATAAGGCCATAGAATAATGAAGGGCTTACATTGTATGAAAGCAGCATGGGTGTACGAAATGAAGTTTTCTTTTCGTTCTTTCAATCATCACTATTCAACACTCATCTTAAGTATTCTCTTTATTATCTGCGCATTGAATGTTGGATACACGCAAACGTCTCGTGATTCTGTAGCGATTCCAAATGTTTGGACTGATTCTTCTACCGGACATACAATTGTACGTCTTAGCCGCCGCTATGGTGACAATACCAGCTTTTATTTTCATAATAATCCATTTATCCGCTCCGCGGATGGATCAAGTGATTGGATGCTCTATTATGGTTCAATAGGACAGGAAAGACAATTGTTTGTGGTCGACCTTGCGACGCAAAAAAGTACACAACTCACGTATCAAACTCTTCCGATGACCGGAGAAATTGTTGCGCGAAAACATCGTGAAGCGCTCTATCAATGCGGCGATACAGTCTTTGCAACACAGATCGATACACATATCACTCGCGTACTCTATATTTATCCCGATTCCATTCACGGTACTATCACAACACTCAACGCGGATGAAACACTGCTTGCCGGCACGTTCAATACCGGTGATGCGGAGCAGTCGATCATAAAACAATATCCGCTCAAGAGCCAGTTTTTCAAGCGTATTTACGAAGCACATATTCCGCATTTTCTCTTCATCATTGATCTTCAATCGAAAAGTTTGAAGGTCATTCATCGGGAAAATGAATGGACAAATCATGTGCAGTTTTCTCCAACGGATCCGAATTGTCTCATGTATTGCCATGAGGGTCCGTGGGAAAAAGTGGACCGCATCTGGATTATCGATGTTCGTGATGGCGCGCCGCGCCTGATGCACAAGCGCACGATGGTAAATGAAATTGCAGGACACGAATTCTGGGCTCCAGATGGAACGACCATCTGGTTCGATCTTCAAATGCCGAAATCAGAAAACTTTTTCCTTGCAGGAGTTTCTCTGGCAACGGGAAGGGAGGTTCGGTATCGGCATCAGCGGAACGAGTGGTCTATTCATTACAACACGATTCCTGAGCAAACGCTCTTTTGCGGCGATGGTGCGGATTCTGCCCATGTTGCACATGGAAAAGATGCAAGCTGGATTTATCTTTTTCATCCGAACGGCGACCATTTTTCAGCGGAGCGACTTGTGAACATGAAGAATCATCATTACCAGTTAGAGCCGAATGTCCATTTTTCTCCCGACGGGAAATGGATTATTTTTCGCTCGAATATGTTTGGTCCAACCAATGTGTTTGCTGTAAAACTTTGACCTTGAAACCATAGTCCATACATCCATCCATTAACATACTTGATACAGGTGATCATATGCAAAAGTATATTATCATTTTCTGTCTGATTCTGAGTAGTCTTCCTTCACTTCATTCGCAAGCGTCTCACCATGATCTAAGAATCACTTATATCGGGAGTGAAGGGTTTTTGCTGACCTCTTCGACTAAAAAAGTATTGATTGATGCCTTGTATTCCAATGGGTATGGCGTGTTCTATGTCCCCTCTCAAAAAATTACAAGATTCATAATGGAAATGGTCGACCCTTTTGATAATATTAATTTATTCTTACTTACTCATTATCATAAAGATCATTGTGATCCGCTCTTAATAAATGAATATCTTTCAAAACATAAAAACATTCCTTTCGTTACCAACAAACCTGCCATTATTTTTATAGACGGTAATTGTTTTGGCTTCGTCCAATTTAAAAAACAATTTAATGAACTGACTCCGGAACTCAATCAAAGTATTTCAAAGACCATCAATAGTATCCCGGTAAAAGCATTTGGACTTAAGCACCTGTCATTTTACAAAGACAGTATTGATTTGGAAGAAAACATGTTTAATGAAAGTTTTTTATTCGAGATGGATGGGATAAGGATATTCCATTCTGGAGATATCAAGAAAAATGCCCTTCAGGACTATCTATCAAAAAACAAGAAATGGACGGATACAATAGATGTGGCATTTTTATATTATGAGATTTTTGAATCGGGACAGTCAGATTTAGATTATGTAATATCTACACTCCATCCAAAACATATCGTCGTGATGCATGTTCCTCCAAGATTGAATGAAGTGTGGACAGCAAAGATTGAACAGTTGCGAGCGAATTTTCCCAATATAATGTTTTTTGTAAATTCCATGGATTCGCAAACTATTAGCATCTCAGAAATAAAGGATAAATAATAACCAGCGAAGCTCTCGTTGATTAAATTATTCAGTGGTTTTCGTAGTACTCACATTCTTGTAGGGGCGAGGCGACTTTGCCCCTTTTTTATGCGTTTCATATTGTAGCGAGAATACGACAAACGAATGGTAAAAATACGACGCTCTGCTATTTTAAAGATTTCTATCTTTATAGAGGAAAAAATCATTATCCAAGAGAGAATAGTAACCTCTATTTATTACGATGCTCCAGCATTTTAAAAGGTACTAAAGAATTCACATAATGGTTTTTGAAAATCATTTTATCGCCGAAATGATAAATCCTGCAATGCTTAAAGAATCGTATATTTTCGAAGGGATTAAAATATTGATTCAAATTTGTAGAGACGAGATGACCTCGACCCTACAGCAGCATATCGAGATCGCATTCTCAGACTTCCAACCGCAATACGGGATTGTATAAAAATGTCTGCTTGCAAGCAGCAAGGAGTATATTTTAACTTATTTCGTTAAGCAAAGAGTGCTCCATTGAGGGTTGCCCCAGGCAGGCGAGTGCTCTGAAGTATTATCCAGTAAGAAATAATTCAAAACTCCGGACAGAGAAATTCATTGGAGAGATAACTCATGCATGTTCTCTTACGATGGAGAGAGGATTGTGCTTTATTGTTAATAGTGCAATTACCATGGGTTTCGATGTCTTATGAAGATATAAGGTCAACCATTTGTCAATAAAGACGGGAAGCCATCGAAATATAACCATGCGTTTCTTATGGCAAACAAAAGTATTGGTCTGGATTTTATAGCAAACAGTACAGATACGAGCAATACATCACCGGAAGAAATATCGCAAAGCGATGTGTTTACATTGAGAAAAGAATGGACACGACAATGAAGATGTGCGCTCGAGAAAGAAAGAAGACATAAATTGTTGACAAAGATGAAGGAGGAAGTATGAAAAATAAATTCACGATGCTTTTCTGTTTATGTCTGCTTGTATTTTCATCGGAGCAGACCGCAGCACAAGAGTTTCAGTACCTGCCGAAGGTAAAAAGAGGAGTATTAGTACGGCATACGTATTATTCACTATCCTATGTGCATAAATATAAAGATGCTGAATGGGTTGCCTATAAGCTCACCGACGAAATGATACAAGGGCCTGCAGTGCGACGTGATAATTTCTGCCTTGATTCGACGGTTCCCGGAGGCACCGCCGGGCCCGACGATTACCCGGGAAAAGATTATGATCGTGGACATTTGTGTCCGGCGGACGATATGAGTTTCTCTCAGAGTGCAACAGATACGACATTTTATATGAGCAATATGACACCGCAGGTTGGGAGTTTCAATAGAGGCATCTGGAAAAAACTCGAGGAAAAGGTGCGCAGCTGGGTGAAAAAATACAAGGAATTGTACATCGTCAGCGGGCCAATTTTAAATAATAGATTGCAGAGAATCGGTCCGAAGAAAGATATCAGTGTACCAAAGGAATTTTATAAGATCATACTTGTCTATACACAGGCCGAAAAGAAAATGATTGCTTTTATTCTTCCGCATAAAAAAGCAACAGCAGCGCTTGCAACGTTTGCCGTCCCGGTAGATAGTGTAGAGAAAAGGACGGGGATTGATTTCTTCCCGGACTTACCTGATTCTTTGGAAAAGAAACTGGAGAAGGAAGTGGTGTTGGATGGGTGGGATGGAATTCAATAATGAAATTGAGAGTGAGATGCTGGTGGCAGCGGAAGAAGAAAATTTACTTACACTATTCCAAGGAGAACTTCAATGGCAGGCGCTTTTACACATATGGCTATCGTCGCGGAGGCGGCAAAGTCCTTCCCTCCGGGAAATAAATTCGGGGATATCATCCATGCGAACTTGAATTTTCTTACACTTGGCACCGTCAGCCCGGACATACCGTACCTTGCATATCTTAAACTGTCGGGATTTAGCTGGGCCGATGTGATGCATTATTTCCAGACAAACGGAATTGTCAAAAACGGCATGCACTCACTTGCGGCATCAAAGAATAAGGATAAGAATTGGGAATGCCAGCTTGCATGGCTTGCCGGATTCGTCGGGCATCTTGTTGGCGATGCAACGATTCATCCGATCATCGAAAGTATTGCCGGACCGTACACAAATCCGGATTCGCACAGCAGACATGGGGAAAGTGAGATGACACAAGATGTTCTCATTTTCAAAGAAGTAAAAAATCTAGAGGTTTCCGCTGCGGAATACACCGGTCTCCTTGATGCTTGCCGTAAGAGTCCATCGTATGCTCAAGTCGCCAAATTCTGGGACGCCCATGCTCACGTCAACTGCCCATTTGATATGAGCTTTAACGCCGATGGATTCGTTACATCGTATTTTGACATAATAGCTTTGGCATCCAGTGGAAATCAACTGGCGGCGGCATTCCGCCATTTGGGGATAAATTATATTTACCGGACGTATGCGGATATCACTACGAACTTCCCTGATCTTGTCAAACAGTATTATACAGAAATCCCTCTTCCGAATGGATTGACCGGAACGTTTCGCAAAGATGGTTTCGAATATGCGGCAAAGAACCTTGTTGCTGTCTGGTCGAAAATTGACCGGGCGCTCTTCTCTACAGAAAATATCGTTGATATTGTACCGAATTGGAATCTTGATACAGGCGTAGATCAGTCAACAGGCATGAGAACATATTGGAGCTAACATGAAAATGTATATCTGTACTCTCATCATTATTTCCTTTTTCGTCTTCGGATGCAGTTGTTCGAAAGTGGATGATGGTCTAAAATATCAACCGCTTGGAACAGCAGTACTAACGGCAAATAATCTTCTCATGGTTCAATATCCTCAAGGCCCGCCGGATAATTACTCCGGGGAAGAATATAAGAACCTCCTCAAAGAAAATTACCAACCTCAGTATCAGAGCCTTCAGCCATATCGGGTGATATTACAAAAGCTGGCGAATAAATTCAAAGTAAGTGTATTCGATGGGAACAAGCTGATACTGACCGATTGGTCGTGCACGGAAGGCAAAATCGATTGCTGGAGCTATAAAAAAGAGTGCCTGCCGGATACTATGCACATTCAATGCGATCAATAGTGAAGAGGTTGATGTGTTGTTACGATTGATCGACACGTGAAATAATATCAATAATAGCCTGCCTCGGTAAAAGTTATTCTATAGAAGGGGATCATTTTATGAAAACAGTATTCATACAGATCGGCAAATATTCTCTCATGGTTCTGGTTTTAATTTTTGTATTCTGCTTGTATGTCTTTGCGGTGGGTTCATCCGAATCTCCTACAGAAGTGACGGCTGTTCGTTCGGAACGCGAGGATAATGTTGCAGGATTAAGTGATAGAATTATCGTTAATATTTCTCATCTTAGCACGCTTCAAAAATCTCTCGATGGGAAGCCGCTTGTATTATTTATCAATGGACTGCCTTTAACCGATTCACCAGCACTTTCTGTCGATACCTTGCGCGGCGAGGTACAGTTTGTTCTGAAACGGACGGAGATCACAAAAGCAACATGGAACCTGCTCATTGGAAAACCAAAAGCATTTACAAAAGTCGTCACAGTCAGTGTCGGTTTGAAGGATGGTACTCCCATACCCTGCAAAGAAAATAATCTAACATTTGTCGTTATACGAACCTGGCAGTTTGGGATATTTTTTCTTTCCCTCCTCATTTTTCTTTTTGTGATTTTTCTCTTGTATCGTAAGACAGACCTTCTGCGCGGCCTTCCCGAGCAGATGCCGCCTGTGGGAAAAAAGGTGTTCAGCCTCGCGCTTTCACAAATGTTGTTCTGGACAGTTCTCGTTATGGGAGCGTACGTATTTATCTGGGCGACAACTGGAGATATCGATACCGTCACGGATTCGATTCTGATACTTATGGGCATCAGCAGTGCGACTGCACTTGGCGCGCGGGTCATCGACACGACTTCAACCGGTACACCTGTTACCCCTGAGCTTTCTTCGGGATCTTTTTGGAAAGATATCTTGAAGGGAACAACAGATTACGAACCGCACAGGCTGCAAATAGTTGCTTGGACATTAGTGCTGGGGATTGTATTTCTCTGCACGGTGTGGGCGGACCTTACAATGCCCTCTTTTAATGGAACATTACTGACGCTTATGGGCATTAGTTCGGGAACGTATCTCGGATTCAAAATGAAAGAATAAAAAAATGCAGGGGGAATAAATTATGGCATTAACCTTCAGCAATAAACTTGCTTTGCCGGCAGATCAGTACTTCCCCATGGGAAGCACAAAAACAGGAATAAGCTTACACCATACTGTGGGAGGTTCTGCTGCGTCCACTGTAGATTGGTGGAAGCGCGACGGGCAAATGGTCGGGGTCGCATTCATCGTCGATAGGGACGGCACAATCTATCAGGTATTCGATCCGGATGGATGGGCTTATCAGTTTGGATTAAAATGGGGGGATCCGGATAGAATGAATTTTGAAAAGCGTTTTATCGGAATTGAAATTGCCAGCGAAGGAGGATTAATGGAATCCGGAGGAAACCTCTACAGCTTCGGTGTTGTAAACCCTAAGACGCTCAAATCACGAAGCGAAGCATTCGATTACGGACAACCGTACCGTGGGTTCAGATACTTCGATAAATATGAACCTGCGCAGATCGATTCGGTTGTTCAGTTAGTTGATTCTCTTCTGACGACGTACAATATCGAACGCAAGATGCCCCAAAAATACATGGAATATTACGGACAAAATCTTAAAGATTTTCGAGGTGTCCTGGGCCATGTAAATGTCCGGGAAGATAAGAGCGATCCATTACCTGATAATTCATTCTGGCAAAGAGTGATGAACGATTGCAATCTTCAACTTATCGAAATTGGAGAAACAACGATGGGAGGAACAACGGGAATGACTGCGGATCAAATTCAAAAATTGTTCCAGGAAAACGTGGCACAATTCAGTACAATGGCTGTTGGCGCGGGAGCTATGGTGAAGGGACTTTTATGGGAATTGCAGGATGCTAACAGGAATACATTTATCCGTTTGCGCGATGCCGTTAATCAGGGATATGTTGTTTTCTATGATATAGTTCAGGGAGATCCGAATCTCATTCCGCTGGCTGCACAATCGCTGGGATTTAAGAGCTGGGCAAATAGCCGGCTGGAGGTGTTCAGTGCTTAAAATATCCGTTGGACTCAACGTACTCTTCATAATCGGGATGTTTTGGCTTAATCACTCATGGGGAGATTCAAAAAAGAAAATTAAAGAAGCGGAACAGAACCTTTCAGATTATAAAAACAACTACGCGAGTGTGATTCAGAAAGGCGACAGTCTAGATTCGGTGATAAAAGATTTTGGAGTAAAAGAATCCGGCTATAAGAATCATATTGACAGCCTGGAAGGAGTAGTCGTCTATCTACAGCAAGAGAATAAAAACCAAAAATTGGCGGCGGCAAGTCTTTTTCAACCGGACGAATTAGTGAATGAAATGCGCACCGCATTTCCGGAACTCAAAACCGCGCCGATTGGAGTGGCACGAGTCACGCATCCGGAAACAGGATTCCTTATCCGGACGTTTCAGGTGCCGATAGAATTCATTTCGGTGTTCATCTCCGATCATCGTGAAGTCGATAATTTTAAAAAGCAGATTGCGGCGTTGGGTGAAATGAACCTAACGTATAAGAATTTTGTCGAGCTGAAAGATTCAATTATCGTCTTGAAGGAACAAAAAGCAGAAGAATATAAGAAGGGATTGGATTACGGCCTGAAGCGGTATGAAGATGTCATGAAGGAGTATATCGGTACACTGAAAGAGCCGCCGAAAATAGAATGGCCCTCGGTGACATCAATAATTGCAGCAGGCGCCGCAGGAGTGGCTGTGGGTGCGTTGATAAATAAGTAGATGAGAAAATGGAAATAATTGTGCTGGCTAGAACGGGCGCAGTTCCTGTATTTATTCGGCAGAATCCAAATTTTGTGCGGCAAGGACTTGCTTGCCCGCCGGTTTTTTGGAGAGAGTACTGAATAACATACTCATTCTCATTATTATCAGAAAGAAACTCCTGAAATCACTTACTATTACCTAGGTACCTAGGTTAATACAAGTCATAAGGATTTATCAAACATGGAAAAGCCAAAAGAAGAAAGTCCTAAAATTCCTCATCCGAGAAAGCAACCACTCCCGGCGATGGTATATGCCTTCATAAGTATAGTTTGTCTAATCCTTGGTATCGTTCTTCTTCTTTTTTTCGTTTACAAAGCAAATGATTTAATGGCAAGCGGTATTAGTAAAATGGTTTTCTACGTGCTGCTCATTCCTTTAGGACTGAGTGCCTCCGGTTTCCTTTTCGGTGCGATGCGGTCATATGCGGTTTTTTCCGGCAATGCATTAGGCGGAATATTTGAACTCGGAGGTCCTGCAGCATTATTCGCGCTTGTTATTATCGGGGGATTCAAATTAGTACCACAGAATGCTCCATTTGATATCACTATTTTTATCCACGGCAACGGAGGGAAACAGGATGTGGTTTTAAGCAATCTGGGGAAAGTGGTTATGGATATCAATAGTGATCGCAGAGAAGCACAGATTATTGGAAACGGTAGTGCTACCTTTAAGAATATCAGTGCTGAATTCTTGAATAAAACTGTCCCGGTGAGTATCGTAGCGGAAGGATTTGAACTTATTCATAAGCAGGAAGAATGCACGCTCTCGACAGATCCAATTTATCTTGAAGTTACCAGAGATAAATCCCTTTCCCAAATTACCGGCAAAGTATGTGACGAAGAAGACAACCCTCTGGATAGCGTTATAGTCACCGCAGTGGGTATTGAAACATTTACTCAGCATGGCATATTTACTATCAACATCCCACTTGAAAAGCAACAGGAAGAACAATTATTAAGTTTCTATAAAAGAGGGTACAAAGTGGCCAGTGACATTAAAGCATATCCGCGATCTAAACAGGGAATTAAAATTATCTTAGAAAGGAAATGATATTATGAGAACCAAAGTATACATATTCCTCCTGGTTCTCCTCTCACTCACCTTCGATGTTTACGGCACAAAGCTCAAAGGTCTAATTACGTTGTATGACAGCAACGGAAGGCCTGTGAAACAGGTCGTGATTGATGCTGAGGGGGCAAATCGTACTACAACGAATGATGTTGGGAAATTTGAATTGGATTTTCCTAACAAACAACCCGGAGAAAAAGTGGAGCTCGTTGTAATAAAAACGGGATTGGATGTAGTTGATGTAAAAGAGTGCAGCCCTTACTTGAGAAAAAATCCTGATGAACCTGTCCATATTTCTCTCTGTGAAATTGCCAAAATACAAAAGATAAAAACCAAAAATGCTAATCTCTTGAGCGGACAAATTATTGATTACTTCGAAAAAAAGATAGCTCCGCTCATGAAGGAACTGCAGGGAAAAGAAGCCGATAATAAGGTTTTGTTAGATTCAATTTATTTATTAAAAGAAAGAGAACATAATACAAACAGTACAACTGCAAATCTTATCAATCGGATGGCACTCATAAATCCTGATTATGCTTTGGATATCTACAACCATAGTTATAAGCTTTTTCAAGAGAACAAATATGATGAAGCTCTAACACTGTTGAATGATACTGTTCTACATAAAATGATGCAGGATTACATTGGAACTGAACACCGTAAACAAATTCTTGATGCGTATGCTCTCAAAGCTTTTCTTTTGAAAGGCGTAAGTCAATTCGATTCGGCAGAACGTTGTTTAACCATTCTGATAGATAATGGTTATGAGCCGGGTTATTGGGTATATGCTATGCGGGGCGAAATACGGCGCCTGAGTGGTGCTAATATAAAAGCGCTTGACGATTTCAACACAGCCATCAAACTCACATCAAATCCGGAGCCTTGGATTTTTGCATCAATGGGGGGTGCATATTTTTCTCAAAGAGACTTTGCCAACGCAATAATCTTTTTAACGAGAGCTCTTGATTACGGATATGAACCCAGCGGATGGGCATATAGTCATCGGGGCGAAGCAAATAGACAGCTGCAAAAAGTCGATAATGCGATCACCGATCTTACTGAGGGAATCAACAGAAACACGCCATTCAAGGAATGGGCTTATGCCTGTCGCGGTGGGGCATACTACACGATGGGTAATTACCAACGAGCAATCAATGATTTTACCGAAGCAATAGAACTCGGATACACTCAATCTCTCGATTGGGTTCTTGCATGCCGCGGGACTGCTTTTCAAATGAAGAATGAACATAATAAAGCTATTGCCGATCTAATGAGAGCAGTCAAACTGAATCCGAAATATTGCTGGGCATATGAACGGCTCGAGGTTTCGTATCGTGCTATCGGTGATAAGACTTTATATGAAAAGACAATTCTTCAGGTTCAAGATTGTAAATAATGACCGAATATTTATGCAACTGCACCTTTTTAATATGAATGCATAAAACATTTTGGGGAATGAGTATTTTGGATTGTGAAATGTTGTTGCGATCGATCAAAAGTGTTAATGCATGGGAATTGATATTAATAAATATTTGAAATCATCTGTTTTGACTGACTGCAAAGCAGGATGATAAAAGCTACGCAAGACTCTCTTCGACCAAGATGTAAAGCTATGAGGAAGTCTCAGTGAGTCTCAGTTTAATTTACTAAAACTGGTTTGTATAGTGAACGCGCAATTGCCATCACATTAACAGCAATCCATCGTTCTTTATCGGATTTTAATTATTTTTGCCGCCCAGTCGATAACAGACTTATTTTGACCATCAGGAAATCCTGATAAAATCACTCTCCCAGTTTTGTCTGTTTTGATGGTAATCTTTTTCTCCCACTTGCCGTTGGTCGGACTGAACCATTGCAAGGTATAGTACTTGCTGGGTGTAAATCCGATCAGTTCGGGCAACGAAGATTGGTTTTCAAAATAAAGCAAGGCAAAGTCTTTTTCAGGAGTGCGCATCATATAGGACCACCCATCCAAACCTGTTTCAGGGCTTCCAGGAGCTTTTTGAGGTTGAATATCTTTTGATGCAATCTGCAGCGATTGATATTTTTTCCCTTCCGATAAAATAAATGATCGAAGGTACTGCATATATGAGCCTGATTTATATTTCAACGCGTCCCAGAAATGAGGGCGCATTCCGGCAGGCTCGCCTGTCGTTGTTATATCATACGCTGCGGTTCCGTGGACATGCCCTGAAAGTCCGCCCGAAAGCACGGAACCAAACATTTGTGCCCGGGCAAAATAATTATCACGTGTGGAATTTGCGGGGGGGCGTTCACCATTCGGCATGTTTATTTCATGATTCCATCCCGTATAATAAGGCTCAAAATTTATTGCCGGATATGGAGGTTCCAGTTTGAAAAGAATTTCTAAGGAATCAGAGACACGATGGTCCCGCGGTTTATTCCCAACACTGTGCATCGTCAGCCAGGGACAATTTTTGTCATGCCCGAATACCGAATACGTCGAACTGGATATCAAAGTTGTATATGGCTGCCCGAAAGGCAATGGTCCGTAAGTATGCAAATGATAGGTCAGTGCATCGTTAAATTCGTTGGCTGTAAGGCTGTACTCTTTCGGGATCCAATCGAGATGTATCCCGCTGAAAATAAAATTATACGCCCCGTATCTCGAAATCAGGTACTGAACGTACCGCGCATACGATTTATTAAAATCAAAATACGCCTTCCAGGACGGACAGCAATCTCTCCGTACAGTTTCGAGTAAAGGAACGAATCCCTGCTCTGATAAATAGTGCATTTTTTTATCGAGGCTTTGAAAATATTCAGGGATGATATTATCAAAATCAACTACATCTTTATGCTTCTCAGAAATTTTGAAGGGTTTATTGCCGTATTCATCCCGCATATCCTTTGAGGTCATTTTGCCGTTCCCGACCAAGTAGTCGAATTTTTCCCAGGCGTTTCGTACGAATATGCCGTTGGAATCCGCGAACGTGTTGGCATTGCCATCGGATTCCCAATTCGGAAAGCAGGCTATCATGCTGACGGAATTGTATCCCTGATTTTTCCGGTATGCCACGGCATCTTCAAATCCGATTCCTGGACCGGGGACGTAATTTTTTGCAGGCGGAGTACCTCTGAAAGGCAATCGCCACGTTGATCCGGCAAGCCAGGTATCTCCTACCATAAAGAAAGGAGTGCCGTCGGCATATTGCAAAGCGTGACCATTTGGTGTCGGACGAATAAAACCACGCCGGTTCGGATTTTGCATTTTTTCTTCTTCTGTCCAGTCGACAGCATAAAACCCACCCGTCCGATGAAATCCTTTGTCATTGGGATTATCGGATCCGCCTGTCCATTGCCACTTTCCCGGTTTTGTTGCTACGAGTCGCACAATAAAAATATTGCCGCCATCCCAAAAACCGTAAACCCGTTTTGAAAAACCAGGACCCTTTAATTCTACCCAGCACGTAACATCCGTATAATAATTTTCATAATCCTTCTCGGCTTTCAGTACAATTTCCTGCATCTCCCAAACTCGAACTTTTGAAGGAATGCCGGCTTTTGATGTATGGGGGAATATATTGAAGAACAGCAGGAAGAAGCTACACAATGAAAATAGGATGTGAAATTTCATGCTCATAAATAAATATAATACTTATTTTGTGATTTGTTGAGCGAAAGACAACAGATAACTTATATCATGTGCGCATGTGGATAAAGTGAAGACGATTTGTTCTTGCACATAAATGTAAAACTAAGTACCATTACACCAGCCGGAGGCCTGAGAATGTATCAAGCGATAGCTTAATTCTATTTAAGAGATAGTATAGTTGGATTAGCGATTGGAAGTATTTGGTTTGGAGGGTGGCTTCATAGTGACTCTCACCATTTTGGTCAGTATCGTCCTGATGTTTCTTTCTCAACTTCAGAAAATACGAACACTGTTGTGAGCACCATGACCAGCGCACAAGACGAGTATCTCGATAGCTGATTAAGATATTACAGCGTGTTTATGACACTCACAAGCTGGTAGAACTGATGTTGAATTTAAAAAAAGAAATAGTTGTGTTGGCTCCAATGTTTTACTCGTGGGAAATGAATTGTTCATTGCTTGCAAAACTCCGGCGTAAACAATCAAAATTTATGCGCCACGCCGCCTGCTTTGCGACCGACGGCGACCGTGAGCGATAAACATATTCAAGACAACTCGGAGAACAAGAATCATGGGAAATATGATCAAATCAAGCGTTCGTTATCTTTTTGGTAAATTGCTCCCTCGGTGGGCCTATCCTGTCGTGCGAGGGCCTCTCAGAGGGACTCGATTCATACTCGGATCCTTAGCTGGTGAAGGTGGAGGGAGTTCAGTCTATCTGAATTTGGTCGAGCCGGAAAAGACAACGACTTTCATCAATATCTTGAAGAAAGGACAAGTGTACTTTGATGTGGGTGCAAACGTTGGATACTTCACCATTCTCGGGTCTCGATGTGTAGGTCCAACTGGAAAAGTTATAGCGCTTGAGCCTGCAATAAGAAATTTAGGATATCTGTATCAGCACAT
>Ga0182021_10005523_pt1 | contig 14987 bp, 9 predicted proteins | sample 612E3MmetaG_FD_120493 | JGI IMG/M metagenome (GOLD analysis project Ga0182021, IMG submission 120493) | Permafrost microbial communities from Stordalen Mire, Sweden - 612E3M metaG (Illumina Assembly) | ecosystem: Environmental > Terrestrial > Soil > Wetlands > Permafrost | place: Sweden... | reverse complement strand
CGCCGGTGAGCGACTCGATGTCGAACGCCTCCGGAAGATCCAGCCGCAAGTCGAAGATTCCGGCGCGCGTCACGGTCATCTCCAGGCGCGAAGTCAAAACCAGCCGCTCGTCGGAGATGTCGAGGCTCGCCTGCTCGGTCACGCGGATTTCCGGAACCACCCGGTCGGCGTTCACGGTCACGGTGGCCGGCAGCTCATGATACCGGTAAGCGCGCTTGAGTTCCGGCGCCTCGGGGTAGCGGGAACCGGCCATGGCGCACTGGACGACGTCGGCGGGGAAGTCCCCGATGTTCATGGGACTCAGGCCGGTCACCGTGTCCACGCGAACCTGCACGGCGCCCGCGGCGGCCATCGCGATCGAGCCCCGCTGCCGGGCCGCGCCCTCCACGGCGATGGCGCCGATCGAGGCCGCGTAAGGCAGTCCTTCCCGCGGTATCTGCGTGGTGACCACCAGCGAAAAATCCCCGCTCGTGGGCTTCTCCATCAACGCCTCCAGGACGCGGGTTTCAGGCTCGTATCGCCACGTCCCAAGCCCCACGCCCGTCACCGCCGTCACGCTCATCCCCTCGGGAATCTTGAAGCGGAGCGTCTGGATCTCGCCCTGCGCGACCTGATAGCGGGCCACGTGCGTCATGTTGACGAGGCCGGGCGTCAGCGCCACGTAGGTCTGCAAATCGCAATAGAACACCGGCTGTTCGAGGCGCGTGGTCCGCTCGCGCGGCCGCCAGGAAAGCGGGGCGCCGCCAAGGGTCACCACGCTCATCGAGCAGGACACTGTCTTGCCCTTCTCCGACTGCTCCAACGCGGCGGCCAGGGGGCAAGCCACGTCCCAGTCGGCCGCCGGGATCGTGACGCTGACCTTGTTCTTCAGGTTGGGCGGCAGGGCAACGGACATCCACCAGGCGCCCGACTTCAGCGAAACCGGCGCATAGCCGCGGAACGTCATCGTGTAGTCTCCGCCCCGGCCGACCCGGACGATGTAGCCCGCCTTGCTGGGAACGATGCTGCCGGCCTTGGGATCCAATGTGGAGCCGGTCAACACGTAGTCGGCGGGGAACGCCGTGAACTCGCAGGCGTCTTCCGTCCCGAAGACGACCGTCAGTTCAACGCCGGCAATACCGTCGCGGTCCCGGGCCGGATCGGGGGCCTCGATCTTCAGCGTAACATCCTGCATGACCACGGAAGGAACGTCCGGAACGACGACCTGCAAGGCGCAGGACTGGTCGGCCTTCTCCTTCCCCGCGAACGCCGCGGCCGCCACAAGGCCCGCCAGGGAGAGCCCGAGTAGCAGCCCGACCCGGACGCCGCCCTCCCGCGGACGCTCATCGCCGGGCGCAGGAACAGGCGGCGGCACGGCGGCCGCCGGCGCCGGTTGTTCTACGAACGGAGGCGGAAGGGGAACGGTGACGGGCTCGACCATCCGCCGCGCGCGGCCGACCTGATAAGACCGGCACACCAGCGAAGCCAGAACAACCACCGGCAAACACCCCGCGAGAAGAAGGGCAACCAAGCCAACGGCCAACGGGATGGAGGTCACGCCCCAGATCAACAGCGTCAGGCCGATGGCGAAAACCAGCGGTCTGCGCCCGCCCGTGAACGACACCAGCGTCAGCACCAGCCCTGCCAACCCGCCGAGCACAAGGCGAAGCAATCCGCCCGTCCCGCCCAACCACGCCGGCACCACCCGCACGCCGACCTGGAGTTCCCGGTCGGTCATGGTCACGGACTTCGTAAACGTCGTTTCCCCGGCCAGGCCGTGAGGCCCGCCGACCGTTGTCAATGCCGCGCCTACGGCGTCACCCAAGCTGCCATCGCTGGCCGAGCGGATAATCATGCACAGGCCAAGGCCCAGGAGAACCACGACCGCCGCGGACCAAGTGAACAGCGCGGCCCGGCCGATCCGCCGGGCCACGAACAGGGCCAGCAGCGCGAGCACGACAACCACCGCCACCCACCCCGCGGCCTCCGACCCGATTGCCTTGTAGATGTCCAGCATGTTGCCGAGCACCGTCTTGAGGCCCGTGTGCGGCAACTCCGGCGGCATCATGTTTCCGCCCCGGGGCAGCAACGAGAACTTCTCCGGCCAGACAAGGGTCCAGCGCGCGAACACGGACTGGGCCGCGCAGAGCGGCGCGTCGAAGGACAACCCGCCGAACCAGTGAAGCGCCGGCCTCGCCTCGGCGTAGACCAAATCCACCCGCGACGGCGTGTTCGCGTCCTGCAGGCGCTTGATCGGTATGAGCACAGCCCCCTTGCCGTCGTCGAGCGTTTGGACCGCCGCGCCATCCACCTTGGCGGACCAGAGTTTCGCCCCTGTCGGCAGCGTCATTCCGAGAAACTGCTGGGACGTGTTCTTGACGTAATACGTCGCCTCCGTGACGGCTTCGCCTTCGGCGCTCACCCGCGTCCGCAGGCTGATGTGATCCGCCACGTGGTCGAGCAGGGCCTGCGTGCTGTAGCGCCGGCTGGTCAACTGGGCAATGTGCGGCGCCCGAACGTACTTGTAGGCCCGCATCACGGGATCGTTCACCAGCAGCGCGTATTCGCGGGGCAGTTCCGATCCCGAGATGGAAATCATGGACGCGTCCTTCTTCTTCTCCGTCTCGAAGGAAAGGCTGGCCGGACCGGACAAGGCGATATAGCCGACCTCGCTGGACGTGCCCACGGTCTCCACGCCGCCAACACCCAACTCCGCGGCCTCGTCGGCGAAGCGCTGGTCGAACGTCAGAAGGAGCGTGTAGTCGCCCATCACCTTTTCCTGCAGCGACACGGTGATCAATTCGCCGTCCCTCTCCCACCCGCGGATATCGCGGCCCGTAAACTCGACGTTCTGGCAGGCCGCCGGCGCCTTGACCACAAAGCGGCGGACCGGCGCGCCCTCCACGCGGTACGTGATGGAAACGCTTCCGTAGAGGGACCCTTCGCCCAGCGAGATCAGGTGAAACAACTCGGCGTAGACGGCCGCGTCCGCCTGCTCGATCATCATCTGCAACGCCCAGCCCGGACTCTTGAACCGGTAGGCCCGCTGCGCGTCAGGCACGCGGAAGGGAACGGAGGCCGTATGCACCTCCCGGAGTTCCTCCGCCTTGCTCTCCTTCAGGCGAATGCCTTTCTCCGCGCGCAACACCAGATAACCGCGTTCCGCCTTGGCTTCGCGCAGCGTCAGTTTGGGCGCGGTGAAGGTCGCGAGTCCGGCCCCCAGCGTACGCTCCAGCCGCAGGTTCACGAGCGCGTGACCCAGCGCCGCCTCCTGGAAGTAGACGTGGATTTCCCGTTTCCCGGCCTGATCCCGGACGTCGTAGTCCGACACGTTCGCGCCCTGCACCTGGGCCACGGCCCACGCCGGATCGGTCTCCAGGACGAGTTCGCGCGTCGGCGCGTCCCGCACTTCAACGTCCACCGCCGCGTCGAGCGTCAGCCCGTTGTCCTCGCAGGACAGCGTCAGCCGCTCCTCGCTGGACAGGGACGTGACAATGTCCTCGGCGGAAAGCTCCATCTGGAACGGGAGGTGCGCGTACTGGTAAGCCGAGGCGGCGCGCTGCGGAACGAGTTGGCGCTGGGCCTCAGCCGAGCCCGGCCGCGGAAACGCCGCCGGGTCAATCTGGCTCAGCCCCGCGGCCTTGGCCACGATCAGCCGCACCGCGCTGTCCGTGCCGAGCAGAAGAAAGCCGCCCGCCCGGATCACGCCCTCGGGAACCACGACCGGCAGATCGAACTTGCACGGGAACGCGGGCAACACCCGCTCGCCCTCGACGCGCAACACGTACTGGCGCGGCTGCGGCCGGCTGAGCGCCACGTTGAGCGTGCGTCCGCCGCCCTTGCGCTCGTCGAGTTTCCATTCGCGGATATCTTCGCCCGAGACTTGCGTGACGTTCAACTGATCCGGCACGGCAAGCGACAGTTTCTCCAACTGCCCCTGCACGACGCGATAGGTGAAGACCGTGTCGAGCTTGAGCGCGCCCACGCTGGCGGAGGCCACGGCGTAACCGTCGCACGTGACTGCCAACTCGCCTTTCAGTTTGCGAACCTGCGGTTTCCATTGAACCGCGAACCGGGAGCCCGGAGTGAGGTAGGCCACGACTTCCGTCTTTCCGGCGGCGTTCTTCCGCCGGTCAACCTGCACGGCGCCGGGGAACTGCACGGCCAGGTCCTCCCGGTCGCAGACGATGGCCACCTGCCGCACGACGGCGCACGGCACGTCGAACGACGTGCTGCGCCACTCGTTCGATTCCGCCGCGAGCGCGGCGAACCGGGCGGTCAGGTGTTGCTCGCCGCCCGAGCCGAAGAAGCCGACCGGTTTAAACCGGACCTCGTACCCGCTGCCCTCGCGCCGCAATTCGCCGCGTCCGGGAAGTTGGCCGTCAAGGTAAACGATGTTGCCCTTGGCCAGCAGGAGACTGCTGCCGGCCTTGGACACGTCGGCCGTCAGGTCGAGGGCGAACGTGATGTTCTCGCCCTGGATTTCGCCGGTCAGGGTCATGGCCTTGACCGTCACGGCCGGCGGTTCGTCCGCCCGGGCCAATCCCAGCAGAAGTCCCAGACACAACGAGGCCAAACCTAGTCTTTTTGTTCTCATGTTCTTCTCCTAGCGTCTCTGCTTAAGTCCCAGGGTTCAGGTGTCAGGTGTCAGGTTTCGGGTTTCAGTAAAACATCTTCGGGCTTTTCACCGCATTCCAGTGGCCGGGCGACGGCGCGACAAGAGCGGCGGGAAGGTCTTCGACCATTCCCGCCCTACAGCAGGCAGTGGAACTGTAGGGCGCGAATGGTTGACTCCGAACAGCGTGAGGAGGAGACCTTCGCGCCGCGTGTCCGGCCTGAAGGTCGAGAATTGGGCAATATGATTTCATCGTTCGCTGAACCTATCTGACAATCTGTTCGTCGCGCACGAAGCCCTGTTTCCAAAGGGCAGGCGTCTTCCGCTGGACACCGATGACTTGGCGGGCGTCCCATTTCAAAATGAGGCTGAAGGGGCGATCGGCATCCATGTCATACTCCCAAGTGTCGTATCCAACAAAGTCCGGTGCGCCCACAAGATCAAGGACTTGTTCGGCCCTCATACCCTCCTTCACTTGTTCAGCATTGGCAGTTCTGGAGACCGAAAGCGCCTTTGGTTTGTAAGGATGATGCTTCTCGTACACCGCGTACTGAACGTCAAATTCATTCGCCGGCAGGGGCTTTGGGACTTTTCCAAGACGGCGCATGGACAAATGCGCCACCTGCCGCAATGTGAACGTGCTGTAACTGTGCGGATTCACTTCCCCCTCGAATTTCTCCCCCGTGCCAAGTCCGCCGCCCGTACTGCTTCCGACGGAGGAAACCTCCTGAAGTTTCTCCAGCAAGGGGACGGCTTCTGCCACCGGAAGACGGCCGGCGAGATAGGCGGCTGTCAGGATAGGCCACAGAGCCTCGCAACATTCCTCCTTCTCCAACTTTCCACGACTCTCAACCCCTCTGGCCAATTCGGTCAGCACGTAGTTCCGCTCGTAGGATGCGGCGCCTGTTGACACGCCAGATGTCTCAGCAAGCAGTTTGCCGCTCTCGATGTTCATGATGACCCTTCGTCCCCACCAAGGTCGAACGACGAACAAGTGTTGACCAGCGGCGTCCAGAAAGTACCAGAGCGAGTAATCAGACCACATGGGTCCGGCGGTGGTGTTGCTTACGTACTTGGCTCGTTCCTCCTTCGTGAGGCCTTCCGACAGGAATCTGATGCGACTTCGATCATGTCCGGCCGGGTCCACGGCAATAAGTTCGTCCCCTCCCGTCCTAATCACGGTCCACCCCGTGTCAGACACGAAGATCTCCTCTGGCGATCCCTCCGTTTGCTCTCGGGTCCACAGAACTTGCTTCGTGCCCGTATCGCAACACGTATAGACAAATGAGGATTGGAATGCGATACGCCCTTTCTTGCGCGCATTATCGGGAGACTTGGCTTCGACCTTGTATCGTTTGGAGGGCGATTCAGCGGAAACGTCGTTGAAGAAACGGTCAGTCGCAAGCGCGTCACACCCGAAGGCGCCGATGGCAAGCGCCAAAACCGCTATGCACCTGATCTCTTTCATCTCTTCCTCCCAGTTCCTATGCCTTGCCGCAGCACGCCTCAAGCGGCGGCCCTACGAAAACAGAATGCCAACAGCGTCGTTGACCCATTGCCTCTCGATTTCCATTGTTGCACTCGCCCGACTTTGGTATATACCCAGATAGATACCGGAGGTGTGGGATGCAGACAGCGAAACTGTTCGATAGTGGCAGAAGCCAGGCGGTTCGACTCCCGAAGGAATGCCGCTTCGGGGGCAGCGAGGTGTTTGTGCGCAAATACGAAGACATCGTCATTCTGTTCGCCAAGCGGAGTCCCTGGACTCCGCTGGTCGATAGCTTGGACAAATTCACCGACGATTTCATGGCGGAGCGCAACCAGCCGGAACAACAGGAGCGGAAGGGTCTGTAATGCGGTTCATGTTGGACACGAACACCTGCGTGGACCTCATCCGGCAGCGTAATGACCGAATCCTTCGCAAAATGTTGCGGCTTAAGCCTGACGATCTCTGCGTGTCGTCCGTCACACTCAGCGAGTTGGAGTATGGCGCCGCGAAGAGCGCCGATCCGGGAAGGAACCGCCTGGCGCTGGCGACGTTCATGACCCCGCTCAGCGTCATGCCTTATGACGACGCGGTGGCGCCCGTGTATGGAAAACTGCGGGCAGAATTGGAACGGGCGGGCACTCCCATCGGTCCATTGGACACCCTGATCGCCGCCCACGCGCTGTCCCTCGGCCTGACCGTCGTCACCGACAACGAACGGGAGTTCCGCCGCGTGTCCGGCCTGAAGGTGGAGAATTGGACGAAGTGATTTCATTTCTTTGAAGACCGACGCAACTCACCGTTGAGGAAACCGCTCAGCGCGCTCCGAACACGGCGCGGTTGCTGGCTGTGTGCTCCAATATAGTGCCCTGTGCTCCTTGACCTCATCGGGACTATACGGACTCCAAGAAGCACGCCAATTTGTCCCATCAAACTGGTATGGCTTCCTCTCCGGCAACCAACCGGGAGTTGACAAGACGGCTGTTCTGTTGGAGGCATCGTACTCAATAAGTTTCACCTCTTGTCCGTCAGATTGCCTCAAGTCCCAGATCAATTTCTGTAACTTCGGTTCTACTCCGTCTGGTTTCGACAAACCATGCACATCCGAACTCGGACGGGAACACCCGGCGCAAAGCGTAAAGGCCAATACAGGCAGAACCCATTTGCTCATTTTTTTCTCACACAACGTCCCGCCTCTCCGTTTGCGAACCCGCCAGGGTGAGCAATACGGGAGCAGGCGGTTGTTCGGCAATCCGTTCCGTGCTTGTTACTGGAGCAGAAAACCGGCGACCTTCCCATCCTTGAGAGACAACTTCGCCAGGATATCGTCTCCACCGTCCTTGTAAGCCAACTTCCACAGATAGACCTTGCATCCGCTCTGTTTCAGTTCCCCCAAGTACGTCGCATCGTATCCCTTTTTCAGGCGAGGTGCAATTTGGGCACTGACGCCTTCCAGCATTTGCTTTGTCAGCGCCGCTTTCACCTCGGCTGTCCCATCCGCGACGAAACTGTCGTAGTCGTTTGCCTGCACCGCCTTCAGCAGTTTGTCCAAGACCGGCCGTGCCGAATCCTCAGCACCTGCCGCCAAGCACACGACTGCCGACAATGTCATTACCCCGCATATTGCCGCCATCACCAATCGCTTCGCGTTCATCATCTTCGTCTCCTTTCCTTCTTTGTTTGCCGAACTTCTGCACTTCGGCGGTTCATTTCTGCTGGCGGAAACCGCCGCCTCAACTCAGTCGCAGCCGCGCCGCCTCACTGCCATCCACAGGGAGGCCGTGCTCGGAGCGCCCGGCCCACCTAACGGTTACTGTTCACTGGCTTTCCTGAAACCTGAAACCCGACACCTGCGCCACTCTTCACCGTTCACTGTCCACTGTTTACTGTTCACTGATTCCCACCCCTACTTCCTCAACCGCGCCGCCTCGACCGCCATCCGCACGGCGTCCTGCACTTGTTGGTCCAGGCTCAACTCCAGGCCGACCGTCCGCAGTGCTTTCAAAATGTCCGCGCTATCCGTGCCGGCGGACAGCGGATTCCCGCGCAACCAGTCGGCCAGTTCGGCCAGTCCTACCGCCAATCGGAATCGCGGCGGCGCGCTTTCGAAGGACGAGAAGCGATCCATGCCCCGGATCGGCTGGGCAACCTCCGTGACCAGTCCACTTTCCGGGTCCTTCCACCGCATCCGCACCACACCCAGCGGCTCGTCGGCGGCGCCGGTTGTTTCAACTTCGTACAAGGCTGTGGCCGACTGGCCTGAACCGACTTCGCCCGCGTCCACGGTATCGTCCCGGAACTGCTCCTTCTCCAAATGCCGTTTCTCGTAGCCGATCTGCCGGTAGGTCTTCACGCGCGCCGGATCGAACTCGACCTGAATCTTGACGTCCTTGGCGATGACGTGAAGGGTGGCGGCCAACTCATCCACCAGGATGCGGCGGGCTTCCGCCAGCGAATCCAGGAACCGGTATACGCCGTCGCCCTTGTCGGCCAGCGCCTGCAGCATGGAGTCGTTGTAGGTCCCGACGCCCACCCCGAACACGGAGCAGTAGATTCCCTGTTTCCGGTACGCTTCCACCTGGTCCAGGATTTCCTTCGGCGTCGCCGCGCCCAGGTTCGCCACGCCGTCCGACAGCAGGAGCACGCGATTCACAGCCGCGCTCTTGAAGTTCCTGGCCGCCACCTCGTAGCCGAGCCTGATGCCGCCTTCGAGCTGCGTGGAGCCGTAGGTCTGGAGGCTGGCGATCGCCTTGAGAATCGTGTCCTTCGCCGAGGCAGGCGTGTGATCCAGCACAAGCCGCGCCTCGGTCCCGAACGCGACGATCGCCACGCTGTCCGCGGGCGACAGTTGGCCGACCATCAGCGCGAGCGCCTTCTGCGCGAGTTCCAGCCGGTCGGCCGTGTTCATGGAGCCGGACGTATCCACGATGAAGGTCAGCACCGAGGGGCGCTGGCGGTCCCGGCCAAGCACCTTGCCGCGCACGCCGATGCGAAGGACTTCGAGGCCGGGCCGGAACGGCGACCGCGCGCGGTCGCAGTAAACCGCGAACGCCGAATTATCCGGCGCGGGATAGGCATATTCGAACGCGTTGACGAACTCCTCGACGCGAATCGCGCCAACGGGCGGCAGCCGGCCGCCCATCAAATACCGGCGCGCCAGCGTGAAGGAAGCGGTGTCCACGTCCAGCCCGAACGTGGAAAACGGACTGGCTTTGGTGTCGATCATGGGATTGAAGACTTGAGGCGGATAGACGGGTTCGACGGCTGGCTCCGTGTTCTCGCCAGTCTCCGGCGGTGACACAGCCGCAACTGCCTCTTGGGCGCAGGCATTGTCGTCCGGCTCAATGACAACGTTGCCATCTGTAATCCTGTAGTTGAGTCCTCCCACTTTCGTAATGATCTTCAGCGCGCTCAACAGCGAAATGTAGCGCGCGGTGAAGGTAACATCCGAAGAAGACTTTTCGTCCTGATCGTTGGTGCCGAAAAGGTTGGCACCTTCGCCTGCCTTCTTGTCGGCGTTGCCCAGATTCAGAACGATGTTAACACCTTTCTTTTCTTGGTCGTCCGAGACTTTGCCCCCTTCCACACTCGCCTTGTTTAGGAATTCCACAACGTCGTGAATGTTCGCCTGACGGAAGTCGATTTCGGGGATGACCGTCTTCTCCAGCTTCTTGAGTACCGCCTCAGAGGAAGGGGAGGACTTCTTCTCCTCGGCGGAGTTAGGACGTGAGCCCCCCGTTGGGGACAACGTCCCCTCACCGGGGTACGACGCCGGTTCTCGGCCAGTCTTAGACTCCAGATCCTCCGCTATTCTCATTTTGGCCACAACGGCGGGAAGGTTTCGAGTACTCAACCATTCCCGCCCTACAGTTTGCTCGATGTTGTGGGTTTCTGTAGGGCGGGAATGGTCGGAGACCTTCCCGCCGCTTGTGGGAGAGGCCATAATGCGAAGGGTTGCCAGTTCCTGGAGTTCTTTCCCATTCACCTCCCCGGCGGCGGTAAACCCGCTGATGTTGCCAAAAGGAACGACGGCCTCAGGCACGGGTGCCGGCGGCTTGGCTGGCGCGGATGCCTTGTAACGATCCGCGGATGCGCTCGCCACGTAGTCCAGCGTCACCTTGTCCGCTGCTCCCCATTCATCCGACAGACCGTCGCTGTCGGTGTCCGTCGGCACAGCAGAGGCTAGTTCGAAACCGTCGTTGTTCCGGGCACGCCGACTCAGCGGCGTGGCTACAGTCCCTTCCGTTCGGACCTCTGTCGAGTTCTGTATCCGCGGCGCTGTGTCGCCGCGTCCGTTGCCGGAGAGCGCGATCGAGTCGCCGGCCAGCACTTTCTCCATGGCGTAGCCGTTGGCGACCTTCGCCTTGCCCCCCTTGGCCGCCACGGCGCCGGCTCTGCCGCCCGACGTGCGATCCGCGTACAGTCCCGTCATTGTCTGAGGACTCTTGGCCTTTCCGTCGCCGAGTCCGAATCCCCCGACGCCGTATCCCTGCCCCACGCCTCCACCGCCCCCGCCCCCGCCGTCGGGCAAGTCCGCCGGGCCGTTCGCCGCGAGTCCGAGATCTTTGGACTCCTCATTCCCGCCCCTTGCGGCGGGAAGGTTTCGAGTACTCAACCGTTCCCGCCCTACAGTTTGCTCGCCGTTCTGGCTTTCTGTAGGGCGGGAATGGTCGGAGACCTTCCCGCCGTGACCTCGCTGCAACTCCGTGCCATTGACATAGGATTTGGGCTGAGGGCCTGTCGCCCTTGCAAGATGGTCATAATCGAAGCCCTCGCCAGAGTCGGTGGCTAGAGCGTAACTCATGGACGGCGCCGGTGCAGCGGCAGGCGGCGGAGCCGCTGGTTCGCGGCTCTTCTCCGAACTATCCCTCGTCACAGTGCCGCCAGACCAGGCTTCCATGGTCCATCCCGGCTGCGACGGCGCTGGAGGTGAAGGCTTTTCGATTGCCTTCGTAACGTCCTTTTCTTTCTCGAACGAGCGCCCGTCTGTTTCTTTTCTCTTTTTATACTCCACGATCCGGCGGCCCTCCTTGCCCTTCTCATCTTGGCCGCCGGCGGGAAGGTTTCGAGTACTCAACCGTTCCCGCCCTACAGGTTGCTCGGTTTCCTTGTTTTCTGTAGGGCGGGAATGGTCGGAGACCTTCCCGCCGAGACCTTGCGGCGCTCCCTTGCCGGCAAGATAGGGTCCGTTCCAGTTCGCCTGCGCGTCGCTCTCTCTCCCTTCAACTTCGTGCAATTCTCTCTCCATTTGCTTCGCCATGGCCACGGATCGTGTGGCGGCGATGCGAGACGATTCCACACGCCCCCGCACGCTCATCGCCGGCATCAGCAGCCCGCCCAGCATCACCAGGATCATCGCCGCCGCGGCCCACTCCAGGATCCTGCGCAGAGGGATTCGGGTCACGACCGGCCGTTCGTTTCGAGCGGCGAAGATGGCGGCGCGGTGCACGGCATCGAGCCGCGGCGACTCAGCCCGCCGCTGCGCCAGGGCGCTGCCGACGACCGTCAACTCGCGGCGAAGCGCCTGTTCCACGCCCCGGCATTCGGCGCACGTCTCCAAGTGTTGCCGCACGGCGGTCTGCTGTTCCGCGGTCAGGAGTCGATCCGAGAACTCCGCTGCCACATGGAGCGGAGCCGCTTCCGGCTCCGGCCGGCGCGGGAAGCCGCGCCGCTCCCCGGGGAGGCAGGCAGGTCCTCGGATGGCCCCAAAATCGCCTAAGACGTACCCAACCAGAAGGTCACGGATCTCCTTGCAGTTCATGGCCGTTCCCCCTTCCGGTCCAACCCGGCGTCCCGGACGATCTTCGCCAGTTTCCGGACGGCGTTGTGAAGCAGCAATCCGACGTAGCCCTGGGTCTTGCCCGTGACCTCGCAAATCTGGCGGTAGGAGAGTCCCTCCTGGAGCCTGAGCAGGAACACCTGCCGCTCGGGGGCGGGCAGTTGCGTCACCCCGTTCATGACGAGTTCCAGCCTGTCGGCCTCCGACGGGCCGGGGTTATCCGTGGCCTTGCGTTCTTCCGCGTGTTTGAAGTGGAGCAGCCGGATGCGTCCTTCGCGGCGCAGGTGGTCAACGGCCTCGTTATGGGTCACCCTGAAGAGCCAGGGCCTGACCGCCTCCGACGGCTGCTGCCCCGGCTTCCACAGGCGGAAGAGCTTGATAAAGGCGTTCTGAACCACGTCCTGGGCCGCGTGCGGATCGTTCAGAATTCCCGCGGCGTAGCGCAGCAAAGCGGATTCGTGTGCGACGATAATCGCTTCCATATCGGCCTCTGGAATGCCGTTCTGGCCCCGTTGTTCCTTTGTCTTGTCAACCACGCGGTGGATCCTCGCCTTCGCGGTCTCTACCCACAACAACGTTTCCCGACGCCGACTTCTTAATAAGTATTACCGTTCCGACCCGCTCCATTACAAGGTATTCGACGCGGCGACTCCGGCAAAGGTTCCCAGCCAAACGTTCCTGTCCATTGCCGTGGCGTCCAATATGCGCTAATCTCCGCCTCCAATGAATGATCGAAGGAGATACAGATGGTAACCGTGCCAATGCCGTCCACAGTGCTTCTCGCCGGAGTCGTTCTGGCCTTCTCATTGTCCGGCTGTGCCAGCACAAAGATCGAACGGCTTTCCGGCCAGGAGTTCCTCAGGCAAGCCAACCAGATCAGCCAGATGAACAGTTTCCAGTGGACGAGTTACGTCGGCAGTTCGCCCGACCGGGCCTACCTTGAGTACGGCTACCCCGCCCTCATCGGCCGCGGCGCGCGAATCACGGTGTACTGGACCTTCCTGTCCGAACTTCCCTCCGATATCGCCGCGCAACTGAAAGCCGGGAATCCGCCCTGGACGCCCTGGCAACCGGCAACAAACAGAACGGACATACCCCGCGAATTTGCCCCACTCAAGTAAGGCGAACGACCACCTCGAATGGATAGGCAAGGACCGTGTTACCGCCCGGCAATCATCCTGGGAAATGGCAGGCGGCGCGGCGGCCGGCCGAGATTTCGCGCAGGGCTGGCGCCTGTTCGCGGCAAATCGCGCCAGCCTTCGAGCAGCGGGTATGAAATACACACCCGTCCGGCTTGAGGCAAGCGGATGGCGTCTCGCCGTCGGCTAAACCGACCACCGCAATGTTGCCCGGCCGATCATCAGGGTCCGGGACCGCCGCTCTCAACGCCTCCGTGTAGGGATGCAATGGCTTGGCAAAAACCGCAGCCGCTGGCCCTTCCTCCACTATCCGCCCCAGATACATGACCAGCACCCGCTCGCACACGGTGTTCACCACGGCCAGGTCGTGCGCAATCAATAGAATGGCCATCTGACGCTGCTCGCTCAGGTCGGCCAGAAGGTTGAGAATCTGGGCCTGAATGGAAACGTCCAGCGCGGACACCGGCTCATCGGCCACAAGAAGCGACGGCCCCACGGCCAGCGCCCTGGCGATGCCGATCCGCTGGCGCTGACCGCCGCTGAATTCGTGCGGATACCGGCCCGCGTACGCCGGTTCCAAACCGACCTGGGCCAGCAAATCGGCAACCCGTTTCGAGCGCTCCGCCGCCGTCCCGATCCGATGAACGGCGAGCACTTCGCCAATGGCCGTCCCCACGGACATGCGCGGGTTGAGCGATCCCATCGGATCCTGGAAAATCATCTGCGCGCCCCGCCGGAACTGCTCCAGACTTTGCCTGTCCATTCCGGCGATATCTTTGCCGTTGAACAGAACCCGCCCCGCGGCGAGCGGCTCCAGCGCGAGCAGCGCCTTCGCGAGCGTGGTCTTGCCCGATCCGCTTTCGCCCACCACGCCGACCCGCTCGCACGGTTCCACCTTGAGACAAGCGCTCTCGACGGCGTTCCAAGTCGCTCGCGGGTTGGACTGACCGGGCAGCGGGAAAGCGACGCTGACGTCTATGGCTTCCAGAAGTGACATCGAACCTGATGACCCTCCGTTACATTCTCCAAGTCCGGCTCGATTTCCCGGCACACCGACTGGGCCAGGGAACACCTCGGATGAAACCGGCAGCCGGACGGCAGGCGCGCCGGATGCGGAACCGTCCCTTCGATTCCCGTCAAGCGCCCTGCCGTCTTCCGGCGCAGTCGCGGCACGGCGGCGAGCAAGCCGCGGGTGTAGGGATGGGCCGCGCGCCGGAGCACGCCATCCGCAGGACCCGACTCCATCATTCGGCCCGCGTACATCACGTAGACCCGGTCCGCGTTCGCGGCCACAAGCCCGAGATTGTGGGTGATCAGCAAAACCGCCATGTCCAGTTCCGACCGAAGCCGGCGCAGCAACTGAAAAATCTTCGCCTGGATCGTGACGTCCAGGGCGGTGGTCGGCTCGTCCGCCACCAGCAGTTTCGGCCGGCAGGCCAGCGCCATGGCGATCATCACGCGCTGCTGCATTCCGCCGCTGAGTTGGTGAGGGTACGATTGGGCCCGGCTCTCCGGCTCCGGCAGGCCGGCCAACCGGAGCAAGTCCGCGACTTCGGCCGTCACGTCCTTCACCCGGCGATGCAGACGGATCGCCTCGCCGATCTGGCTGCCGACCGTCTTGACCGGGTTCAGCGAACTTGCCGGGTCCTGGAACACATACGAAATGACCGCGCCGCGAATCGCCCGGAGCCGGCGGTCGTTCATTTCGAGGACGTTCTCGCCGTCGAGCTCGATGCCACCGGACACGCGCAGCCCCGGGCCGGACACAAGACGCGCCAGGGCCATGGCCGACACGGTCTTCCCGCACCCACTTTCGCCGACCAGCGCCACGGTCTCGCCGCGGCTTACGCTAAAGTCCACGCCATCCACGGCCCGCACAGGCCCTTCGTCCGACGCGAACGACACGCGCAGGTCCGAGACGGAGAGGACGGGGGGCGGTTGAGTCATGGGGTTCAGGGTTCAGGGTTCAGGGTGGAAGGTGGAGGGTGG
>Ga0182021_10005522_pt1 | contig 14987 bp, 12 predicted proteins | sample 612E3MmetaG_FD_120493 | JGI IMG/M metagenome (GOLD analysis project Ga0182021, IMG submission 120493) | Permafrost microbial communities from Stordalen Mire, Sweden - 612E3M metaG (Illumina Assembly) | ecosystem: Environmental > Terrestrial > Soil > Wetlands > Permafrost | place: Sweden... | reverse complement strand
TCGACGGCAGATCTATACTTCGTTCCATCAGTCATAGCCATAATCATCGTCATCATCATTGGATTCGCATTGCTGGCATTGTTAATGCTCAGAAAAAGACCATAAACACACACAATAAAAAACCACTTTCCCCTTTTTTAGCCTAAAAAAATCATTGGAAAGGAACATGGGGGCTGAGTAGGCTCTGGTTAGAATTCACGAGATAGCTATAGTATTTGGAAGATAGGGCATTTGCATTTGCTTTATTTTCTCCTTTGTTTTCCAGAGCCTCAGCAAACCCTTCCTAAAACTACAAACTATTTATAACCCATTTGTCAAATCTAACTTTCATTTTCACTCTTCCCTCTACTGCCCTGAATACATATTTCTTGAATTGCTTTTTAAACAGTTTAAGCGAAATGCTCGGACTCAGGTGTTTGCTTATGAAAAAGAAAATAGAGATGTGGAGGTTTACTGGAGTTGGGTAAGACGATTCCTTCTTATAGACTGGCTTTGGAAGACGAGATTAGCAAATGGAAGAATTTCAGAGACGGATTGGCGAGCGAGGAAGACCGACAAGCCTTAGAACAGCTAATAGATTTTTGCAGAACTCTATCTTCAGCAAGCACCTGCGCCACCAATCCAATAATTTTTGAACCCATGGTCATGTCTATCATGTTGGCTCAACAGAAGAAGTTGCGGAGTCTTGAGAACAAACTAAACGATGTACATTGCCAAAAAATCTACTCCGAGGAACAGCAAAATTAGGGTAGGACTTAGGTGACTGAGGTTTTTTGATGGCAGGTTTTAGTAACGCTGAATCTCCAGAAGAGTTTAAGCATCGGCTTAATTCTTTAACTGAAAAACTGAACAGTGCGTGTTTCAAAACAAAAGGGAGAAAACGCCTTAACTCTCACATTTCAAATTTTGAGGAGCTAACTTGCTTGCCTAATATGATTTAACTCGCTTAACTCAAATTGGGAGTCTCTTCCAACTCGTCTTTCTTATCAGACCAATTAGCCAAAAACGAGTTAAAGGAGAGAGACAAATTGGGCTCCTTTTAGAAGCATCACGATATAAAATTGTGGCAGAATTGCGTCCAGCATATTCGTCAGGCATTACTTTTCTCCAGCGATAAAGGAACTTAGAGAACATACTTTGAAAGCCTTAGGAGAAATGGGTGAACTACCACAGCGCGCGTGATTACTCTTAAAAAAGATTATTATACACTAATAATACGCTTAACATAGGCGTAGCGTAATTCTTATGTCCAAACAAGAAAAAGGTATTAGTAAAAAAATAGCTGTAAAGGCAATTATAGTAAAGGAAATTCCCGTTAAAAACATTGTAGAAAGAGAGCAATTCGATAAAGATGGAAATTTGGTTTGTCCAACATGCAAGAAATCACTAAGAGGTCTGATAACTAACCTTTCCGATTCATTGATTGCACCGGACAAACATACGACTAAAAGGCGTAAAGTACAATGTTGTTCTGAAGCTTGCACTGCAGAATTTCATGAGGTGCAGCAAAAGAGCCTTGAGAGTAGAGCATGACTACTCAAGTACAATTTTTAGATCACCTTAGATCAAAAAGCTTCCATATACACTATAAATTGTGCAGCGAAAAACGTCATTAAAATTATTACTAAAAGCGAAATAGAATTTTTGAAAAATCCGGCTAACTTTAGCCCTGGTTATGCGCGGGCGTTGCGTCATCTCCTACAAGTCAAAAGTGCACAAATAAATGAAGAACTTTCTTTACTTAGGGTCTCTGGCGTAAACGCTATTGAAAACAGTAACGGCGTGATTGAATTCTGAAACGGTTATCAAAGCCTAAATAGAGCCTTTTCAATAAATCAGGGGCAAAAATGGAGCCTTCTGCGGGATTTGGACTCGCGACCATTACCTTACCAACACCAAACAGGCCTTAGAAACCAAAAATAAGCCTATTTTTAAGTTTGATTTTGACTTCTGGGAAAATCTCAACCAATTTGTCCTAAATCAATACACACATGATTATGCTAAAGATGCGATAAGGCAAGCGAGACAATATCACGAGTACTTAGCGAGTGGAGATCTGTCGACACTTAAACTTCTGACTGTCGAGAAACGAAGGCGAGTAATGCAATCGCTTTCAGCATTATCCAAGTACGCTGGCTGCTATGAGCAATACAGGCAGATGATTAAGGCGTACGATTTAAGATGGGCAGTCAACAACGACGATGTTATAATCGCTCGCTTGATAAAATACAGTGGCGGGAAGGGAAGCGCAACCGAAAGTGACCTTTTCGATAGGGTAAAAACAATTAAACAGCAAATTCCCGAGTTCATATCGTTTATGGATTTCACGTTAGAAACGGGTTTAAGGTTAACCGAAGCAATCACGAGTTATCGGCTAATCGTTGAACTGAGTGCTCAAGGAAAACTCGGAGAATATTACAATGCCGAGCGCAATGTTCTTGATCATTTCCGATTTAAAGAGCTATTCATTCGGCGGACCAAAAAGGCATTTATGAGTTTTGTTTCTAATGAGTTGATTGACACAGTTCGTTTAAGTAATTTACACCCAACGAAGGATGTTATTGAAAGAAGAATAAGACGAAGAAAGTTGAAACTTTGCTTTTCCGACTTGCGGGAGCTTTGGGCAAGCAGATCAGTCAAATATCTTGGACAGCCAGAAATTGATTTTTTTGCAGGAACGCGTTTCAGCATCGTTTTCATGCGGAATTATTTTAATCCAGCTTGGATAAGAGATTTGAAAAAAAGAGCACTTAAGAATGCTCATGAATTGCGGAGGCTGGGTATATTTTAACAATTCTTGGAAATACAATGCGATCGAATTCTGCCCAACATTTTTGTTTGTCACTACTTTCTTCGCGATCAAAGAATTACGAGGCAGAACCTTAAAGCGATTGGGGAAATGGAGCCCAACATAGCTGACTAAGCTTTTCAGCGATGCTTCTTCCAACCTAAAATACCGCCTTCTCTTAGCCCCAATTTTACGATAAGAAGTTACTGTGTGCGTGTGATAAATTTGGACTGGACTCATAAGGAAGAATAATTAGAAAATAAGAAAAGTAAAATAACGCATAATTAGAGTATGCTCGAAAAAGCACGCACACACACAGTAAAATCGCCCTTAACACACTTTGAATAAGCGTTCAGTGGTTTCCATTGGTTATTGAATAATTTTTTTAGAAAGCATGCTTTCAATAAGCGAATCGTCTAACTTTTAAGCGAAGTGTGTGGAATGGGCCAATTATCCCTGATTCAACCGCACAACAATCAATCTCCTTCACTTTTTGGAACTGAAGCAGATGGCACAAACGATTCAGTATAAGCAGCTTGATTAATCTTGCATTCTACCCCTTTAGCTCTTTGATTCACGCATGTAACTTTCCACCTTTTTTTATTTTATCTTCTGAATCAATCCTGCAACCTGAGGAACTGTTACTTTTCTGAACTGACAGATCGCCTATCTGCATCCGTTGAATCGTATGTGCCATTTATCCCCAATGGGCTCTGTTGATGCGTTGGATTAATCAGACGCTTGCCTGATTTTGATAAATGTTTTTGCAAGGACTATTAGTCTATCCTGCAGAATGATGCTTAATCTTAAACGGAGCGGTTTAGCAACGGCAAAATCATCAGGCAAACAATTAGGCTTAGATGGCAAGGAAGCAAAGGGTTTAAACGGTGCTGGATCAGCAAAATTGCTTTGCAAAAACTGGTCAGAGATATAATGAAGTTTAAGTAACTGGGTGCTTTTCAAAAAGCTTCTCATAGCGTTTTATTCTACTATCGTATTCAGTGTTTACTTTTTTTCTGAATTCAAAGGGAACATGGTATTCCGCGACAATCACCACTTTTCTTTGAACGTTGTCTCGCCAATACTCCTTAATTTCTCTTGGAAACATGAATGGATATGTAGACACAATTAAATCCAATTGTACCTTTTCGTTAACATTCAAAATAATTCCATTAGCATCTATTTTGCTTGGATTGTTTAATAGAGTATGTAATGGTCCATAGGCTTTTTCAAGTTCATTTGTAGCTTTTTCTTGCATAGTTATTTGCTTCTGCAATGTGTACTGCCCGTATGAAGTCCATCCTTGAACTGCTGCAAATAATGCTATTACTATCGTGAGTACGATTGTTGTTAGATTGACGTAGACTGTGTTTGAGTATAACTTAAGAAGCTGAATAGCCCCATAATATACAATAATTATAGCAGCAGCCACAAGTAAGAAAATAAGTGCACCCATGAGTAAAGTCATTAATTTATTTTTAAGTGCCATGAATGAACTTGTTTATTGTATTCTTGGCTTAAATCTTTCTGAGTTTTAAGAAGTGCGCTTGTGCCACATGATTTAAAGGATTTATTTCCTTTCTATTAGGCTGTTTATTAAGCAACAGTTGAGTGGAAGTGGAATTTCTTCTCATAATCCCACGGTTTGTTGCTGCGAACTATCTCATTAAACTTTGTTGCTATTTCTTCCCGAAAACTTTTGAGTTTTTCAGACGGTACGATGTTATAATATATTACTTTTCCTTTGTCGCTCTTAAGCCATCTGAATCCATCAATGAGATATTCGAGACAGTCATATTTTCTTGAAATAGATTCGTATATTCTTGTTATCTCTTTGAACTGTTTGTAGTCTGCGTCAAAGTTGCCGTATAGCGTTATGTGTGGAACACGATGAACTTTTCCCAAAGGAAGATCGCACTTTTCTTTAACACAGCGATTTATAGAACTAAGTTTCTTTTTCGAAAAACCAATCCTAATTTCTAATAGCACGCCTTTTCTTTACGACCCAAATCTTTGAGCGCTTTTGAACCTATATGGTCGGCGCCATCTTTCGGATCAGCAAATCTAATTCCCAAATCCAATATCTCGTAAGGAGGCGTGTGAGACAAAATGATGGTTGTCTTGCCCTTGGTTGCATTCAACTGTTTGTTTAAATGAGTTTTTACTTGTTCTTCAGTGTGCTGAAGTAATCCGGGTCCTGAAGTTGAACATTCAAGACCTAAGAAGGCAAAATCGCCGAAAACAAACGCTGAATCATAAAGGTCTTTTACGTTTTCTGCGCGTAAAACCGCCTTGTATTCTACAAAATGATCGTTCCCAACAACCGCAAGGACATAATGCTGATTTGTGTAATTTGCGAACTCCGAGTAATGGTTAATGCCCTTTTGCTGGAATCTTTGAATATCATCTCCAGCGTAGAGGATAAGATCGGGTTTCGGGTCTAAAGTACTAAGAAACCGGTAAACATCTTCAATCGGTTGGACTCTCCACTCGGAAAAACAGAGCAGTCGTATTAGCCATCTTTAATCTTAGAGACAAACGAACCCATATTTCTTCCGATTATTGAGAGACAGGCAAGACTATTTTGAAAATAATACCTACAAATCTTAATAATTTTCTACAAAACTCAAGAATCAGCTTTCTTAAGTTCTTAAGTTCCAAACAAAATTTCAAGAAATCAATGGGTTAAATATGGCAGTGTAAACAAAGTTCTTAAGGTGAAATAAGTGTTAAGCAAAATAGAACTTGAGTTTCTAAAATCTCCTGAAAACTTCAACACAGATTATAGTCGTGTGCTACGTCATCGCATAAAAGTCAAAACCGCTCATATGCGCAATGAGCTTTCACTACTTGAGCGGTCGGGGCTAAGCGTTACGGAAAACTGTAACGGCGTTACGGAATTCTGTAACGGTCAGCAAAATTAACAGACCTTAAATCAAGCTTTTTTTAGCAATTTGGCGCCGAGGATGGGATTCGAACCCATGCGGACTCGAGAGTCCACGGGCTCTCAAGGCCCGCGCGTTAACCACTCTGCCACCTCGGCACAGACAAATCAACACTTCTACTTCGTTCGCTCTTAAAATGTTTACCGACTGTTCCCTTAAATCAAGCTTTTGTAATCAACTTAATCACAAATATCTGAATAAAAAAACAGTGTTTAGCAAAAGTAATTAACCAACATAGTGATCTTTTTTTGCATGGCAACAATCCTCGTTCAGGTTCCGAAAGATATACTTGACGCCATTTATGACGGAGCTAAACAACTTTACCCTCGAGAAAGCTTCCTATTGTTGAGAGGTAAAAAAAGCAAAGGAGTTATAAAAATAACGGATCTTGTTTTAGCACCATTCGCCGTTCATGGACAGGGATTTGCTCATTTTAACCCTTACATGTTTTCTGGAGACTTCTCCTTAGTGGGTACGGTACATTCCCATCCTTCAGGCAACATTTCGCCCAGCCATGTGGATATGAACTATTTTTTTGGTCGAATTCTAATGATTGTTGGGTACCCATTTGAAGGTCAAAACAGCGTTGCAGCATACGATTCCAACGCTGACAAATTACCTATTGAGGTAACTGCCGCTTTAGGAAAAGACTTCTAAATAACGCCTTGAGCTTTTTTTACAGCCGTTTCATATTCTTGTAGGAAGTTAAGAGCAAATTTGTCAGCGTTACCTTCCGTTCCGCGATGCATTCTGTCCACCCCTTTGCTGCGTAAATGATGATAAAACTCGTGTACGATAACAAAGGGGTTTACCAATATGTCGCTGTTTAAAACTGAAATGGTTTGGTTTTTTGTCGTATAGCAGCCGAACGCTTTTATCTTATGCCCTTTTGGTAAACCAACTTTGAGTTCAGGAATATTGACTTTATAGTTTTTTGCTAGTAGCGTGAGTGCTTCTTCGGTTTTTCCGTTAAGTATAAGCCAAACCACCAGTGGTTTGAAATTGTCCTGAGTCATTATGCCATCAGCAATATTGGGTTGTGCTGCTTAATTAACAGCTTCTGAAAAGACATTGCTACTCGCCGTAGGTGCCTCTTCTAATTTTTTCAGCTAACAAATGAATAAATTCAATAGGCCAAACATCATCGCAAACATCATCAGTCAATATTTTTCTTTGATGATATAGGGGAATTAAATCGTTTTTAAGCAAAAGTATCAGAATAAATTCGTGACCATAAGTTCGTTTGAACAACGCGTATTTGCGAGCTTGTGTTTTGGTCATTTCAAAATGAGGTTCAAGTACAATTTTCCTTCCATTGAGTTTTTTTTCCAAGATGAAATCAGGGGTATAAACCTCATTGTTGGGTAACGGGAAGCTTATAGTTTCATAGCCATATGGAATGTGCATCTTCAAAAGGGTAAGAGCAGTTTTTTTCTCCCATCCGCTTTTGTAGCGGCTCATTTTTTGATAATACGCTTGGGATTGCCCAGTTATTGTTTGCATTCGATCAAGAAAATCAAGCGCGGTTTTCAACGTGTAGCGGTTGAGGGTTTTTTGTTTAAGCCATCTGCCTAAGAGGAAAAATGGATAGTCAACTTTTGCAGGGTCTAAAGGAAAGAGCCGTTTTGCAAAATCTGTTATTTTTTGCCGTCCATCATCAGCTGTTTTTTCATCTCGCCACAAAGACGGCGAAGCTGATGGTATTAAGCTTAAGCTGGCAGCGACGTTTGCATTTTCTTTGGTTAATGGAACATAGAGGTCTTCCGGCAATAGATGATCATATATTTGCAGGTCAGGTTGAGGTCGAACCATCCAACGTAGGTAAATCCATGCTTTATCAACATGCGGTCCACCCAATGCTTTGATGTTTTGTGAAATATCATCGACAAAAGCTTTAGGCTTGCTGAATTTTTGAGCGTATTCTAGCAAGTTTCTTTCAACATTGTTTCTAACAAATAAGTTAACTGAAGCTAAAATTTCTGAGGCTGCTTTCTTGTTTGGTCCTAGGTCATGATAAAAATCACATTTTATGATTTCTTCTTCGAATATATGCCCTTTTTTTATTTCGAAAAGGCTTGTTCCGAAAGCTTCATGAAGATAACCAAGAAGCATTCGAGCGTTTTCAGGGTAACCTACGACTGTATCATCAAGTATGGATGCAGCCAACAGAAAGTAGTGGGCAATTGTTTTGCGCTCTTCATACTTTTCTGAGTATGGATTAAAAAGCAGCCTTGGACTCATTCGTCGGTCCCATTGTATGTCAGCTACGTTTGAGTTTTTATTTATAAAATCAACTAGTAAACTGAGCACTTCGTCGGTTGCCATAGCCCTTTGTCCTGAATCTCATTATATACATAAAGTACCTTAAAACTACTATCATAATAAAATATGATTCAACAAGTAATCTACAGTTTTTTTAAACATGGAAATAGATTAATAGAAGTGGGAATTTTGATATTGCATTACAGCCTATTAGACGAAGCATCTATATAGGAAAATACTGTAAAAAAGATAAGCATTTGTGGGCCGGTCGTCTAGCCTGGTTAGGACATCTGCTTGACGTGCAGAAGGTCGCCGGTCCGAATCCGGTCCGGCCCACCAGTATAATCCCCAAAAAATAACGTTTATTTTAAAGGAAAAGATTGTTGGAATCATGTTTTCCTATAGTCCATTATTCCTCAGCATTTGTCGGCGTATTGGCAGTATTCTAGGCACGCGGCTGTTTTGTCTGGGCGTTTCCACTCGGCTCCACATTCGGGGCAAATGGTTTTGTCTTCGTCGCTTCAGATTTCTATGTCTCCTCCGCATACGTGGCATTTAATGTATGCGGGTTTAGGTTGCAGCATGCCACGTAAGCCAGGCAGGTTTCTGGGTTCTTTTCGATTTTGTCTTTAGAGCTCAACTACTATACCTCTAATCTTAACCTCAAACTCTTTAGATGGAATTTTTTTGCCTGAGCATTAAAGTGCCTTGTTCACTGCCCATTTTAACCCTGTGGAGCAGGGCACTTCCATATGTGGACAACGGTTATGGATGCGATGTTGTTTTCTCTTAGGATTTCAGTTAGTTTTTGGGCATAGACTCTTGCGTCGTCGAACTTGGGCAACCTATGATGACGCGTTTGACGGGCATGAATGTAGTTTGGAGGCTTTTTAGGGCAATAGGGGCACAATCATCTGTAAGCAGGAGGCCTGCGTTTTCGAAGAACGGAGCTTTTATGGGGACAAGGTTGAGTTTTATGGGTCATTGGGGCTTTTGCTGGGTAGCGTTTGGTTGGGTTGGCAGAGTAGAGGTTTTGTTTTTAAGGTGGTCATGGACCTCTGTTTCATTGAAGGCTTCAGCTTCACGTTCTGTAATGGTTATTGCTCTCGTTCAGCTGACTGGGTTTGCTTAGGCAAGCGTCCCCATTCTCTGTTTCCTGAAATAGAGCGCCAAACCGCTTCCGGCAACACCTGCAAGAACGATTGCTGTCCAAAGCCACCATTGCGTCCACAGCGGCTGGGTTTGCTGAACGACGGTGTTGCTGATTTGGAGTTGGTCGATTTCAGTCATTGAGTCGTGCCCGATGTAGATGTCGGTTGGGTTCTGTATTGGACCTGCGGGGTTGGCGGTTCCAGCGGCAACGGTGTATGTTTGTTCTTTGCCGTCAACGTAGATGTGCATCCCCGTAGTTGTGCTGCGGGTGAAGACTACATGAACCCAGTTGCTTGGGAGCGGCGTTTTAGTGTCGATTTCGTTGAAGCCGCTTGGCGTTAATACGTAGGCGCGGAGGGCTCCTTGTGGCGGAGAGCTGTCGTTGACGGGTTCTTCTCCGTTGATGGCGAGTCCAAGGGTTCTTGTTGGCAGGCTGCCGGTGGTTCGGAGGGCTTCGATTAGTATGTTGTTGTATGGTACACCCTTGATTTCTGTTACCTTTACCCAAGCATCCACCGTTACGTCGTTTTGGTTATCGAGACTGGGTGAAGGCGGCACCGAAGCGTAAGTGTTCCCGTTGAAGCTTAACGCATTCCCAAACTTGCCTGGAACCTGACCGGGGGTGTAATTGTAAACGCCCGTGACTGACCCTAAAACTGCAGGGTTATTGCCTGTAGCATCGGGAGTTACAAGGTCTAAATCGACACTGTCAAAAGAATATGAGGCAACGATGCTGTTGGGCTTTGCGGAATTTGGAGCAATTGCGGTGGGTAAGTTGTCGGGATTGGAAAGGATGAACGGTGCTGATAGGGGATAGTTGTCTGTGTTGTTTAAGTTAATCATGTGAACGATGATTGACTGATTGTCGCTCCAATAGTTTCCGCCTGATTGAGCACCGTTATCCCATATTTCAACAAGATAAGTAGAGTTGCCGAATGCATTGTAGAAATTGTTGTCAAAGTTGTTGTGGTAAATATCGTTTGCACGAGGCGAAGCTCCTTGGGTAGTTATGTAGATACCGTATTTATTTGCGGAAATGTCGTTGGCGGCGATTATGTTTTGCGACCCTGAAAGGAAGATTCCTGACTCCGTATTAGAAACCAAAGAGTTGTTGAACACTACCGAGTTGGATGCGCCTAGACCTAAGCCTCGGAAGTTTTCTTGAAAGCTGTTGCCCTCAACCGTGTTCGAGTAACCTCCTAAAGCAAGACCTGACACCCCGTTTCCGATGATGTTGTTATCAGAGAAGTTAGTTAATGAACCTGCACAGAATCGAACACCATCCTTTATGCTTCCTGTTATTGTGTTTTGTGTGATAGTTGTGGATTTTTGGGTTGAGGAGAAGATGCCAAGGTAAGTGCGGCTGATGGTGTTGCCCGTTATGGTGCAGTTGTCACCGTCAACCCAGATACCGTAGGCGTAGTATGTAGTGTTTGTGTAAGTTTGGCTTTCAATGGTTAAGCCTGAAACTACAATGTTGTTCGCGTTCAATTTTAAAACCGCTGTTGGGGTTGAGCCGCCATCGCCAACTATTACGGCGCTGCCTTGACCCTCCAGCGTCAAGGGCTTGGTGATTTGGATGTTTTCGTTGTAGACTCCGGTTTTCACGAGCACGATGTCGCCTGCGGAGGCGTGGGTTACGGCTGCGTTTATAGTTGGGTAATCGTCTGGAACCACTAAAGTGCTCGATCCTTTTGCTGCTTGAAAGGTAACCATCCAGGTTAAGGATGCTAAAACCAAAATTAACGCGAAGGCTTTGATGAGGTCTCTCTTCATATCAGACACCGAGAGTTACAAGTGCACCATGTAAGATATTACTCTCCCTAAAGAACAGACTGTTCTTCTAAAGGAACAGCTGAAAACAAGGGAGGAACCAGTTTTTTGTTTAGAAAGTAACTAGCTAAAGTTCGATGACTATGACATTTCATAGTTTGTTATCTTTAGCAAATTTATTTCGGAAAAGATAATGAGTTCATGTTAGAGTTTATATCTTTCAAAATCTGTGGAACCACATGTCGGGGTGACAAAATAAAAGATTTCTCCACATTGGTTACAGCGGTACTCCTGATTATTGTTTTTTTCCACCGCTGAAGAACCACATTTAGGACAAACCCTTTCAACGTTCGGCATTTTTTCTTCCCAAGTTTACCCTCAAGTCTTTCACTATTAAAGGATGCGACGAACTACATATTTATGTTAAGAGCAAGGTTTTTGAGCATCGTTGGCTTCTATTGCTTGCTAAGGTTGAAGAAGTTGTCTAAAAAAGCAAAGAAAGCAGAAGGTTTAGAAAAGCACAAACAATTACAGCGAGAAAAAGATCAGAAACGAAAAGATAGAAAACAAGTTTCACTCCCAGCAAAACACGCCTCCAAAGGCAAAAAATAGTTGTTTTGCAGGTTTCTCTTTTGTTTGAATCCACTTTTTCATTTATGAACGATTTCTTAGAAAGGCAGTTGTTTTAAGTAGCTAAGTTAACTCATCTGCTTCGGTAGCTCGTTTAATCGTAGCTTTCTCGGATGACTATAACAATAAATTGTCCACGAAGAGTTTTTGCCAGGTTAGAATACAATTTTACATGCATAAGAGATTTATTGCTCCGTAGATGGATCATTTCAATGATTGTTTCCCCTTTTTCAACAATGTGTTTTAGCAATGAATCGACTGAGGATTCGTCTTTTTTCGGCAGGAGTGATCGAATATTCATGTTGAGTAATTCATCAACTGTATAGCCATATGCTCTTGATGCTGCTTCATTTGCATATTGAAAGTCTCCTTTGTCATTTAAGAGAAATATGGCTTCTCTCACGTTGTCTAGAATTGTTGCTCTTAGTTTGAGACCTTCTTTTGTTTTTTTGTGTTCTTGAATTTCTTGAGTTAGCTTTTCATTTGCTTTTGCGCAATCAGCTGTGCGCTCTGCCAATACATGCTCAAGTCTGTGTCGGTAATTATTTAGTTCCGCTTCTAGCTCCCTGCTACGAGTAATGTCTATGGATAAAATCAGGATCCCTACAGGCACAGGGTTTATGCGAAGTTCGAAAATGCCTTTCGATCCATCCGAGAAGGTAAACTCATTATCCAATTGATACCGCACACGATTCGCCATACAGTTTCTAAGATGGCTGAACATTTCTGTTTTATCAATACCCGGGTATACTTGCATCATTGTATAACCGAGCAATTCTTCTTTGGTCTTGCGACCCTGTTTAGCGGCTGCTTCATTTACGTATATGTAACGCCAATCGTAATCAATGATTTGGCAACCCTCAATCATATAGTCTAACGAAATCTGGAGACGGTTTTCCACATCTTTTAACGATTTTTCTTTACGCTTCCGTTCTGATACGTCATCCCCAGAGCTAAGTATGCCAATAGTGTTGCCTTTTTCGTCGCTAACAAGTAGGTTGTGGAAATTAAATGTTAGTTCTTTGCCCTGTTTAGTTACCAATGGATGCTCATAATGCAAATGGCGAAGATTCCCTTTTAGAGCATAATGAAACAAATGTTTAGCTTCTTCTTTTTTTGTTTCTGGAACAAAGTTTTCAAACCAATTTTTGCCCTTAACTTCATTAATAGTGTAACCGAGAATTTCGGATGCTTTCTTGTTTATGTCGACAACAACTTCATCGCTACGGATAGCAACCATGAAGACATCTGATTGATTAAAAAACAATTGAGCTAAACTATCATGTTTCTCCAATTTCTTCCCCTTCATTAAAAACAACTTTTATTTCTTCCTCTCTGGAGGCAGGCAAATACATTTCTTGAGTATATTCCTTCATCATTCGGCAACCATTGAAAGCGGGAGTGATTGTTTTCAGTGCTTCTTTAACATACTTTATCCAATTATGCGGTACTCCTTTTCGGTCCCGGCTATAGTAGAGAGGCACAATTTCCTTTTCTAGTAGATTATAGAGTGATTCCGCGTCCGTTTTGTCTTCTTCCTCAGAGGTGCCTCCGTGAAAATCATTTATGGCCCATCCGTTTTTGCCGTTGTAAGCTTCGTCCCACCATCCATCGCGAACGCTAAGGTTTACTACTCCGTTCATTGAAGCTTTCATTCCGCTTGTTCCACATGCTTCTTGTAATCGTCTGGGGTTGTTAAGCCAGACATCAACGCCTCGAACAAGTTCCCTGGATAGGTTAAGGTCATAATCTTCAACGAAGGCAATCCGTCCCTGGAACCCTTTGTCTAAAGCCGTTTGGTACACTCGCTTGAGTAGTTGCTTTGATTGGTAATCTGCAGGGTGAGATTTTCCTGCAAAAATTATTTGCATTGGTCTCTCTGGATTTGTTATGATTCGTTTTAACCGATCGATGTCGGATAAAATTAAGTAAGGTCGTTTGTATTCGGCGAAACGGCGAGCAAAAGCAATTGTTAATGCATATGGATCCAAAAGTGAACCCATTGCAATCACTTGCTGAGTAGTTACATTATTTTGCGTCCAACGTTGTTGCGCTCTATCTTGTAGACTGGTTATTAATCGTGTTTTTAATATTTGACGCATCTGCCAAATTTCTTCATCAGGTATGTCATCAAAACCTTTCCAATAGCCTTTTTCATCTTGTTTTTGCTGCCACTCTGAAGATAGGTATTTTTCACAGAGCACGTTAATTTCTGGTGCTTGCCAAGTGGGCAGGTGAACGCCATTTGTTATGGATAAAATTGGTACTTCTTCTTCGGGCTTATCTGGCCAAAGGACCTGCCACATTCGTCTAGTTATTTTGCCATGAAGTTTAGATACGGCATTGTATTGTCCGGCTAAACGAAACGCAAAAGCGGTAAGGTTGAATTTTTCAGGAGCAATACCGGGGTATTGTCCTAGTTTTAGGAAAGTTTCTTTGTCAACTCCAAGAGGCTCCCAAAAACTACGAGCGTACCGCTCCATTAATTGAACGTTAAAAACATGGTGTCCTGCCGGAACTGGGGTGTGGGTGGTGAAAATTGTGTTTTGGCGTACTTTTTCGATTGCATCTTCAAAGGATGAGCCATTGGCTTTTTCTATCCGTAGGCGTTCAAGCATCATGAAGGCGGTGTGGTCTTCATTAGCATGCCATACAGTTGGTTCAATATGAAGCTCTCTTAACGCTCGAACTCCACCCACGCCAAGAACGATTAGTTGTCGAAGACGTTCTTCCTGGTCTGAGGTGTACAGTCGAGCAGATAATGTTCTGTCCTCGGGACTGTTTTCTTCAACATTGGTATCCATCAGATAAAGGTTAACACAACCAACATGGACTTCCCATACTTTTACGTAAAGAAGGCGATCTGCAAGTTGAATAGGTATAATGGGGCCACACGCTTGGGGCCAAGCGCAAGACGAAATAGGTGCATCATCGAAGTTCAGTTGAATGTAATCTTCTTGTTGATCTCCCTCGGGTGAAATTCGTTGGCGGAAGTAGCCTTGAGGATACATGAACCCAACTGCAACGAAGGGAAGCCCGCGATCCGAGCATTCTTTACATATGTCTCCTGCTAATACACCTAAGCCGCCTGCATAAATTGGCAGAGAATTATGGATAGCATACTCAGCTGAGAAATAAGCTATTTTCCCATTTGGTTTACCAGGGTTTGTTTCACCACACCAGTTATGTCCCTTCGCCATTTCCTTATCAAACATGGACATAACCATGTCATAGAGTTCTAAAAAAACAGGGTCTCTTGCCGCCTCTTCCAGCTTTTCCAAGCTAATGCTCCGCAGCTGCTTGACTGGGTTGTGTCCACTAGTTCGCCAAAGAGCATAATCTAAAGAGCGAAAAACTTGTCGTCCTTCCTCATGCCAACTCCACCACAAGTTGTTGGCAAGCTCATATAGTCTGCTGATTCTTGCTGGAATTTTAGG
>Ga0182021_10005521_pt1 | contig 14988 bp, 17 predicted proteins | sample 612E3MmetaG_FD_120493 | JGI IMG/M metagenome (GOLD analysis project Ga0182021, IMG submission 120493) | Permafrost microbial communities from Stordalen Mire, Sweden - 612E3M metaG (Illumina Assembly) | ecosystem: Environmental > Terrestrial > Soil > Wetlands > Permafrost | place: Sweden... | reverse complement strand
CTTTCTGCATGCTTTATCTTATACATTGCGTTTGGTTCATATGCATGGTTATAGATTGATCCAAAGCCCAACGCGACTAATAGCTGTTCTTTATTTTTGCCAAAGTAGAAAAAATAAGTAACAAGAATGCTTTCTTTTAAATTAGACATGTCGTGCTTTGGAACCTCAATAATAGGACATCTCTCAATGATTTCGTCTTTTTTAACATCACGCCTGGCATAAACTCCTCGGCCCGCATTAAGAATTTTTGATTGCTTAATGTATATTTTTCCTGAGGTAAAAAGTTTTTTCATTATCTGATTATATCAGAAGTATATTTGAGGCTACGCAGCTCCGAGGGATAGACGACGTTAGAACCTTGCTTCAAATTAATTAAGAAGTTATTTTACGTAATTCTCCTAAGGATTTTAAGACATAGTCTGCTTTGGAAAAATCTTGACCTTCGGTGTAATTATTAGGAATTGCTACACAACTCAAACCCGCTGCTTTTGCTGATTCAACGCCAATTTGCGTATCCTCGATAACTATAATTTCTTCATTTTCTAGATTTATGTGCTTTTTTACAAGGTTATATATTTGTGGATCTGGTTTTCTTTTCGCCACATCATCTTTGGTGATAATTAATGAAAACTTGTCAGAAAAATGGAATTTTTTTAAGAATTTATTGACTGTGCTTCTGCTTGAAGATGTAGCGAGGGCAATAATAATTTCCTTTGATTTTAAGTAATTGACTATATTTCTTGCGCCAGGCTTTAAAGCTACAACTTTATCCCACAAGGCATGATAATTTTTATGCTGTAATTCATCTATCTGTTTTTGTTTTAATTGTTCCGTTCATAGTGTTTTATAGACTTATTGATTAAATCTACTTATACCTCCTTTCCTTATTAATATTATACTATTTTATTTTCTCCATAATTAATCGTGTGTTAAAACTATCTTCAAAATGGAGCTACTTAGGAGTTTCCAATACTGGTGGCATTACTCTAAAACGTAGAGAAGCAATATTTTGATCGGTTATCTCCATTGCTTGATTTATATGTTCCCCATTTTCATCTAATACATCCAACCTAACTACATGCGGGAAATAGCCACTAACTTTACAATCTACAAATATATTTGACGCTGGATCTTCCGTTGATGCAACATATTTTACTTGACGAGATTCTCCTGTCCTAGTATTTTGGCGGGTAACACTTCGTAACTCTCTGCCGTAAAGCCTTACGATTGGCCTATGTGTGCCAGTCTCATCCCTAACAATACCTTTTTTTATTGCTCCCTCTAAATCACGAATGCTTATTGTGGCTAATCCTTTTGGAGTTTCTTTTGCTACGACTTCGGGAGCGCCTACATTTGCCATATCAAACTAAATATCCCATAAAGAACGAGAATTGTCAATTTTGAGACTAAGCAGCTCCCCTTGATAGATGACGGGAGAATCTATTATCTTAAGTGTATATAGCCATAAATTCCAATTGCCACTATTTCAATAAGGCTAATCAAAAATACCAGCAAACCAACCGAGTGTATCCTTGAATGTATTCCATTATTCTGAATAGCATAATACAACACGAAATTATTAACGAATATAATAATTGCAACAAAAACGATAAGTCTTGTTGTGATTTCCATAAAATATCTCCTTACAAAAACATTGTCCTCTCAATTCAAAAAGAAGTCAATTTTGAGGCTACGCAGCTCCGCGGCTACTACTCGAACTGCAATTTATGTCTAATAAATCGTAAAGTCAAAAGACAAAATTATACTTCGCTTATTACATCGAATCCCTTAAAGCTTCCTGTTATTGCTAGTCCAATTATCTCTCCGCTAACCAGATGTCTGGTTTTAATTTGTTTTGCGGTTTCGTTCATTGTGGCGCCGGATCCGACCGAATCGTCAATAAGAAGAACATTTTTATATTCTTTTTTGTCCTCGACTATAATTGTCTTTCTGGCATTTTCCACTCTGTCTTCAAGTTTCGAAAGAGTCTTCTGCGGAACGATTATTTCCGTTTTTATTTTTATAACAGAGAGGCTTCTTACAGGCAGGCTTAATTTTTCTTCAAGTTCCTTCATGAACTGGATGTCGCGTTTTACCGTAGGAGGCACAAATAGAACACCGTCAATATCCTCTTTTTTTATAATCTTCATAATTTGAGGACGTATTTCGTCGATAAGTTTTCGTATCAGAAGTTTATTTTGACTTTGTTTCGCATAAAGGAGTGTTTGGCCAAGTTTAGTTTTTCCGAATCTTTCAATGCTATAGAAATCCAGATAAAATAGCTTTTCCAGAAAAACAGCTTCAAAAGTATTTTTCATTTTTGGCATCCCGTCGATGAGACCGTTTTTCCTATACTCATCAAATTTTTTGACGGCAGCTATATATTCGTCCGCGGTTTTTATCGGGTCCTGTTTTGTTTTTTCGCACCATGCAAGAAAACCTGTCCAACCGTCTTTTGCCTCACCTGTCGGGGAAATGTACAAGTATCTCGTATTAATCACGTCTAGTATGTTTTTGTTCACGCTAATAGCATTAGATGCCTTTTTAGCGCTTTTAAGTGAGTAATATACCTTGGGAGGTTTGCCGATTTTCTGGAGTATGTTTTTTTCGGTAAGGTTCTTTAACTGTTTTCTCACCCCTCGTCCGCTGATACTCCCTAGATAATCGGTTAATTCTTTCCCGCTTGCCTGACCATTTCTTGATATATAATCTATAATTTTATTTGATGTTAATGCAGCCATATTTATATAAGTTCCTAGTTCCTAGTGTACTAGGAACTATACAGAAAGTCAAGTGAAGTAAGGATAGACTTAAATTCATGTCTTAAACCAAATCTTGTGCGACGTTAGCCTGCTCTTTCTAAAAATTATCAAAAGCGTTATAATTCCAATGAATGGTTCAAGAATATCTTAATCAACTTAAAAAAGAGCTAAGAACAGGCGATGCTCTTGAGCATAGTTATCGTCCTGCTTTAAAAAACCTAATTGAGACTCTTAATACTTCAATTACGGCAGTTAATGAACCTAGTCGTTCTGAGCACGGTGCTCCGGATTTTATATTTCTTAATAAGACTAATCCTAATTTAATTCTTGGCTATGCTGAAACTAAGGACATTAATGTCAATCTGGATCAAATTGAAAAGACGGAACAACTCAAGAGATATCTCGGTTACTCAAACCTTATCCTCACTAATTATTTAGAATTTCGTTTTTTTAGGAATGGAGAGAAATATCAAACTATCCTCGTAGCAAAACGTGTACGTTCAGATTTAATTATATTTGAAGAAAATTTCTCTTTTCTGGAACGAGAACTCAGATCCTTCCTGGAGGGTAAACCTGAGACTATTACGGACGGTAAACGGTTAGCAGAAATTATGGGCGGAAAAGCGGACCGTATTAGAGTAAATGTAATCAATTTTCTCCAAAATGAAAACGACAAAAATCAAGAACTTCTAAGAATTTATAAAGTTATACAAAAACTGTTAATTCATGATCTGGAGATTAATAAATTTGCAGATATGTATGCTCAGACCTTAGTTTATGGATTATTTGTTGCTCGCTATTATGATAAAACTCCAGATAATTTCTCTCGACAAGAAGCTCGAGATCTAATTCCTGCCTCAAATCCTTTTCTGCAACAGTTCTTTGAACATATTGCTGGCTCCAATTTTGATAGACGCTTGACATATATCGTTAATGAGTTATGCGATGTTTTTAAAGTTTCAGATGTCCAAGCTATAATCAAAAAACATTATAATTTACTTGGGGAAACTAGAGATAAAGACCCTATTATTCATTTTTATGAAGATTTCCTTAAGGAATACAACCCACAACTTCGAAAACAGATGGGTGCGTACTACACCCCCGTTCCTGTGGTTCAATTCATTATTCACGCAGTAGACCATATTTTAAAAACTGAATTTAATCTTCAAGAAGGTATCGCTTCGACCGATAAAGTGGAACATCAGATAATAATTCAAAGAGAGAAAGCAAAAATTATGTTACATAAAGTACAGATACTTGACCCTGCTGTTGGCACTGCCACGTTTTTAAACGAGTCTATTAAGCTTATCTATGGCAAATTTAAAGGACAGGAAGGTTTATGGGAAAGTTATGTTGAGAAAGAATTATTGCCTCGTATGTATGGATTTGAACTTATGATGGCGCCCTACACGATTGCTCATCTTAAATTAGCAATGACTCTCAAGGAAACTGGAATTGATCATTTTGATCATCGCTTAGGAATATATCTAACCAATACTTTAGAAGAAGGCGTAAAAGTCAGTGAAGATTTATTTAGCGTTGGACTAGCTGAAGCAATTAGCGAAGAAGCTCAAGCAGCGAATAATATTAAACAAGACAAACCAATTATGGTTGTGATGGGCAATCCTCCCTACAGCGGTGAAAGTTTTAATAAAGGCGCATATGCGATGAAATTAGTTGAAAAATATAAATTTGAACCTGGCGGGAAAGACAAACTGAAAGAAAGAAATCCCAAATGGATTAACGACGATTATGTTAAATTTATTGCATTTGCGCAGGAAATGATTTCTAAAACTGGTGAAGGAATAGTTTCAATGATCACAAATCATGGTTACTTAGACAATCCCACCTTTCGCGGCATGCGTTGGAGCTTAACCAAAACTTTTTCATCCATTTATGTTCTTGATTTGCATGGGAATGTCAAAAAGAGAGAAACTGCCCCTGATGGAGGGAAAGACGAAAACGTATTTGATATTCAGCAGGGTGTTGCAATCATAATTGCAGTCAAGCATAAATCCAACAGTAAAGGATTGGCGGATGTTTTTAGAGCAGATATTTGGGGTAAAAGAGAAACTAAATTCGAATTCCTTCTTAGAAATACAATTAGTCAGGTTAGGTGGGAAAAAATCCGACTTAACGAACCCTTGTACGTTTTCCTTAACAAAGATGAAAATCTTGAGAAAGAATACAAAAAGGGGATTAAAATCAACGAACTTTTTCCAGTTAATACAATAGGCATTGTTACTTCAAGAGATTCGTTCGTAATCGATGAAAACCAAGAAGTCTTAGCAAGACGCATTTCTGATTTTGTAATTGGGAAAACTTTAGACACAGACTTAAAAAGTCTAGTGAAGAAAAGTGCGGGATTTAATTTTGACCATGCGCGTTCATTGGGCTTCGATGATTCAAGTATTTACCCCATTCAATATCGACCTTTCGACGATAGATTTATATACTACAAAGATTATTTCATCGAACGCAGTCGAAAAGAAATAATGCAAAATTTTTTAGGAAGGGAGAACATAGGATTGCTTATTAAACGCCAGGGTAAACAGAATTTTTCATACGTTTTTATTACAGATAAAATTGCAGAAAGTTGCGTATTTGAGAGTGCTTACGCAAATAATACTGTCTGCCCACTTTACCTATATCAAAATAGTAATCAATCAAACTTGTTCAATGATAAAAAACGTCAACCTAATTTAAACATCGGTTTAGTACAGCAATTACTTGTAAATGTTGGTATTTACAAATGGGTTGATGATCATGCAAACAAAAAAAATGAAGATACGAATATTATTAGCCCGCTTGATATTCTAGATTATGTATATGCGATTTTACATTCCCCAACATACCGAAATACGTATAACGATTTCTTAAAATCCGACTTTCCTCGTGTTCCAACTGCAAAGGATAAAAAAAGTTTTTGGGAATTTGTTAAGCTTGGAGGAAAACTCCGTCAGTTACATTTAATGCAAGATAACGGGTTTTCAAACCTTAAAACCAGCTTTTCTGTTACTGGTGATAATATTGTAGGTAATGTTGATTATCGCGAAGACAGGGTTTACATCAACGAATCTCAATATTTTGGTAACATACCAAAAGTGGTTTGGGAATTTTATATCGGCGGGTATCAACCTGCGCAAAAATGGCTTAAAGACCGAAAAGGTAAAAAACTAGATTATAGGAATATTGAACATTATCAAAAAATGATAGCAGTGATATGTGAAACAGAGAAAATCATGGGAAAAATAGACGAAGAAATAAAAATTGTAGAAACCCCTTAACATCGACTTGTAGTAGTAAAGTGCTAAAATCCGCAAATCAATTCGGGATATTAATTTGACTTCCTAGCCACAGATATGCAATTATTTGTTTAAATCGCGGTATAATAATAGTGTATGTTAGTTTTTATTGATGATTCAGGAGACCCGGGTTTTAAGCTTGAAAAAGGCTCCAGTAAGGTATTTATAATTACGTTAATTATTTTTGATGATAATCTTGAAGCTGAGAAAACGTCTGTTGCTATAAAGGAATTAAGACGAAAACTTAAAGTGTCTGACCTATACGAATTTAAATTTAACAAATGTTCTACCAAATTTAAGAAAAACTTTATTGAAACTGTAAAATCGTTTAAATATAGAGCAAGAGCAATAGTTGTTGATAAAAATGTAGTTTATAGTCAAAGGTTGAGAAATTATAAAGAGGACTTTTATAATTTTATAATTTTGCAGGTTTTAAAGCATAGTGAAGGATATATTAAAAATGCAAAATTGAGATTCGATAAACGAGGAGAAAAAACATTAAGGGATAATTTAAGAGTTTATCTAAGTAGAGAGCTAGATAATAAAAACAAGAAACTATTTAAGGATCTAAAATTCGTTGATTCTAAGGAAAATACTCTAATTCAGCTTGCCGATATGGTCGCCGGAAGTATTTTCGCTAAATACACCGGGAAAGATAAAAAATATTTGGAAATTCTAAAAGAGAGTAAAAGAATTGAAGATATTTGGACCTTTAAATAAAAGCGACCCTGCATCCTATCCAAACGTATGTCTGGAACGCGCACCATACGGTGACAATTCGGAAACAGGGTCTTTGTACTCTTATTATACATCATAGCAAGCCGCTTGTTAAGTTTAGATTGATATTTGGGTATTTATTGCTATTGACAAGAATTTAATTTGACTTCTTAAGTATTTAGGGGCCTTGCCCCTCTTTTGACAAGGGTTTCCGGCTATCGCCTCCAATAAACTTTGCTTCGCTCGCCCTTGCAAAATTCACCCCGCTTTAAGTTTCACTTCTATAGGTAGCAGGCAGGCTGCTACCTAAATATTAATTATTTATGAAAGGAGGTGAAACAAAAATGCCAGTATTAACAGATGAATTAAGAAAACTATTACCCCCGCTTCATTCGCAGGAAAAGGAGAAAGATCCATTATTAATTTGCAAATATTATATGCCGCTTAATAAATGGGTTTGGTATCCGATTGAATTTGATGGGGAAGATACATTTTTCGGATATGTAGTTGGTGATAATCCGGAACTTGGATATTTTACCTTGAGTAAATTAGAGCGAATAACGGAAGCTTATGGACTGATTAGGGATGATAAATATCAGCCAACAAGGCTGTCCGAAGTAAAGAAAGTGCACGAGCCCTGGTTATACGAATAGGTTGTTTGAAATCTCCCGTCAATCCCGGCGGGAGATTTCATTTTAAGTTAAACTTTATTAATAATCAGTTGAAACGAAAGTAACCCATTTAATATTTTCCGTCTTGCCATTTTTCCAGTTATATAACTGATTTCGGGTAGCAAAATGAAAGGCAAGTTTTTTACTGCCATAATATTTTTCAAGAAACGAGGGAAGGAGGCGCTTAAGGTAGATAATTATCTTATTGTTAGGACAAAGAAAAAAGAAACTGAGGGAAAGTATTGAATCCTCTTCCCAGTTTTCATCAGATAAAGTATCGAATATGCGTTTTATAGTAAACCTAAGTAAAAGCTTCGGGATATAAGCATCCAGCACAAACAAAAGCCCATGCGCTATTCCCTTAGTCGTTTTCCTCCTAAGATATGCGTCAGGTTTAATTTTCCCCAAAAGAAGAAAGTAGGGAAAGTAAGAAGGAGTAAAAAACTGCAGTTTATTTAACGGAATTTTTCCTGCCCCTTTTTCTCCTTCTTCTTTACCGGTCGTAAGCACATTTATAAGATAATCTAGAATATCTATGCCGGTTTCTGTTTGAGATTTTCTGTTTTTTTTAGTTTCTCCGTTTGTATCTTTTGGGGAAGGGAAAAGCGCCAGGTACCAATCGGCAATAATCTGACAACGAATTTTAAATGATTTGGAAGCTTTACTATCTCTTGCAATGCGCTTTAGGTATTTGGGGGTAGAGTAGCCATAGATATGTTTAATATATTTTCTGCCTAAGGCAGTAAGATTATAAACAGCAGGTTTAGTTAATATTCCATAAATTGGTTTAAAGTCTCTTTCTAAATACCCTTTTTTTACTAAATCTTTTAACCAACCGTTTATTCTTCTATGATCTTTATGATTTAAGAATTGTTGTATTTGTTTACTATTTATAAAACGGAATGTATAGATTAATGTTTGTATCTCTTTTTCTTTATTTGTTACTATTTTTTTTGACATTTGATTATTTAATTATATATATTTTTATTTCGATTATTTATTATTTTTTGTTTGAGCAGATTAGGGCAGAGGATTGATTTTAGCCAAGATGACGTCTATATATATTATTTAAATGGATAATAGCACAACAATATTGTTTAAATCAAGGCTAGGTGTATCTAAAAATTGTCCCAGAAGGGTGGGACAAAAAATATTTACTTTTAAGATAAAATTTGTACAAGAAAATTAGAGTCTGGTTCATTAATTTATTGTTTTTTCTTTTGTAAATCTGGGAAGATTTACAATTGCTGCATCTCTTTTAAAGCAACAGTCTTTATATTTAAGGGGCTTACTATTTTTATCTTTTTTTCCACAATAACATTCTTCATTTCTGGCATTTTTATCCATAATCATATACGGAAAAGGTACTCTGCTTAGAGCTTCTATTTCCTCCTCGGAAAGTGCATTTTCTTCAATTTCCATATAATGCAATTCCCAGTCCTTTCTTTTTTCTAAATAAGTAAGTGGCGCATTTTTGGGGAATTCTCCTTGGACGAGTTTTGTAAAATTATCCTCAAGTTCTTCTATGTTAACATCGTCTGGATCCCATCGGTTGTTATCAAGAGCTTTCCTAATATGGGGTATTGTTTCAGGTATTCCTAGATACATAACGTCTCTAAGAAATACATCGCTTAGCTCAAACTGTTTTTGCATTGTTTTAATAAACCAGGAAGTGCACTTCTTTTTGTCAAAAAACGGAAAAAGATCAAATAGATATAGGTAATAAGCATCAATATCTTTATTTAAAATCACATCGAGCGCTGCCGTAACTTTCTGCATGACGATGTCCGGATACTTGATGGAAAGCATTTGTAAAACATAGATTGCCTGCTCTTCCATAAGTTCCCAAGTAAAATTAACTTCTGTTGTAAAAAACGCTATTAGAGGATCGATTAAGGCTTTGGATAAATGGTTTTCTGCCACAATTGCATAATAAAGTGGGGTTCCGGAGGAGTTATTTATGTGCTTGAGAGTAGAAAGAAGTTTGTACTCGATTTCTTTTGTTGTTGGTTGTTCTTGAAGATAACGAATTGCTGAATACGGAATATATTCCGTAGGAACATCTAGCATCTGAAACGCATCTTTTAAAGACTGTGGTTTCATTTTGGTTGGATTATATCATAACTTAAGTTTCAGCTGTATTTCGTAAGTTCTAGTAACGATTGCACCCCCCCCTGTAAGGTTTAATTAGGTACAATTCACTTCCTGAGATGTAGGAGGGGGTGAATTATGAAACATCAGAAATTTACAGAAACAGAACGGAAGTTGTCGGGCAACTTCTTTTCCTTTAATTCTTCTCATAAGTTCTCTACTATGTTTTTGGGATATAATATGAGTTGAAACGCTATGATGCCAAAATACGACTTGGAAAAAATTAAATTTTCCATTGATTCATCAACTTTTAATAAAGCGGTCGATTTGTATGACAAAAGGCGCATAACAGAATTTAGGAATTTGAATGATGGTTATTCTGCAGTGGTATTGGGAGGTAATCCTTATCAGGTATTTGTTTCGAGTCGTGATTTTGATGTAGGGAGCTGTACCTGCTATCTTGGTGTTAATGATACTCTTTGTAAACACATGGTTGCAGTTGCCATTTTTGCCGTTAAGAGTGGTAAAAGTTTAACCATAGAAGACAAGACTCAAAACAATAACTTAATTTTTAGCGGCAAGACTGGCATTCTTACGGATACGCAATTGTCTAAATTTAAGGAATCAGTATCCGAAGCTTTGCGTCATATTAAATCCTATCGGGGTCCATCTAAGATTTGGTTTTCCTATCAAAACTCACTTGAAGAAGGTTGCAATCGCTTATCAGCTTTATTATCAAAATTGCCGGCAGAAAGGCAAACAGCAAAACTAATTGTTGATTTGCTTTTGCGCCTGGATAAAAAGCTTTCCCAGGGTGGAGTTGATGATTCCAACGGAACATTAGGAGGATTTATGCAAGAAATAGTAGTAATGCTTACTGATTTTGAAAAAATTGACCCTGAATGCAAAAAAGAATTTGAAAAACTAAGGGGTAGAGAAACATCTTTTGGTTGGGAGGAACCGTTGTTGTAATATTTATGCCTTGAAAGCGGTAGAAAAATTTACAGAAACTAAGTATTAGCTATAGTTCTCCCCTAAAACAACCATAATTTATGGAATAGGAATCCATAAAATTTGACAAATTTATGGATTCTAGTTCATTTTATTTTCTATTTTCCCTTAGATTAATTTAATCTCATCGGGTATGTAGGATAGTTTCTTCTTGGCAAAAGTAAGCCATCTATTCAGTGCTTCCTCGTCCGGCGCATTAAAATTAAGACTGTAATAGGTAGTTCGTCCTGTTTCACGTTTTAAAATAATATTCTCATCTGTTGCTTTTTGTAACTGATTAACAAAAGTCTGCCTGGACATTTTGCTTTTGGCTACTGAAAAAAGATTTTTAAATTGTAATTCACGTCTTTTAATCAAAGGTTTTAAAACAAGACGTATTTGCTCATCGCTTGTTTGATTACTTAAAAATTCACTTCGTTTTGCTGAAAGACTTAATTTTAAAACTCCAATCATAGACAATACAAGCGCTTCTTGGACAAAGGAAACAAAATGGTTTAGATTCCTCCTTTCAAGAGAATAGAGTAGGTATTTATAATACCTTTGTTTTTGCTTATGGTAATAATACGAGGTGCTGTAGAGATTTTTCTGATTTAAGCCAAGATCCCGAAAGAAAATGTGTTCTAAGATTCGACAAACTCGCTTATTCCCATTGTTAAATGGATGAAGAGCATAAAGAGCAGTATGAAAGATAGCGGTTCCGGTAATGGTCTGGTTATTCTTAAGATATAAAAGAAGCTCTTCAACTCCTTTTTCTATCTCTATATAAGGAGCGGGAATATAACTACCAACCCTTATTAAATCGTTATCGCGGAATTCACCAGATTTATAGACAGTAAAATCGGGTAAGTATTTTTCAAACACATCCAGTCCAAGGCTTAAGCTTTGGTGGAGTCTGCGTATGTCGTCAGCCGTGATATTATCGATACTAAACGGTGCTTCATTAAGACTACGGAAAGTTTTAGCAATATTATAAAACTCCAGCTTATCATAATCTTTTTGCGTTAATTTTTCTTTTTTCCTAAGCTTATCCGAAATAAAAGTGTACTCTTCATTTATAAGCAGTAAGCTATAAACATCTTGAGCCTCTTGAAGCGTTAGGGTTGAGTTTTCCGCTTTAGAGATAGCAAAGGAAGCTAAAAGCTCATTTCTGCTAATCAAGTTCTTCTCTATATCCGGATTTAAGAATACTTGTTCATACTCTGCCAGTTCTGCATCTATATTTTTGATTTCATCATCAGAAAAAGGCAACAGCTTTTGTATAAGAATAAACTGTGATAAAAAAGTGTGTGTAAATGGTTTTGAAGCTATTTTATTCATAAAATCAGTCTATTATTAGTCTAGTAATTGGTCTAATAATTAGTCTAAATCTAGTTTAGCAAAAAACTATGAGAAAGTCAATTCCTATGGTAAAATTCATTCTTTTATACGTAGTTCATAGTAATTACTCTAGCCTCAAGGGTGTTTTTTGCTGAGGCTATTTAGCCTCGCCCGTGTCGCAAAATAGAGGTTGTGCGATCGCACATAATATTTGCTTTCTAGGTCAGAATTTTCCAATTTATTTTTATGATAAAATTGAAGGGTGAAGATTAATGCAGAGTGGCACAAGGAAAATAGAATGCCGAAGAACTCGAGTTTGACAGAGCGTATAAAATGGCACAAGGCCCATTTTATTAATTGTAAGTGTCGCGAAGTTCCTGCCAGTCTTAAAAATATCTCTAATTGACTTTAGATAAAATCCTACTATAATCCGCATATGCTAGATATTGAATGTCAAGCGAGATATATTTTAAGAACCACAGACCACGGTTTAGTAGATTCACAGTCAGGAAAAACTATCCGTCCTTCCAAAGCTTACGGAGAAGTTTTTTGCGCAAATTGCAGAATAAATGAGCAATTTAAGACAGAAGGTGCCCCTCATTTCGGCGCCCGGGAGGCCGCCGAGGCAAGTATAGAAAATATCCTTCAGCAGCGTTGTCAAGAAAAACCCGCTCTTTCCTTTTAGAAATAATTTGACTTTGGAGATCTCGCAGGTTTACAGATTTTTCTTTAAGTATTTTTCGAGGAAATTTACAACATCTTTAAATTCTTTTTCATGATTTCTTGTTGAGCTCGCTGTCTTTAACGCGAAAGAATAAATTTCATTCCACGGCACCTTCAAAATCTGTTTATTCATTCTTAAAAATACGAAGGTAGCAACAATTGCCATTCTTTTATTCCCGTTCAAAAACGGATGATTTTTTATCATAAAATAAAAATAACAAGCTGCTTTTTCGCATAAATTGGGGTACAGTTCTTCTCCTGAAAATTCTTGCTTAGGTGTCTCTAAAACAGATTCTAATTTTGCAGGAAATCTTGTTTCGAAATCGGGAACGGGTTCTTTAAATTGAAATAATTCGGTTACAAGGGTATAGCAGACTTCTTTAACATCTTCGAGAGTTAAATAATAAACACTCTTGACCATTATGTGTAGGCTAGTTTTCGTAGAGCTTTTCCGTAAATTTCAACAGCTTCTTTCGTGTACTGTTTTATTTCTTTTTTTCTCTTTGATTTATTATCTTTTAAGAATTTAATACTTACTTTATTCATGATAAGATTATAACACATTGCGTGTTATTTAGGAGATGTTAAACATTAAGTATAATTTGACTTCTTAGCTGCAAAATAATATTCTCTGATTATCAATGAACTCCAAACGAGATCTGTTTCTTTTAATTCTTCTGTTTGCCATTGCCGTTGGCGGCTTTTACTATTATTTCAGTCACCAGTCAATTCCTCGGCAAATTTCCGTTGTTCCCACTATTACTCCCGTCGCTTCTTCGTCCGCGACGGTTCTTGGCACATCTTCAAGTTCTTCCAAGTGTCACGCAATTAAAGTTGATACTTCGGATGCGCAGGCGGTTTTGCCCGACCCCAATTGCACGCCCGGAGAAATTGACCTTACGGTTACACAAGATAATATTTTCACGACAATTTGTCACGCGGGCTATACGCAAACAGTTAGGCCGCCCGTTTCGTACACCAATGCGCTTAAAAAACAGCAAATTGTTGACTACGGATATCAAGATGTGAATATGAAAGATTATGAAGAAGATCATTTTATCTCGTTAGAGCTGGGCGGAAGCCCCGCGGGCCCCAAAAATCTCTGGCCGGAACCCCATCCTTCATTTAACGAAAAAGATACAGTTGAAAACTATTTGCATTCTCAAGTTTGCTCGGGAAACTTAACTCTTACTCAGGCACAACAAGAAATCAGCAAAAATTGGTACGCTATCTACCAACAAATTAAATAATTTGACTACGGGGAAAATCTCCCGTTGACTTTTATCCGCAAGGACTTATAATAACTCAACTGCTCAATAATATGCCTGATTCAGAAAGAGTAAAAAAATCTATCGAGCAGCGCCGGCGAGAAGATGAAGCCGTCAGAGCTTTTGTCTTGGAATTCATCGGTGAATTTGTCGGCCCTGATAAGCGCATTAAGCCCCCGACCGAAGGTCATTACGTTTGTTCTGAGACAGAAGAAGGAGTGGAGGGACCGGAAGGGGAGGTTATAAGGAAAATTGCATTTTTTCAAACTACGACTTTAGCCAATGTTCATATTAGCCAACCCGACTGGACCATTAGCGCCACTACTCACGACTTCGCGGTTCAGCCTGTCCGTCCTTCAATAATGCTATGCAGGGACGGCCAAACTAATTTATATGGTTTTGATGCGCTGGCTAAAGCTCGGGAACTTCTCGGTTGACTTCGGAGGAGAAAAAAACTACAGTTAAGTTATGAAAAAGGGATATAAAGACAATATTGAAAAGCTCACGTTAGAAAACGAAAACTTCCGCCACGTTCTTTATACCGCCAAGCATTGTCAGTTAGTTCTAATGTCACTTTTGCCCGGGGAGGAAATCGGTATGGAAGTGCACGAGGGCAACGATCAATTTTTCCGTTTCGAAAAGGGGACGGGGAAAGTAATCATTGACGGAACAGAATACGAAGTTAGCGATGGAGACGCGGTAATTGTTCCCTCCGGTTCAAACCACAACGTTATCAATACTTCAACTACCGAACCGCTCAAGCTTTATACTCTTTATTCTCCTCCACACCACCAAGATGCAATGGTTAGGAAAACTAAAGCAGAAGCAGTTGCAGACGACCCCGAATTTGCCGGCATCACCACAGAATAAACTAACCGCGAGGTTTCCATGAAATAATTGGTGAGTATAATCCTCTTTGTACAAATTTCTCTCCACCACAGGGCATTTCTCCCCGCGGAGATCCTGTTTTGGGTAATTCGCCAGTAATTCCACTAGTGCTTTCTTCGAAGTTAAAGTATCCCGCCAAGCATTCATTTGTCGAAATTTCACCGCCACCCTCGGTGCGAAGTATATGGTTAATACAATCTCCACACTTTTGTGGCATTTCCGTTACTAATTCTCT
>Ga0182021_10005519_pt1 | contig 14989 bp, 10 predicted proteins | sample 612E3MmetaG_FD_120493 | JGI IMG/M metagenome (GOLD analysis project Ga0182021, IMG submission 120493) | Permafrost microbial communities from Stordalen Mire, Sweden - 612E3M metaG (Illumina Assembly) | ecosystem: Environmental > Terrestrial > Soil > Wetlands > Permafrost | place: Sweden... | reverse complement strand
TGGCTGCGCAGCTCACCGACGTGGAAGGGGAGACGATCGAGATCGGGATGCCGGTGGAGATGGTCACGCGCAAACTGCGCGACGATGGCAGCAAGGGCACCATCGTCTACGGGTACAAGTTCCGTCCTGCCATCGTCGGTCGCCAATCGCTGGGCGCGGCGGAAGGCTAGCTTGCGCTATTGCACAGCCGCGGCGAAGCGCGCGAGCGCCCAGATGGGGAAGTAGCGCCGGTAGTTCTCGTAGTTGATCAGTGCCGTCTTGTTGAACACGCCCGAGAGCGACTGCCGCGGCCAATCGCCATTGTCGAGTTGAGTGGTGACGAGGAAGCGGGCCGCGGCCTCGCAGCGTGGGTCGCGCGCCTCGCCCGCGGTGACCAGCGTCAGAAGCGCCCACGCCGTATTGACCGCGTGACTGGCGCTGGCGATGTAACGCCGCTCGCGGCAGCTCTCCCCGCTTTCACCCCACCCACCATCGGTGTTCTGGTGATGGTAGAGGAACCCACACGCGCGCCGAAGCGCCGCATCGGCGTTTTCTGCGCCCGCCGCACGCAGCCCACGCACGCCGAACCACGTGCCGTAAGTGAAGCACACACCCCACGATCCCTCCCAGCTCCCGTCCTCGCGCTGACACTTGCGCAGGAAGCGCTCGCCGCGGCGGATGGCCGCCTCGGCTTTTCGTCCCAAAAGATCATCGAGAGGACGGTCAGGACGCGCGGCAAAGCGCCGTCGGCAGAGCGCCAGACTGTGCAGACACGCCGCCGTACACTCAGGATACGAGTGATCGACCATGATGTCGTCGAACACATTCGCCGGGTTCAGAAGCTCCAGCCAACGCCCGCTGCGCTGCCTTTCGTAGGTGGCCCACCCGCCATCGCGATTTTGCCAGGTGAGGAGCAGCCTCACCGCATCGAAAATCCGTTCCTCGGGAAGCGGGGGAAGGCCGGTTTCCTCGAGCATCAGCGCCGCCGTCAGACCTTCCGCGGTGCAGTCGGTGATCGGCCAGCCGTGCGCGCGATTGGAGAAAGGCCACCCACCTCGACACGGGTGCCGGTAGTACCGCTTGTACTTTGGCAGATCTTCCAAAACCTGATTGTTGACGACAAACGCCTGGGCCCGTTGCAGTGCCCCGCGATGAGTCGCCCCCGCTGACGTCTCCAACATTGCCTGTGCAGCAAATGCCGTGTCCCACAACGCAGTCGAATTGTAGCCATTCATCTTGGTGCCGTCGTGGCCGTCCCACAGGTAGCCCTCGAGGGTGGCGAAGCTGCGCGCCGTTGCCTCGCTTTCCGGCGACTGGAAGAAGTGCACCAGCGTGTTGAAAACGGCATTGACCGGCCCGATGCGGATGAACTGGGTGGCGCGGTCCTCGAACTCGATGTGATCAAAGAGCCGCGCGAGCGAACGCTGCCGGAGCGCTTGCACGTGGACGCGCTCGTAGAGACCCGTGACGAAATTGACTGCCCTGAGCGCGGAGGACGTCGGCACGTAGATATCACCCGGGGCGATGGTGTTGCGGTGCTCGGCGAAGTGGATGCTCTGGTAGGGACGAGCATAGAGCTCGTGCCGGAGTGCGTGCGTGAGTTCGTCGGCCGGCATCCGTGCCTTCATGCCGTACAGGTGTGCCATCGCTAGATACACCTGCCGACTGTGACACCAGAGGCGGCTCGGATGGAACGGCGCACTTGCGGGCAAGAGCCATAATTCCGGCAGGAGCGGTTGCAGACCGTCGTATTCGTAAAGATTGAGAAGGGCGAGCGTGAACTTGCCCCAACTGGCGCACGCGAGCGCAGTGCCGTGCGCGTGGATGAACGCTCGCGCCCTCGCCACCCGGTCGTCGTCAGCTGGAAGCCCGAGGAGCCGAAACGCCACGTAGCACAGGACCGTGGTGAACAGACACCCCGAGCTTTCCGCGTGCAGACCGAAGCTGCCGTCGGGGTGTTGTGTCGCGCTCAGATAGGCGAGCATGCCGGCCTTCCTCTTGGGCTCGATGCTCTTCTTGCCGATGTAACAGGCCGCCACATACATCGGCAGGAGGAACATCGGTCCGCCATAGTCGCCGCGCCACGCGCCGTCAGCCTCTTGTCGCGAAACCAAAAAGTCGAGACCGCGTACGACGGCGCGCTCGCACGAGACGGGATCGAAGCCGACGCTGGTCGGCGTGGCGCTCACTCTGTTCGTCCTTTCACGCGGGCTTCCGCCCGTCGTGCCAGCGTTGTCGCACCATCTGCGAAACCGTGCGCGTGTACGGCTCCCAGAAGGCGCCCCCCTCGATATCGCCAAGCAGATCCTGGTACATCGGCCCCATCTTCGCGCGCCAATCGGGATCGACCGTGACCGCCCGCGCCGCCCATTCGTGGCAGTAGCGACAGCTCTCACAATCGGTCGACTGGCAGTTCTTTTCGGCAAAGCGCTCCATGAAGCCGTCGAGCGCGCGATTGTCGATGGTGACCGGATTCGCCCCTTCTCTCGGATACAACATGCTGGCCGCATGCCCAAAGTCGATGAGCTTGCGGAACCGCAGCAAATTGATCGTGCGCGGCTTGATGAAGTACTTGAGCATGCGCCGGAACGAATGGGCGTCCTTGCCCACGGCGCCGAGCTTGTCCTTCGGGTAGGCGTAGTTCTGCACGAGATCGAGCAGATTGCCGTCGTAGCGCCTGGCCGCGTAGGCCTTGACTCGCTCGAGCAAGATCTGCGTCGGAGTGTTGCGTTCGACGATCTTGAAGGTCTCGTACCCGAGCTTCTCGTAGTAGTGTAGGTCCTCGGGGCGAATCCAGTTGGCGCGAATGTAGTTCACCGGGTCGCGCAATCGAATCTGGTTACAGAGGATCGAACAGTAATCGAGTGGGAACCCCCGACTCTTCGCCTGCGACGCCGCCGACAGAGCCACGGCATGATTGCCGGCAATGGCGCAATCCTGGCGACACCAATTGTTGACGATGAGTTGCAGGTCGACACCTTGCGCTGCTTGCTTCATCGCCGCGAGGGTCTCGAACTCGCGATGGACCCCGACCTCGGAGACCACGATCACGTCGGCGCCGTGGTCCACCCAGAAGCGCACCTTGCGCGGCGTATCGGTGAAGCGATGCGAGCTAACGCGTACGCTCAGACGCGGATGGCGGCGCTTGATGAGGCGCAGGAAGTAGACGTTGGCGACAGTGATCGAATCGACGCCGATGCCGTCCACCCACTCCAACATCTCCTCCATCTTGCGCTGCCCGACGCGCGTGAACTCGGTATTGCCCATGGCCGATGCATTGAGCAGATAGTTGAACTGGATGCCGTTTTCGTGCGCCTTTTTCACAGTCCGCTCGAGCAGTCGGCGATTCACTTCGGGCAGGTAGAAGGCGGGGCGCCCACCACCGAAGTAGTCAGTGGTGAGCTTGCCGTAGACCTCGTACACCGGGTAACCGGATAGGCCCTGCAAGAGCGCGTCGTCGAAGTTGCAGGCGACGGAGAGCTTCATCGTGTCGCACCTTTCGTCTCGTGGCAAAAATGACGTAAGCTTTGCAAACTCCGAACCAGCCCTCGTGGTCGCACGCCCTTCAGGACTTTCTGGGGGTTGAGCCGCGGCACAATCGCGTCACTTGGCCGCTCTCGCGTGCGGAAGCACTCGCGCGTGCGGAATCGCACGCATTTCCCACGTCAGAGACCCGTCGCGTGCGATTCCGGCTGGGCCAGAACTGCCCATTCGAGTATCATCCGCTTCGCCATGATGGTGGGGTCCACCAACCTCAAGCAGTTCTTGGAGGCCGTCCTGCGTGGCGCCGCGAAGATCGTCGGCTGTGGCTCCACCAACCTGATCCTCTTCAACGAGAAGACGCAGGAAATTCGCGTTCACCTGGGCATCACGGCCGACGCCTTTCCGGTCATCGCCGAGATCGAAAAGATGCTGGGCGCGCAGTTCCCCCGTTTCTCATGGCCAATGAGCAGTGCCGAGGGGAGCATGGTCGCTCGCTCCTGGCGCGAGGCCTTGTTCTGCGAGACAACCTCCCTCAGGGAGTTGGTGGGCGCGGCCCTGCCCCCCTTCATACTTGCGGCCGTTGCGCGCCTCATCGGCGAGCGACATTTTGCGTGTGTCCCCGCGCTCAGCAGCACGCGGAACTACGGCGTCCTTCTCTTCGAAAAAGAAGGGACCCAACCGTTCAACCGGCAACAGCGCGAAGTGCTCCTGCGCTACGCCCGGCGCATTGGCGAGATCCTGGAAAATGACCTCATGGGTCAGAGCCAAACCCTCTTCGACAAGCTCCCCAATGACCAACCCGATAGCCTTCTCTTCGATGCCCGCGGCGAGTTGCGCGGCCATGGCTCGCGCGGTGGTGCGGCCATCGAGCGGGTCTTGCGCGAAGGCAACCTCATGCGGACAATCGGGACGAACGTCCGCGCCTTTCTCGAGGGGGCGGAATCTCAACGTAGCCTGGATCTCGACGGTGAACTCCGCATCACGCTGTCGCGCCTCGATTTCGACGGCACGCAGGGTGTCCTGTGCGTGCTCTCGTCGCCCCGGCAGGCGGCGGAATCCTTGGAGAATCAGCTCGTGCGCCTGACGCTCGGCGACCCGGCGCCTGCACTCTTTGTCGATCCGGAGCGTCTGGTTACCTCGTGCAATCCCGCCATGGCGCAGCTTCTCGGCTACCGCGCGGAGGATCTCACCGGTCGCCCAATCGGCGCTTTCTTCTCAGCGCCTGACGAGGTCATTGACATTCTCAGCCATCAAACCCTGGATCCGCAGAAACGATACTCCGAGCGCGCTACGGTGCTCCGTCGCCGCGACGGATCGCTGGTCCCGGTGCGTGTCGAGGCACTCCTCCTCGCCGACGACTCTCACCAACTGGTTGGCTTCCTGCTCGTGCTGCGCGAGCCGGCCAAGCGGGATTCCGACCATCTTGAGCAACAGGAACGCCTCGCCACCATGGGCGAGATGGCGGCTCATCTCGCTCACGAGATTCGCAATCCGCTGGTCGCGATCGGCGCCACCCTCGAGAGTCTCATCCGGGAGCCGGAGACCGCGGCCAGCCAGCGCTCGATCCTGGCCGCGCTGGTGAAGGAAATTCTGCGCATGGACATGACTCTCAAAGACTACCTGGCGGCCCGACGCGAGATGGCCGTGACCCAGGTGCGCGTTGCGGAACTGATAGACGATGCGCGCCGCCTGCTCGCGGGCGCCCATCGCCTGGCCGGCAAGACCATTCGCTGTCGGGTGGATTCGGAGCTGACCATCGAGGCCGACTACGAGGCCATGAAGCAGGTCGTATTCAACCTCCTGCTCAACGCACTCGATGCCACCCCCGCTGCGGGGGAGGTCACCTGTCAAGTTGCACAGAGTGGCTTCGAGTTGGCCATCACCGTCGAGGACCGCGGGCCAGGTTTGCCGGCAAGCGCGGCGGAGTGTTTGCGCCCGTTCTTCACCACCAAGAAGAACGGAACCGGTCTCGGGCTGGCCGTGTGCCAGAAGATAGCGCGTGCCCACGGCGGTTTCGTCGATCTCAGAAATCGCGACGGCGGCGGATGCCAGGCGACGGTGGTGCTGCCCACGCGCCGGTCCGCGATTGACGGTGCGGCATGAGTCAACCCTTCTGGGCATTGGTGGTCGACGACGAGGATCTCTATGCCCAGGCCATCGGGCGCGAGATGGGCCGTGAGGGCATCTCCTGCGATCTCGCGTATAGCTGCCGCGAAGCGCTCCGCTGCGTCGAGAACCGGCAGTATCGCGTAATTCTCCTCGATCATCGCCTGCCCGATGACGACGGCATCCGCATCATCCCGCAGCTCCTGAGCCAGCAACCCGACGCCGCGGTCGTCATGATGACGGCGTACCAGACCATCCCCAACGCCGTGCGGGCGATTCGTCACGGCGCCGAGGACTACATCGTCAAGGAGGCCAGCGTCGCCCCGATCCTCGAGCGAGTCCTCGAGCTGCGCCGCCGCGCCCAACTCCGCGAGGAGGCGCGCGGCCCGGCCGATGCGAAGTGTGAAGGACTCGTCGGTCGATCGAGCGCCATGCGCGTGGCTATCGACGAGCTCAAGAAAGTGGCCGTGGCCAAGGACACGACGCTGCTTCTCACGGGAGAAACCGGCGTCGGCAAGGAGGTGGCGTGCCGCTTCGTCCATTCCCTGTCGCGCCCCGCAGCCTCCCCGCTGGTCGTGGTCGACTGCCTCGCCTTGCCCGAAAATCTGGTGGAGAGTCTGCTCTTCGGACATGAGCGCGGCGCCTTCACCGGTGCGCAGGAGTTACGGACTGGGGCGTTCGAGGAAGCCCGCGACGGCACGGTTTTTCTAGACGAGATCGGCGACATGGAGATGGGTCAGGGGAAGCTGCTGCGCGTTCTGGAGAGCCGCACCTTTCACCGACTGGGATCGAGTCGCGAGCTTCCGCTGCGGGCCCGGGTGGTCGCCGCCACCAACCAGGACCTATCGGCCCTGGTACAGGCAGGCCGCTTTCGCCAGGATCTCTTCCAACGGCTCTCGGTCTTCCCGATCCGCATCCCGCCCTTGCGCGAGCGGGGGGACGATATCCTGCTCTTGGCAGAGTACTTCCGCCTCCTCTACAGCGAGCGCCTGAACAAACCCACCGAGCCATTTGCCACCGAGATCAGTGAAGCACTCTTGGGCTACGCTTACCCGGGCAACGTGCGCGAACTCAAGAACATCATCGAACGCGCCGTGATCTTGACGGAATCGCCGCGCATCGAGCTCAGACACCTGCCCCAGCGCGTGCTCTCCCTTGGCCGCAAGCGACCTTTGCCATCCCACCAACCGCTCGAAGTCGTCCCGGGCGTCGATTCTCTCGCCGACGTCGAGGAGCGCATGATCCGTCAGGCGATGAACCGCGCCCGCAACGTCCGCACCCAGGCGGCCAAGCTGCTCGGCATCAGTCGCTTTCAACTCTTGCGCCGTATGCAAAAGATCGGCATGCAGCCGGAGTCGGAGAAGAGTCCAGACAAGAACTCATGAGAACGGCTTGAGCCAAGAGGTATGACTATGCAGCATGATCGCGCCAACCAGTCGGCCAAGCGCGGACCGCCCCCTGCACGACATTCCGCAAGAGGCGAGCCCACCGCGCGTGAGCCCGACGCGATTCTCTGGAAGAAGTTCAGCGGGCGCATCAGCTACTCGTCATGCAACGAAGACTCTCGCAGTGAGCTCAAGGCGCTGCGGCTGGGCGTCGGGAAACGTGTGTTCTGCATCACCGCCGGCGGAGGGCGCGTGCTCAACCTGCTTCACGATCGCCCGCAGGAGATCGTGGCGGTCGACGTCAACCCGACGCAGAACTATCTTCTCGATCTCAAGATCGCGTCCATGCGGGCGCTCAGCCACGAGCCCTACCTCGCGTTTCTGGGGGTACGACGCGCGCGCGATCGGCTCAAGGTCTACCAAGACCTGCGGCCAGCCCTCTCCGACGCCGCGCGAGCCTACTTCGATGCGCACCCGGCACTCGTGCGGCGTGGCGTGCTCTTCCAGGGGAGCCTCGAGCGCTTTCTCGTCCACGTCGCACGGATCTCACACGCGGTGCGACCACTTTGGATCCGGCGGCTCTTCAAGTTCGACGATCTTGCAAGACAGCGCCACTTCCTCGAAGGGTGGGACACGCGGGCCTGGCGTTTTGTCGGCGAGACGCTGTGCCGCCGCTCCTTCCTCGAGCTGTTCTCGCGCGATCCAGGTTTCTGGCGTTTCGTGCCGCCCGAGGTGCCGCTTCACAAGCGCATCTTCGATCTCATGCACCGATACCTGTGCAACCACGTCGCGCGCGAGAGTCACCTTCTGCAGCTGGTCTTCTTTGCCCGCTACATCTACGAGCCCGCCATGCCCATCTATCTTCTGCCAGGCTCGTTCGAGCGCATCCGCGAGGCCCTCAAGACGACGCAAGTCACCATTGTCACGGCGCCGGCCGCCGCCGTCCTCGCTGATGCCGCCGACCGCAGCTTCGACGCCTACTCGATCGCCGACGTATCCTCGTACCTCAGCGAACCCGATTTCGGCACTCTCATGGACGAAATCATGCGGACCGCGCGCGCCGAGGCGCGACTCTGCTCGCGCGGCATCTTCGTGCATAGGCCGCTGCCGCCCGACCATGTTCGTCGCGTACGCCGCGATCATCACCTCGAACGACGGCTCTCCTTCGACGATGTCGCGATGGTGCACGAGTTCCTGGTGGGCACGCTGTAGAACCGTGCCCGGCTGCTAGGGCAGAGGCGCGCCGGCGGCGCAGACGATCCTGGCGCCAGGCGCCGTAATCCGGGCCTGCAAGACGCCGTTGCGGTCGGCGTCTTGGCAGAAACGATCGCCCGGCGACGCGGTATGGTTGCGGTCCATGTCGAACAGGACGCGAATCCAGACATCTCCGCACGGACTTTCCGGCAGCGGCACGCTTTGCACGTTTGAATCCTCTCTGGGGGCCAGCACCGCGGAATACACGGTGTTGGTCGCGGGGGCCCACCCTGCCGTCACCAGGGTGGGCGGAAAACCGCCGGGCGGCGGGTGCAGCTCGATGCGGACGGGACACCCTGCGAAGCGGGCGATCGCCAAGCCGTTGCGCTCGAAATCGATAACGTAGCCTCGCTCGCGCAGCACCGCGATGTCCCCCGGAAGCCCGTGCAAGATCACGTCCTCGTACGCGGGACCGAAGGACAACAGGTAGCTGAGCGCTCTCACGCGCTCGATCGGTCTGGCGCGCGCCGCGGGTTCCCACAGCTGCCACTCGTAGCCGCGCACCGGTCTTGCCGGCATGGGACTGCCCGCGGGCGGCACACGCCAGGCCAGATCCACGAAGCCACCCTCGCCTGCGAAGAGGAACGCTGGGACGCCCCCCTGTTCCACGGAATACAGCGCGCCGAGCTGCCAGTTGGAACTCACGAACGGGATGTCGCGCGCCCACTCGTCGGCAACCTCGCCGGGCGGAGGTTCGAGGATCAAGGGCAGCCTTGGTCCGCGTCGTCGCACGGGCGCATCCACGCCCGCCAGCAGATCAGCATGGGCAGCGCGCAGGCGTACGTTGTGCCGCCAGCCCCACCCGAGCGAACCAGCCGCATAGGCGGCAAGCGCGGCGAGCGCGATCCCTTGCCAGGCCGGTTGCCGGATGCGCTCGAACGGGACCAGCAGTGCCAGAAGCATCACGGCCAGCGGCACGAAGCGCACGTTGAAGTACTCCCAGCCCCTGACGTGCAGCGGGGTTGATAGCGCCAGCAACAGCAGCAGCACGCCCATGATCCAGAGCGCGCGCTCTCGCGGATCCGCGCCGCGGCGACGCAGACGCCAGCCGCTCGCCAGGCCGACCGCCGCGAGCACCACCACAGGCCACGCCCGCCAGGACGGTCCGGACACGAAGGCCCGGCCGATGAGACTCGCACGCGCGGCCAGCGCAGGCATCACGCTATATCTGGTGCTCGGCGCGTTGCCAAGGGTCTGCAGTGCGACCACGAGGGTCATGAGCGCGGCGGGCGCGCCGACGGCTGCCGTGCGCGCGAGAGCGCGTGCGCGCCCGCCAGCGGGGGCAGAGAACAAGGCCAGGATGATCAAGGTCAATCCCACCGCGACAGTGGGCACGACGTGCGCGCCGGCCTGCGCGACAAGCAGCCCGGCCACGATCAGATGGTCGCGCTTTCGCGACTCCTGCCGGCTGAAGGTGAACGCCAGGACGCCCAGGCCGATGGCAACCGAGAGGTAGTACGAGAACAGCCCCATGTACAGCAGCCACTGCAACGCCGTGGCGAAACCCAGCAGCCCGAGCCAGCGCCGTCCCCTGTCCAGGGCTGCCGCCAGTGCCAGCACGCTCCAGGCCCAGCCGAGTGCAAACAGGCACAGCGTGATCCGGACCGCCGGCCGCCAGGGCAGAAATCGTTCCAGGGTCCCGAACACCGCCTCGAAACCGATGTCGGTGATCGCCCCGCCCGGCTCCAGATAGCGCCCATAGCCCAGGGCCGGATCATCGAGGCGGTGCAACGCGTGCGCTGCGAAGATGTGTTGCGGACCATCGTTGGTCGGCAGGTAGTCGACCCATCCGACCGCCAGCAGGAGCAGGACAGAAAGTCCTCCGGCCGCAAGCCAGAAGCTGCGATTCACCATCGGTCGGGGCACGATGCTCCGGAGCATCGCCCAGATCGCGGGCTCGGGAAAGCCTGCTGGCGCGCATGGGCGCTCCCCCGAGTGCGGCTCGGTGGGGACCGTCAAGCTGGGCATCGTCCTATGCGCTCAGCTGGGCCGGGGTGGGACGCAAAGCATCGGCTTGACCTGGACCGGCCCGCGATCGAGGATGGCCACCCGAGTTGAGCCCGCGTCCACGGGCGAACTGAGCAACGGTATCTCTAGCAAAGGAAGACCAATGAATCGATTCCGCACGGCATGGCTGGTTGTGTTCCTGCTCGCTTCCGGCTCCGTGCCCGCGTATGCGGCAAAGAAGAAGCCGGCTCACGCGGCGGCGAAGAAGCCGACGGCGCCGGCTGCCCCCGGAAAGCTGGAGGTCTTGCGGTGGTCGTCGGCCAGTTGGATCCCTGGGATGTTCTGCACCAAGGTCGACGAGCCGACGGATCCGCACGGATGGAATGACAACTTCCTCTGTTCAACCCGCGATCTTGGCCTGCGCTGGTCGAGCCTGGGACCCATCAGCGGGATGGTTTGCACCAAGTTTGAGGAGGGTTCCGATCCCGACGGATGGGGCGACAACTTTCTCTGCGCGCCGCGTGACTACGGTTTCCAGTGGTACTACGACGGCCCCCTGAAGGGGATGCAATGCCTGAAGATCAACGAGCCCGAAGACCCGCACACCTGGAATGACAACTTCCTGTGCTGGCCACCCGCGGGCCCCCTCAATGCCGTGGTCAGTCCTCCCAGGACCCGAACCGATGTCCTCAACCTCATGCGGGCGAAACACGACTATCAGTCCTACTTGGAGGTTGGCCAGGGCGGGAGAGATCAGAACTTCGACGCGATCGGGTGCCGAATCAAGATCGGCGTCGACCCGGATCGCAAGTGGAACGCCGCTTTTCAAATGACATCCGATGAATTCTTCGCGCAGAACAAACAGACTTTCGATCTCATCTTCATCAATGGCGTGCACGATGCTGGCCAGGTCGCCCGCGACATCGCCAATTCCCTCAAGGTCCTCAACCCGGGCGGAAGCATCGTCGTTCATGACTGCAATCCGACCACGGTCGAGCAACAGACGGTGCCCAAGCTGCCTAACCAGGCGGACTGGAAGGGCGATGGGTGGAAGGCATGGGTCCAGCTCAGGGCCACGCACGATGACCTGAAGATGTTTACCATCAACGTCGACGGTGGCTGTGGGATCATCACCCGTGGCAAGCAGAGCAAGCTGAAGCTGCCGGTTGAGTTGACCTACCAAGGCCTGGATACGAACCGAAAGGCGTGGTTGAACCTGATCGAGGTCGATGACTTCCTGAAGGACACGGGGAGCCAGTAGACGCGGCTCGCGGCGGTCCCGGCTCGCCTTCTTCGCGTCTCATCAGCCGGGGTCGCACAGGTGCCGGATCGGTTCAGGGCTCATCCCTGCTCAGACGGGGGGCAGACGAAGGTGGTGGCTCGCGACAGCGTCCGTACCGTATCGATCCGGTAGATGAGCCAGGTGCGATCGACCCTTTTCAACTTGAAGTTGAACTCCTGCACCTGGAACTCCGGTTCACCTGCGGTGGTGGCCTTGCCCGTCAGGTTGACCTCGGCCTTCTGCTTGCCGGCATCGAGGGTGACGTTGATGTCCAGGAACTCGACCTTGAGCCCGCTCAGGCGCTGCATGGCCCCCATCACGGCTGGCATCAGTTCGTCGCGCCCTTGCAACTCGTGCGCTTCAAAGCCGCGGACATCCAGGCTGATCGCCACGTCGGGGGTGAAATACTCCCCCACGCTTCGCGCTTTGAGGCCTCTGGGAATGGCTCCTTCGCCGGGTTCAAACGAAACGGTGCGAGCCAGATCGTGCAGGCGCGAGCGAATGGCATTTTCGGGGCTGGGAAAACACGCGCGCCAGCCCCAGATTCCCAGGCCGATCAAAAGCGCGGCGAGGATGAGGGGAACGGGCTTCTTCATAGCAGGACTTTCCCGACGATACGTTGTTTTGGCGTCTTGCCCTTCTCGTGGAACCTCTCCGGTATCGAGCGGTTGTCCCCGACAACGTAATACAGGCCGGGCCCAAGCGTCTCGGGCGGGATCTCCCAGTCGCAGCCGGGCTGCAGGTAGGGTTCCTCGACCTGTTCGCCGTTGATGAGCAGATGACCCTTGTGAAAGGCAACGGTGTCGCCGGGAAGACCGACGACCCGTTTCATATACATCACGCTCTGTCCGGCCAGGCGGATGCCCACGACATCGCCGCGTTTGGGTTCGGACCGAAGGTAGGCCAGGCGGTTCACGAAGTTGATCCCTCCGTCCTGGTAGGTCGGGAGCATGCTGATCCCCTTCACGTGTATGGGAAGCACCAGGTAGGAGCGCGCGAGAAGGATGGCAACGACGAGCACCACGATACGCGCGAGCGTGCGTTTGGGTCTCCGCCCGATCAGCACTGCGCGCAGCAAGGCAGGCAGACGGGACGACTTGGCATTGGTTTCCATACCGTGACCCGAATTCAGAACGCGGCTACTAACCAAAACATTCTGGAGGCTTGGCCTTACAACTGCAATACGAGCGAAATCGCCGAGAGAACTCGCCGCGCGCCAATCCACGAGGGCGTGATGGAGTACACTGTCCCGCGTGGTAGATGAAGCGCCACCAGGAGCCGGAAACGGCGACAAGAGCCGCCCCATTACGCTGCCTGGACGCGTTCCGGGGCGTGCAGGGTCGGATCGGGAAGGTTCCCGCACGCCGAGAGACGCCCGTCGATCTTCTCCTGCACCCGCCGGTCGAAATCGTTGGCAGACCGGGTGGGACCGCCATCCCCTGGTGGCCGTGGTTCGCCTGCGCCAGCGCCTAGTCTTCTGCCGCAGCTTGCTGGCCCTGGTGAAAGCGGGGGTGCCCATGACCACGGCCCTGGCCGACATGGCGCGGGTTCAATCCCGTGCCTTGCGCGCGGCCCTGCGTCGGGCGGGCGCCCGCCTGCAGACAGGGGCGACGCTGGCCGAGGCGCTCGACCAGATCGGCGCGCTCGTGGATCCGGCGACCCGGGCGCTGCTGGCGGGGGGCGCAGAGTCCGGCCGGCTGGAGCAGACGCTCGGCCGCCGGGTCAAGCAACTGGAGGAGGCGCAGCGTTTGGTGGGGCGGATGCTTGTCTACTCCATCTATCCGCTGTACCTGCTGGCCGCGCTCGTCTTCGTCGGCCCGTTGCTCTCCCTGCCAGCGGCGATGCAGACGGGCGCGTGCAACGGCAGCCTGGCGACCATCTACCTGCGGAACATGTTCGGCATGGTGGGCCTGGTCGCCGCCATCGTCACCGGCCTGCTGGCCCTGCCCCTGCTGGTGGCTGCCCTGGGCCTGGAGGTTGACGCTGATCGGGTCCTGCTGCGCATGCCGGTGTCCGGCAGGCTGTATCACGATCTGTACGGGATGCGACTGGCAGGCGGCCTATCCACCGCGCTTGCCGCCGGGGTGGAGGTCATCCGTGCCCTGCGCCTGGCGAGCGAGGGCATGTCGAGTCCCAGCCTGGCCGCGCGTATCGGACCGGCGAGCGATCGGCTGGCGAGCGGTGGCAGCCTGACCGACGCGCTGGCCGAATTCGGCGTGTTCGATCCGAGCGCGCTGGGTCAGGTGGTGGTGGCGGAACGCACCGGGGAACTGGACGACGCGCTGGATCGCATTGCGCAAGAACTGTCGGAATCGGTGCTCCGCCGGGCTCGGCTGGCGGCGTTCCTGGTGCTGGGCCTGCTGGTCGCCGTGTTGCTGGCGGCAGCCGTGGCCAAGATGCTGGGCGTGATCTTTGGCTCGATCAGCGGGGCGTATCAGCTTCCCGATCGGATCGATCGCCTGTAGGGTGCGGACCTGCCATGAAAAGAGTCTTTGTGTCCGGATGCTACGACATCCTGCACGCCGGTCACGTTCAGTTCTTCAACGAGGCAAGGGCGCTTGGCGATCACCTGACCGTGTGCTTCGCTTCGGACGAAGTCTTGTGGACGCACAAGAAGCGGCACTCGTCCATTCCCTACCAGCACAAGCTGGCCCTGCTGCAATCCCTTGTCATGGTCGACAGCGTGGTGATGGGAGAAAACCTTGAATTGGGGTTGGATTTTCAGGATCACTTTCTGCACCTCAGGCCGGATATCTTGGCGGTTACCGAGGACGATCAATACGGCGGACAAAAACGCGCCGTGTGTTCAAGAATCGGGGCCAGCTATGTCGTGCTGCCCAAGACACCCCCGAAGTTTCCGCCGGTCTCTACCACAGGAATCGTGCGATGGATCCGCGCCCCCAGGAAAGCACCTTTGCGGGTCGATTTTGCCGGCGGGTGGCTGGATGTGCCGCGCTTTTCCCGGCCCGGCGGGCTCATCGTGAACTGTGCCATCTCGCCACTGGTCTCGATCAGTTCCTGGGAATACGAAAAACGCTCGGGCCTGGGTGGAAGTGCCGCATGGGCGCTTCTGAATGGAAAGGACGGCGTCGACAGTGAGCTGAATCTGGGGGTGGGATGGCAAGATCCCGCCGTGATCAGCGAGACCGGACTGTGCGTGTGGAAGAGCGGGCTGCGGCCAGAGCTACATCTGAAGCGCACGGGCGACATGCTCCGTGGACTGATGGCCCTGCTGTATACCGAGCAAGAACATGACACGCCAGAGATCGCAGCGCGAAACCGCAACTACCAGTTGATTCACGACGCAAGCATGGTCGCGGGTGAGGCGGTGTTACGTGAAGATGCGGACAGGCTTGCGGAGGCCATACGCATGAGCCATGCCGCCCAGATGCAAGAAGGGATGAATCCCTTGCCGTTCCAGGAAGAATGTCTGACATGCAAGTACTGCGGCGGCGGATGGGGAGGCTATGCGGTGTATCTTTTTCAATCGGCCAGTGACCGGGATGCCTTCGTCAAACGTCACGCCCGGGCCAAGACAATCGAGCCGTTCGTA
>Ga0182021_10005518_pt1 | contig 14989 bp, 11 predicted proteins | sample 612E3MmetaG_FD_120493 | JGI IMG/M metagenome (GOLD analysis project Ga0182021, IMG submission 120493) | Permafrost microbial communities from Stordalen Mire, Sweden - 612E3M metaG (Illumina Assembly) | ecosystem: Environmental > Terrestrial > Soil > Wetlands > Permafrost | place: Sweden... | reverse complement strand
CTTCGCACGCCGGCTTCCCACCCCTACCTCGCCCGAGGTCCGCCCCCTCGGCTCCATCCTTCTCTGCTTCCTCCGCGCTCTCTCCTCTTTGTCTTGTCTTCCTCTGCGTCTCCGCGTCTCTGCGGTGCAAGATCCCCTCACGCACCTCCCGGCGATACAATCGGTCAGGTGGCACTCGGCACCGGACAATTGAGGCGGAGATGAGACGAACCGGCTTCATCCAACTGGCGGTATCGGTGGTAGCGATCGCGTCGATCAGCGCGATGTACTACGCGACCCAAGACCAACTGGTGTGGATGCACAACATCCTGCAACATCTGTACTTCGCCCCCATCGCCGCCGCGGCCATCTATTTTGGTTGGAAGGGAGGGCTAGGGGCGGCGGTCCTTGCCGCGCTGTGCTACGCTCCGCACGTCTTGATGGGTCTCCACGAGGGGACAGAGCCGCGGCGCTACATTGGCGGCGAAGCGATGGAGATTCTGGATTTCTTCCTGGTGGGATTCGTCGCTGGTATTCTGGCCGACCGGGAACGAAGGCAGAAAGACTCGCTCAAGCGCACGACGACGCAACTCGACGCGGTCTACAAGGAACTTCAGCAGAGCTTTGAGCGAATGAAGCGTTCCGAGCGGCTCTCCGCCGTCGGACAATTATCCGCCGGACTCGCCCACGAGATACGCAATCCTTTGGCGAGCATCGGTGGCGCGGCGGCCATCCTGAGGAAGAACTCCGGGTCGGAGGAGCGGCGGCGGGAGTTTCTGGAGATCATTGAAAAGGAGTGCCTCCGCCTGAATCGTCTGCTCACGAATTTCCTGGAGTTCGCGCGTCCCAGCCCGCCTCGGTATCAGTTGGCCGACGTCGGCCCCATCCTGGAATCGATTGCCGGTTTGGCCGCCCATTCGGTGGGGCGTCGGCCAATTCGGTTGCGCACCGATACGGCGCCCGATGTACCTGCCATCGCGTGCGATCCGGAGCAGATCAAACAGGTGTTGTTGAACCTGACGATCAACTCCGTTCAGGCCATGCCGGATGGCGGCGAGATCGTTCTTTCGGCGCGGGTGGACGACTCCCGGGTCGTCATGGAAGTGAAGGACCAAGGACCCGGCATCAATCCCGAAAACCTCGACAAGGTTTTCGATCCGTTCTTCACGACGAAGGACACCGGCACCGGGCTGGGGCTTTCGGTGGCGCACCAGATCTTGAGCCAGCATGGAGGCTTCCTGAGCGCGAAGAACAACTCCGAGGGTGGCGCTACCTTTAGCCTGTTCCTGCCGATCCAGCACGGGAGGGTCTTATGAGTCTCGGACGCATTCTTGTGGTCGATGACGACGAAAGTCTGCGTCGTGTCATGCAGGTCCAGTTGGAAGACCTTGGCTACGACGTAGCAACCGCCGCCGACGGCGATTCGGCTCTTCGATCGCTGCACTTATCCGTTCGGGAACTGGTGATCTCAGACCTGAAGATGCCCGGCATGTCCGGTATCGACCTGCTCAAGAAGGTGCGCGCCGCCTATCCTGAGACCATCGTCGTCGTTGTCACAGCTTTTGGGACCGTCGAGAGCGCGGTGGAAGCCATGAAGTTGGGCGCCTACGACTACATCACGAAGCCCGTGCATCCCGATGCGCTGGAACTATGCGTAGGCAAGGCGCTTGAGCACCTTCACTTGCTGGAGGAAGTCCGTACCCTGCGCAGCACACTGGACCGGAAGTACGGCTTCGAGAACATCCTGGGCCGGTCGGGCGTCTTGCTCTATGTGCTGGAACAGACGGCGCGCGCCGCTCAAACCGACGCCACCGTGTTGATCCACGGGGAAACGGGAACCGGCAAGGAACTACTGGCCAAAGCCATCCACTTCAACAGCACCCGCAAGGACCGCCCCTTCGTGACGATTAACTGCGGAGCCATTCCCAGGGAGTTGCTCGAATCGGAGCTTTTCGGCCATGTCAAAGGGGCCTTTACAGGCGCTGTTGCGGACAAGAAGGGAAAGGTCGAGACCGCCGATCGCGGGACTGTGTTTCTCGACGAAATCGGGGAGATGCCGCTGGAACTTCAAGTGAAGCTCCTGCGGCTGATTCAACAGGGAGAACTCGCCAAGGTGGGCGCTACGGGGACCATCACCGTCAATGTCAGAATCGTTGCCGCGACGCACAGGGACCTGAAGGCCATGATCGAGGACGGCACCTTCCGCGAGGACCTCTATTACCGGCTCTCCGTGATCCCCCTGGATCTGCCGCCGTTGCGGGAGCGCGCGGAAGATATCGCGCAGTTGGCACTGCACTTCTTTCAGCACATGAAGCAGAAGCATGGAAGGCCCGACCTGATTCTGCCTCCCTCGCTGTTGCCCTACTTCTCCAGCTACCGATGGCCCGGCAATGTGCGCGAATTGGAGAATGCGATCGAGCGAATTGTCGTTATGGCCCGGTCGAATGAGGTCGCCCTTAGCGACCTGCCGGAGTCGCTTCGACGACAGCAGCCGGCACTCGATTTCCTCCCGCTCGAGCTGCCCCATACGGGCATCCACATCGAAGGCATTGAAAAGGAGTTGATAGTCCGCGCTCTGAAGAAGTTCGATTGGAATCAGACGCACGCGGCCCGGTTTCTGGATCTGAGCCGCAAGGCGCTGATCTACCGCATGGAGAAGTTCGGACTGCGGAAAGAACAGCAAGAGGGAAGCCAGCCCGGCACCGGGCCGCAGCGGTAGCGAGCAAAGCCACGGTGCTGGCGTGAGCCCCATTCACGCGGTGGATACGGCCTGCTCCGCCGTGCGGCCGCCCGTGGTGCGGGCTCCCCACACGTCGAGCAATCCGATGGTTACGGCTAATGCGACGGGACCGAGGATCAAGCCCGCGGGACCGAAAAACTGAATGCCGCCGAGAATCGCGAAGAAGGTCGGAATGGTGTGCAGGCGGAGTCGGCTGCCTACCAGGTATGGGTAGAGCAGGTTGTCGATGGTGCTCACCGCAAGACCGCCCCAGGCGACCAGGATAATGGCTTTCAGCCAACTGCCCGTCAGCGCCAGGAACAGGGCCACCGGACCCCATACCATGAAGGTTCCGAACACGGGAATCAGCGCCACGACGAAGGTGGCGCCGGCCCAGATCACCGCTGCCGGCACGCCCAGCGCCGCGTACATCACGCCTGCCAGCAGGGCTTGTACGAAGGCCACCGTAAGAGACCCGTTGACAATGGCATGAATGGTGTCTGCGATGCGGGTTCCCATGCGGTCGGCCTCTTCAGTGGAAAGCGGCACCAGATGGCGCAGGGTGTCGAGCGCCTGTTCGCCGTCACGGTACAGGAAGAAGAGCACGAAGAGCATGATGACGAGTTGCGTCACCAGGCTGACGGATCCGGCCAGCAGGCTACCGGCCTGGCCGGCCAGACTCTGGCCCAGGGACGCGATCTGGTCTTGCAGGTCCAGGTTCGTCTGCGCCCAGTCGATCGCGCGGCCGATCGCCGGCGGGAGATTGACGATGCTGCGCCACTCCGGCAGACCGCCGCCGGCCTGGCACCCGTGGATGCTGGCGACGATCTGGTGGACCAGGTAGGTGATCAGCAGGCTCAATGGAATCACGATCAGACCCGCCACCAGGAGCACGCCGGCGGCGGAGGCGGCGGTCCGGGAGCGCAGGCGCCGGGCCAGCCAGTTCTGCGGGCGTTTGGTGGCAACCGCGGCCGCCACGGCGATGGCGACCGCCGGGATGAACGGCTGGACGATCAGATAGCAGAGGTAGAGAGCCAGCAGCGTGGCGAGCCCCAGCGTCAGGAGAAGTACCCGTTCGCGGCTGAACCATCCCCGATCGGAGGTCTTGGAAGCTAGCGGCATGTTTCAATCCTCGCAGGGTGGAAGACTGATTCCATCCGGTAGATTGTCTCCAACCAACGGGAAGCGGTGAAGGGAATTACGGATGCAATACGCCATGGGCAGATCTTCGCCACTTGGAAAGCTTGAGCATCTCGAACCACATCATACACGCCACACCCGCCCCGAAACTGAGCGCCATATCTCCGGCGCGAAGCGGGGCGAAATGAAACAGACCCTGGGCCGCCGGGACGAAGAGCACGAGCGCCAGGAAGGTGGCCGCACCGCCGACAACCCACCAGAGCGCGGAATTGGGCACGCGCAGCATACCGACGATGCTTCGCGTCCACGAGCGGTTGGCGAGGATAACGACCAGCACCGATACCACCAGGGTGAGGAAGGTCAACGCGCGGGCTGCGTCCGGTTGCTGGCTGCCGCGGGAGAACAGGAACACGCCCAGGCACGCCGCCAGCACGCTCAGTCCCTCCAGCACTGCCCATCCAACCGTGGCAAACGAGAACAGCCGTTCGCTGGCGCTTCGCGGAGGACGCTCCATCACGTTGGCTTCGGCCTCCTCCGCTTCAAAGACGAGGGAGCAGGAGGGATCGATGATCAGCTCCAGGAAGACTATATGCACGGGAAACAGCAGCAACGGCCAGCCCGAGAAGAAAACCGGCAGCATGGACAGGCCCGCAATCGGGACGTGAACCGCGAAGGTGAAGGCGATGGCCTTCTTGATGTTGTCGTAAATTCGCCGCCCCAGCCGCACCGCCGCCACGATGGAAGAGAAGTCGTCGTCGAGCAAAACCAGGGATGCCGCCTCGCGTGCGACGTCCGTGCCGCGGCCACCCATGGCGATGCCGATATGAGCGGCCTTGAGCGCCGGGGCGTCGTTGACACCGTCGCCGGTCATGGCTACGATTTCGCGATTTGCCTTGAGGGCCATCACGATGCGCAGCTTCTGTTCGGGAACGACGCGGGCAAATACCTGCACATCCTCGATCTGCTTCGCCAGGTCCTCGTCGGACATACGCTCTAACTCGGGACCGGTGATGATTTTTTCGGGATTCGCCAAACCGGCCTGGCGAGCGATGCTCTGCGCAGTGGCGGGATAGTCGCCGGTGATCATCACGATTCGGATGCCTGCCGTCCGGCACTCCGCGACCGCGGCCGGCACCGCGGCGCGCAACGGATCTTCGAGACCCACGAGTCCCACAAACTCAAGTACCAGTTGGTTGTGCTCGCCGGGCAGGCTCCCAGCCGCCATCCGGGCGCAAGCTACTCCCAGCACCCTGAGCCCTTCCGCTGCCAGTGCCGCGGCTTCGCCCGCCACAGACGCGCGTCTTTCCGGCGAGAGACGGCACAATTCGGCGATTGCCTCCGGAGCACCCTTGCTGGCGACCACGACATCTTCCCCCGCGCCGAGCTTCCACGCCTGGCTGACGGCCAGCAACTGAGGCGTGAGCGGGTATTCGCGCAGCAGCGACCACTCGGGATGCAGATGTTCGGTCTGCATCGGCAGCTGGCCGCCCGCCGCCTGGAGGGCGAGTTCCATGGGATCGAACGGATCGCGCTTGCTGGCCAGGATGGCGTTCTCCAGCAACGCGTGGAACTCCTCGGAGAGGTTGCCGACGTCCGCGCCGATGGCGGCAGTGCGGTTGCCGATAGCCAGCTTCTTGAGCGTCATCCGATTCTGGGTGAGCGTTCCGGTCTTGTCCACGCATAAAACAGTGGCCGCCCCCAGTGTCTCAATGGCCGGCATGCGGCGGGTGAGCACACGGCTGCGCGAGAGTCGCCACGCCCCAAGGGCGAGGAAGATCGTGAGGATCACCGGGAACTCCTCCGGCAGAACGGCCATGGCCATCGCGATTCCGGCCAGCAGCCCCTCCTTCCAGACCTGCGCCGTGCCGCCCCGCGTGATGGCATAAACGACCACCACAATGCCACAGGCCGCCAGTCCCACTATGGCGAGCGTGCGAACCAGCCGCCCCGTCTCCTTCTGCAAGGACGTCGGCTCGTGCTGAATTTGCTGCAATGCCTTCCCAATTTTGCCGAGTTCGGTACGCCCCCCCGTGGTCGCCACCTCTGCTATGCCTTGGCCCGCCGTCACCAGCGTTCCGGAGTATACGGATGGCAGATCGTCGCCGCCTGGCCGTTCGAGGCCTTTCGCCTCCGCCGAAGGGGTCTTCCGCACCGGCACCGATTCTCCGGTAAGCAGAGACTCGTCCACACTCAGATTGATGGCGCGTCTCAGGATGGCGTCGGCCGGCACGCGATCTCCTTCGGAGAGGACGAGGATGTCGCCTCGAGCGACCTCGCGGCCGGCGATACGACGGCGAATGCCACCCCGAATGACCAAAGCGCGGGGGCTGGACAGGTCGCGCAGTGCGTCCAAAGCCCGCTCTGTCCGGCGCTCCTGGACGATGGTGATCGCCATCACGACGAAAACGAACCCCAGGAGCATCAGTGCGTCGCCTGGTGAACCCATCGCCAGATAGAGCGCTCCAGCAGCCACCAGCATCAGGAACATCGGCTCACGTGCGACTTCGATCACGATCGCGAAGAGCCCTCGCTTCTCCTGCGAGGCAAGCTCGTTGGGCCCGTCCTGGGCGATGTTTCGGCGGGCGTCGTCCTCGTTGAGCCCTGTGAACCCGGTGAGGTCGAGGCTTGTCCCGCCGGGCCTCGGGGTATTCTCCAATGCGGTTGTTCTGGACATCCCTGCTTGCACGGCCTCCGAATCGATGGCGGCGGACCTTTTGTCGCTGAGATCTTGTAGGCACGTCGAAGGCCGGTCTCTGAATCGATGGCGCGCAAATGCCGGGAACCGCCGCCGAATGCTCACTCTGCCCGAAAAGCGGCGGCGCTGCCGCTTTTGAGGCAGCGCCTGCCGGGCGCACCGTTGGCCATTCCGTTCGCGCGGCGCCAATCCGTTGATTTTTCAGACAGATTGGCCGCCAGTGCCGCGGCGGCGTGATTTCTTCCCCCGGCCGCGGGCAGCTTGCGGCGCGAGGGCGAGGCATGCCTCGCCCCTACAAGGGCGCGGGGTAGGGGCCGGGCATGCCCGGCCCAAGGCGCTGGGGAACTAATCACACGGTCGCGGACCTGGTGCGGAACGGCCAGTGAAATGCCTTCTCAATGAGTGAAAGGCAAGAAGGAGCCCCAATGACCGGAGAGCAAGAACCCGTAACCCTCATCGTGCGGCAACCTCTCAATCAAGCTCTCAGATCGATTCGCCGCGCACTGGCTGAGGGGGGCTTGGGAATTACCGCGGATCTCGACATGGCCGGGCGCATTAGGAAGGCCCTCCGGATTGATTTCCCGCCATGCAGGGTCCTCGGCGTCGACTGCCCCGTGGCGCTGCTGGAGGCACTGGCCCTTGATCGCTCGGCCGCCGTTCTGCTCCCGCTGCACTTGGTGGTTGCCGGTCAGGATGGCTTCACTCTGGTTCATTTATTGAATCCTGCCGCCGCGCTCTACAGCGGACTGCCCCTAACCGCGCGGGCTGCCGTAAGCAAACTACAGGCCAGAGTCGCACAAGCGGTCGAGAGCGTATCGACCCGGCAGGATCGGCTGGAACTTAGCGCTTAAGGGAGACCCCATGTACCACAATCTCGATGACCAGATTCGGCAATCAGACCTTCGGAATCGCAACTTGACGCAGCAACTGCTTGGTGTCTTGGGTGAAGAGGAGTACTTTGCCCGCCAGGAAACCGAACGCGGCCGGAAATTGGCCAACCAGCGGCAAGTGAAGCTCTTGGCTAAAGAACGGGAGCGAGAGAGTGCGCTCCATTTCATGAAGTGCCCGAAGTGCGGCATGCAACTGGAAGAGATTGGTTTCGGCGATGTTCGCATCGATAAGTGTTTCTCTTGCGACGGCCTCTGGCTGGATAAGGGGGAACTCGATCTCATCCGGCGGAAAGAGGCCGGCTTCATGGGGAGGCTGTTGAGTGTATTCGACTGACCACTCAACCGGCTGGAGAAGCCTGCCGGCATGAGCGTACAAATGCGTGGGCGGCAGGTCGATTGGACCGGCGGGCTGCTTCGGCGGCACGCCGGTTGGCCGGAAAACGAACAACGATTTTGAGAGAGAACAGGTTCAAGTGAATAGGAGATTCAGATGAAACGCTGGGGAACATACGTGGCGAGCGTTTTACTCGCCGGGGTAGTTTCGATTGTTTCGGCCGCCGCTCAGGGCGATCGACGCGTCGGCCAGGTTGCCCAACCGGGCAGGACAGTGCAGGACCGGATCGCGAAGGAAGTTCGTCATGAACTGGTCATGCTGCCGTACTACGGGGTGTTCGACGACCTCGAATACAGTGTCAACGGAAACACCGTCGCCTTGATGGGCCGGGTGACGCGCCCGACGCTGAAGAGCGATGCCGGAAACGCGGTGGCACAGATCGAAGGGGTGGAGCGCGTGGACAACCAGATTCAGGTGTTGCCGCTCTCTCCCATGGACGACCGCATTCGCATTGCCGCGTATCGCGCGATCTACAGCCAGCCCGGCCTGGACCGCTACGCGCTCCAAGCCGTGCCGCCAATCCACATCATCGTGGAGAACGGGCACGTCACGCTGGTTGGGGTAGTGGCGTCACAGGGGGACAAAGACCTGGCGGGTATCCGCGCGAATACGGCCGGCGGCGCATTCTCGGTGGACAACCAGTTGAGAACCGAGGGGAAGTAGCTCAACCCCGCTGCCTGGCGCCCGGCAATACCTCATGGGCGACCACCGTACTTTCCGGAAGCCTCTCCCTGGGGCTTCCGCCGCTTGATCGGGTTGGCGGACACGAACAACGATTTTGAAAGAGGAACAGTTCAAATGGATATTCAAACGCTGCAGGAGCATGTCCTGACTTTGGCGACCATCAAGGAAACCGACGCTCCCATGGTCAGTTGTTACCTGAATCTCGAGACGGGTCTGGCCGCGGCGAGGCGGATTCTCGATGAGCGTGTGCGTTTGTTGCGGAAGACCCTTCCGGAGCCGCAACGCGACTCCTTCGAACACGCGCTCCTCCGCATCGAGTCTCGCCTGGCGGCGGGTTTCCGGACGGAGAGTCTGGGTGCAGCGATATTTTCGCGGGGCGGCGGCCAGGAGTTTTTCCTCGACCTCGAGTTCCGCGTGCCTCTTCCGACCTGGATAGCGGTCAACTCGATCCCCAACATCTACCATCTGGTCGAGCTGAAGGACACCTATCACCGGTATGTCCTGGTTCTGGTGAATGAGCGCAGCACCCGCATTCTGGAAGTCCATCTGGGGTCGGTCACCGAGGTTGCCTGGACGAAACGCCCTGAACTGCGGGAGCGGGTGGGGAGAGGTTGGGGTCGTGAACACTACCAGAGTCGTCACCCTGAAGGAAACCACCAGTTCGCCAACGAAGTTGTGCGGTTCGTGGACAAAGTGATGTCGACAGGGGGCTATGGGCATCTCATCCTGGCTGGAACCCCAAGGATGACAGCCCTGATCCGGGAGGCTCTGCCGAAGCGCCTGGCCTCCAAACTGATCGATGTCGTGCCGGCCTCCGCGAATGAGCGGACCAGCGCCGTGGTGGCGGCCACCCTGGCGAGTTTCGTCGAAGAAGAGCAACGGGAGTCCCTGGCAGCCGTCGATAGGCTGCGGAAGAACATCTGTAGCCATGGCCTCGCCGTGGCGGGTTCGTCAGCCAGTTTGCAGGCATTGAAATGCCGGCAAGTGGACTTGCTGGTGATGGCCACGGAGTATCAGCCGGAACCCGCATGGATGTGCACAAGGTGCGACATGACTGCGGCGCAACCTGTTCGGCCCGTCGTATGCCCGAACTGCGGGTGCTCGACAACCCGTGAACTCGACCTTAAGGAGGAACTGGTCAGACTGGCCGAACTGGCGGGATGCGGCGTAGAGATCGTTCATGACAGCGAAACCTTGATACGCTTGGGCGGCGTAGGCTGTCTGCTGCGGTTTCTCTCGCCGGCCGCCTACATTCGGGCTGCCGCTTGAGAGGTTCAGTCCAGAGATGCACCAACACGGTGCCGCACGCCCCTCACCTAGCCGCGATCGACACTTGAAGCTGACTGGTATAGCTGCCCACCGTCAGCGATAGCGGGATCAGGTTGCCGAAGTTGATGGTAGTGGGCACCTGCACGTTCACTTGCAGCAGCCCCGAAACATAGCCCGGCGCCGCGCCAGCGTACTGCACCGGGGCATTCTGTCCGCGAATCAGCACGGAAACGGGCAGTTTCGGCGTGGGCTGCTGGTCCGGCGGCAAGGACCGCGAGGCCACTGAACCATCGGCCACCGCAGGATTCATGAGGCCGGCGCCCGCGGCGTAGAACGTGATGATCGAGCCGCGCGCGGCCGGGTTGGCGATGCTATTGTAGGTGCCGTCCTGGTTCAGCACCGCGGCCTCTCCGATCCCCGAGCTGTTGTATGTGAAGATGCCGGGGACCGCGTCGGCCACCGGCATGGGCCGCGGTCCATCCGTGCCGGCGGCGCCTCGCACCGTCATCTTCGTGAGAGGGGCCTTGGCCGCGTACGGCACTACGGCGTTGATCTGGTTGGCGCTGGCGTACAACATCGGCGCGGGCACGCCGTCGAACAGCACCTGGCTTCCGCCCAGCGTGGTGGGGTACGGAGCTGAAGCGGCTGGATAAGCGGTCACCGGCTGGTCGGGCCCCAGCCCTACCCCGAAGATGCTGACGATTTCCCCGGGCGCCACCGTGCCCAATGGGAAAAACCCCTGGTTCCCCGCCAGGAAGCTGGCGCCGTTCAGCACACAGGCGACGAACAGTTTGGGCTGAGAGCTGAGATCGATTTTGGCCAGGAAGGCGTCGGAATCGCCGCCCCCGTAGCTGTTCTGCGCGGCCGCGCCCGTGGCAAAAAAGACGCGCGAGCTGGTGTCGCCCGCCAGGTACACGGCGCCGCCGCGATCGAGCGCCATGGCGTTGGCCACGTCAAACCCCATGCCGCTGGTGCCGGTCGCGTGGAGCAGCCTGGCGCCGCTGGTGTCGAGTTCGGCGACGAAGGGCCCGCCCGTCCGGCAGTGCGGAATGGCGTTCGCCGTCATGGGAAGATCCGCGGATTCGGTGTTGCCGCCGACATACACGTTGGCGGCGGAATCGAGCGCGATGGCCACCGCTTCGTCGCGGCCCGATCCGCCCAGGAAGGTGGACCACAGCCGCGCGCCGGCGGGGTCGAACTTGGCCACAAAAGCGTCGCCCATCGGATCGGGGCCATCGCCGATGGCTGCGCCCCCCGCATACTTCGGCTGGAACACGCCCGTGCTCGCGGGAAAATCGGCCGACTGGGTGCTGCCCGCGACATAGGCGTTGCCGCCGCTATCGACCGCTATGCCGTAGCCGATGTCGGGCGCGCTGCCGCCCAGATACGTGGCATAGACGAAGCGGTCGCCCGCGGCGTCCAGTTTCGCCGCGAAGGCGTCGCCGTACGAAATCAGCCCGGATTCGATCGGCTGCCCGGCCAGGCTGCTCTGCGCCGCGCCAGGCGTGACGGGGAAATTCCTGGAAGCCGTGTCGCCCGTGATGTAGGCCTGGCCCGAAGCGTCCACCGCGATACCGCGCCCGGTATCCGCGCCCGCCCCCCCCAGCAAGGTGGCGTAGACGGCTTTCGATCCGTCCGCGCCGAGCTTGAGAACGAAGGCGTCGGAGCACGTTCCCAGGGCGCCGGTGATGGGGTCCTGACAGGAGCCGCCGCCGCTCGAGATCTGCGCGGCGCCGGAAGTTGTCTGGAAATTCGCGCCCGCGCTGCCGGTGACGTAGACATTGCCTTGGGGGTCCACGGCCAGCGCCGTTGGGTTAGCCGCGAAAACGCTGCTGAAGAGCGGTTGGCCCGGCGCGAGGCCGTCGGGCCCGAATTTGATCGCGAAGCCGGTGGCATTGGGCGTCTGGTACGATCCCTTGGTGGTCAGGAACGTCCCGCTCTTCGCCACCGATCCGGTCATCAAGATGTTGTTGCTGGCATCCACGGCCACGCCCGTGACGTCGATGTCGCTGCCCACGTAGATCAGCAGGCTAAACAGAAAACCGGAACCCGTGGGATCGAGTTTCGCCACGAACGCGGCCGCGGACCCACTTCCACCTCCCAGGCTTGCCGCGATCTGGCTGGGGAGAAAGTCGGTCGACCCCATCGTGCCCGCGAGAATTGTGTTGCCGGCGGAATCCACCGCGACGGCTGTGGCGGAATCCGCGCCCGAGCCGCCCAGGTAAGTGGCATACGTGAGAACCGGATCGATCACCAGCGCACGCCTGCGGTCGTAGGGGCCCAGATCGAACGAAACCACGCCGCCCCGCAGGCGGTAGCGCGCGGCAATATACCGGCGCTCACCGGCCGCTTCCTGATAGACTACCGGGCGGCCATGGCGAAGCTCGGCGGCGCCACGGCGGACCACCAGTTCATCGCCTTCCAAGGCCACTTGATCCGCGCCCCCGAAGCGGATGCGAATGGCGCGCGGATCGGCACCAGCCGCAACCGTGAAGTCGTATTCGAGACCGGCGGGGGCGCCACGGAAGAGCAGATCCACGCCCGGGTATACGGCGCGGTAGCGAAGCCCGGCGAACTGCGGAATCCCGGTGTGCCACCGCGCGGGATCGCGGCCAAGGAAGTAACTGCCGCGGCCAGGCAAGGGGGAGACCAGCTCGGCTGCAAGGCGGCGCGCGCCCGCCAGACTCATGCGAATTCCCGAGAAGACCGGTCCGCCCGGTGTGAATTGCGCGATCTGCCCGACGCTGCGCGCCAGGTACAACACTCCCGCGGAAGCCTGGCCCCGGTTGGGCTCGAAGTAAACCGGCAGCGAGTAGAGCGAAAACGGGACGAGTAAAGCCAGCAGGGTCCGGAACAAGAATGACGCTCCTGCGCGCGGACCGGGCATCTCCGGCTCCTACTCCTCGGCTGCTTCTTCCGGCTCGCGGCCTTCCTGCCGTGCCTTCAGCCGCTCTTCCCGGCGCTTGGCGCGGTCGGCGGCGCGCTTGACCAGCTCGGAACCCACCAGCTCCAGCATGGCCTGCTCCGCGCCATCGCCCTTGCGCGGGCCCAGACGCGTGATGCGGGTGTAGCCGCCGGGACGCTGGCCGAAGCGGGTTCCCAACGTATCGAACAACTTCTTCACCGAGGCCGGCGTGCACAGCACCATCGCCGCCTGCCGCCGCGTATGCAGCGTGTCCCGCTTCGCCAGCGTGATCATCTTCTCCACCAGCGGGCGCGCGGCCTTGGCCTTGGGGACCGTGGTGATGATGCGCTCCTGCAAGATCACGCTGGTGATGAGATTGCGCAGCAGCGATTTGCGGGCTCCCGCGTCCCGTTTGAGTTTGAATCCGGCAACGTTATGTCTCATGAGCTATTCCCCGGCCGGCTCCTGCTGGCCATCCTCCTCTAGCGGGATATCCATTCCGGCATTAGCCTGCGGCGGCGGAGCCACCAGGCGGCCATGCGGGTCGATGCGCATCCCCAGGGACAGGCCCATGTTCGCCAGAATCTCCTTGATTTCGTTGAGCGACTTGCGGCCGAAATTCTTGGTGCGCAGCATTTCGGCTTCGGTCTTCTGCACCAGTTCGCCGATGGTCTGGATGTTGGCGTTCTTGAGGCAGTTGTACGAGCGAACGCTAAGCTCCAGCTCTTCCACGGAGCGGTTCAGGATTTCGCTCATCTTGTCGAGGCCGCGCTCGGAAATCTCTTCGGTCTGCTCCGGCACTTCCTCGAAGTTGATGAAGATCGACATGTGATCTTTGAGCAGCTTCGCGGCGTAGCCGATGGCGTCCGGCGGCGAAACCGCCCCGTTGGTCCAGACTTCCAGCGTCAGCTTGTCGTAGTCCGTCATCTGGCCCAGGCGCGCGGCCTCCACCGAGAAGTTCACCTTGCGCACGGGCGAGTGGACCGAATCGATGGGGATGTAGCCCAGGGCCAGGTCGTCGTCGAAATTCTTGTCCGCGCTGACGTAGCCGCGGCCGCCCTTCAGCCGCATCTCGATGTGCAGTTTGCCGCCCTCGCTCACGGTGGCGATATGCACGTCCCGGTCCAGCACTTCCACGTCGGCGTCGGTCTCGATCTGGGCGCTGCGCACGTCGCCGGGGCTTTCCACGTCCAGCCGCACGGTTTTGACGCCTTCTCCCATGAGCTTGAACGGAATCTGCTTCAGGTTCAGGATGATGTCGGTGGCGTCCTCCACCACGCCCGGTATCGGGCTGAATTCGTGCTCGACGCCCTCAATGCGGACGGCCGTGATGGCGGCGCCTTCAATCGAACTGAGCAACACGCGGCGCAGGCTGTTGCCGATAGTGGTACCGAACCCGCGCTGGAAAGGCTGCGCCGTAAACATGCCATACCGGTCCGTCAGGCTCTCGGTATTGGCAACCAATCGTTTGGGTTTCTGGAAGCCCTTGAACATAGATTCCTCTTTTCGGGGGCCGGGGGCCAGGGGCCAGGGGCCAGGGAAAAGGCTTTCTCCTTTCCCCGGCCCCGACCCCGGCCCGACCCCAGTTCTTCATGGCGACCAGACGCCGGAGTCGGTAACAAAGGAAAGGTGCTCTTCCTTTCCCTGGCCCCCGGCCCCCGGCCCCTGGCCCCTGTTTCCTACTTCGAGTACAACTCGACCACGAGTTGCTCGTTCAATTGGATCTGCACCAGGTCCTCGCGCTTGGGCAAGCTCTGAATGCGACCCTTCAAACTTTCCCGATCCACATCAATCCAGTTTGGCGCAGGCGCATGAGCCGTGGCGTCGCGGGCGGCCAGGATGGCCGGATTGTTCTTGCTGGTTTCGCGAACCGCCACCACGTCGCCGATCTTCACCTGGGCGGATGGAATGTCGCACTTGCGCCCGTTCACATCGATATGGCCGTGGCGGACGATCTGGCGGGCCTGCGCGCGGCTGGTGCCGAAGCCCATCCGGTAGACCACGCTATCGAGGCGGCGCTCCAACATGGACATCAGGTTCTCGCCGGTGATGCCCTTGGCCAGAGCGGCCTTTTCGAAAGTGCTGCGGAACTGCGCTTCCAGCACGCCGTACACGCGCCGCATCTTCTGCTTTTCGCGGAGTTGCAGGCCGTAGCCGACGATCTTCTTCGCCCGGTCCTTGCCATGCTGCCCGGGGATGAAATTGCGCTTCTCGATGGCGCACTTTTCGCTGTGGCAGCGCTCCCCTTTGAGATAGAGTTTCATGCCCTCGCGCCGGCATTGCCGGCAAACCGGGCCGATGTATCTTGCCAAGT
>Ga0182021_10005517_pt1 | contig 14990 bp, 11 predicted proteins | sample 612E3MmetaG_FD_120493 | JGI IMG/M metagenome (GOLD analysis project Ga0182021, IMG submission 120493) | Permafrost microbial communities from Stordalen Mire, Sweden - 612E3M metaG (Illumina Assembly) | ecosystem: Environmental > Terrestrial > Soil > Wetlands > Permafrost | place: Sweden... | reverse complement strand
CCATGATGATCGCCATGTGATCGGCAATCGCCATGGCCAGGTCGCGGTCGTGTGAGACCACGATGGTGGTGACGGCGGTCTGTTCGCGCAACGTGGCGATGATCTCGATGATCGTGGCCGACATCACCGGGTCGAGTTCGGACGTCGGTTCGTCATAGAGCAACAGCTGGGGCTCCGTGACAAGGGCGCGGGCGATGGCCACGCGCTTCTTCATGCCACCGGACAATTCACCAGGGTACTGCTCGGCGGACTTCTCCAGGGAGAGGATCTGCAGCGCATGCATGACGCGCTCCCGGATGCCGGCTTCATCGCAGAGCCGGTGCTCGCGCGGGTAGAGCGCGAGGTTGTCATAGACCGTCATGGAATTGAACAACGCGCCGGCCTGGAAGACCAGGGCGAGATGCACCTTGCCGCGGGTCGCGGGATCGGCGGCGTCGAACTCGCCGATGAGGACGCGGCCGCTCGTGGGAAGCTCCAGGCCGGCGATATGCTTCAGCAGAACGCTCTTGCCCGAGCCGCTGGGGCCCATGATGACGAAGATCTCCCCCGGTTTCACCTCAAGACTGACATCCTTGAGCACCGGCACACCGTCGAAGCTCTTGCTGAGCTTCTCGATGGTGACCCCGAAGGTCTTGCCGGAGGCGGGCGTATGGAAAGTGTCGGCCATGGTGGGTTAAATGAGGATTTTGGTGACGAAGTAATCGAGCACCAGAATGAGGATGAGTGAGACCACCACGGCCTTGGTGACCGCCGAGCCAATCTCGCGCGGGCCGCCGCGGGTGTTGAGTCCGATGCTGCAGCAGACGAGCACAACCGCGGAGCCGAAGACCTCCGCCTTGGCCAGGCCGTGCCAAACATCCGACATCTGCATGTAGCGCTTGAGCGCGGCAAAATAGGCTTCCGGCTCGACGGAGATGGCGGCGGTGTACTTGCAGACCAGCGCGCCGCCATACCATCCGCAGAGGTCGCCAATCATGGTGAGCACGGGCATCATGACCGCCACGGCGGCCATCCGCGGCATGACCAGCATGCGCTCCGGCGGGATGTTCATGGTGACGAGCGCGTCGACCTCCTGGTATACCTTCATCGAAGCCAGCTCCGCCGTGATCGCGGAGCCGACGCGGCCCGTTACGAGGATGGCCACCATCACGGGGGCGAGTTCGCGCACCATGGTAAGGCCGACCAGCGTGCCGATGAACTGTTTCGCGCCAAACGTCTCCGACATGCTGTAGCCGGTCTCCAGCGCGAGCACGCTGCCGATGAAGAAGCAAAGAATGGTGACGATGGGCATCGTGGTGTAGCCGATCAGATAACACTGCTCGACGAAGCGCGGGAATTGGCGCGGGAGCGTGTTGATGTAGCCGGCCGCCCGCGCGCCCATCACCAGGGTGCCGCCAATGCGTTCAAGAATGCCGTAGAGTTGTTTCATGGCGAGGTGGCCGATGGAGCCGTATTATCCGATTTGGAGGAAAAATCGAACAGGAATAGCCTCCACTTGTTGGTTGCCGGGCTGCGTTGCAGGCCGATCAGGCCGCAGCCCAGCGCGATGCGCCGGCGCAGGGAGTTCTTTTCGACGCTCAGCAGCGGACCGAGGTGAAACTCGCGCCGGCCCGGCGAACGCCGCCAGGTGAGGGCATCCCAGAGGAACGAGCTGCGCACATCGCCCGGGGCAAACCGCTCGTACCGATAGAGCGCGAAAAGCGGCGAGTAGGCGAGGCGCGCCGGCTCGCTGTCCTGAAAAAAAACCTCGAACGGACTCAAGACTTGAAGCTGGCGGTGGCCCGCGCCGTTGTCCCAATAGCTGAGGAGCGGCCAGACGTGCGTTTTCTGCGCGGAGGGGAGTGACGGATGCGCGGCGCTGTGCTCCCGGAGGGACCAGTAGAGGAAGAAAACGAACTGTGTCTTGGTCTGCGCAATTCCCTCGTCTTCCCACTTCTCCTGGCGAAACAGCGGCCAGAGCACCCAGCGCTTGTCATAGCCCTTGCTCAGCGAATGCGTGTAGAAGGGCGCCCAGCGATTCACGAGGTGGTGGTTCTCACCGTGACCTTGCACAAAGAGCGGCCAGAACCAGCGGGTCTGGTCGTAGCGGTCCGGCGCCGTCCGGTGTAGGTAGCCGAAGAACGGCCACACATAGGTTTCACTCTTGGAATCGGCCGTCTCGTCGCGGGCATAGAATGGCAGCACGCCAAACTGCACGCTGGGCTTGGGCTGCCCGAGATCCGCCTCATTCTTGTAGATCAACGGCCAGAGATAAAACTGCTCCCGGTAAACCCCCGCTTTGGCGCGCCACCCGAAGAGCGGCCAAAGCGTGAAGCCGTGATTTCCATCGCCGTGGAGGATCTTGACGATGGGCCAGGGCACGGCGGTCGTGATGGCTCCATTCTTCTCGAAGCGACTGTAGAGCGGGAAGAACGTCCAGGAGAGCCGGTCGTAACCGAGTCGGTTGAGGATCGTGCCGTGGATCGGGAAGAGGGCGTGATAGGAGGTGGCGGGATCGCCAGTATCGCGCGAGAAATAGAGAGGCCACACGTCGAAGGTGCGCTCGCCCGGGTCGCCCGGCTTCTTCGGTCTCTCGAGGTTGATGAGGTTGAGCAGACTCCACCGGCTGCCGTTCTTGCCGGAACGATGGGTGAAGATCGGATAGAGGAAATCGCTCTCGGTGAGGTCGCCGGAGGGGTCCTTTTGCCAGATAAAAATCGGCCGGAATCCGCCATTACTGCTTCCGTCGGCCAGCTGGCGGCCGAAAAACAGCGGCCCGCCCCCCTGCCAAGCCACTACTGATCCGGGCCGGTCGGTCGCAGTCTGCTCGACCTTGACCGGCCAGAAATTGCGATCCTCCGCGCCGGCGGGAAGGCAGCAGAATCCCGCCAAGGCGAGAAAGGAGGTGAGCCGGAAGACGCGCATGAACAGTATCTTGAATGATTGCCAACACGACTGGCGCCGAGGATCGACTGGAGCCGTTGGCAACGACCTGATCCAGTGGATTTAAGATTGAAAGGATACTCGCCAACCCGTTTCGTGCAATTTCTATGTTACTACCGGCGAACCAGGGCGAAGTTCCGTCGAGAATGCACGGTGGTGGCAACGATGATGGCATCCGGAAATCGGAAACCAGGCCGCAAGCGAAGATCTTCGGCAGGCGGTGGAGGAGGGCGTCATGCGCATAAGCGGTGGAGCGGCCCGCGGCATTCCGCTGGCGGTGCCAAAGGGCGACCTGGTCCGTCCGGCGACGGATGGCATGCGGCAGGCGGTTTTCTCCAGCCTCGGCTCAGCCGTGGTCGGAGCCCGGTTCTGGGATCTTTTCGCCGGCAGCGGTGCTTACGGGCTCGAGGCACTGAGTCGCGGGGCGGCGGGCGGGATCTTCGTTGAGCGCAACGCCAAGGCGCTCGCGTGTGTGAGGCAGAATCTCGAAGCGGTCAGCCAGAGTGGCGGAGGTGGGCTGACGTCAGTCCAGGTAGTCGCAGCCGACGCGCTCACCTGGGCCCCACCCGCCGGGGCTGAGGTGGCTGACCTGGTGTTCATCGATCCGCCGTACGAGATGATCCCGCGGGCGGCACCCCTCCTCTTCGCGCGCTTGGCCGTGGCGCTAGCCGCGAAGCCGGCGGCGCTGGTTCTTTTCGAGCTGCCTGGCGGTTTGGATCTCGGGCCGGAGGGTTGGTCGGAGGTGAAACGACTGGGCAAGGGGTCGCACCAGCCGACGGTTGCTGTTTTCCGGCGCAGCTGAACCCATCGTCACCGGGGCAGTGGCGGCGGATCCCCTGGTCGCCGGGGTCGAGGCCCCGGCCCGGCCCCAACGAGGCTAGCTACATCAAACCACGTTTCGCCTTGAGGAGGGCAACCGCCGCGGTCACCGCCGTCTCGGTGCGCAAGACGCGCCCGCCGAGGTGGGCCAGGACAAAACCGCCACTGTGCAGGCAGGCGCGTTCTTCCCCCGACCAGCCGCGCTCGGGCCCGACGGCCAGCGCCACCGCGGTAGGCCGCTCGGGATGCCCTGGGAGCAGCGTGCCCAGGTCGTACCGACTCAACGGGGTGGAGGACTCGTAATTGTCGAGCGCAACGCGGACCATCCCGCCGGGAAGACGGCCGACGGCGTCTCCCAGCGAGGAACCGTGCGTGATCTCGGGCAGACGCGTATCGAAGGCCTGTTCCGCACCGGTGACCAGATGCCGGCGCCATTCTCCAGACGTCCAGAGCCGGCTCCGGCCGTAGCTGGGCTCGCTTTTCTCGGTTGCGACAAAGTGCATCGCGGTGACGCCCAGGGACGTGGCATCGCGCAGGATGTCACGGGCTGTCTGCGGTCGTGGCAGACCGATAATCAGGGTGAGCGGATCCGGGGGCGGCGGTTCGGCGCCCCAGGCAAAGGACAGGGTGATGGCGTCCGGGCCGATGGCGAGCAGGGTGCCCCTGCCGCGCGGTCCGTTGATCAATCCGGCATCGAAGGCGGCGCCCTCGCGCCGGCGCAGCACGTCCAGCAGGTGAATGGCCCGCCGGTCGCCACGCGGCAGCGGACTGTCAAGCTCTCCAGGAGCGAAAAGGACCAGGTTCACCGTGAAACTTGTCAACGATTAGTTGACAATGGGATTGGGTTCACTCGGCGAGGATGCGTTCAATCGCAGCGAGTTCGTCCGTGGAAAAGGCGAGATTGCGCAGCGCCCCCAGGTTGTCCTCCAGCTGGCTGACCTTGCTTGCGCCGATGAGCGCGGAGCTGATCGCCGGCTGGCGGAGCACCCAGGCCAGCGCCATCTGCGCGAGCGACTGGCCGCGTTTTCCGGCCACCGCGTCGAGTTGGCGGGTCCTGGCCAGCACCGCATCAGTAATGTGCTCCGGGCGGAGAAAGCGCGGATCCCGGGCGGCCCGGGCGTCGCCGGGGATGCCGGCGAAATAGCGGTTGGTCAGCAGGCCCTTGGCGAGGGGGGAAAACACGATGCCGCCAATGCCCTCCCGCACCAGCACTTCGAACAAGGCTGGCTCGGGGCCGCGGTCCAGCATGCTGTAGCGTGGCTGGTGAATGAGGCAGGGCGTGCCCAGCTCGCGCAAGAGCTGCGCCGCCCGCGCGGTTTGTTCCGGGTTGTAATTGGAGAGACTCGGGTAAAGCGCCTTGCCGGAGCGCACGGCCTGCGCCAGCGCCCCGCACGTCTCCTCCAGCGGAGTGGCGGGGTCCGGGCGGTGGCTATAGAAGATGTCAACGTAATCGAGCCCGAGGCGCCGCAGGCTCTGATCGAGGCTGGCGAGCAGGTATTTTCGCGAGCCTCCATCGCCGTAAGGGCCGGGCCACATGTCATAGCCGGCTTTGGTGGAAATGATCAGCTCGTCGCGATGGGCGGAAAGGTCCTCGCGCAAGACGCGGCCGAATGTCTCCTCGGCCGAGCCGGGTGGGGGTCCGTAGTTGTTGGCGAGGTCGAAATGCGTGATGCCCAGGTCAAACGAGCGAAGAATCAACGCCCGGCTGTTGGCGAACTCATCGACGGCACCGAAGTTGTGCCAGAGACCGAGCGAAAGCAGCGGCAACCTGAGTCCGCTGCGGCCACAGCGGCGGTAGAGGGCGGGATTATCGTAACGAGAGGCGGCGGGTTGGTGGGACATACGCCGCGAAGTTGACCGATCCGGTCCTCCGAGTCGCGCCAGAAGTTAACAACGCCCCATGCCGGCCTCCCCGATGTGATCTTTGGGGGACGTTTGCCGAACGACTGCTTCGTCCGGGCGAAATCAGAAGGGGAAATCGCCGGCGGGGGTCGGGGCTGCCGCCTTGGTCTCCACCGGCTTCCGAGCCCGCCCGTGCCGGCGGTGGCCCGCGACGACAATCGCCTTCTCCGGCTGCACGGGGCAGGCGTACTCGCAGGCACCGCACCCGATGCACAGGTCGCGCGTGACCTCAGGCAGGCGAAGGTTGTCGCCGTAGGGAATAGTGTGGACGGCCTTCGTGGGGCAGTGTTCGGAGCAGGCGGCGCAGTCGGTCCCCTTCACCACGACAATGCATTTCTTCCGGTCAAAATGCGCCTCGCCAATCTGCGTGAGCTGCTTGTCGGCCAGTTCAAGCAGGCTGATGGCACCGTCCGGGCACACTTCGCCGCAGCGCCGGCACTCAAAGTTGCAGAAGGCCGCGGAGTATTCCAGGCGCGGCTTCAGCAGGCCGGCCAGACCGTATTCGAGCAAGGCGGGTTTAAGCACCTGGGTTGGGCAGGCGCTCAGGCAGAGCTGGCAGGCCGTGCAGCGGTCGAGAAAGCGGTCGATGCTGCTCGCGCCCGGCGGACAGATCGCCTTGGTGTGATCATCAGGATCGGTCCCCCCGTCATTCTGACCAGATCGAGCCGGTTCCGGTGCGGTCGGATCCTGGGCCGACAGCCGCAGGCCGGCGCCGAGCGAGACCGCGAGGGCCGTCGCCGTGCCGGTCAGGAACGCGCGGCGCTGCGGATCCGGAAGGGTGCGGCCGACCGTTGCCGGCGCCGCCCGGCCGGCCGTCCTCCGCCAGGCCAGGCGGTAATTGATGCCTCCGTGTTCGCAGGCGCCAATGCAGTTGAAACAGGCGACGCAACGGGAGAAATCGATCGTGCCGGTGCGCAGGTTGATGCACTGGCTCTTGCAGACATTCAGGCACGCCACGCACTTGTGGCAGGCGCCCCGGTCGATCTCCAGGCGGAACGCGGCTCGCTGGGCGAACCAGCCAAGCAGGGTGCCCACCGGGCAGACGGTGTTGCAGTAGAGCCGCCCGCGCCAGACGGCGAGTGCGGCGATCAGCGCGAACATCAAAGCCGGGATAATGAGGGCACCGACTCCCGCCCAATGTGCCTCGACCCGGTAGATACTGCTGAGGCCGGCGGCATTCGCCAGCCCAACCACCGAATTGTTCGCCAGCGTGAGCAGGGGACGAAAGAGCCCCACGATCATCCGACCGAAATTGCTGTAGGGATCGAGCAGGGCGAGCGTGAGGCCGCTCCAGCCTGTGGCCACCCCGGCCACCGTGCCCCAGAGAAACCCCTGCCTTAGCCAAGTCATGGGCCGGGCGAATGGGACGAACTTCTTCTCCCTCCGGTGCGCCCAGGACGAGAAGCGCGCGATCACGTCCTGCAGAATCCCGAGTGGACAGACCATCGAGCAATAGACGCGGCCCACCGCGAGCGTCGCGGCGACAATCATGACGCCCGCGAGCGAAAATGCCGCGCCCGTTGCGAGAGCGACCAGCGATGGCACGAACTGAATTCCGGCCAGCCAATGGCCCACCGCGGTGGGCACCAGGTTGCGAAAATCCGCGAACGCCGAGGTGAGTCCGACAAAAACCACCAGCGCTGCCGCCACGCGGAGCAATTTCAGGCGGGAGCGGCGCACGGGGTCAGGCGAGTTTGAAACGGCGGATGTCGACGTTCTCGAGGTTGATCGTGCCGAGCTTCATGCCGGCGGCGAGCTTCACGTGCCGGACATCGGCGGGCTGGTGGCCGAGCATCTTGGCGGCCGCGGCGTCGATCGCCACGATATCCTTCGAGGCGAGGAGGGAGCGCATTTCGACGAGATCCTCCACCGAGGTTCCGCGCGGGCCGTTGCGCACCATCGGGTGATACGCGTCGAGGATATTGAGGGTCGGCTGCCGGAGAGTGAGAAAATCCGCGATGGTCTGATGGAGGTCGTTGCGGTGGTAGAAACCGCGGTCCCAGACCACCCCCATGAGATTCTTCATGCAGGCGGTCATGAGGGCTCCGCTGTGGTGCTTGAGCACCGGAACGTTGAAGAACACGTCGCTGTCGAGCACCAGCGAGTGCACTCGCGCTGTCTTCAGCTCCAATCCGCCGGGGATGGCAACCTCGCGATAGGCGTTCGGGTCGTTGCCGTTGATGACGATGGCGCCGGCCTCCTTCGCCGCCTTCTCGATGCCGCTGTTGGCATACGTGCGTTGCCACTGGTCGCAGGTCTTGTCGAAGATGCTGACCGATTTCGCGCCGGCTCCGAGGCAGAGTTTGACGAGATGCGCCACCAGATCGGGATGGGTGTTGGCGCCGCGCTCGGGAGGCGCATCCCAGCCGATGTTGGGCTTGATGAGGACCGTCTGGCCGCGCTTCACGAAGACGCCGATGCCCCCCAGGCTGGCCAGCGCCCGGTCGAGCATTGCAACGCGATCGCCGTCGCGCACGGCGACCAGGACGGATTTGCCGGCGCCGGGCGCGGGGATCGGGCTGGCATCGTCGGTTGCGGAGGTCTCCGCTGCGAAGAGTCCGCCCAGATCTGCGAGCGAAAACGCGGCTCCGAGCGCGAACCCGGCTTGGATGAACTCACGACGATTTTTCATGGCACGGGATAGGTTAAGGGCGGTGGGCGGAGCGTGGAACTTGGCAAAGGCGATGCGCGAATCGCAGAATGGCTGCGGTCCGTCCGAGGCTACACCCGGCGAACGCCTGGAACACCGCATGATTTGCTCAAAGCACGTCAGAAATTGACCTCCCGACCGGGTTTGCCTGCGCTGGTGGGAGTCGTAACCTTGATCCGTTTATCGTGCTCGAAGTCATGCCTGCCACACCTGCGCTCGTTTTCCGGGTCGTTAGGAAGCGCTCGGCCGGGAAAGATTCCGACGATGCCGCCGGTCTGCTGCCGACCCTGTTCCAGTCAGCCATTCCGCCCGCTACCAGTTCCACCATGAAATCGCTCTCGTTCAAAGAAATCGTTGACCGCCTGGCGCGCTGGGAGTTTCCCGGAGGCATCGATGGCGTTGTGGGGATCGCGCAGGGAGGGGTGATGCCGGCGGCGCTGGTGGCGCAGCGGCTCGGTCTGGAGCTGAAGCTCATCGCGCTCAACTACCGGGACGAGGCCCACGAACCGCGGTTTGCCGCGCCCAAGTTGCTTTCTGCCGTGCCCGACCTCGGCGCGTGGAAACGGATATTGCTGGTGGATGACGTTTACGTCTCGGGGCAAAGCTGGCATGCGGCGCGCGCGCTCCTGCCGCCGGAGGTGGAGGTATTGCCGTTCGTGCTGAAGGGCAAGGTGGAGTTCGCGCTGATTCGCGATTGCGATGGCTGTGTCCACTGGCCGTGGCATCTTCACTGATGCCGCCGCCGGGAATTCTTTAGGGGTGATCCGAAAACCCGGCAAGGCCGGGCGGCGGGAGGGCGTTGGTCTGGCAGCACCGCATCATTGAGTCCGTGCGGTCGGGCCGGCAACCTCGGTGCAGCGCTCTTCCCCGCCTCGGGGCTTGCCGCGGGGAGGGGGCTCACCTAGACAACCGCCGCATCCCGCGTCCCATGCCAGCGCAAAGTCCCCCCGCAGGAACCTCGATCTTGAAGCTGATCCCGGCTCTGCGCGCGAATTGGCGGCAGTTCATGTGGGTGACCCTGATCGCGGCGGCGGTCGCGGCCTACGGCCGGACCTTTTCCGCGCCGATGCTCTTCGACGACATCGATGCCATCGTCAAGAACCCGACGATCCGCCTATGGAACACGGCGTTCTGGGCACCGGGCAACACGACCGCCGCCGGTCGTCCCATCCTGAACCTCTCGTTCGCGCTCAACTATGCCATGAGCGGGACGGCGGTGTGGAGTTATCATGCCTTGAACCTGGCGATCCATGTCCTTGCCGGGCTGACTTTGTTCGGGATTGTCCGGCGCACCCTCGCGCGGAGGAGGGAGGCTGCGGCCGGTCTCACCGGCTTCGCCGCCGCCTTGCTTTGGACCCTTCACCCCCTGCAGACCGAATCGGTGACCTACATCGTCCAGCGCGCGGAGTCGCTCATGGGGCTGTTCTACCTGCTGACGGTGTACTGCTTCATCCGGAGTGCCGAGTCGGAAGTGCCCCGCCGTCGCTGGTTTGCCTGCTCGGTCGCCGCCTGCCTCCTCGGCATGGCCACGAAGGAAGTGATGGTTTCCGCGCCGCTGGTCGTGCTGCTCTATGACCGGACGTTTTTGGCGGGCTCGTTTCGGGAAGCCTGGCGCCGTCGTCGGGGACTGCACCTGGCGCTGGCGGCAACCTGGATGGTGTTGGTCGGTCTGGTGGCGAGCGCCGGGTGGAATCGCAACGGTGAGGCGGGCTTCAACGTTGGCGTCACACCATGGGGGTACTGGCTGACCCAGTTCGAGGCGGTCAGCCGTTATCTGTGGCTGTCGGTGTGGCCGCATCCGCTCGTGTTTGAATACGGCACCGTCTGGGTGAATCGCCCGACGGAGGTCGCGCTTTACGCGCTGCTCGTCGTGGGGTTGGTGGTGGCGGTGCTGATTGCGCTGGGGCGTTGGCCGACGTTGGGTTTTTTCGGCGTCTGGTTCTTGGCGATCCTTGCCCCCACCAGCCTCATGCCGGGCCGGGTCCAGATGATCGTGGAACACCGGATGTACCTCCCGCTGGCGGCGGTCGTGACGCTTGCCGCAATCGGGATTCAGGCGGTGGTGAGGCGGCATGGCGGCATCGTGTTTGCAGCGTTGGCGCTCGGACTGGGCCTGCTCACTGCGCTGCGCAACGAGGATTACCGCAGCGAACTGGGGATCTGGAGCGACACGGTGGCCAAGCGGCCGAACAACGAGCGGGCGCTCGGCAGCCTGGGAAACGCCTGGTCGAAGATCCCCGGGCGGCTGGATGACGCGATCGCCCAGTATGAGAAGGCGCTGCGCTTGAATCCAGACCTTGCCGAGACCCACACCAATCTGGGCAATGCCTTGAAAGACGAGGGCCGGACGAAGGAGGCAATCACCCAGTATGAAGCGGCGCTGCGTCTGCAGCCGGATCTTGCCGTGGCGCACAATAACCTGGGAAGTGCCTTGAGCGCCGAGGGCCGAACCAAGGAGGCGGTCGTCCAGTACGAAGCAGCCCTGCGCCTGAAGCCAGATCTTGCCGAGGCACATGACAATTTGGGGAATGTCCTAAATGCCCAAGGACGCACCCAGGAGGCGATCGTCCAGTATGAAGCAGCGCTGCGCTTGAAGCCCGAGGATGCTCAGGCACATGCCGATCTTGGCATCGCCCTGGAAAAGATCCCCGGGCGGTTTGATGACGCCATCGCCCAATATGAAGAAGCACTGCGCCTGAAGCCCGATTCCGCCGAGGCGCACTACAGCTTGGGCCTCGCCTGGGCACACCGGCCCGGGCGGTTGAATGACGCCATTGCCCAGTATGAAGAAGCGCTGCGCCTGAAGCCCGATTACGCTGAGGCGCAAAGCAAACTTGGGAATGCCCTCAGCGCCGGGGGCCGGATGGGGGAAGCGATTGCCCGGTATGAAGCGGCGCTGCGCCTAAACCCCGGCCTTTTCGAGGCGCACAACAACCTCGGAAATATCTTCAGCGCCGGGGGCCGAACGGGAGAAGCGATCGCCCAGTATGAAGCGGCGCTGCGCCTGAGACCCGATCTTGCCGAGACACATAACAACCTCGGGATTGCCCTCAACGGTTCGGGCCGGCCCCAGGAGGCGATCGCCCAGTATGAAGCCGCACTGCGCCTGAAGCCGGATGATGCCGCGGCCCATTTGAATATCGCGGTCGCAATGCTCGAGATGCCGGGGCGCAGCGAGGAGGCCGCGGCGCACCTTGAAACGGTCTTGCGGCTTCAGCCCGGGAATGAGCCGGCTCGGCAAATCCTGGCCCGCCTCCGGGCTCGCTAACCCTGAGAAGACCGCTCTGCGCGCCCGCGCCCGGCGAACAGAACCGCCAGTGCGATGACGGACAGCACCGTGCAAGCCCAGAAGACGGCACGATGACCGAAGGCGGAGGCGAGGGTGCCGAACGCGAGATAGCCGACGGTCGAGCCGATCCGGCCGGCGCTCGAATAGAGATTGGTGGCCGTGCCGGGCTGTTCCGGCAGGAAGTTCTGGAAGAAAGTGATGGCGATGCCGCCCACCACGGCGGTGATGGCCGCGCTCAGGACCTGCAGCGGATAGATCTGCCACGGCACCCGGACGAACGCGAGCAGGGCGTAGTAAACGACGGCAAGCATCACGGAGATCCGGATGAGCCGGGCCTGATCGGACTTGGTGGCAAGCATCCCGAAATAGAGCATGAACGGAATCTCGAAGGCCGGGGCGACACAGTAAATGATCCCGACCTGTTGCCCGGTGCCACCAAGCACGTTGAGCACCAGCAACGGAAGGTTCATGATCCCCATCGTGCCCGCGGCGAACAGGAGGGCGAAACTGATGAAGTAGGCCAGAATGTCGGGCCGGATGAGAACCTGGCGCAGCGGCGTCTCGGTGGCCGCCGTGCGGGCAGTTGCCCACGGTTTGACCGACGGGACAAAGCCGAGGAGGATGACCGTGAAAAGGAAGAAGCAGAGGGCGGCGACAAGAAACATCCCGCGATAGTGGTACTGGAGCATCACCCATGAGGCCACGGCGGGCCCGGTCGTCCACGAAATCGAGAAGAACAGGCGAAAGACGTTCATGTAGAGCGGGGCCTGGCGCGGCGAGACGTCCGACCCCGCGAGCAGATCGTGGGCGTAGGCGAAGAGCTGCGAAAACGTGATCGAGGAGATGCCACCGAGCACGCAACCGATGACGGTCAACCAGGCGACATCCCGCACGAAGGCGTATCCGACGTAGCTCAACGCACCGGAGACGCCGCCCAGCAGCAGCACGGTGCGGCGGGAGAGGCGCGTGTCGGACCAACGGGCGAGCCATGTGCTGATCGCGATCGCACTCAGCGAGAGGGCCGTCATGAAGACGCCGAAGCCGAACGGGCTCATGCCGACCTCGATCGTTCCGAACATCGAGAAGAACGGCGAAACAAAGGCGAAGGCGAGGCCGACCAGGAGATTACAGCCCAGCAACACCACGAATCCACGGTGGTGCAGGATGGTGCGAACAGGGGCGATGAAGCGTTGCATCGCAGGAGGGCGCTGGTTTTTCCCGACCCGGCCAAACGGCGGAGCCAGTCGGCTGGAGCGGGAAGGAGACGAAGACGGTCGCGCTCCTAGCGCACGACCCGGGCGCCACCGCCGCCCATCGTCTTCTCGACTTCCTTGCGCGTGGCCATCGAGGTGTCGCCGGGGGTGGTCGAGGCGAGCGCGCCGTGAGCGGCGCCGTAATCGACCGCCTTCTGCGGATCGTTGAACTGGAGGAATCCGAACTGCAGGCCCGAGGCGAAACCGTCGCCGCCGCCAACGCGGTCGAGGATCTCGAGCTCGGGGTACTTCCGGCTCTCGTAGAACTTGCCCTCGTGCCACAGAATCGCGCTCCAGTCGTTCCGCGTGGCGGTGATGACGCGCCGGAGCGTCGTGGCGGCGACCTTGAAGTTCGGGTACTCTTTTACGGCGGTCTCGATCATGGCCTTGAAGGCATCGGTCTCGATTCGCGAGATATTGTGGTCGGTGCCCTTGACCTCGAAGCCGAGCGACGCGGTGAAATCCTCCTCGTTCCCGATCATGACATCGACGTGCGGGGCAATCTCGCGGTTGACTTCCTGGGCTTTCTTCAGTCCGCCGATACTCTTCCAAAGCGAAGGCCGATAATTGAGATCGTAGCTGACGATGACCCCATGGCGATGGGCGGCCTTCACGGCCTCGATGGCGAGGGCGGCGGTTGTCTCGGAAAGGGCGGCGAAGATTCCGCCGGTGTGCAGCCAGCGGACGCCGAGCCGGCCGAAGAGGTGCTCCCAGTCGAAGTCGCCGGGCTTGAGCTGGCTGGCGGCGGTGTGGCCGCGGTCGGAAACGCCGACGGCACCCCGGATCCCGAAGCCGCGCTCGGTGAAATTGAGTCCATTGCGGACCGAGCGGCCAATGCCGTCGTCCTCGCGCCACTTGATGAACTCGGTGGCGACGCCGCCCTGCATGATGAAGTCCTCGACCAGGTGGCCGACCTCATTGTCAACGAAAGCGGTGCCGACGGCGGTGCGCAGGCCGAAGCATTTGCGCAGGCCGCGGGAGGTGTTGTATTCGCCGCCGCCTTCCCAGACGGTGAAGTGACGGGCGGTGCGCACGCGGCCCTCGCCGGGATCGAGGCGGAGCATGACCTCGCCGAGGGAAAACTGATCGAATTGGCACTCGGCCGCGGGTTTGATTGGAAGGCTCATGAGGAGGCGGATTGACAGCAGTCGGGAAGTCGGGCGCGAAACGACCATTGAAGACGCGCGGGCGGCGCGGGGTCAATCTCCGCCTGTCCCAAGACGAGCCCCGGGACGCATTTCCCGATTGACGGCTGTCCGATGTGGCATGGGCGTCTTGCCCATATCCGGAGGTCGCTCCAAACCACGGGCGAGACGCTCGTGCTACTCTCGGCCGGAGATGCGATCAACCGTCAATCGGGAGATGAGCCCCAAGCCCCGGGCTGTCCGGGCGGGACGGCGGGCTCCAACAACAAACAGCCCTCCGACCAATTAGATCGGAGGGCCGGCGCGCCCGAAAGCCGGGCGAGGCGCAGATCAGAGGTTGAAGGTCGTGCTCAGAACAAACTGTCGCGGATCGATGATGCGGAAGGCATACGGCGTGCCGTCGGGATTGACGCCAACCGCCTGGAGCCGACCACCCTCGAAGATGTCGCTCACGTTCAATTGCACGCGGCAACGCACCTTGTCGTTGAACAGGCCGAAATTGTAGCCTGCCGAGAGATCGATGTAGTAGCGGTTCTTGTCCCAGATGGGGCGGCTCGCATCGTAATTGCGGACGATGCCATCGGCATCGGGAGCGGCGCCGAAGTAACCGATGCACGCCCGGTCTTCCCAGCGGACGGCGCCACCGACGTCGACAAACTTGAGCCAGCGATTGTCGGTGATCCCAGCGAGCTTGTAGTTGGTCACGATGTTCGTGCGCCACTCGCGGGTCTGCATGCGCTGCTTGCCTTGGGTGGCGACGGCCAGGGCCACGGGAGCTTGCACATTGGCGGTATAAAAAGACTTCGGCGTGGTGCCATTGATGGGGGTGGTCCACCAGAAATTCAGCGGATCGTTGGGATTCGCAGTGTTCGCCACAATGGGGTTCCTGATCGTCGTCCAGGTCGGCATGCGTTCGGCGATATAGTCTTGCAGTTCTCCCGACAACTGGGCGTTGAACACTTTCGCCTGAGTGATGGTCGATTTCAGCGTCCAGTACTTGGTCGGGTTGT
>Ga0182021_10005516_pt1 | contig 14991 bp, 12 predicted proteins | sample 612E3MmetaG_FD_120493 | JGI IMG/M metagenome (GOLD analysis project Ga0182021, IMG submission 120493) | Permafrost microbial communities from Stordalen Mire, Sweden - 612E3M metaG (Illumina Assembly) | ecosystem: Environmental > Terrestrial > Soil > Wetlands > Permafrost | place: Sweden... | reverse complement strand
TTCAGATATAGAAATATTATCAGATCGTGGAATATTGAAACCAGGAAGGAGAGAATAATCCCACTTCTTTCTGTGGCATTTTTCTATTCAGTCACTTCGTATATTATATTCAGGCTCCAAATACCTTTTTTCATTAAGTCATTTATTTTTGCAACTGCCCTCCTGGCTATAGCAGTCTCTATAATTAATTTCTGGTGGAAAATATCGCTTCATTCAGTCGGAGGAGGTGCTCTTACCGGATTAGTTATAGCTCTGTCTGTCAATATGATGATTCCCCTTACCTGGTTTCTGATCCCGGTTCTTATTATTGCAGGTCTGATCCTTTCCTCAAGGCTGAGGCTCGAGACACATAATCCTCCTGAGGTTTACATTGGATTTCTTAGCGGATTCGCTGGATTGAATCTGCTTATGTTATTGTTCTAATAGCTCAGCCAGTGCAATTTCGAGAAGTTTTGCACTCTCTTCCATAATTCCGGAAGGAATTATTGCCCGTTTCAAAGGAATTTGGATATTCTCATTTAGATCCTTCTGTGCTATTGATTTGAACCATCTTTTTTCAGATAGGGATTTTGCAAGATATTCCTGTTCAGTTTGTCCGGGAGTAGGAATCAACAAAGCAGTTAGTCCAAGACTTATCAGCTCCATTATGGTTGTATAACCCGACCTGGTAATTATGGTTTCGCTCTCTTTCAGCAATTTTATTGTATCAATTTCAGAAAGGTGATTACAGAACTCAATATTTTTTATTCTGTACGATTCATAAGTCATGCCTGGTTTTCCTTCAAGCATTATTACAGGCTTTCCCGGCAAAATAAGAATCTTTATTAGCTTTTGTTTCAGGATGGATCGTTGGGGTTCTGGGCCTGATAAGATCACTGTACATTTTTCTGAACCGGAACTATAATCAGTGTTCTGACCACAGAATCTCGATAAAATACCAACGTATCTCACATTTTCCGGCAATCTGAACCCATGCGAAAGCCTTCCGGAAACATTCAGATCCCCGCTAAGATCCGGTATAAAACAGTAGGAATATTTTTTAATGACAGACCGGATTATCTGTATCCCAATGAATTCTAGAAACCCGAATGGTTTTGGAAATTGAATCCTCATCTGATGTGTTATGAAAACAGTCTTTATTCCTGAATTCCATAACCCGATACGACTGTCGCTTATTACGATATCTATTGAAGAATCCCTGATTATTTTTTTGAGCCTGAAATGCTCAAGAAGTATATGGTAGAAAAGGACAGGTGATTTAAATAAAATGATAAAATATTGAGGGAGGACCTTTGAATAACTGATCCTGAAGCCGGGGAAATAAATATAGCTTGCTCCCGGAACCTCATTTCTGAAAAAGTTCAGATGTTCTTCACCTGATCCAAAAATGATATTGTGGTTAAGCTGCTGCAGTCGTTTTGCAAGAGGAACCATGCGTCCCGCATGCCCCAGACCCCACTCAAGCGGGCAAATGAGTATGTTCTTTTTTTCATTCAATGTCAGCCCGATACCTGGGTGCGGATACCCAGTCTTTCAACTTTCAGCGCTATTTGCCTGAGCTCTTCAACCGGAACCTTTTTCAGTAAACTGCCATCCGGAGTATCTCGCGAAAAAGTATAGATCATCACCTCTTCAGGTTTGATTTTTTCAAGTGCAGCCAGCCACGCATTTATCTCTTCCGGGGTCGTATTATCAATTTGCTTCCCATTAGATATGCCTCTGAGAAAAAGAGTCTGAATAATTAATTTCCCATCGAATTTCTTCAGATTTTCAATTAATTCATCAACCCTGACATTTACCCTGGGTTGATTATGAATCTTAACCGTAAGGTCGAAAGCAGAATCGAGCTTCAGAATATTCATATCAACTTTAAGCAAAGCATCTTTTACTGCGGGATTTGAAATATTTGTGGAGTTGGAAAGAACTGCAATTTTTGCATCGGGGAAAAACTTATTCCTGAGAATGATGCTGTCATCTATTATCCCGCGGAAATCCGGATGAAGGGTTGGCTCCCCATTGCCTGCAAAAGTAATAACGTCGGGTTTCTGATCCTTCACTTTCATCTCCTGCAACCGGGATGCAAGAGCTTCATAGACTTCACTGCGTTGAGGAAGATAACCGCCTTCTGAATCAATTGATTGAGACCAACCGCATTCGCAATAAATACAATTAAAATTACAGACCTTTTTTCTTCCGGGAAGAAGGTTAATACCAAGAGAAACACCAAGTCTTCTGCTTTTTACAGGGCCGAAAATGATCTTGTCAAAAAGAAACGTTCCCATACACTTTTACTTTCGGCTTCAAAATTAGCATTATTAATCGTAATGAGACAAATTCAAATTAGCCTGCTGGCGGTAGTAAGAGGAAGAAGTTTCTGATTCACAAGATCGATATTCTTCAAAAGGACCAAACCTGGTTTTTTCCCGGGTTCCATACTTCCAAATTGAATTTCTTCACCAAGAGCCTTTGCCCCGTTAATTGTTGCCCATCTGATTAATTTTTCCAGACCGATTGAAGGAAAGTACATCTGGATAGTTTTTAACTCTTCAATGATACTCAGGGAAGCATTTGAGGAGAGACTATCGGTTCCAATTACAATATTGCATCCTTCGCCTTCCAACAGATCTACAGGAGGCATCTTTTGTTCAATATAAAGATTAGAATCAGGGCATAAGCACCAATAAAGATCAGATCTTCCTTTTAGTTTTTTAATTTGTTCCTCCCTTACAAATGTATTATGAACAAGTATAAGATTTCCTGATGAACTGATCTCATTAATTATAGCATTAATATGATTATCAGGAATATCCATATCAACGACAGTGGAAAGAAACCTCTTATATGATTCCATAAGTGGCCCGGAATGGGTTTCCAGGAGAATTTCTTCCTGCGGAGATTCCATGAAATGTATAGATGATATTTTATTGGTTACAGTATAATCTTTTATAAGCCTGAAAAGCGGCAGCGATATTGAATATACAGCATGTGGCGCTATCCAGTGAGGAAGATCCAGCCTTTTTGCTGTTTTTGCCAGTTCCAGAATTTCATTCATCCTGATTTCCGCCCTTGCAGAATCGATACCAAAAACCTCAAGAAGGCTGATATATCTTATTCTGCTTTCTTTCTTAATACTAAATGTTGCGGAAGAATTACAAATATCAGCGCACAGAACAATCCCTGCATTAAACATTTCATCATCAGCCTCTTCTATAGCCTGGTTTATATCCTTATGCAATGAGTTTCTGATGGTATTAACTCGCATAAGGAAATCCGCAAGACCATGTCCTGCCGGGATTTCGTTTTTCAGAAATGATAGTTCAAGATGACAGTGGCAGTTGACAAAACCCGGAACAATTATGCCATTTAAGAATTCGATGGAATGCCTTTCAGACAGGACACCTCCTGAATCTTCTATGCTGACGATTGTTCCATCATCTTGTGTACATATTATCCCTCTTTTGATCGGAGGTCCGGAGTTTGTGTAAATATATTGGGCCGAGAAATATTTCATTCTACCAGGCCTTTCCTAAGTAAAATATTTACGATTTTTGCATGTTTAACCCATCGACCTTCTTTAGGATCACTATCCAGCAGCCATCCGCTGATATGAGTTATGGCAGGGTTGGTATTTCTTTTGATAAGGGAATAATTGTGCATCTGTCCATCTTTAGGAAGAGTTGTTTCCGGCCAGTTAATCCTGAATTCTGTTTTTGAACTGTCTGTATGCCAGAAGAATACAGTTACTTTTGGATTTAGGCTCTGATCATCAGGAAAAACAACGGCTGTAAATGAAAGTTTATAATTTCCGGTGTCTTTTATCGGAATAGTGAACCAAACTGGATTTTTTGTTCCGGATTCAGGTACGGCAAAAGATTCAGAACCTTTCCATAAGTTATTGGGTATCACCGGTGCAGGTGGAACTTCTTTTTCAAGCAAAGCCTGCTTCCTGTTAAGCTGTGTAAGGACCTGATCATAAATATTTTCAAGTTTCTTTGGATTTTTTTCAAAATAATAGCGCATGGTATAATCCATTCTTGCCTTGGTATATCCGTGCCTCTGAATTATGTCCACATAATTGGAGATAGAATCTTTGGCGGCAAACTTTAAATGGACAGGGGGTAAAGAAAGCAATCCGTCTGCCACATAAAGTTCCGTGAGAATGTTAACCATCTCTTTAGTCGGGATAAGTTTGTTATTACTTTGGCTGCTTTTGCATGAAGATAAAAGAGTCAAAAAAATTATCAGGAACGACATCAATAGGGGTGTCTCAAAAGCCCTCTTTTTTGTTTTTACCCCTAAATCCCCCAAGGGGGACTTTTTGATATTCAGATATTTATAATTCCCCCCCTGGGGGGCTAGGGGGTAAATCAATACTTTTGAGACACCCTCATTTTTTGAAACCTGTTTTTTCATCCTTCAGAAGGTATTTTTTTGTAAGAAAACGAACCGGATACCAGGCAGCCCAATAACCAATAAGCAGAACAGTTGCAGGAACAATAAAGAAATCTTTAAGTTTCATAATGACCGGATATGATTGCATCAGCAGTGTCTCACTGTTAAGTCTGATCAGCCCATATCGCTGCTGCAGCCAGCAGACTATAAAGCCGAGTATCAATCCAGTCAATGTTCCTGATATTGAGATCAGCCATCCTTCAAATATAAATATTCTTTGTATCAGCTTATTATTGGCTCCAAGGCTCTTAAGTATTTCAATATCCCTTTCCTTTTCAATAATAAGCATAGTTAAGGAGCCAATTATATTAAATGAAGCTATAATAATAATAAGTGTAAGTATAAAAAAGATTGCAAGACGTTCCGAATGCATGACTTTATAAAAAATCTCCTGCTGCTCCATCCGGTTTTTGACAACAAATTGTTTCCCGAATATTTTTTCAACCTCTTTTCTTACAGTTGGCTCTGTGAGATAATCTTTTAGCTTAATCTCAATTGAACTGATCTCATTTTCATATTCAAGCAGTTCACGGCAGAAATTCAAAGGTACAAACAGATATTTTGAATCATATTCCTGTTCTATCTCAAAAATCCCCGATGGGAATATGTATTTCTTTATCAGGGCATCTTCAGCATTAATATTATTGCCTCCTGTTCTTCTGGGCACATAGATAAAAAGAGGGTTGACAAAATTCAAGCCTAAACCAAGATATCTTGCGACACCAAATCCAATAACTGCTCTGGGGTCATTATTTGCGGTCCTTAGCCTGAATTCCCCCTCATACATGGAACTGTCAATGTTAGTTATATTCTTATAATTCTCATCGACTCCTTTTATGGTGGCAATGTACTGTTTATCACTGTACTTTAAGGCGGCATTATCTTCGAGAGTCAGAGAAAATGCATAGATCCCCTTTATCTCACCCAGCCTCACAAGGGCTGTCGAATCGGGTACAAAAACTTTGCCTTTGGCTGCCGTTATGCTGAGGTCCGGATCGAATGTGTTAAAAATCTTGTTAACCATTCCTTCAAGTCCATTGAAAACTGACAGAATGATAATCAGTGCCATCGTCCCGACTGCAACACCCGCAACCGACACCGCAGAAATAATATTTATTGCATTCCTCGATTTCTTTGCAAATAAATACCTCTTCGCTATGTAAATTGAAAGCTTCACTTTATTTATAGGCTACAACAAGTAATCCGGTTCCCTTTTTGATTCTGAAATTCAGATCAATTATATTAAGAAAAAAGGAGAGAGGAAAAGCTACCAGGTAATAGAACGGCAAAATGATAAAGAATAAATAGGATTTATTAATCATTTTCACCGGGTATTTCATTGAAAGTACCCACGAAATACTACCAGCAGGGCCATAGGTATAATTCGTATTAACTGTTTTGAAACCAGAAGACATAAGCTTCTGCCTTAGTTCATCAATACTATATCCGTCTCTTACATGTTCATCAATAAATGAATGATCTTCATGGTCGTGAACATCAGAACCACCCAGATCAGAAGGCGTCGATATCATAAGAATACCATTGTTCTTCAATGATTTATAAAAATTAGTAAAAACCAGTTCATCTTTTTCAATATGCTCCATAACATCCACAGTAAGAATAAAATCGTAAAGCACGATGTCATCAAGTAAGGTAAGATCACCGGCTTCAAATTTTACTCTTTCACTCCTGCCTGTTCCGGCAATAAAATAATTACAATCTTTTACCTGCTCCTTATTTATATCAATTGCTTTTATCCTCCAGCCTTTATGAAGAGAGCTGATGCGCCATGTATATTGTCCAAAGCCTGATCCGGCATCTAGGATAGATGCATTTTTGGGAAGGGAGGACGCAATTTTCCTTATAGCTTTCTTAACGTGCCACGTCCGGAGCAAAAGAAGATCAAGCAAAATATAAAAAGTTTTCCTGAGAAATATTGATTTTGTAAAGACCCTGCCGAGCGATCTTTTGATTGGTTCGTACCGCATATAATTCAGGATTTCAGAAGCTTGTCAATGTTGTCAATATAATCAAGACTATCATCAACGAAAAAAGCTATCTCAGGCACAATTCTTAATTGAGTCCTGACTTTTTGTCCCAGTTCAAATCTTATTTTGGCCGTATGATCCTTAATTGCATTAACGGTCTCCTCCTGATTGGCTGAAGGGAAAATGCTGAGAAATACTTTTGCAAACGAAAGGTCAGGGCTTACTCTTACAATTGTGATTGAGATAAGTTTCCCCGGAGCAAATTCATTGTTTTTCCTTAGAAAGATATCGGCAAGTTCCTTCTGAATTAATCTTGATACTTTTTTCTGTCTTGTCGATTCCATGTCTTACCAATTTATAATTTGCCAAAGGTAGTAAAAAAGGGAAAGCCTTTTTTATTAGATTTGCGCTGAACTTATATTAAAGGATTGAATGGACACAGTAGTGAGCGGAATCAGATCGACGGGGAATTTGCACCTTGGTAATTACTTTGGTGCAATTAAGAACTTTCTTAAAATGCAGAGAGAGAATAATTGTTTCTTTTTTATAGCTGATTATCATGCACTTACAACCCATCCTAAGCCGGATGATCTTCATGGCAATATTAAACAGGTCCTTGCAGAATATTTGGCTTGTGGTATTGACCCTGAAATTGCCACTGTCTTTATTCAGAGTGATGTACCAGAAGTGGCGGAACTCTATCTTTTGCTTAATATGAATGCCTATGTCGGAGAACTTGAACGGACAACTTCATTTAAGGAAAAAATACGTAAACAACCTGATAATATCAACGCAGGATTGCTGACCTATCCTGTATTGATGGCAGCCGATATAATAATTCACAAGGCAAATAAAGTTCCTGTTGGAAAGGACCAGGAGCAACATCTGGAAATGACCAGGAAATTTGCAAGAAGGTTTAATATGATGTATGAAGTCAATTATTTCCCTGAACCCGATGCATATAATTTTGGTAAAGAACTGGTTAAAATACCCGGTTTGGATGGAACCGGAAAGATGGGCAAAAGTGAAGGGAACGGAATTTTTCTGGCAGATTCCCCAGCGGAGATCAGGAAGAAGGTGATGCGGGCAGTCACTGATTCAGGCCCTACGGCTCCCAATCAGGAATTATCTGAACCCTTGAAAAATCTCTTTACAATCATGAGTGTCGTTTCCGATTCATCAACTATTAAGTTTTTTAAAGAAAAGCATGCAAGCTGTGAGATCCGTTATGGCGATCTGAAAAAGCAGCTGGCCGAAGATATTGTTAAATTTTCAGATCCAATAAGAAAGAAGATAACTGAAATCCTGGCTGACAATAATTATTTGTCAAAAGTAGTTGCTGAAGGGGCTGAAAAAGCGAGGGAAAGTGCATCAAAAACAATTAAAGAAGTCAGGGAGATTATTGGCTATAAAAAATTTAATTAAAATAATGAAAGCCAGGCTTTTGACCTGGCTGCACTGAAGATTCAGGTATATGATTGAGATTGCCTGTTTAATGATAATTACAAAATGCGTGCCAAACGCATTTTTTGTTTATGGACCTTTTTAACGATGAGTCAGAGAACTTCTTTAAGGAGGAATACCTTTTTTATTATTAATTTTGATAGATTTCAAATTATACATTAAGCATTTGGGAAGGAGAGGTTCTATAATTGTATTGTTGATCCTTATTTCTGGGGTGGCTGCAATGTTGTTTTTTTTTCAGCAAGGGAAAAGGAATCTACTTGCCGATCCTTATAAAGCAATTCCTGCTGATGCTTGTTTCATACTTGAATCAGATGATTTACCTGTTTTTCTGAATAACCTGACTGAAGAAAGCAATCTTTTTAAGGAGTTGTCCAATATAAACGAATTAAGGTCATTTTATAGCAGACTGAAATTCTTATCAGAGTTAATAAACAGAAAAGAATACGTTAACCTCTTTGAACAGAAAACTTCACTGATTTCTTTCCATCTGACAGAAAAAGGGAAACTGGTTCCTCTTTTAGCAATGAGCGTTCCTCCTGAAACCACTCTCAGGAATATCAGGGGAATATTAACTTCAACCTTAACGGGTAATATCACTGAAAAGAAAAAAGAGGATGCACGGATCTTTGAAATTTCTTATCCTTTAATGAACAGTAGTGATACTGTCTACCTGGCGTTTGATTCAGGAATAATAATTTGCAGTCCGTCGGAAGTTCTTGTTGATGAAGCAGTAATGCAGGAGAAATTAAAAACGGATATCAGAACTTTACCCGGGTTTTCAAAAATCATGGCAGCTTCAGGGAAAAAAATCGATAAAATATATCTTGTATTTAGTAATGTGGCAAAGTTAATCAGATCTGCTACTGCCAGTAGGTCTCAGGGACTTGCCGGTTTGGTCTCAAAGCTTGCCGGAAGCGCAGAAGCTGATATTTATCTTAACAATGGGGATCTTCTGCTGACTGGTTATACAGAGTGTTCTGATTCCTCTGACCTACTATATAAATATGCATCATTTCCATCGCGTACATTGGAAACTTACAAAGTTCTTCCGGCAGTGACTTTTCTTTTTGAAACTATACTTTTACCTGAAAAGAATATCGAAGAATCACTTAAATTTCAAAAAAATGATTCGGTCTCAAGGCTAGCTTCTGTTCTGAGACCATACGTGGGGGAAGAGATTACCAGGGCTTACCTTAAAATTAAAGAAAACAAAAACAGTAATAACTCATTGATAATATATGAACTGCGAAACCGGGAAGCATCAGAGGCGCTTCTTGTAAACTGGCTGAAGAACCAGTCAAATTCAAATCTAGAAAAAGAGACCAGTTTTATCACCTGGTTTCAACCCGATGAACAGACCAGGATCCCCGTATATTCAGCTCCCGCCACGGGATTTAGCTCTGCTCTTGTTCCGGGATTTGCTCCGGGAGTTTCTGATTCGTTGTTCGCATTTTATGATAAATACATGATTACGGGAAATTCATATACTGCTATTACACGATTCCTTTATGATAACATGCTTAAGAAAACCCTTGCCAACGATTTGACTTATCGCGATCTGGAAGGAACAATGCCAACAAAGGCCGGCTATTTTTTTTATTGTGTTCCATCTGAAACAATCGGATACCTTTCAGATTTTGTAAATGATACTCTGATTAAATTTCTTTATTCTAACATAAGCTCGCTTAAAAAAATTCAGGCCGCCGGATATCAGTTTGCAGCGAGTAATGGGATGATATACAACACATTATCTGTAAGGTATAAGGAAAAAGTACGGGAAGAATCAGGTGCTGAATGGGAAACGCTTTTGGATACTTCAGCCTGCATAAAGCCATTTTTCTTTACAAATCATCTGACCGGGGCAAGGGAGATCTTCATTCAGGATTACAGGAATAATGCCTACCTGATAAATTCTGCCGGACGATTACTATGGAAAGTACCTTTGGGAGAGCGCATCATAAGTAATGTCTTTATGATTGACTATTTTAAGAATGGCAAATACCAATTGCTTTTTTCAGGCAGGAATAACCTTCATCTTCTGGACCGGAATGGTAATTATGTTGAAAGGTATCCTGTCAGACTGCGTTCCCCCGCGTCTGGCCCACTTGCCCTGTTTGATTATGATGGCACCCGTGATTACAGGCTTATTATTCCCGGAGATGATAAACTGATTTATGCATACGATAAATCGGGGAATGTAATAAAGGGATGGAACCAGTTCAGAACAGAGGGTACGGTAAAATCAGAGATTAAATATTTCAGGATATCAGGCAAGGATTACCTGGTTGCATCTGATGAAACATCTGTCTATTTTCTTGACCGTACCGGTGGTTCAAGAATGAAACCAAAGGATTTGGTGACACGGGCAAAGGGCTCGGAAATAAGAATTACAATCAGTTCAGATCCGGCATTTGTTTTTTCATCTCCAGATGGAACGTTACAGATGGTCTCTGTCGATGGCACAGTAAGGAAATTGTCGCTCAGAAGGTTTTCCGGTGACCACACCTTCGATTTTTTTGACATAGACGGGGATGGATTTGGTGAATACCTTTTTATTGATAGTGGTATATTGTATCTTTATGATCACGATAAATCGGAAATATTTACCCGGGATTTCGGTTCCGTTGACATAGGTGGACCAATTAGTTTTATTTTCTCATCAACTGACCGGAAAATAGGAGTTTTCGATAACAGTAAAAAATTAATTTATCTGATTGACAAAAACGGTAATACCATGAATGGATTTCCTCTCAGAGGGGCTTCAATGTTCTCAATCGGGAAATTTTCTGAAAAAAGTGATTTCCACCTTATCGTTGGCGGAGATGACAGCTTCTTGTACAATTATAAACTGAATACCGGAAATAATTAATTTTATCATGACCCAAAAGCATTTCCTCAATTTATTATTTATCATAGTTCTGATAATTTCAGGTTGTATAAAAGAAACATACAACATGAATAAATTATCAGACAAAATAAACTATTCGCCATCATTATCAATAGTTGCGGCTAACGGGAATATCACACTAAGTGATATTGTTAAACCAAGTGATACTGTAAGATATGATAGCACCAAATTTGTAAAGCTCGTTCTCAAAAAAGACTCGGTTATTAATATGAAACTGGCTGATTACTTTGACATGAGCAATATGGTGTCGTTCAGTAAAGGATATAAGTTAGGGAATCTTAAACTCGATGATTTTCAATCGACAATTTCAATTCCTTTAAGTTCTTTCAGTTCATCAATTACACCTTCACCGGTTAACGGGACATTTATTTTCCCGCCTTTTGGTACAATAAACCTTCCAAACACAGCTTTTAATGGCATTAATAATTTTCAAAATGCTGTTTTCTTTTCAGGTACGATAACTATTTCCGTAAAAAATAATCTGCCTGTAACATTAAATAGTATTAAGATCAGCCTTTTCAATTCTGTTGGTCCTACACCGATTGGAGGCCAGGTTACCATACCTCCCATTACTGCCGGGGGAACACAAACAGCAACCATAAATCTGGCCGGAAAAAATGTGACAAATTCTATTTTTGCTGCTATCATCCTGACCGGAAGCCCCGGTTCTGGCACTCCGGTCTTAATAAATCTCAGTAAAACAATAGATGTTGGAATTAGCGCCACTAATCTACAGGTTCAGTCCGGCAGGGTAATTTTATCTCCGCAACCAATAACTTATTTGAGCGGTGTTGATATTGTTTCATTTAATCCCGGGAATAATGTTGAGATTGAAAGGTTAAGAATCTTAACCGGTAATATTGGCTATACTCTTGTTTCAAGCAGCAGTATAAGCGGCTCATTTGCTTTTTCCCTTCCGACAAACCCCGTTATATCAAAGACAATTACTATAAACGGGCCCACCAATTCGACAGGTTCAATTTTACTCAATAATACCGATGCTGATCTTAGTACGGACCCAACACAGAATTTCAACCGGATCCCAATAACTTATTCAATTAATGTAAACTCAAACAATACCTTAATCAATTTTAATAGCACCGACAGCGTCCATATAAATGTAAGTATGCTAAATCCAAATTTTGACTATGTAAAAGGATACTTTGGACAGCTGTCAGAGTCGTTTAATCCCCAGAATCTGGATATGGGGCTCGATCAGATTCTTAATCATATAACAGGGCTGTTCCATATAACTAATCCTTCCCTAAAATTTACTTATTCAAATTCCTTTGGGATCCCTATTGGGGTAACATTGAATGCTTCAGGGCAAAGGAACTCTCAGACTGTAAATCTTGGACTTAATCCCAACCCGTTCACGATAGCCTATCCTACAAATCTTACTACTCGTGATGTAACGTCTTCACTTACAATTGACAGTACTAATTCTGCATTACCCAATCTTCTTTCACTCCCTCCCTCGAAAGTTACTTTCTCTGGCTCCGGGAAAATGAATCCGGCTGGAAGACCGACTGGTTTAAATACCAATTATGTTTTTGGGAACAGCAGATTTCTTGGATCAGTTGAAGCAGATGTTCCTCTGTTGTTGTGGATGCAGAACCTTCAGTTTACTGATACACTCGATAATTTCCTTAAACTTAAAAGTACAGATAACACCTCTTTTATAGATTCGCTCCAGATCAATATTGCGACGAATAATGGATTCCCTTTTGGTGCTTCACTTAAAGTAATTCTTTATGATACTGTCAAAAAATCTAATTTGAAAACTATTGATGCCACTAACCTTATTAAACCTGCACCTGTTGATGCTAATGGTAAATCTTCCGGAAAGACAGCTAGTTCAATAACAATTGATTTCACAAAGGATTTCTTTACTGCTGCAAATTCTGCGAACAAAATAATCTTTATGTTTACTATGAATACTACAGGGAGTGGGGCTAATGACGTAAAGATATATTCAGATTACTCAATTTCCTTCACAGTTTCACTTAGTGGTAAAGCAAACATTAATCAGTAGCTATCTTCAATCTCAGGAAAACATGTTCAAAAAGTCAAGATATCTGATAATACTTCTCCTGATAATAATTGTTCAGGATGCTGCTTCCCAAAACAGCCAGGTTCTCTATTACATGAATCTGCCACAGAATCACTTGCTTAATCCGGCATTAACTCCATCGAACTCCTTTTATCTTGGCGTCCCTGCTCTCACAGGAATTAATTTAAACATAAACAACAATTTTGTTAATTTTTCAGATGTAATAATGCCTAATCAAAAGGGCGATTCTTTAATATCTTTTCTGCATCCAAGTTATAACGTCGACAATTTCATTAAAAAACTCAAAACCATAAATTCCATCGAACCTGAAATTAATATTCAGCTTCTGGGTATGGGTTTTAAAGCAGGAAAAAGTCTTTACGTTTCACTTGATGTCACTGAAAGAGTGTTGGGGAATTTTGGTTTACCCAAAGACCTGTTTGTACTTGCTTTGAAAGGGAATAACTATTTTCTCGGTAATACGATAGACTTATCAGGGCTTGATGCCAGATTACAATATTTTCATGAATTTGGTATGGGATTATCAAAGAACCTCGGAAATAAGCTCCGGATTGGTGTAAGAGGAAAACTACTTTTCGGGGTTGCAAATTTCTCCATGAATAACAAGTCTTTGGGCCTGACTGTTAATAATGATTATTCATGGGACTTCAATGCAGATCTTTCTGCAAGTATAAGCGGACCTGTCAAGGTCTACATGAATAATAAGAATATGATTGACAGTGTTGTTTTTGATAATAAAAAATTTCAAAAGCCCGGTAGCGACCAGACTGACATTAACAAAGTAGTTAGTTTTTTTACAAATACAAAAAATATGGGATTTGGGGTCGACCTTGGAGCTGTTTATCAGGTGACTGACCGAATAAATCTTTCAGCAAGCGTTACAGACCTTGGTTTTATCAATTGGAAAAGCGATGTTACCAATCTCAAGGCTTCCAGTACATTTAAATTCAACGGATTTAATATAACAGACGTAGTTAATGGTACAAAAACCATGGATCAACTAGCCCAGGATATGGTTGATTCGTTAAAAAACTCTTTTACAATTAACAAAAACAACCAGAGTTTCAGAACTTATCTGCCGGTTGGAATTTCAGTCGGAGGGAGCTTTAATCTTACAAAGAGCCTGGCGCTGGGAATTCTTTCTCATACTGTAATGGCTGGCAAACAGATCAGAGAAGCACTTACACTCTCTGCAAATCTGAATCTCGGAAATGCATTTTCGACTAGCATAAGCTATTCTGCAGAGAATTACAGTTATAATAATCTTGGCGCTGGTATAGCATTAAGGCTCGGATTATTACAGATTTATTTTATTACTGATAAGATTCCGGTTATGTGGAATAAGATTGTTTCCAATAATTCGACGATACCCCTTCCGGATAACTGGAATACAATAAATCTCCGTCTTGGATTGAATCTTGCCTTTGGCAATAAGGTCAAAAAGAAAAATGATAAGCCGATGCTAACCGAGCAAAAAAAATAGGTTATGTATTATCTGAGGCTGATATTAATATTTTTAATTATTTATTTAATTGTCAGGGGCTTCATTATTGCCGGCTCGACAAAAGAACCGGAAAAGAAAAAGTCTGATCAGGATAATATAAAGGGGAAATCGTCCAGAGGTGTTCCCAAAGGTGTTGGCGAATACATTGATTTCGAGGAAACAGACAAATCAGAAAAATCTACCTTAAAGACCTGAGCTTCTTAGCCAGGGAATTTGCGAATACAAAATCATTAAGCTTTTCACAATCCGAATTAAGTATCTCATTTTTGTTTCCTTCCCAGCATTTTATGCCATCACTGATGAATAAAATTTTTTCGCCATTCTCCATAACTGAATTCATATCGTGAGTATTTACGATTGTAGTCATGGAGTACTCTTCCGTCAGTTCTTTTATCAGTGCATCAATCAAAATAGCGGTTATGGGGTCTAGACCTGAATTGGGTTCATCGCAAAAGAGATATTTTGGATTTAGAGAAATTGCCCTGGCGATGGCTACTCTTTTTCGCATTCCTCCTGATAATTCAGACGGGAAAAGATTATTTGCATTTAAAATGTTAACACGATTTAGGCAAAAGTTAACACGATCGGTTTTTTCTTC